>Ga0187861_10002318_pt1 | contig 18030 bp, 16 predicted proteins | sample June2016WEW_10_1_3_FD_132986 | JGI IMG/M metagenome (GOLD analysis project Ga0187861, IMG submission 132986) | Peatland microbial communities from SPRUCE experiment site at the Marcell Experimental Forest, Minnesota, USA - June2016WEW_10_100 | ecosystem: Environmental > Terrestrial > Soil >...
AAATCTCACACATTTTAGAGAATGCAAATAATTGATAAATTTTATGGATCAACAATATTTCAAAATAAATTCTCAAAAGATAAATATTTGGAAATTTTAGAATTTAATAAATATTTTGAAAATATTTCATGGGGACAAATGTTATATAATTATATACAAAATATAACAATATCACCATTATGTGATGTTTGTGGTATTAATCATGTTAAGTATATTAAGTTTAAAGATGGTTATGCAAAAACATGTTCTAAAGAATGTAGATATAAATCTGAAAAAAGTAAACAAAAAAGAATTGAAACTAATTTAATTAAATATGGTTGTGAAAATCCTCGTCAAAATAAAGAAATTGCTGAAAAGGTATATAAAACTAGTATAGAAAAATATGGTACTAAATGTAGTTTGCAAAATGCTGATGTTATTTTGAAAACAAAACAAACTATGTTAAATGAATATGGCGTTGAATTTCCAAGTCAAAATAAAGAAATTAGAAAAAAAGTAGAAAATAAAAATTTGGATAAATTTGATGTTGTTTGTAATTTAACTCTTGATTCTAATAAAGAAAAGGTAAAACAAACAAATTTAATTAAATATGGCGTAGAGTATCCAGTTCAAAATAAAAATATACATGAAAAAATTAAAAACACAAATTTAATTAGATATGGTACTGAATATCCAAATCAGAATGAAGAAATAAAAGAAAAAATTAAAAATACTATGATTGAAAAGTATGGTGTCGAACATTCTTTTCAAAGTGAATTAATAAAGAAAAAAATTAAAAATACAAATTTAATTAAATATGGTGTTGAAAATCCACAACAAAATAAAATAATTAATAATAAAACAAAAGAAACAAATACAAAAAAATTCGGTGTCGAATACCCTGTTCAAAATGTGTTAATAAAGGAAAAAATATATGTTACTAAACAACAAAATTATAAAAATAAAATATCTGAATTATTAGACATAGACATTTCAAATATTCAAATAATAAAAGATATTATTATAATTAATAATTATTGTCAAAAACATAATCAATTTGAAATTGAAAAGGATAATTTATATGGAAGATATTATTTTTGTAGTAAAAAAATTTGCACTAAATGTTACCCAATTGGCAATAAAACATCAGTAGCTGAAAATGAAATAAAAAATTATTTAAAGGAAAATAATATTAATTTTATTGAAAAAGATAGAAAAACATTAAATGGATATGAATTAGATGTTTTAATTTCAGGTAAAAAAATAGCAATTGAATATGATGGATTATATTGGCATTCTAATAAATATAAAAAAAATATTAATTATCATTTAGATAAAACAGAAGAATGTGAAAAACAAAATATTAAATTACTTCATATATTTGAAGACGATTGGTTATTTAAATGTGAAATAGTTAAATCAATTATTAATGAAAATTTAAACATTGCTATAAATAATATAAATTTTTCAAATTGTAATATTATTAAAATTAATAATGATTTAACTAAAGAATTTTTTATTAATAATTCCATTTGTACTGAAATTAATAATTCTGATATAAATTTAGGATTATATTATAAAGATGAATTATTATATGTATTATCTTTTTTATTAAAAGATAATAATATTGAAATAATTAATTTTTGTAATAAAATAAATTATAAAATTTTTGATGTTAAAAATAAATTATTTGAATACATAATAAAAGAATATTCACCAAATAAAATAAATCTAACTTTAGATAGAAAATATTTTTCTAAAAATACAATAAATTTAAAAAATTTTAAGTTAGTTAAAATAACTAAGCCTAAACTTTGGTATTTTCTTTCTGAAAAAAGAGTAAGACATTCTGAAATAATTAATGATGATTGTTACACTATTTATGATAGTGGTAACTTAATATACGAATATAATGTTAAAAGAAGTTAATGAATTATTTAATAATATCAAAAAATTTAGACAATTACTTAAGGAAAGTGTTGGGGAAAATGATGTTATAGATGCTATTAACAAGCACAAAATCATATATATATATTATAAGTATGACGGACAAAATCTTCCGGGTTATAGAACAATACATCCTTTTGTACTTGGTACTAGTACTGCAGGTAATAAAGTAATTAGAGCATGGCAAGAAGCTGGTTCATCTGATAGTTATGCTGGCTTAACAGGAAGAAAAAGAGAAGATCATGAATATGGCTTTGATAAAAAGGGTAAAATGAGACCCGGATGGCGATTATTTAGAGTTGATAAAATAACTTCATTTCTACCAACAGGTAAATTTTTTAGTAGCGATGAAAGTAAAGTACCTAATCTATATAATCCAAATGATAAACAAATGACAAGTATTGTTGCAGCAGTTCAAGTTGGTTCAGGTAAACCAGAAACACAAGTATCTGGAATTGAATCAATCGATAAACCTGATGTAATAAAACAAAAATTACCAAATCCACCATCTGAATTTAGTGGTCAGAAAGAAAAATTTCAATATTTTTCTAAAGTAGGTAAAAAACAAAGAGAAGTTACTGTTGATGAAATAAAACATTTATGGGGTATTGCTAAAAAAATTAAAAAGAAATCACCTGAAAAATTATTGGTTGTAACAGATCAAAATGGTGATATGATTTTGAAAGATATTGGTATTAAAGATAAGATACCAGCTGAATCTATTGTTGGTAATTTAAAAGATTTATATTTAAAATATGTTAAACCGAATGAAGTAGTTGATGATAGTTTCTTTAAAAAAGAAAAAGAAAGTATTGAAAGAAAGACTTTTTTCAAATAATAATGTATTTATAAAAAATAATAAAATTTTATAATTAAAACAATGGCAGAAAAATTAGACTTAAATAAATTAAAAACAGAAATTTCTAGTCGTAGAAGTAATAAAAATGCTACTTCTAACTTAGGTGAATCAGTTGGTAATGGAGTAGCACCTAGAGATCAATTTTTAAGTGGATTAATTAATTCTTTACATACAGGTCAAGAAACACCTGCTACTAATTTAATTAAAATTGTTGAAAATAAAGTTGCAACTAAACATGGTGAAGCAGCACGACATGCTGTAGCTACTATTCCTAATGTAGGACAAAATGCTCCAGTTAATACACAACAAAGACCAGTTGAAATGAGTCCTGAAAGAGATGAATTAATGTATGCTCAGTTTGCAAAGAATAATAAACAAACATTAGCTGAATCAATTAGTGGATATGTTAATGGATATATTAATCCCAATACAAATTATAATCCAAATTCTTATAATCCTCAACAACCACAATATATTAATCAACAACAACCGCAACAATTAAATGAAAGTTATTTAGTTGAAAATGTTAAAAAAATTGTTAACAATCAATTAATTGACATGCTAGGACCTATTCTGGAAGAAGCAATGCGTGATACAATCATAGAAATGTATACTATCGATAAAGTTAAAAGTATTTTACAAGAAAATAAAGATATTGTAAAATCTTTAGTTATTGAAACTATTAAAGAAATTCAACAAAAAAATAAAGCACGTTAATACTAATTTATTTTTTTACTATTATGTTTGTATTCATCTGAATTTAAAATGCTTAAAGCTTATAAATATCGTATTTATCCTAATAAAACACAAACTATTTTACTTGCTAAAACATTTGGTTGTGTTAGATATTTCTGGAATAAACAAGTTGAAACATTCAATTCATATAATAAAGAAACAAATTCAAAACCTAAGTATTTAACATCAACTCAAATAAGACATGAAAATTTGTGGATGTTAGAAGTCAGTGCAGCTGCAATTCAACAAAAAGAAATTGACTTCAAAGAATTTAAAAATCAAAAATTTAATAAAAAAAGAAAGAAACAAATTGGTTTTCCTAAATTTAAAAAGAAAAACAATAATCAGTCTTATAGATTACCTAATAAGAAATTTGAAATAAGGAAAAATAAAATTTGGCTAGAAAAAATTGGTTTAGTTAAAATTATTATTGATAAAGATATACCTGAAAATAGTAAATATATTTCAATAACAATATCTAATAATTGTAGTAATCAATATTTTGTTTCAATTTTAGTTGATCATGAAATCAAACATTTAAATAAGAGTTATAAAGAAATAGGAATTGATGTAGGTTTAAAAGAATTTTTAGTACAATCAGACAATATTATTGTTGGTAATCCTAAATATTTTAGTAATAATCAAACTAAATTAAAAAAGATACAACAAAGATTTAGTAAAAAACAAAAGGGAAGCAAAAAAAGAAACAAATCAAGAATTAAAATTTCGAGATTACATCAAAAAATTAGTAATCAAAGAGATTGGTTCTTACATAATGAATCTATTAGAATTGTTAGAGATTATGATATTATTTATATTGAAGATTTAAACATATCTGGATTGGTTAAAAATCATAAACTTGCTAAGTCTATTTCAGATGTTAGTTGGTCAAAATTCTTTGATATACTTAAATATAAGTCTAGTTGGTATGGTAAACAGGTAATAAAGATAGGTAGATTTGAACCGACTTCAAAAATATGTAGTTATTGTGGTTGGATTGATGATAATCAGACATTAAATGATAGAATATTTAACTGTCCTATTTGTGGATTGGAAATTGACCGTGATTTGAATGCTGCTATTAATATTAGAAATATTGGAATTAAAGCATTGGGAGTTAACAATGCTATACGAACACTGAGCAATGAGGTTACGAATTGTGATGAAGTGTTTAAAAGTTGAAATGATATTGAATATTATAAAACTTATAACTATTTATTATTATACGTAAATATTAATATTAAATTCTATAAACATGACTTATAATGAGTTTCTTAATGGCTTTCTAAAAGAGTTCAATAATATAAAATCTTTTAATAAAAAAATTAATTTTGCTAATCAAAATTTAACTAAAATTGGTAATGGTTCAGGTAGAATCGTATATGATATTGATGGTACTAAAGTATTTAAATTAGCTAAAAATCCCAAGGGTATTGCACAAAATGCAGAAGAAACTAGAATAGGTAGTGATTATGATCATATTGTTACTAAAATTTTTGATTGGGGTGATGATGATAGTTGGATTATAACTGAAAAGGCAAAAAAAGTAAACGAAAATAGAATTAAAGAACTTACTGGTATTCCTAGCTTAAATGATTTATTTCATTATTTAAAAAATTATGAATCAGATATCAATGGTAGAGGTACTATATTTGATATAAATCCTGAAGTTCAAGATGCTTTAGATAATAATGAATTTGCTCATGACTTAAGTAGTTTTATTGCAGATTATTCACAATCAGCTGCAGATATGGGTAAATTAAGTACTTATGGTGAAGTAGATCATGATGGTCAACCATCTATTGTATTAACTGATTATGGATTATCTGATGAAGTTTTAAATACATATTATTCATCAAATAGAAAAAAAAGACAAAGTATTTTCGAATTATATGGATTTGCTGATGGAAATGATGATATTCTTTCTGACATTGGTAATACTTATGAAGTAAGACGTGATATGTGGGGATTAATGCCCTATAGTGTTTCTGATGGTACTGGTGTTATTAATGAAGATTTTGTTTCACTCGTATCAAAAATTGATAAATATCCTGATAATCTATTACCAAGTACACCTATTTTAATTGATGGTTTTCATGATTGTTTAAATAACATTAATGAAATATTAGATAAAGTTCCAAATAAAAAGAAATTTTATAATAATTTATTAGCACTTCAAGAATATTTAATAAGACAAAAATTTTTTTATAGTGATCCATTAGAAAAAGAAGAACTTGAGTTAAATGAAGATGCACCTGTAGTACAAGCAATGTCTTTAAATAAAGAAGATTCTGATGAAATAGCTAATGAATTTGCTGAAAAATTAAATTTAGGACATATTGAAGCAATTAAAGGTGGTTCTTATGGTTTTGCATATATTATCAATGGTAATAAAATATTAAAAATAACAACAGATGCAAGTGAAGTTGATTCTAGTTTGAAAATTCAAAGAGCTAAACCTAAGACATTAGTATCTGTTTATTCAATATATAAAATAATTGATAATGAAAAAAATATTGCAGTATATGCATTAATCGAAGATTATATTATAAATAAACCAGTAAAAGAATTTAATAATTACATAAAAATAATTGATACTCTTGCTGATAGTCCAGACGTTGATTATGTTGGTATATTAAGAAGTATGAGTAGAAATAAATATTCTTATAATGAATTAGTTAATATTATTCAATACATATTAACTAATAAGCCTGAAGCGAACATAAGTCAAGAAGACAGACAGAGTGCATATAAATTTATGATTGGTTTATTTGATATTAAAAGAGATTTAGATCAATTAGCTATAAAATCTAATGATTTCTCAAATCCTGAAAATCTTGGATATAAAAATGGTATTTTAACATTTTTTGATATTGGTGGATATAAAGTTAGTGAACCTAAAATTCCTGAAGAAAATAACATTGTTTTAGAAGAATCTACAACAATCGATGAAAGTATTGATAGAAATACTGCTGATGATATAGCAAATAAAGTAGTTGAATTATATAAGCTCAATTCTCCTAAATATATTGATGGTGGTACATATGGATATGCATATGATATTGGTGATAATAAAGTATTAAAAGTAACAAGTGATAGAAGTGAGGGAATTGAAAATTTAAATTTAATTGGTAAACCTTTAAAATATATAGCTCAACCATATCAAGTATTTTCACTTAAATCAAAAAATATTGAAATTGCATCTAAAATATATGTAATAATTTTAGAAAAATTAAAAATTCATCCAGAATATTTTGGTAGAATGATGAAAAGACTTACATTTGCATTTTTAAAAATATTAAATATTAATATTATAGATGCAATTGCAATATTCATTGAAAATAGAGATGAAGATGATGTCAACAAAATAAAGAAATATTTATCTAAAAATGTCGAAGATGCTAAGTTTTTTTATGGACTAATAAATATTGCAAAAGAAGTACATAAATATGGCATCGGAAGTCAAGATTATTTAAATCCAGATAATCTTGGATATAAAAAAGATGGAAACTTAGGATTTTTTGATATTGGATTTGGCAATTATTTTGCAAAATCGCAAAATAAACCGGAAGAAATTGAAATGGATGAAGATGGTAGTTCTAAATTCAGTACAGATAATAGTATCGGTAGAGATGATTTTCCAACATATAATAATAATGATACATCAGCATTAACTGATAATAATGTTCCCACATCTACATATACAAATATTCCTTCTAATTCAAATGGAATTAATGAAAGAATATTATCTAGTATGAAAGGAAGTAGTACAATTGATGTTAAAAAACATTGTAGATTAGCTGGATTAGGTAATACAAGTACTGCATGTAATCAAGGCGATATGAAAAACTTTAATGTTAAACCATTAGATGAAAATGATATAAAACCTAGATTTAGTGATGCATTTATGCGATGGTTTAGTGGAAGTAAAGTTGTTGATGATCAAGGTAATCCATTATTAGTTTATCATGGAACAAATAAAGAATTTAAAAAATTAGATTATAGATATGGTGCTCAACCAATAATATGGTTTAGTTCAGATAAGGATAAAATAATGAGAGGTGAAGCTGGTGCTGCTGGTACTAGTAGAATAATTCCTGCTTATCTATCGATAAAAAAAATGGCTGGTTGGGATGAATATGAAAAATATGGATTAGGTCAACTAGATGAAATGGGATTTGATGGTGCAAAATTAGATGATGATTATTTTGTATTTAATAATAATCAAATCAAAATTGTTAAAAATCAATTAAGTGAAGAAATAAATATGAATGAAGCAAACATTATGTCATTAAAAGATTTACCTTTCAAGAAAGAAATTGAGAAACTTGGTGGTAAAATATTTTCAGTAGGTGGAGCAGTTCGTGATGAATTTCTTGGTAAAGAATCTAAAGATTTGGATATTCTTATCACCGGAATTCCTATGGATAAACTTGAAAATATTTTATCTAGATATGGCAGAGTTGATGCTGTTGGTAAATCATTTGGTATATTAAAATTTAAACCTGAAGGTAGTTCTGAAGACATAGATGTTGCTATTCCTAGAACTGAAAAATCTAGTGGTGATGGTGGGCATAAGGGATTTGAAATAAGTTCAGATCATCAACTGCCTATAGAACAAGATCTTATGAGAAGAGATTTCACTATTAATGCAATTGCTAAAGATATAAATGGAAATATTATTGATCCATATAATGGTAGAACTGATTTAAAAAATAAAGTTATTCGTGCTGTTAATCCTCAAGCATTTTCAGATGATCCATTAAGAATGTTGAGAGCAATAGGTTTTGCAAGTCGTTTCAATTTTACTATTGAACCATTAACAATGGATATGATTCAAGAAAATGCAAATCGAATTAAAGAAATTCCACCTGAAAGAATATTAACTGAATTAGATAAAATAGTAAAAAAAGGAAATATTTTAACTGGTGTTAAATTATTACATAATTCAGGATTGTTTAAAGAAATTTTTGGTGAAAACAGAGGTATTAATGTAGCATTTCCTTGGAAAAATATTAAAACAATGGGTGAATTTATATATTCATTAAGTGTTGGAACTGTTGAAAATCCTGCTGAATTTTTTAAAAATAATTTAAAAGGTGATATTGATAACTACAAGGAGATCAAAGTAATAGAATTAGCATATCAAAGTAATGATTTAAGTCCAATTGCAGCTAGATCGATTGCACATAACATGTATTTAATTTCACCTAAATCATTAGAAAGTAAAATAATACCTACTGCAATTCAAAAAGCGGGAGAAGAATTATTAAGTGGTAAATATCCTAAGACAGTTGGTGAATTAGCTGTAAATGGTAATGATTTAATGAGCTTGGGATTGAAGGGTAAAGAAATTGGTGAAGCACAGAAAAATATGCTTTTAAAGATTTATTCTGATAAAATTAAAAATGATAAAGAAGATTTAACATCCATAGCTCAAAATAAAACAAATCTTAGTGAGAATAATGAAGGAAAAAGAATTGAATTTGGTTGTTTAATGCTTTATCTAGATGTTCCAATTTGGAGTAAAATAACATCAGTAATAAAACCAGAAGATATTTATGATAAAGAAGGATATGGTATTGAAAAAGAACCACATTTAACAATATTATATGGTTTTCATGATGAAGTTAATTCTGATGATGTATTTTCATTATTTAAAGAAAACATGCCATTAAAACCAATTAATGTTAATATTAAAGGTATTTCTGTCTTTGAAAATGAAGAATTTGATGTAGTTAAGTTTGATGTTAATTCAGAAGTTTTAACTAAATTAAATGCCATTATGAAACAATTACCAAACACATCTACATTTCCAGATTATCATCCACATATTACTATTGCTTATGTAAAAAAAGGTGAGGGTAGGAAATATATTAGACCTTTTGAAAAAGAAAGAAAATTAGTTGGAAATGAGTTAGTTTATAACTGGAAAGGTCATAAAGGTAAAGAAGGTGGTGATATATTAATGTTAGATGATAAAAATGTATCAGAATCGTTACAACCAACAGGAGATTTTGTATATAAAAATCTTGATTTAGTTGCAATTAAAGATATTATTAATAAAATAAAAAATTTATTAGATAAAATCAAAAATAAAGAATATTTAAGTGGTGAGGATTTTGATAATGCATATGCTTATTATAAAATTTTATTATATAATAGAAATAATTTTTATGAAATAATAGGTAATGAAAATACTAATAATTATGATCATTTATTATATACTTTATTAAAAACCAATAAGAAACTTAATGAAGATGTTGATGGTAGTCCTGAAAAACAAGAGAAAAACGATGTTGAATATACAGATAAAACAGTAATGCAAAATGAACATTGTGGTAATTGTGGATGGTTTAATGAGAATAAATGCGGAATGATTAAAGGCATAATTGATTCAAATGGCTGGTGTAGATTATGGGGGACTAAAAAGTTTTGTAATGAAAATTTTTAATATGATTAATAAGAAAATTATTATTGAAGAAATTCAGAAATTCATTAATGAAAATGATGGCTTAACCACATTATATCATGGTAGTAAAACATTATTTAATAAATTTGATATCAATAAAATTAATACAGGACAACATTCACAAGATTTTGGATATGGATTATATTTTACAACAGATAAAGAAACAGCAAAATTCTATGCTAATGAATTATCTAATTTTAAAACACCAGCTCAAAAATATGATGATATTATATTAAGTAATAATAAAAATGAAATTCTATATCAATATTTGAAAGATAATCAAATAATATCTGCTAAAAGAATTTTAAATGGTTTAATTCAAAATAATGATGGTAATATTGATGAATGGAAAAATTTATTAAGAGCATTAGATATTGTTCAAAGATATGCATATGTATATACCGTTAATGTAAGTAATCCTAATTTTATTAGTAAAGATGATTATACAGTATTAAAACATGAATTAAATGTAAATGATAAACAAATGAATAATATTTTATTAGAAAAGGGTTATAATGGAATTCAATATAAAATTAATTCATTTGGTTTAAATAAAACAAGAAATTTTAATGATGAATATAATGTGGTTATTATAGATGATAATATTTTAAATATAACTAATATTGAAAAAGTTGAGTTTGAAGGAACACTAAAATTAGATAATTTTAATAATAAAAATTTTAAATGAATAATAAGGTAGCGTATAGTGCAGTAGTCCTTGATGACAGATCAAGACAGAGATTAATTGAAAGATTCAAAGATCAAATACCGGAGGGTTATGAAATTGTGGCACATCACATGACTATAAATATGGGTGAAATTAAACCAGAATATGAAAAATATATAGGTATGCCAATTAGATTAACAGTTAATGATGTTGCTATTGATGATAAAGTAATGGCAGTTGGTGTTGAAGGATTCTATTCTGACAATAAAAAACCTCATATTATAATAGCAGTAAATAAAGCTAATGGTGGTAAACCAGTAATGTCAAATAATCTAACTAATTGGGAAAGATTAAAAAGACCATTATTTATAAGTGGAAAAGTAACTGAAGTAGAATATAAAATTCCTTCTTAACAATAAAAATTCTTTCAAATCTGAATAAAAAGAATTATCTTTATTGTTAAATACACATAAATGGAATTTAATGAATCGAAAAAAGTTGGTGATATTCTTGAAGTACAAATTTTAAAAAGAATTAATAAAAAATATCCAAAAGCTTTTATTGATGATAAAGGTAAAAAATTTAGTGATTGGGATATTTTCATTCCTGAGATACATGAAGGTATTGAAGTAAAAGGTGATTACATGTCTAAAATAACAGGTAATATTGTTATTGAAGTAGAAATGTATGGCAAGCCATCTGCTTTATCTAAAACTAAAGCAAAATATTGGGCGATTGTAGATGGATTTAGAATAATATGGATTAAACCAATTGAAATATATCGTTTTATCGAATTAAATAGATATCAGAGAACAATATTTAAGGGTGATGGTGATAATGTAAAAAAATTTGCGTATCTTGTGCCCAGAGATAATTTAGTTCTTTATATTTATAATAAATTAGATAAGGAAGATGGGTGGATTGAAATTTTAAAAGAAAACGATATTTTATATTATAATAATTTTTCTAAAAACAAAGTAAATAATGATTAAAAAGCTAAGTGTTTTTGACTTTGATGGTTGTCTTATTGATTCGCCAATGCCGGAAACAGGTAAGATAATTTGGCATGAAAAGACAGGTCTTAAGTATCCGTATAAAGGATGGTGGAGCAAACCAGAAAGTCTTAATAATAATATTTTTAGTATAAAACCATTTCCTAATGTTTTGAATATTTTAAATAAAGAAAAAACTGATTCTCAAACCTTTGTTATGATTTTAACATCTAGACTTGAAAAACTACGTCCACAAGTTGAAAAAATATTAACTGATAATAATATTGTTGTTGATAAATTAGATATGAAATCTGAGGAAAAAACAAAGGGAGAAAAGATATTGGAATATATTAAACAATTTCCTGATTTATCTGAAATTGATGTTTATGATGATAGAAATAGTGATATTGTCGGTTACGCTGGTATTAAAAATTTAGTTCCAGAGAATATTAAATTTAATATTTATCATGCAAATAAAGGTAGTGTTAGTTTATTACATGAAAATAATATTATAAATATTATAAATATTATTAATGAAGAAATTAATAATTTTATAAAAAAATAAAGTACTGTATTTATATATAAAAATATAGAATGATAGACATGCGCCATAAACCATATAATCTTCCTCAAATCAATGCAAATGTTGATACTGTTGTAAAGAAATTAGATGAAGAAGGTATTGATTATGATTATATACAAGTAAATCCTAATGATTTAAAAGTATCACAAGGATTTACATTTTCAGATGATGTTGAAAAAGCAAACCTTGATGATATGAATCCGATTTGGCTTTCTGATGATAATACAATTTGTGATGGACATCACAGAATGATTAAAGCATTGATGGACAATAAGTTAATAACTGCAATCAAAGTTAAGATGAATTTTAAAGATACTTGTAGACTTTTAAATAAAATACAAGATATTTATGATTATGATGAACAAAGAAAGATGGAAGAAGTTATTACTCAAGATGCTATTAATACAGATAATCAACGTAATTCTGGTATTACAGATAGTAAATTTTTATCAAGTCTTGAAGAAGATAATGTAAATATTCAAAACGAAATACCGAGTAAAAATCAAACAACTATAATTGCATATAGAAAAGAACCAATTAAAGAAAATTCTGTTATAGGTAATTTTTTCACATTAAACCCAATTGATGGATTTAATAAATATGAAATTGATTTTGATAATTTATTGGATACAAATGATTTGGGTTTAACATATAAAGATAGTCAAATACCTGCAGAAGTTTTAGCTAAAGTTTGGTTTCCACATGTAAATTTTGAAAAAATAAGTGAACAATATAATATACCATCAATAAACATTAAAAATAAAGCAATTGCTGAAAAAGCACATCGTATGGGCTATGATGGAATTAAATATGGCGATAAATTAATACAAGGATTAAAATAATTAAAACTATGAATATATATAAAATAACAAACATAACAAATACCGCAGGTAAACGTGATTTAAAATTTAATTCAACATTAGATATTACTTATGTTGATAATATGATAACTAAGGTAATAAAAATTAAACCCGGTGAAACAACATATTTAAACATACCTGTACTTCCAATCTCAGTTCATAAATTAAGAGTTGGTAAATTAATAAGTGTTGTTGAAGTTAGCGAAAGTGAACAAACTAATTTAATTAATGCAGGAAAACAGATTAATAAAAATACTGTTATTGTTACTATTGATGAAAGTCATAAAACAACAGAAAAAAAGAAAGTATCGAAAAAAAATAATGATGATAAATCTGAATCATAATTAATTATATTATTAAAAATTTAAAGCTAACTAAATGTTGGCTTTTTTTATAAAAACACTATGTGTTTTAATGTTTTTCCATTATATTTGTTATTATAATTTTAATTAATAAAAATCGGTTTTTGTATTAATTATTACTATTTATAATAAATTACATTATTTTATAATATTTTATAAACACATATGGACGGAAAAATAATTTACAAATTTTTGCATAATTTGCTGTTTTTGCTAAAAGTGCATGTATTTATATTAAAATAAAAATATGGAAAAACTAGATGCATGGGTTAATTTTAATGAATTAGATGTTTTTGAATTTTATAATAAATTTAAAAATTTAAAGAGATCATATATATTTGATATTTTAAATCAATTTAATGTATTATCACAACAAAATAAAAATAATTTAGGTGTTACATTTGATAGTTTAACCAAATTAGGTATTTTTCTTAGTAACATTACTAAAATAAATGAAAAATTCAAAAAAGAGCTAAATAATTTTTTGATTAAAATAATATTAAATTCATCAATAGGATATGCATTACCTGTTTTTAAATATGAAAATAATGTTTATTCTAAAAATAGTGATAATTTTGTAACAATTAATTTAAATAATGAATTAGATAAATTAAATACATTATTTAATGAGATGTCTAATGATATTATAGTAATTTTTGATATTTTAATAAAAAAAGAAATTTTAATAATTTATTACATGAAAATTAATACATCAGATGATGAAAAGTAAAGTATTAATTAAAGAATTGAATATAATTAATGATTATAAAAATGGTTTTAATTTATCTAAATTAGTGAATAAATATGGTGGACGTAGAATAACTTTACGTAAAATATTATTTAAATATAATTTAATTGAATCTATCGAACCAAAAAGAAAAAAATATTTTGAAGGAAAAGCAAATATTGAAGTTAGAAATAAATTATTAGAAAGATATAAAGAAGAAAAAAATTTAACAGTGCTTAGTAAAGAATTTAATATTCCAAAAATATCAATTTGGAATCTTTTAAAAAAAGAATGTGTATTTAATTCTAAATATGGTAAAATAATTCAAAATGAAAAAGTTAGAAAATATCCTGTTAATGAAGATTATTTTAATAATATAGATTGTGAAGAAAAAGCATATTTTCTAGGAATATTATATGCCGATGGTACTAATTCATTAAAAAAAACTGAAATTAAATTAAGCTTACAAGAAGATGATTTAGAAATATTAATAAAACTAAATAATTTATTACAACCAACAAAACCTATTTTATTTAAACCAAAGATTAGTGAAAAACATAAAAATCAATGGGCTTTAATAATTAATTCTAAAATTGTTTCATATAAATTAAATGAATTAGGTGTTATTCCGAATAAAACATTTAAAGTAATATATCCGCAATGGCTGGATAAAAAATTAAATAGACATTTTATTAGAGGCTATTTTGATGGTGATGGTTGTGTTACTTTTGATAAGTATAATAGACAATTATGTTTTAGTTTTACTGGAACAGAAAATATTGTATTAAATATTGAAAATATATTAATTAATAAATCTAATTTAAATAATATTAAATTAAATACTAGATTTCCAGAAAGAAATGATAATATAAGATCGTTATGCTATTCAGGTAATGGAAACTCAAGAAATTTTTATGATTTTATTTATAACGATGCAACAATATATATGAAAAGAAAAAAAGATAAATTTGAAAAACACTTAAACTTAAATTAAAATGGAAGGAAAAATTAGAATATTATTTTATAATCAAGACGTTGCTGGTGTTGCATATTTTCGTACACAAACTCCAGCAATGGAGATTGAAAGAAATCATTCAGATGAATTTTATGTTGAGATTAATCCACAATTAGATTTTAATGATCCTAATATTCTTGATTATTTAAAATCATTTCATATTATACATTATCATCGTCAATTTATTAATGATACTGATAAAATGATTATATTAGCAGCAGAATTAAAAAAATCTGGAACAATATTAATAGATGATATTGATGACTATTGGAAATTACATAAAAAACATCCATTTTATTCACTTAGTTTAGAAAATAAAATGGACATTCCTATTATTGAAAATTTAAAAATAGCTGATTATGTAACAACAACAACAGATATTTTTGCTGATGAAATTAAAAAAATAACTGGTAGAGATAATGTTGGTGTATTTTATAATGCAGTCGATCCTAAATGGATGAAACAATTTCAAAATAATTGGAAACCAGACCCAGATGGTAGAGTTAGAATAACCTATATGGCTGGTAGTAGTCACATGGGCGATGTTGAACAGCTTACAAATGTTGCAAATGTATTATATAATGATCCTGAACTTAAGGATAAATTTAAAATTATTATTGCTGGTTGGGATACTGAAGGTAATACAACTGATATTACATTTAATCAGGAATTTGGTACTGAATTACAAAAATTGGGTTTATGGACATATGATAATGTTAAATTGATAAATAAAACTAGAGGAAATGTTGATTTAATACCTAATTTATCTAAAGAATTAAAAGATAAATATAGAGGTAATGTATTTAATACAAATCAAAGAGATATTAAATCTGAAGAAAGTATTTATTTAACATATGAAAAAATATTAACAGATAATCATAAAATAATTAGGAATCCAGATTATTTACAATGGCTTTCAAATTATGAAAGAAATGTTAAATATGATAATGAAGGTAATTTTGGTAGACGTTGGACACAAAAAGCTAATGCTTATGCAAATGTTTTAGATGAAACAGATATTGTTATTGCACCGTTGGAAGATAATAGTTTCAACAGAATGAAATCAAATCTTAAACAAGTTGAATGTTGGACAAGAAAACTTCCTATTGTTTGTTCAGATATTCCACCATATAACGTAGATGGAAAACACATGGAAAATTGTATTTTAATTCCAACTGAAAATAATGCAAAAAAGTATTGGATTAAACATTTAAAAAGATTAATTTTGAATGCTGATTTAAGAAAGCAAATTGGTGAAAAACTTTATGAAGATTTTAAAGATAAATATAATCTTGCTACAGTAACTAAAAATCGTGTTGCTTTTTATAAAGCAGCTGTTGCTAAAATATTAGAGGTAAAATAAATGAAAAAGATATTATATAAAATATTTAACTGGATTAAATCAAAGTATTATTCAATTGTTATTGCAATATCAATAGCATTGTATAATACTGAAATTAATATACTTAAAGCTGATCCAAATAATTTAAAAGAAGGTGATAAGAAAACAACTAGAAAACTTCATCACAATCCTTTACTTGAAAAATTTTATGCAGGAAAATCTGATGAAAAGTATACCAGAGATTATTATGAAATATTAAAAAAAGCTGATAAATTTATGCGTAATGCAACTGCACATGAAATGGCTGTAGCTGCTGATAAACATGGTATGAATTATGCAAATGAAGCTATGAATAAAGTTATGGATAATCTTAAAAAAGGTAATAAAGAAATTGCTGAGATTAAAAATATTAGTGATGAAAATAATAATGAAGTATGTGAACATTTAGGCTTTTTTGATAAAAAACATAAATATTTTGGTAAAACAATTGCAGAAGTTGCTGCAATTGAAATAGAAGAAAGACGTACAAAAGATGATGATTATGAAATTGTTTATATGTTTAAGAATTCCCCAATTGAAACCGGAATAGGTAAAATATTTGATATTCTTGAAAAAACAACAAAGGAAGATGCTACATATGAATATGAAGTAGTTGATGTTTATAAAAAATCTAAACAATTTGAATTTCCTATTAAAGTATATCGTGATAATAAAGATATTTTAAATAAAATTGAACAGTTAGCAGAATTTTTAAATGTTAAAAAAATTGGATTAGAATATAGACAACTTGAATTTTTTATACCATTAAAATTTAAAACAAATGAAATTGAAACAGATTCATATATTTTTAAAGAAATTATGGATATGAAAGAAGTTTTCATTAGAGATGAATATGGTACATTAAGAGGATTTGCAATAAAAGAATTTACAAAAAGAATAATATTTAATGATACTCATGAAGTTTTAAAATTTCAAGCAATTGAAATGGAAAACATGAGTTTATAAAAAAAGAAAAAACATGGGAACATTTTTAGATGATTTAAAAAAAGGATTAGATACAGGTGATTTTAATTCAGAAGCAGCAAAAAAAATAAAAGATATTGAAGTGGCATCTTTAGATATTAAGCCAGATGATGCTGAAAAATCTATTGAAGAAAGATTAAAAAATGTTAATGTTAAAGTAGTGACTGAAGAAGAAGCTGCATTAGCAAATGCAAAATATGAAGAAACAATGTTCAAGTATAAAAAAGAAGATGAAGAAAATAAAGAAATAGCATTGGTTATAAATCAATTAGATACTTTAACTGAAATTGAAGAAATGGTTAGATTAAGTATTGATGATATGTTTTCATTTGTAAAAACTTTAGAAGATAATTTTAAAGAAAAATTATATGATGATGCTAAATATATCGAATTAAAACAAAAAGTAGAAGATATTAAACTGAAATATAGTGATTTTAAAACAAATGTAGTATAAACAATTAAAAATA
>Ga0187861_10002330_pt1 | contig 17971 bp, 18 predicted proteins | sample June2016WEW_10_1_3_FD_132986 | JGI IMG/M metagenome (GOLD analysis project Ga0187861, IMG submission 132986) | Peatland microbial communities from SPRUCE experiment site at the Marcell Experimental Forest, Minnesota, USA - June2016WEW_10_100 | ecosystem: Environmental > Terrestrial > Soil >...
GCTGTTAGCGGGTTCCAGGGAAGGGATAGCAGTGAGTTGAAAGTGCCTTTTTTATGATTTTTTTATTTTTTGGCCTGAGCTAAAGACTGAGGGTAAATCGGGAATGGGAATGAAAAAAGGGGGTTATCATTCTATTGAGTTTACCCAAAAAGAATTCTTTGATTGTGGTGATGGGGCGGGGCGGGGAGCGCCAAGGCCGGGTGGCCGGGTCCACTGGATCGACCGGACCGGGAGCAGAAGGAAGCGAGTACGAAGTGAGGTAATCCATCTCATGAAGAAGGAGACAGAGGCGATATGACTAAACAGAAGAAGCGAAAGAAGGATACCGACAGACCGAAGATCGGGCATCGACCGAGGAAGTGGACCGATCTCGAACTCTTCCAGGAGCGGGTCAATCAATATTTCGCGGAGTGTGACGCCAAAAATGAAACCTACACGGTGACGGGTCTTGCAATGGCCTTGAACCTTGCGAGGGAAAACCTTTTGAGGTATGAGGACGAAAGGCCGGGATACTCTGAGGTTGTTAAGAAGGCCAGAGAGAAGATCCAGAAAGGTATCGAAGCAGCAATTATCGAGGGCGGGAAAGCAGGGAAGAACGTCGTAGGCTTGATCTTCTGGCTCAAAAATAACGCCGCCTGGTCGGATGAATTTCGATTAGCCGGCTCGGGCGGGGAACCTTTAGCCCTCGAGATGTCTTCCTTGGAAGTCGCTGCCCGCATCGCCACAATTTTCGCGCTCGCCAAGAAACGGAAAGAGGAACAGGCAGTCGAGCTTGTTCCGAAGGAGCTTCCAGAGAAGGTATGAGATGCGAAATTCCAGATCCCCGATTAAAGGTGCCTTGGTAAAGTCATGGCCTCTAAGCCGGAGAGGTAAAGTAGTTCCGGTGGGTATTGATTGACGAAAAAATCAGAGCTGCAATTACACTTTTGAAGGGTTTTATTTAGGCACAAGATGGGCACAGGCGAAATAAACAGTATTAAAAATCAAGGAATTAAAAAGGCGCAAAGGATTAGCAATCCCTTGCCTCAGCGTCTTCTAACTCTCGCTGAAGGCGCTCATTTCCTTGGCAGAAGCGTTTGGTCGATGCGTGAGCTTATCTGGAAAGGGTCTATACCGATCGTTAGAGAAGGCAAAAGAATCTTTATCGATGTCGTTGACTTAGAGGGGTATATCTCAAAAAACAAAAGTACCTACGTGTAGAAAAAAGGGGTAGTTTGAAAAAAAGCTTGACAAATAAATTGAAGTGTGTATAGAATGTATCAACTAAAAAAGAGAGGTAAATCCTATGATGAAAAGAATAAACATCACCCTGTCGGGAGTTCATATCAAAAGGCTCAAATTTATGTCGAAAAAAACCGGGCTTTCTGTTTCGGACCTGATTAGACGTGGAATCGATGAGTATTGGGAGAAATTTGAAAAGAAGGCCAAGAAGTAAACGGGTGAAAAGAAACAATGGCCACCCTGGGGTTGGGACAGCATTTCTATTTTTAAATGAAAGGAGATGAGAAAAGGTGGCTGTACTCGGAAAGCACGATGACCGCGAATCGTGGATAAAGTGGGCACGGGAATTTGTGCGTCGCGGTTTTCGACCACCCGATTTTATCACAGTTCATGGCCCTCACTCTCCCCCCGGTGATTGTCATTGGGGCGAGGCAGAGTGTACGCGCGACGGTAATTCCGATAATGTTATTGAAGTTAGTTTCAGCTCTCGTAGACCATGCCACAAATATGTCGTCCGTAATGTTGTCATGTGGGAGCATGATGAATACGGCGACGCAGCTTACGAACCGGATATCCGTTTTCCATTGCTCAAACCTTCCGAACTTTCTCCACGTGCCCGGCGATGGCTTCGAGTGGCGGAGCGGGTGCTCAATGGTCTGGTGGAGGAACGAAGAAGGTCCTACGAGAAGATGAAAGAGATTAGGCGGAAAATAAACGAGGACAGGGAAAGAGGTAAGAGATGATAAGCAAAAGGATTCAACGTCACGTTGCGAATGCGACCGTCACCATATTGAAAACGGGAGGTCAAGGCGTTTTGATTAAGAACGGTTTTATCGTCACGGCCGCTCACTGCATTGAGTTTAAATGCGATGGAAGCATGGTATCAGGAGATTATTTCATAGAAGAGATCGAGACGATTCACGGAAAATTTAAGGTTTCTCCATGGGCCGTTGAACCAGTCAATGACATAGCGATCCTGGGGCCATTGGATGGTCAGGTGTTCCCTGACGAAGAACTGGGGTTTGAGGAGTTTTGTGAAAAGGTAAAACCTATTCCGTTATTTCTCGCCAAGCTTAAACAATTCGAAAAATTTCCAATCTATGTCTATACACACAAGAAAACATGGCTTGAAGGAGAAGCAACTAAATGGAGTCCCGAGAAAGATTCGCCTTCGATCGGGATCGACTATAAAGAACAAATCGAAGGTGGCACGTCCGGGAGTCCGATTATCAATGAACGAGGGGAGCTGGTAGGTATCGTGTCTAATGCCAGTATCAAGACGCCTGGCTTTGACAAATGCAAAGGGACGGCACCCCGTCCACATCTTGCACTACCCATCTGGATTTCTCGTAGCATTAGAAGGGGGCGCTTTGAGTATGACCAGTTCACTTCAGAGGAGTCGGAAAAAATACGCGAATCCATGATGCAAGAAAGGGGGTGAATCGGATTAACCTTTAATCGGTCAATGGCCAAAAGAGAGGGGGTGATACCCATAGGACGGAAGAAGAACCCAAAGATTGAATTAACAGATTTAGAAGAGCTTCGTAAGAGAGTCAAGGAAATTAAGATGCGGAGAGAGCAAATGTATAAGAGGTTCACAAATCAATCGAACAAGAGGAGGTGAGGTGAATGGGATCCATTTACAAAAGAGGAGAAGTTTTCTGGATCAAGTATTATCGTCATGGAAAGCCTTACCGGGAATCTTCCAAGGGCGATAAGATCACAGTTGCAGAGCGCCTTCTAAAAAAGAGAGAGGGAGAAATAGCGGAGGGCAAACTCCCAGGGGTCTACTTCGATAAAGTGAAGTTTGATGAACTGGCAAAGGATTTTCTCACAGATTACCGAATCAATAATAAAGATAGCCTGGCCAAAGCGGAGCGGTCTGTCAGGTATCTCAAAGGATTTTTCGGAGGATTGAGGGCAACCGATGTTACGACAGACAAGATTAAGAGTTACATTGATAAAAGAATGGATGAAGGTCTCTCCAACGCCTCAATCAATCGAGAATTGGCTGCTCTCAAGAGAATGTTTCGTCTCGGGGCACAATGCACTCCTCCAAGGGTCAACCTAATACCTCATATTCCCATGCTTAAAGAGTCCAACGTGAGAAAAGGTTTTTTTGAACATGGAGAATATTTAGCCTTAAAGGACGCCCTACCCTCTTACTTGAAGCCGGTTATTACCTTCGCCTTTCACAGTGCATGGCGAAAAATGGAGATTCTTGGGTTGATCTGGGACAAGGTTGATTTAGAACAAGGAACCGTCAGACTCGATCCGGGGGAGACCAAAAGTGGAGAAGGCCGGACCCTCTACATGAACGAAGAACTTTTACAGGAGATACACAAGCTCCAAAGCAAGAGGCAATTAGGTTGCCCCTACCTATTCCAGAGGGATGGGGAACAGATTAAGGACTTCCGGGGGGCCTGGGAATCCGCTTGTATCAAGGCGGGCCTTTTTGAAGTGGCCAGAGATGAAGAAGGGAATGAGAGTAAGGTTCCCACAAAGATATTCCATGATTTCAGACGAACGGCCATAAGAGATATGGTGAGATCCGGTGTCTCTGAAAGGGTAGCCATGGAGATTTCGGGTCATAAGACTCGAAGCGTCTTTGACCGTTATAACATTGTGAGCGATCAAGATTTAAGGGAAGCGGCCAAGAAGAAACAGCTATACCATGATAAGCAGGACTCCACAATTGTGGACAATAAGCGTGGAGAGGTTATTTCCTTCCAACAAGCGCAAGGGATGGTGAAGTAAGCGAGATGGAAACCCCACGGGCACAGTTTAGGCACAATCAAGGAAATCTCAATAAAAAAGGGATTAGCCTTGAATCAACTAACCCCTTGATTTTTAAGTGCCCAGGGCCGGACTTGAACCGGCACGGCAGTCACCCACCGAGGGATTTTAAGTCCCTTGCGTCTACCAATTCCGCCACCCAGGCGTTTTCCGTATCTTGTGAACGGTGAGTCGTGACTCGTCAAAATTTAAAATATAGTTTTTGATATCTTTTGTCAAGAATAGATAAGACCCTCATTAAAATTTCTCATTTCCTATTTCCAATTTCCTAATTATAAATAGGGGCGATTCCCTTGTTTCAAAAAGAAACTTGTGTTAGAAGTGGACAAATAGGGGAAATTTGAAGGAGGAGAAAAAATGCGATCTGATAGTATGAAAAAGGGTCTTGAAAGAGCCCCCCACCGTTCTCTTTTTAAGGCCCTGGGACTAACGGATGAAGAAATTGAGCGGCCCATGATCGGGATTGCCAACTCAGCCAATGAAGTGATTCCAGGCCATCTTCATCTGCATCAACTCTCCGATGCCGTTAAAGCGGGTATCCGAATGGAAGGGGGAACCCCTCTCGAATTCTTTACGATCGGGATCTGTGATGGAATCATCATGGGACATGAGGGGATGAAATATTCTCTCAGTTCAAGGGAATTGATTGCTGACTCCATTGAATCCATGGCCATGGCATACCCTTTCGATGGTCTGGTCCTCATTCCAAACTGTGACAAAATCATTCCTGGAATGATGATGGCGGCGGCCCGACTTAACATTCCAACCATTCTTGTGAGTGGTGGCCCTATGCTGGCAGGTGAGTTTCAAGGCAGAGAGATTGACCTGATCACAGTATTTGAGTCCGTTGGAAAGGTGAAGGTTGGAGAGATGACGGAAAAGGACCTCAAAGAGGTGGAAGGGTGTGCCTGCCCGGGAGTAGGCTCCTGTGCGGGAATGTTTACAGCAAATTCAATGAACTGCCTCGCAGAGGTCCTTGGATTGGCACTTCCTTATAACGGCACCATTCCTGCCGTCTTCGCAGAAAGAATCCGTTTGGCAAAAAAATCGGGAATGCAGGTTATGGAACTGGTCAAGAAAAATATTAAGCCTTCCCAAATTCTGACAAAAAAATCTTTTGAAAACGCTGTCACAGTGGATATGGCTTTTGGAGGCTCTACCAATACCTCACTTCACCTTCCTGCGATTGCCAGGGAGGCAGGAATTAAACTTTCTTTACAGACCTTCAATAAAATCAGTGGGAAGACTCCTCACCTCTGTAATATGTCACCCGGCGGTCCCCATCATATTCAAGATCTTCATCACGCTGGAGGGATCCCAGCCCTGATGAAGGAATTGAGCCGAGGAGGTTTGATTCATCAAGATCCGTTGACCGTTACAGGAAAATCGATAGAAGAAAATCTCAAGGGGAAGAAAACTATTAATCCAGAAGTGATTCGTCCCCTTGAAAAACCTTACCATGCCACAGGAGGTTTAGCCGTTCTCTTTGGAAATTTAGCTCCAGAGGGTGCAGTAATTAAACAATCCGCCGTTGATGAGGCCATGCTCAAACATCGAGGGCCGGCCAGAGTTTTTGATTCTGAAGAAGAGGCTATCAAGATAATTCTGGATAGAAAGATAAAAAAAGGTGAGGTCGTTGTCATTCGATATGAAGGTCCAAAAGGTGGACCAGGAATGAGGGAAATGCTGGCTCCAACCTCTGCGATTGTTGGCGTTGGAAGAGATCGGGATGTCGCCTTGCTGACAGACGGCCGTTTTTCAGGAGGAAGCCGTGGAGCAGCAATCGGCCACATTTCTCCAGAGGCTGCAGAGGGAGGCCCCATTGCCATGGTCAAGAATGGAGATCAGATCGAGATTGACATCCCCGGGAGGAAACTCAACCTCCTCATCTCCAAAGAAGAATTGAAAAGAAGACTATCTAAGTGGAAACCACCGAAGAAAAAACTGAGAGGTTATCTCAAGCGATATGCAAGACTCGTTACATCCGCCAACACGGGTGCTACTTTTGTGGACTAATTTCAGATTGCAGATTTCAGATTTGAGAGTCACCCTACCTATTGCGGGAATGGAATCAAGTGGTCTTTAGGTTAAGGTTAGGAAGCCTGTTTAGTTAAAGGGCAAGGGATTAGGACTAAAAGTTTAAACACCAACGACATAACCTAATCACAAAACCGGCATCCTTCCCCTTACCTTTACACCTGAGCCTTCTATTTTCTTATGGCTATCCCGATTTTCTTCGGAGAACAGGAACGGCGTAGGGGCCTTCTCGGATAAAGGCCATGGTGGGTTCAACTCCTTTTTCTCGGTAACGGCACGTCGCTAAGAGGACAGCATTCTGGACCATCTCTTGAGCCTTTTCAAGAGTGGGACTCTTTCTCTTTCCCTTTATTAAATCAAGGCCGCAGACTCCGGGCAGGAGGCAGTGGTCTTCTTTTGAAATTTCAATCGTGCAGTAGATCAACCCCTCCTCTCCCACCTTTCTGATCACTTTTCCCCATACCTCAGGCTCCCATTGATCTTTTGTAAATTGCCAGTGAGAATTTTGGATCAACCCCAGGTAACGATCCGGTCCCTGCATCTTCAACAAATGGATCAGCGTCCTATATTCAGTGGACCCAACGGGTTCAATGGGATCCCGGTTATTGGCAGCAATGATAATGATTCCCCTCTCCTTCACAGCTGGTAGGGCACCCACTCCCGCCTTTGCTGTCTGATAATGATCTCTTCCGACATAGCCACCATGAGTCAGCACAATATCGAATTCCCTCTCAAGAGGGATCTCGGCATAACCCTTGATCATTTCATAAGCCTTCATGTGGGCTTGCACCAGATCACCCGTGAAGATTTGAGTGAGGCGCAAATCTCTGTCGAGATTGGCATTCACAATAAAATCGACTCCAACAGTCTTTGCCACCTCCATCGCTTCTTCATGACAGGGATTTCCTTCGAGAATGAGATTGGTGGCATTGGGGTCTTCAAGATATTCGGGGCCGTGAAACTTTTGAATCGTCTTGACATCGACCAATCCCGGACAGATGGACTTTCTTCCCCCGGAGATTCCGGTCATAAAATGACTTTCCACAAGCCCGGTGGCAATCTTCAGATCTGAAAAATAGAAGTCACGATTGACATAGACATTCGTTCCCCTTTTGGTCTTTCCAATACTTTCCAAAAGATCGTTATTCTCACAATCGTGGTCCAAGATCGTGAACTGTTCAACCACTTCATTTCCATACATCTCCACCTTCTCTTCATAAGTGCTAGATCGATGCATTCCTGTGGCTACGATGATCTTGATATTTTGCTTCGGGATGCCCGAAGATTCCAAGCGCTTCAATATGGGGAGAAGGATGCCGTTCTCTCCTTGGTATGGAACAGGTCTGGTGATATCTGAAACGGCAATTGCAACGGAGAGTTTTTCAGGGGGCTTGCTTTTTTTCCGAATGATCTCTTCTAAGGGAGGACTGCCGATTGGATTTAAAAAAGCCTTTTCAATGGCTGCCTTGGGATTTAGAAGAAATGGCACTTCTTTCATGCTCAATTCAACACAATCCGGTGGAACAGAAATCTCCAAAACATTCCGCCCAAATTCCACTGAGACTTTCTTCCATCCTTTGATATCGACTTTTTTAATAGCCTTTTTCATATCCGGTAACATTGTCGTTCCTCTTTCAATAGTTCAGAGTAATTAGTTCGGAGTTTTTAGTGTTTTTTTACTCAGAACTCCCAACTCCGAACTTAATTACTTTTTTATCTTTAAGGAATCAGATTCAGTTCCCCTGTAAAGGCAGCTTCCAGCACTGGTTTCATCATCCGATCTACATCTCCCTTCTCAACATCCATAGGGTTTGGCATATTCTGGAGTTTACTCTTCAGTTGGGGATTTTTTGCAGCGGTAAGCATTCGATTGAGATGCTCCCGAGTGGCTCCAGCTTCTTTCAAGGTCGTAGGAAAATTTAAATCCTTCGCAAAAGCAATCATCCCGTTCGCAACGACCAATCCCAGATCCCTTCCACTCATATTTTTAATTTCCTCTTTAATATAACCTGCTTCCTTGAAGATTGCACCCGCGACCTTTAGTTGATCTTGAATGACCGGAGCAAAGAGAACGGTATAATAGGGGTTTAATAGAGCACAGGCCCTTCCATGGCTGAGGATATCGATCAGAGAGAAACTTCCCAGATGAGGACCGCTCGTTCCCCCCAGCATGATCGAATACCCGCCTAAATCGGTTCCCAATCCAAGTGCAGTCCTTCCCTCCAATCCCCTCTTATCCTTTTTAATTTTCTGGAGGCCATAAACAATCAGTCGGATGCTTAATTCAGCCACCTCTTTCACCTTCTCATAAGCAGGGCCGCTTGTACCCATGAAGACCTCCCAGGCATGAGCGATTCCATCCAGACCGCCATCCAAGGTCAGGCTGATTGGTGAATCGAGTGTGATCTTGAAATCGAATACCGACGCAGGGGGGACGACGGCTTCATCCACAATCAATTTCTTCTGCCCGGTCACAGGGTCTGTGATATTCGAATACTTGGTCAGATGGGCTCCAGAACTGGCAGCCGTTTGAACACCAATGACTGGTATCACTGCCCTTCCTGTCGCCTCTTTCATCTTGCTAACCAGACCTGTTCCGAAATAGGGCTCGATGGAATCAGCCTCACTGACACTGGCTCCTAAAATTTCCAGTACCTCTGCTGGAGAATAAGTATTGAGAACGGCTGCAGCCTTCGCTGCGTCAATGGTGCTCCCGCCGCCAAGAGCAACAATCACATTTGATCTCGATCGTGCCACTTGAAGACTGATCCGGTAGACATCCTCCCGTGGGGCATTGGGTTTTGCACCGTTGATCGTTTCAAAGATGATTCCGTTTGTCTTCAGACTAGACTTCACCTGTTCAAGAGGCTTTTGAATCCAGGCTTGGCCATATTCTGTGACGATCAGAGTGGCCTTCTTACCACACTTTTGGGCATACTCTCCTGCAGCCTCAAGAACATCTTCACCAAAGGTATACGAATTGCCTTTCCACTCCTTTAAAATCTTTTCTGCTTTTCTAAAATATTCTCTCACGGCTTCCCTCCCATGCAATCTGCAACGAACTCTGATTCGGAAATGGATCCAACAAATTTAAAAGGAATCAGTTTTTATCCTAATCTCCTGGATTTCAAAACATTCTGGAAACCACCACTGAATTTGAACCGGGCAATAGAGGAATCCTTTTCAGCGTCGTTTTCTTAAGTTCCCCTTTCAAGCCGTTTCTTGATCGTCATATAAACGCGTTCACAATGGGCAGGAAGGTCATAGATCCTTGCTCCGATTGCATTGGCAATCGCATTGTTAATGGCTGGTGCGGCAGGAATATTGGGCATCTCGCCAATTCCCTTCGCACCAAAGGGTCCATGGATATTTGGGTATTCGATATAGATGGGCTCAATCTCAGGTGTATCCAACGCCGTCGGAATGATGTAATCCTGAAGATTGAGGTTCTGGATCATTCCCTCCTTCATGATGACTTCTTCCATCAGGGCGTAACCCAGCCCCATCATCACGCCACCTTCGATCTGCCCTTCTACCATCATTGGATTAATTGCTTTACCGATATCAAAAGTGGCCGTTATCTTCACGACCTCCACGGCACCTGTCTTGATATCCACCTCCACTTCCGCCATCTGTGTGCTGTAGGTATAAACAAAGTAGGGAGAACCCTGACCTGTCTCTAAATTGAGGGAGGACTTGGGCGGGGCATACCAGCCCTGGCCCATCATCCGTTTCCCCGTTACCATCGATCTTCTGGCTGCTTCTTTTAACTCCACAAATCGATTCGGATCATCTCGATCGTAGATTCGACGATTCTTGGCAACGAGTCGACCTGGGGAGATTCCCAAAAGTTCTGAAGCAGATTCAAATAAAGAATTTTTAATCACGTCTGCCGCCATCAAAATGGCATTCCCCATGAGCGTCGTAGACCGAGAACCCACTGTCGGTCCAGACTCAGGAGCAACATCCGTATCGGGAGCCACAACCCTCACATCTTCAACTTCCACGCCGAGGGCTTCAGCAACAATTTGTGAGAACACGGTATAGGACCCCTGACCCATCTCCGTAAGGCCCTGGTAGAGGAGCACCGAGCCATCTTCCTGAAGATGAAGGTTGACACCACAGCCATCACCTAATGTTCCAATGCTTGTCCGATACCACCCCACGGCCATTCCAATTCCCCGCCTTTTCTCCACCTTCTCCAACTCTTTTAAAGTAAGCGTAGGCCTCCATTTCTCGTCCCACTTAAAGACCTCTTTGGCTTTCACCATCGTCTCTTTCAAAGCGACACTTTGATCAAGAATTTGTCCGGTGGCCGTCTCGGAGCCAAGGTCAAAACAGTTCTTCAGTCGAAGGTCATAAGGATTCATTCCCAGTTGATAGGCCAACTCATCGATGAGGGATTCATGAACAAAATTGACTTGGGGGGCTCCAAATCCCCTCATCGCCCCTCCATAGGGATGGTTGGTATAGACTAAATAGCCGTCTACTTTGATATTCGGTATGACATAGGGTCCGGGAAGCATCACGACAGCATGAACATGGACTCCACCAGCCGGTGGGATCACAGGACCTAGGGAGGCATAGGCCCCTTGCTCATTATAGATCGTCCCTTCCAGGGCAACAAAAGTTCCGTCCTTTTTCGCACCGATCTTACACTGGATGGTCATTGGATGGCGCTTGCACGTAGAGAGTGTAATTTCTTCTCTGTCGTATTCCATCCTTACCGGTTTACCTGTCTTCCATGCTAAAACGGCTGCGCGAGCACCAATATCGATCGGAGAATCTTCCTTGCCTCCAAATCCTCCTCCGATCGGGGTCTGAACACATTGAACTTTGTTGATGAGCACCCCTAAGATGGAGGCAATATTTCTACGAACCGTAAAGGGCGCTTGCATGGGTCCTTTTACAGTAATCGTCCCGTCAGGATGAGGAATCGCCAATACGACATCGGGTTCAATATAGGCATGTTCCAAAATGGGAACGGTATAGGTTCTCTCCAAAGTCACGTCAGACTCCGCAAATCCTTTTTCTGTATCCCCTTTCCTGATCTTCGCCGTCGTTAGAAGATTGCCTCCTTCATGAACCTTAGGGGCATCAGGCTTCATGGCATCGATGGGTGAAAAAACGGCTGGCAGAAGCTCATATTCCACATCAATCAGCCCGAGAGCTTGAACGGCGATCTCTTCCGTATCCGCTGCAACCAGAGCGACTCCATCGCCAACAAATCTCACCTTATCCCCACAGATAACAGGCTGATCAGGAATGATCGCTCCAAATCCATTCCTTCCTGGAATATCTTTTGCCGTGAGAGCAGCCTTTACACCGGGTAAGGCTTTTGCCTTTTCGACGTCGATCTTCTTAATCAATGCATGGGGATAAGGACTCCGCAAAACCTTTCCAACAAGAGCCCCTGGATACTCAAAGTCGGCTCCATACTGTAACTTCCCCCTCACCTTATCGTAAGCATCCACCCGGATCTTCGATTTCCCCACGGTGCTCAATTCCTCAGCAAGGGTTGGCATCTCAACCCGAACTTTTTCCCTGATCAAAACCTTCTTCTTTTTCTTTTCCATTTCTAAACCCCTTGTTTCCTTATGGTCTCACTCGCCGCATGAATGGCATGGATGATTTTCTGGTACCCTGTGCATCGACAAAGAACCCCAGAGATGGCAATCTTCATCTCTTCTAAAGTTGGGTCGGGGTTTTGATCCAAGAGATTCTTTGCCGAAAGGAGCATTCCAGGAGTACAGAAACCGCATTGTATAGCTCCTTTTTCAACAAAGGCTTTTTGAAGAGGGTGAAGCTTTCCATCTTTTTCAAGTCCCTCTATCGTCATGATCTTTCCCCCATCCGCCTTCATTGCTGGAATGAGACAGGAAGTAACAACCTTGCCATTCAGGATGATTGAGCAAGACCCGCACTCTCCTGCTCGACAACCCACCTTTGTACCGGTCAACCCCAGGTCTTCCCGAAGCACATCAACTAAGAGATCATCGGGTTCCACCTCAAGGGTTACCATTTTTCCATTCACTTCTGTTTGGATTTTCTCTTTAGACATGCTTTCCCTCCAGACGTTCTATCCCTTTACGGATACCCCGCTCCACTAAATTGGCTACTATTGCTCTTCGATATTCTTCGCTTCCCCTGATAAGGCTCGTTCGAGGATTCGATTCTTGAGCAGCCTTTCGCGCTGCCTCCTTAATAACACCATCCTCTATCGGTGCAGAGGCCAACCTGTTCTCTGTTTCTTTTGCCCGAAAGGGAATGGGAGCCACAGGTCCCAGAGCAATCCTTGCGTAATGAAATGTCTTTTTCTTCAAATTTGCTGAAAGAACAACAGAGACCGTCAAAATCGGTAACGCCAGGGCCTTCCGTCTTGCTAACCGAAGGGAGATGCTGGTCTCGTTTTCTAACAATGGGGGAAAAGAGATCTCCGTTACCATCTCCCGAGTACTATCCACTGCTGTGATACCGGTATCAATGAAGAACTCTGTGAAGGGAATGATCCGTTCCCCCCTTTGACTCACGACTTTAACCCTTGCATCAAGAGCGAGCAAAGGAATCGTTGTATCGGCACCCGGTTGTCCGCTCACCACATTCCCCACGACCGTCCCTAAGTTCCGTATCTGTGGAGATCCAAGCCGGGATGCTCCTTCACTCAATGCAAGAGCCCTTTCCCGGATCAATGGTGACTCGGCCACTTGACTATGGGTGACCAGCGCCCCCATTTTGATAAACCCATTTTCCAATTTGATTTCATTCAACCCAGAGAGGCGAGTGATGTCTACCAAAACTTTCGGCTCTTTCTCCTTATTTCTAATCTGTGGAATGAGATCCGTTCCGCCCGCGATGATTCTTGCATGACCTCCAGATTCCTCTAAAAGCTTGAGGGCTTCAGGGATACTTTGAGGCCGGTAGTATTTCTCCCAATGGAGGCTCTTAGACCAAACCAAATTCATTCCCTGGTTCATGGGGGATCCTCCTCTGCATTTCCTTCTGGATCGTCTTTTTCTAAACTTCTATGGGTCTGAAAATTAACACTACCGCCATCACAGCAAAAACCATTGCCTCTGCAGCAGGTCCCCAGAATCGACCTGTCAGGGCCATCACCATACCCAGTACAAATGCAGCAATGGTCGTGCCTTTGAGGTTCCCAAGGCCTCCCACGATGACTACGGCGAAGCTGATTAATAGGATATGGAAACCCATATAAGGGTGCACCGTGGTGATTGGGGCGTAAAGAACCCCTCCTAAGGCAGCCAGGCAACTCCCTAAAACGAAAACGATGGAAAAGTATTTGTCCACATTGATTCCCAGGCTTCTCACCGCCTCTCGATCTTGCAAGCCTGCAACCACGATCTTTCCCACAATCGTCTTTTTGAAGAATAACCAGAGTCCAATACAGATCATTAAAGAAATCACAATAATGATTATCCGGTAGGAAGGCACGGTGACCGAAAAGCATGTCACACTCCTGCCCACGGGATCGCTCAAAGGGATGGGACTGGTTCCCCATATCCACTTGACAAGATCAACCCCAATGAGGAGAACAGCATAAGTGGCGATGATGGCATAATCGATTGACTCTCCATAGAGTCGGCGGATGATATACTTTTCAATGACGAAACTGAGAGGAATCACCACCAGGATGGCAATCAGTACGCCTTCAACAAAATTACACTTGAGCAACGGTAAAACAGCAACCAAGATGTATGCACCGGTGGTATAAATCATCCCATGGGCAAAATTGACAATCCTCATGCTTCCGAAAGTCAAAGAAAGCCCTATTGAAATGATGTAGAGGATACCTCCGATCGTTAATCCATAGATAAGGGTACTGATCATATCCCCCTCAGCCCTCCACCCGGCTCTTCCATTCTCCTCTAATACTTCCCCAGATCCCTTCTCTGAATTTAAATACAAGAATCAGGAGTGCTATCCCCAGAAACATCTCCCATCTCGGAATATATCTTGCGAGATAGTTACTGATCAACATATAAGAGACTCCCCCTAATATCGCTCCGTAAAGACTTCCGGTGCCCCCGATGAGGGCTGCAAAAATCACTTCAACATTTCTTGTAGGGTCAATGAAGCTTGGGTTCACATAGCTGTAATTAATCGTCGAGAGGGCACCCGCAAAGGCAGAGATGGAAGAGGAGAGGATGAAGGTGATCCATTTGTAAGTAAAGGTATTGTATCCCAAGAACTGGGCTCTCGTCTCATTTTCTTTAATGGTCCGCAATAGAATGCCATAAGGAGAAGAAGTCAATCTCTTCATGAAATAATAGGTCAGGACGAGGCAGAAGAGTGAGAACCCGAAAAATACCTTTGGATTTGTCAAGTTTAAGAAAGGGATAACTGAAAAAGTGAGGGAAAGACCATCCTCTCCTGCTGTAAATTTTGCGAAAGCAACCAGGGCGAGGAAGTACCCCACCTGGTTAAAAGCAAGGTTAACCAGAGCAAAACAGGCGCCGGTCGCCCTCACAATCACAGGAGCCAGGATCCCTCCCACCAATGCTCCTGCACAAATTCCAATCAGAATGGCTAAATATGGGTTTGGAGGTCCATACCGTACCAGAAGGCCTGCCGCATAGGCACCCGAACCATAGAATAGCATATGGCCGAAGGAAAGTCTGCCCATGTGCCCATAAAGAAGGTCAAATCCGATGACAAAGATGCAGAAGATAATGAAATCTGTTGTGCGATGGATGGAGGTCCCTAAACCAAGGATGACGAAACCCAGGGCGATGACGAGAGCCCCCAGTGCTCCTGAATTTAGAATTTTTTTTATCATTCCAATTCTCCGGATAAGGCTTCGATTTTAAAGATAACCCTCCAGTGCATTGGACTTCTCTATCACCGTCTTATCCGTAATCTCTTTTAAAATACTACCTTCTTTCATCATGTAAACCCGATCCGCCATTCTCGAAACCACCGAAAGGTTCTGTTCTACGATTATCATGGAGATCTGACCTTTCATCTTCGTGAGGACATCTAAGATTTCCTCCATGATGCCTGCCGATAGACCTTCTGTGGGTTCATCAATGAGAAGGAGTTTCGGTTCTCCAATTAACGCCCTCCCAATTAAAAGAATCTGTCTTTGGCCACCACTTAAACCCTTTGCTTTAGAATTGATCAGAATGCCCATTCTGGGATAGAGGCTCAGGATTCTATTAATGGAATCGGAAAGTTTCTCTTTCGTGGGGTAGGCTGCAAGTTCTATATTTTCCTTCACGGTCAGTTCACCAAAAACTCTCTTGTCTTGAAAGACATACCGGATCCCCATGAGGGCCACTTTCTCAGGAGGGATACCCTGAATGGACTGATGATCGAATAGGATGGAACCTTTGGAGGGTTTCAAAAAGCCTGCGATCGTCTTGAGGAGAGTCGTCTTTCCTGCTCCATTTCTGCCCACAATGAAAGCCACCTCCCCTTTGAGGATATGGAGATTAATCTCATGCAGGACCTTGGCGTGACCATAGTGGACGTCGACCCCCTCGAGGCTTAAGAGCATATGACCTCTTCCCTCCCCCAGTAGACCTGCCTGACCAGCGGATCGCATAGCACTTCCTGGGGTTTTCCTTCTGCAATGAGCCTTCCTTCATGCATCACGCTCAATCTTCCGACCAGATTAACAATCCTCGATATTTTGTGCTCAATAAGAATCAGTGTGAAATTCTTTTTCACTTCATGGATGAGACCCAACACTTCGTTAATCTCGGCATCGCTCAATCCTGCCAGAGGTTCATCCAGAAGAAGAATCCGTGGGTTCAGCGATAAAGCAATGGCAATCTCCAGCTTCCTCTTATCTCCATAAGACAGTTCAAATGCTCTCAGGTGTGCCTTATCGGAGATGCCCACTGTTCGAAGGGCCTCTAAACAAGCCTCCACCGTTTTAGAATGGTGTGCCTCTTTAAAGAAAAAACTCCTTTTCGATGTGTAATCCTTCTTAAATCTTATCTTTGCCAAGACCAGATTGTCGAGAGCGGTGAGCGAATCGAACACGGAGACAAGTTGAAAGGTTCTCACCAGGCCCATCGTCACCCTCTGATAAGGAGGCACGGAGGTGATATCTTGACCCTGAAAATAGATCGTGCCCTCGCTGGGTGGGAAAAACCCGGTTAAGAGGTTGAAAAATGTGGATTTCCCTGCACCATTCGGACCGATGATTCCTGCTGCCTCTCCCTCTCTGATTTCGAAGTTCACATCGTTGACAGCAGTAAGGCCATTAAACCTCTTGCTAAGGTTCTTTGTCTCGATAAGAATATTTGCTGGCAATTTCACCCTCAACGAGAAAGGGAGGGTAAAAATCAACCCCTCCCTCTCGGTCTTATAATCCAAATCTTAGTATCCAAGTTCTTTTAGTGGCGGAAGATAGTCTTCCCCGGTATAGGCTCCGATTACATTCACAAGATCCCACTTATCCTTCCTCTCCTTGGGTCCCTTTCCCACAACCACGAAGGACCCATATTTGAATAGAGGCTGGTGATCCGCCCTCCAAACTCCTGGACCCCTCATGGAATCGAATTTGGGATGACTCATGATGGCCTTGGAAATAGCCTTCGGGTCTGTCGATTTCGCAATCTCCATTCCACGTATTGCTTCTTTGACTCCAATATAGGCAATGGCAGCATAGGGATCAGGCGGATAATTGTATTCTTTAATGTACTTTTTTACAAAATCTTCCGCCGCCTTCACAATGGCAGGGTCGTTGAAACCGGTCATATTCCAGTACCAAGACATGAGCGAATTCACCCCCTCCAACGCCTCCGGAGGTATGCCACCTCCAAATACGTTTGTCATCCAGTCAAACCATATCTTTGTGCTCTTTTTCAAACCCGTTTCGTGAGCTTGTTTCAGGACGTTGATCGCATCGACTCCCCAGTGGGCCATCATCACAATATCGGGCTTTTTTTCAGCAATCTTTAAAAGGTAGGGAGTGAAATCAGGAGTTCCCACCGGTGATTCAGCATATTCCCATTTGGCCCCGTACTTCTCGATAGCATCCTTTGCCCCCGCCTTTTGATCCCATCCGAAGGCGTATGCGGGTGCGAAGACGTAAATATTCTTGTACCCAAGTTTATTGATAATGTAAGCGGCTCCAGCAAAACCAATGGAGTAAGCACCCCCATGAACACCAAAGGTATCGTCTGCAATTTCGTCCTTCTTGAACATGGTCATTGGAGCGACACAAACAGAGAAGTAAGGAATGGGGACTTTCTTCACTTCTTTATTCAAGGCTGCAGAAATAGCGGCAAACGTTGATCCAACGATGGCCTGAACTTTATCCTCATAGACCAACTCCCTGAACCTTCTGAGGGCGACATCCGGCTTCGTTTCATCATCCCTCACCACAAACTCCACGGGAACCTTCTTCCCTCCTATTTTCGCTCCTCCTCCCTCGTTGATCTCTTTGATAGCCAGTTTTGCCCCTTCAAGTTGGACAGGGCCGATGGGCGAGCCTGCACCAGTCAATCCAAACATCAAACCTATTTTCAATTTATCCACTTCCTTACCATTCACCCCATTTACCATTGAGAAACTCAGTGCGAAAACGAACAGGAGAACTGTTAAAATAATTTTTGTTGTTTTCATACTTTTCCCTCCATCAAATTTGATTTAATTAATATGAGAATTTTATACGACTTTTCATTCCATGAGTCAACCCAAAATTCTACCCCGGGAAGGGACGTGGAGAAGACGGGAGACATAGCGCGAGCCAAAGAACACTGGCAAGGAGATCTTGACTCAGATTCCTCAAGTGAATGGGCAAATTACATAAAAACACCTGTAATCGGCCCGTAGGGCAGAGTTCCACGGGCTTGCCCGTGGGTGAATGAGAGCGGCGGCGATAGGGTATAATGTATGCATGGAGACACGAGTATCAGGACACAGTGTGTATCGGACGGAATAC
>Ga0187861_10002334_pt1 | contig 17935 bp, 16 predicted proteins | sample June2016WEW_10_1_3_FD_132986 | JGI IMG/M metagenome (GOLD analysis project Ga0187861, IMG submission 132986) | Peatland microbial communities from SPRUCE experiment site at the Marcell Experimental Forest, Minnesota, USA - June2016WEW_10_100 | ecosystem: Environmental > Terrestrial > Soil >...
ACTGTAGACGCAGAGGCCGGCCTCCGCTTCGCCGCTCTTCACCGCAAGGGCTGCTGCGATGTGCGTAGTCACTTCGCGCTCGTAGCCCGGCATGGAGGCCGGGTCGATCCCCGCCTTCTTCAGCTCGTGATCGAGGAGCATCCGGGTGCCGGAGCCTTGCTGGCGGTTGATGAATGCCCGGCCCGGCAGGTCGGCAAAGGAGAGCCCGGTTTTTGAGACGACTCCCTGCTGCCGGCCGGCAACACAGATGAGATCGATTGCCGTCCCCGGCAGGTACTTCCGCAGGTAGGCGGTGTTGTACGTCCCGTCCGGTGAGAGGAGATGCGTGGGGGCGGCATGGCATTCGTCCTTTTTCAGGGCAATGATCCCACCCATGCTCCCCACGTGAGTTGAGATTAAAAAAAACCCTGCCGGGCGGAGGAGATCCGCAAGATAATCGAGCACCGGGTCGTGGCTTCCGGTGACGAGGAGGGCGTTCTCCGCTTCCCGTATCGGCACCATCAGCCGGGCATCGACCACATCCCCGGCATTGAACCCTTCCGATTCGCGGGGGACACGGATGTACGCGTTCGCCCGCACGGCGCTCATCTGGACGCCGGCACCTTTGGACAGGGGGGAGACGGTCCAGCGTTCTCCGATCTTCCCCAGCGTGCAGAGCACGAACTCGTCCGAGCCGATCTCCTTGGCCACCGCGGAGGTGATGCCGGCCCGTACGACCACGGGGTCCGGGACGGCAAGGCCGTAATTCTGTAGGAACGGGAGCACGAGCTCGCGTATGACCGTCAGGGCCGAGAGTGGGTAACCGGGAAGGCCGATGACCGGTTTGTTTTCTACTCTTCCGATGATCGCCGGCTTACCGGGCTTCGTCGCGATCCCGTGCACAAGCACCTCACCGAGGTCCGCTATCACGTCCGCGGTGTAGTCCTTCGTACCCGCTGACGATCCTGCCGAGACGATCACGATATCGTTCTCGTTGCACACTTTTGCAACTGCATTGCGGATCTTCTCCGGCTTGTCCTCGACAAAGGGGTACCGGGTGCATCTCGCACCGACAGTTTCGAGCATCGCCTTTGCCATCACCGTATTGCTCTCGACCACCTGCCCCGGTGCGGGGCGGGTGCCGGCCGGGACCAGCTCGCTCCCTGTTGGGATGAGCCCGATCCTGACGGTGATGATGTCAAGCCTGGTGATGCCGTAGGTGGCAAGGGCCCCGATCTCGTGGGGCCGTACCAGGTGACGGGATGGCATCACCATTTCGGACTCAGCAAGGTCCTCGCCGGCCGGGCGGATGTGTTGCCAGGGAGCCGCCGCTTTCCGGATGGTGAATTTCCCCTCAGTCTCCCAGACGTCCTCGATCATGATCACGGCATCGTAACCGGGTGGAACGACATTGCCGGTGTTCACCCGGCCGACCTTTTGGAGTGTGACCGGGTGCTGTTCGGAGGCGCCTTTCGTTTCTTCGCTCACCACTGCGATCCCATCCATTGCCGCAAGGTGGATCTCCGGCACCGAATAACTGCCAAAAATAGGGTGGGCCGTGACCTTGCCTGAGGCCGCTTCGAGTGGGACGATCTCTGTCGATGGCGTGCAGGAGAATTCGCGGGCGAGAAGAGCAAGTACGTCGTCGAGCGGCATCACCTTCAGGTACCGCTTCACCATAAAATTACCTCGACCTCGCTCCCCTTCTCGAGCCCTTCATACCCTGCCGGGATGCAGACAAGCCCGTCGCTTTTCACGAGCGTGTTCAGGAGCCCGGACTTGCCGAAGAGCGGGGTTGCAATCCCGTTCGTAACCTTGACCCGGACGTACTCCTCCCGCCCCCGCTGGGACGGGATGTTCTCCGCAAGGGTCGCCTTCACGGTCCGGAGCAGAGGCGTATCGAGCCCGAGCATTTTATCGAGGAGCGGGCTGACAATGACTTTCAGGACCACAAGAGCCGAGGCCGGGTGCCCGGGCAGGCCAAAGACCGGCTTTGTATCGATCCTGCCGATGATCGTGGGCTTACCCGGCGCAAGTGCGACCCCGTGGACCAGCACCATCCCTTTCCCGGCAATGACCCCCGCAGTCATGTCCCGGTCATCCTTGGAGCTACCACCCGAAAGGAGGAGGAGATCGCAATCCGGAAGTGCTCTCGCGATCACGGTCTCGAAGGCCTCACGTTCGTCCTGGACGATCCCGTAGAGTCTCGGTTCGCACCCGTATTCCGAAAGCCATGCCGCAAGCATCGGGGCATTCGCATCCCGGACCTGCCCCGGGCCGGGCACAGAAGTGGCCGGAACAAGCTCGTTGCCGGTCGAGATGATCCCTACCACCGGCTTCTTCGCGACCGTGACGGTCGCACACCCGCAGGCAGCGAGGACCCCGGCATCCTGAGGGGAGAGCCTCCTGCCCATGGAAAAGACCGTCTCACCTTTTTTAAAATCCTCGTCCCGCAACAGGACGTTCTCCCCATGCGAGACCGGTTTTTTCACAAGGATGGTGTCGCCGGCTTCCTCGGTATATTCCACCATCACCGCCGCATCGGCTCCTGACGGGAGCACGCCACCGGTCGGGATATACACACACTCCGCGTTCCCGAGGATGAGGTTTGTATCGTGCTTCCCCATTGTCACCCGCCCTATGCATGTGAGGAGGGCGGGGACGGAGTCGCTTGCGCCGGTCGTGTCCGCCGACCGGACTGCATACCCGTCAACGACCGACCGGTCGAACCCGGGGATGTCGGTGTCCGCTGCGATATCCGAAGCCAGCACGCGGCCGGCGGACTGCTCGACCGGTACCGATTCTGTTTTTCGTGCCGGGGCGATCTTCTCCGCTGCAGCGGCCGCATCCGCTACCGAAATTACCGTGAGGAACCTGCTCATTTGAAGCAACCCAGCTGGCAGCCCCGGATCTTGATCCGGTTCTTCGTGCAGTACTCGCCCACCGCACTCCGGGAGACCTTCGCCTTCTCCGCAATAGTGAACGCCTGGGTACAAGTGATTATCTCAACAATTCCTGCTTCCTGCAGCGCCTTTTTGATCTTCTCGTCACTCATGGTTATCCATGTTTTGTGTACTTGCTTATTGGGTTTACCTCTTGTGATCGGGTAAACACCGGGGGTGAGGAAACGGACGGTTCGCCGCTGTCCGTTGTCCAGAGGGGAAACCACAGGCCGCAAGCACGTCCGATTCTTCGATGTGACTCCCCTCAATAGGATCGATAGCGAGCGCGGAGAGTGTGAGAATAGAGCGAGGCAGGTGAACACCGAATATGTTGTTTGTTTCTATGTAGCGGACATTGTTCCGCACGTAGTAACTACTATTGTTCTGCACATAGAGGCGGCAACTGGAACGGTCTACGAGAATGCCCAAGGCAGCAAGGTACGCCGGCACACGGTTGACCGGCATTGTCATTGACAATGCAATGCAGAGATCGATGATGATGGAACCGATCCGGGTATCGGGATAGAACGGGTTATCCGCGAGACAGAACCGGTGACAGTTACGGCAATAAAACCGTTTGATGTCGACATACACAGTTCTTGGTCCTTTGTCAGTAACCAGGTGCGCGAACTGTTTTCTTTTTGTATCATAACCGGAAAGAGGGGCGCCACATGTCGGGCATTGTGAGTGCTCTGTGAAGATAACCCCGTCAACTGCAGAAATCCCGGTCTGGACAATATCGGCAAGAAGCGGGGGTATGCGGGGCGGTTTCATCCCGTGCGCGCTTCCCGGGATCCTGCTGTTTTGGGATACATGGCGATCACTTGATTTTTCCGCATGATTAATGGATACATTTTACAATGCGCCGGCATGAAATGCTATTGAACCCCCCGCTATTAATCACTTTTTGAGATCTTTTCATTGGGTTTAAATAGGGCCGGACAAGACCTTTCATTGTTAGAGGTGTGATTACATGGAATTCAAATACGTACCAACCACGTGTCCGTATTGCGGGACCGGGTGCGGCTTCAACCTTGTTGTCAAGGACAAGAAGGTTGTCGGCGTCCAGCCCTGGCACCGCAATCCGGTCAACGAAGGCAAGCTCTGCCCCAAGGGAAACTATGCCTGGGAGTTTGTTAACAGCCCCGACCGGTTAACCAAACCGCTCATCAAGAAAGATGGCAAGTTTGTGGAAGCCAGCTGGGACGAGGCCTACAAACTCATCGTCTCCAAGTTCAAGTCCTACAAAGGAGAGGAGATGGCCTGCCTTTCATCAGCCCGTGTCTCCAATGAAGAGAACTACCTGATGCAGAAGTTTGCCCGTGCTGTTTTAAAGACGCCCAATATTGACCATTGTGCCCGGCTCTGCCACGCATCGACGGTCGTAGGGCTGGCCGGGGCATTCGGATCCGGTGCAATGACCCAGTCAATTGCAGACATTGCCCAGTCAAAGTGCCTCCTTGTCATCGGCACCAACACGTTCGAGCAGCACCCGCTGATCGGGCGCCGCATCATGCAGGCAAAGGCGAATGGCGCAAAGATCATCTACGCCGACCCGCGGCTCACGCCGACGGGAAAAATCGCCGACCTGCACCTGCAGTTCTACTCCGGTACCGATGTGGCATTACTGAACTGCTTCATGCAGCTGATCCTCAAGAACGGCTGGGAGAACAAGGACTTCATCAAGAACCGGACCAAGGATTTCGAGAAGGTCAAAGAGGTCGTGATGAAGGAGACCTACTCCCCTGAGAACGTCTCGAAGATCACCGGTGTTCCCGCAAAGGACATTATCACTGCGGCAGAGTGGTTCGGCAAATCCGGCCAATCCGTGATCCTCTACTCGATGGGTATCACCCAGCACACGACCGGTGTCGACAACGTCAAGTCAACCGCAAACCTCCAGATGCTGACCGGCAATCTCGGAAGACCCGGCACGGGCATCTGTGCGCTGCGTGGCCAGAACAATGTACAGGGCGCCTGTGACATGGGAGCCCTCGCAAATGTATACTCCGGGTACCAGTCGGTGCTTGTCCCCGAGATGCGCAAGAAGATGATGGACGCATGGGGCTGCGAGATTGCCGAGGGCAAAGTCGGTCTGACGGTTACCAAGTTGATCAATGTCCTTGCCGATGAGCCCGGTAAGGTCAAATGCCTGTATATCATGGGTGAGAACCCGATGCTCTCCGACCCGGACCTCCATCACGTGGAGAAGGGCCTGAAGAATGCTGAGTTCATTGTCGTGCAGGACATCTTCCTGACCGAAACTGCACAGCTTGCAGATGTTGTTCTCCCGGCAACCTGCTTTGCTGAAAAGGACGGTACCCAGACCTCAACCGAACGCCGTGTCCAGAAGTGGAGAAAGGCGCAGGATCCGCCCGGAGAGGCAAAGGCTGACTGGCAGATCATCTGTGAGCTCGGAAAGGCGATGGGATACGAGAAGCAGTTCCCGTTCAAGAGCGCAGAAGAGATCTTCACGGAAGTCGCAAAGGTTACCCCGTCCTATGGCGGGATGGATTATACACGCCTCGAAAAGCCCGAAGCACTCTACTGGCCCTGCCCGACAAAGGAGCACCCGGGTACCCCCATCCTCCATAAGGAGAAATTTTCCCACCCGGATGGTCTTGGTATCTTTACTCCGATCGAGTGGAAACCCCCGGCAGAAGTTCCGGACAAGGAGTACCCGTTACTCCTGACCACCGGCCGCTGCATCTGGCAGTGGCACACCGGCTCGATGACCCGCCGCTCTGTTGATCTTGAGCGCGAGGAGCCCACGGGATGGATCGAGATCAATCCCGAGGACGCAAAGGCGCTGGGCATCAAGGACAAGGAGATGGTCAAGGCGATCACCCGCAGGGGAGAGATCACGATCGGTGCCCGCGTGATAAAGACCATCAAGAAGGGTGTTGTCTTCATACCGTTCCACTATGTGGAATGTGCTGCAAACACGCTCACCCACAATGCACTTGATCCCGTTGCATCTATTCCGGAGTTCAAGGCCTGTGCTGTAAAAATTGAGAAGATCAAGGAGGCCTGAACATGGCAAAGAAAGGCGATATGCTCTACGCGTGGACCAACGACGCAGAGATCAAGAAGAAGGCCGAACTCGGCGGTGCGGTCACCGCACTCTGGAAATTCGCACTCGAGTCCAAGGCTGTCGATGCAGTGCTTGTTATCACCAAGGGAACCGACCTCTACGATGCACAGCCGGTGCTGATCTCCGACCCCAAGGAACTTGCAAAGACCGCCGGCTCACTCCACTGCGGGACACTCCTGCTCCCGAAACTGATACACAAGTACCTTGACGGCGCCGAGAACATGAAGATCGGTGTCACGGTCAAGGGCTGCGACGCGATGGCGTTCTATGAGCTCGCGAAGCGCAAGCAGATTAACCTCGACAACATTGTCATGATTGGTGTCAACTGCGGTGGCTCGGTCAGCCCGGTTCCCGCCCGGAAGATGATCACCGACAAGTTCGAAGTCGATCCCGACAAAGTACACAAGGAAGAGATCGACAAGGGCCAGTTCATCATCGAGTACGAGGGCGGACACAAGGGCATCTCGATCGACACTCTCGAAGAGGCCGGTTACGGCCGGCGCTCCAACTGCCGCCGCTGCAAGATGAAGGTGCCCCGGCAGGCAGACCTTGCCTGCGGTAACTGGGGTGTCATTGGCGAGAAGGCCGGAAAGGTGACCTTTGTCGAGGTCTGCTCCGAGAAGGGTGCGAACCTCGTCTCCGGTGCTGTCAAGGCCGGAATTCTCGCGACCGAACCCGCAAATCCCAAGGGACTCGACATCCGCGGAAAGGTCGAGGGTGCAATGTTCAAGCTCGGTGACAAGTGGCGCAAGCATGACTTCGAGTCGCTGGGTGAAGGTAAGGACCGGTTAAAGAAGATCATGTCCGAGACCTCACGGTGTATCAAGTGCTACTCGTGCATCTTGGCATGCCCGATCTGTTACTGCGTGGACTGCACCACCAAGAACCCGGCCTATGTGACGCCCGGCCAGCTCCCGCCGAACTTCATGTTCCACCTGATCCGGTACGCCCACATCGCAGACTCCTGCGTGAACTGTGGCCAGTGCGAGGAACTCTGCCCGGCCGAGATCCCGAACGCACTCTTCATGCACGCACAGCAGCAGGAACTCGAGAAGATGTTCGGCCATGTCCCCGGCGTCAACATGGAGCTCCCGCTCATGGCATATGTCGAGGAGAAGGAGGAGCGTGCACGGCTCCACAACACCGGCAGCGACATGATCTACGAGAATGTGTTCAACCCTGTCAAGGGACACTAAAATTTTTTCTTTTTATTTCAATTTGTAACAGGGGTTTATACGGAAAAGAGGTGCAGAATTTTTTCTGTTGCAATACTGCTTATCTGGATTCTGATCACTGAGCCTGAACACGGTCTGTATTTATCAGGGAATGATCAGTGATCGGCTGTATCGAATCGTTCGAGATAACAATACTCATACGCCTGCTTTTCACCGGGTTTGAGTGCAAGAAGGAGGCCGTCGGTATGGTCCCGGCAGACATAGGAAACAACGTACCCGAATGACTGGATACCGATGGCATCCTTCTCGCATTGTTCACACTTGGGTTTTTCCGCCATGGTTACTTCTCTTGGATTCTTTTTTAAAGATTAATCAGGGAAATGATCAGATATCAGGTGTATCGTTCGAGATAACAAACACCGTACGATTTTTTCTCACCGGGTTTGAGTGCAAGAAGGAGGCTGTCAGCATGCTCTAAACAGACATATTCAAAACCGCCCTCCATTGACTGGAACCCGATGGCATCCTTCCCACAGTATTCACACTTTGGTTTTTCCGTCATGATCATTTTCTCTGAAACTTTTCATAGATACATCTTTTTAATGTAACACCTAGATCCTTCGGATTACTCACAGATTTCAATCGGCTGTTGAGACTTTACAGAGCCCGCTTCTCATCCATACCGGAAGTTTCCGGCAGGACGTGGATCGCCGTTGCTTTTATTCCGGCCATGACGACAGTTCCAACGCCGATGTTGAGATCCTGGCAGGACCTCCTCGTGATGAGAGATATCACCGGAAACCCGCATTCGATGGCGAGCCTGACGAACGGCCCGTTCGGCATTATCTTCGTTACTTTCCCGGAGAACTGGTTCCGCACACTGGTCCGCGATCCCCCGGCATCCGGCAGGGTGATCGTCACATCCTCCGGCCGTATGTAGAGGGCCACGTGCTGTCCCGGCGGGCACCGGCTGATTGCCTCGAACGTCTCCCCGCCAATCTCTATTCCGGTATGCCCGTTCTCGTTGGTCCTGACAATCCCTTTCAGGGGGGCGTCGATGCCGACGAACCGTGCAATCTCCATTCCTTTTGGCTGGTAGAAGATCTCGGTGCTGCTCCCGACCTGTACCAGCCTTCCGTTCATAATTACCCCGATCCGGTCCGCGAGGCGCTGTCCCTGGATCATGTCGTGGGTGGCCATGACCACCGTGGTGCCGCGCTCATGGTTGACCCGTAGGATCAGCTCCTCGATCACCTCCGATGAGACGGGGTCCAGATTCGCGGTGGGCTCATCGAGGAGGAGTACTTCCGGTTCGGTCACCAGCGCCCGGGCGACGGCTACCCGCTGCATCTCTCCACCCGAGAGCGTTGTCGCCTTCCGGCCGGCAAGGTGGGAAAGGCCGACGAGATCGAGCGCGGTCCGGACGCGTCCTGCACGCTCTGCCTGCGCAACGCCCCTGAACTTCAGGCCGAAAGCTACGTTCTCTTCTACAGTCGTGTTCATGACCGCGGGTTTCTGGAAGACCATTCCCATCCGCCTCCGGATCGCAAGCCGTGTTGCCTCGTCTGCCGAGGTGTCCTTCCGGTCGAAGAGGATCGTTCCGGAACTAGGAGTATCGAGGAGATCGATCAGCCGGATGAGCGTGGTCTTGCCGCTCCCGCTTGGGCCGATAAGAGTGAAGATTTCTCCCTTCCGGATCTCGAGCCCGATCCCATGCAGGATCTCCCGGTTGCCGGCCCGGCGCGAAAGACCGGTGATATCGATTATGCCCGTGGCGCACCTCCCATGATGCGTTCGAAGTCTGCAGAACCGGCAGTGATCAGGTTCATGATGATCACAACGACGAGGGCAATGGCAAGCAGGATGATGCCCAGGGCGATGGAGAAGCCGAAGTCGCCCAGCCCGGTCTGGAGGGCGATCGCGGTGGTCAGTACCCGGGTCTGGCCTTCGATGTTGCCACCGATCATCATCGCCACCCCCACTTCCGAGATCGCCCTCCCGAACGCGAGGATCACGGCACTCAGGATGGCAAACCGTGCCTCCCTGATCACCTGCATGACATTCTGGAACCCTGTGGCGCCGAGCGAGGTGAGCGTGTCGCTGATGTTCCGGTCGATGCTGCTCAGGGCAGAGATGACGAGCCCTGTCGTGATCGGTATGATTAGTACCACCTGGCCAAGGATCATCCCTTCCGGGGTCCAGAGGAGGCCGAAGAACCCGAGAGGACCGCTCCGCGAGATCAGGAGGTAGATCAGGAGGCCGACGACTACAGTCGGGACCGAGTAGAGGGTCTGGATCAGCACGATCAGAATGCGCTTGCCGCGAAAATCATGGAAGTGGATGAACCCCCCGACCGGTATCGAGATGCATGAGGCAAGGATCGTGGCGGTGAGGGATACGTACAGTGAGAGAGCCGCGATCTGGAGGACGTCGGGGTTGAGGGTCACGATCAGGTTGATCGCCTGAGAAAAACCCGAGACAATATCACTCATGGCCGATCCCTTCGTTCACCTGTGACGCCGGGTGCATGATGATGAACTACTTGGAAAAAAAAGAAAATCATCAGGTTGTTGCTGTTGCCGCCGGGACCGTGGTTGCCATTGCCGCCATGGTAGTATTTGTTATTGCTGCAGGAGCGGTAGTTGTCACCGGAGCAGGCGTCAGGTCTGTTGCGGGAGTGGAATAATCCCCGACCCAGCCTGCGGTGGCGGTCGGCACAGAGACGCTCATCGGGATGAAGAGCGACTTGCCGTACTTGTCCACGCCATACGCCCCGATATCGGCCTGGGTCTGCGGCGAGATCAGGAAGTTGATGAAGTTATTCGCCATCTGGATCTTCTCGACCGGCTGCTTGTCGTTGTACACAGCCATGACGCTGTAGATGTTGAGCAGGCTTGCACCTTTCGTGACCTGGGGAACGAGGGTCAGGTTGCCCTTGTATGCGAGGTAGGTACCCTCATCGGTAAGGGTGTATGCTCCCTTGTCGCTTGCCATCTGGAGGGTCTCTCCCATTCCCTTGCCTGCCTCGATATACCAGAGACCGGATTTCTCGACATTAACCGTGTAGTTATATCCGGCTTTCTTCCAGATGTTTATTTCAGCAGTCTGCGTACCGGATCCGTCACCGCGGGAGACGAAGTAGACATTTGCAGTCTTGTTGGTCCCCTTGACGAGCAGGGTCGTGAACGCGTTCTCCGGTGTCATGTTGTTAATCCCTGCCGGATCGGTAGGCGGGCCGACGATGATGAAATAATTCGATGCAAAGGACCTGCGGTTCAGGCCTTTCCCGGTCTGCATGAACGCAAGTTCTGCTGCCGGGGAGTGAACGAGAAGGACGTCTGCATCGCCGTTCGTGGCAATCTGGATAGCTTTGCCACTGCCCTGCGATGTGATGGCAAGTTTCACGTTATACTGGGATTCGAACTTGGGCTGCAGGTAGTTGAGCAGGCCGGTATCGTAGAGACTCGTTGTCGTCGCGATGACCAGTTTCTGCTGGGCTGCTTCTGTTGCAGCGGGTGCTGCGGTTGCAGCCGCCGTGGTTGCAGCCGGAGATGTCGACGGTGTCGAGCTGGTACATCCGGCGAGGAGAGTTGTTACAAACAGGACTGCAATAACGATGGCAGTCAATCCAATACACACACTCTTTTTCATAATATGATCGGGATTTACATTGATGAGGGAAATTATTGAATGTTTCTTTTTGCTCTCTGTATACAAAAAGAAATTAACCAATTGATAAACAACTGATATGTCAATAGATGCCGACAGTCTGACACAAAAAAAAGTGAATCTCCCCCTCTGCGAATAATTTATACTTTTCATAATATTCCATCAAAAATTACCGAGCCGAGAATTTCATCCGTCTCTTTCTGGTATTTCTCCCTCATGAGTTCAATCATCTTCCGGCTGCCTTTTGCGGTTGTGAGAATTCCTAGGCGGCTCGGCCCACATGATCAGTTCCTCCCGCTCCCATCAAGGCAAAATATGGCAGCAAATACTAGTGCGGGACATCGAGGAATTCCGCGAGCCGTTGCGTTATTGGGAATTTCATCCGGATGGTGTTGTCGGCAAATGCGATGATGATTGAATGCTCCAGTAACTAGATGCGAACTGCGGCATCAAAGAGGACATCAACGGACAGGGCTGGAATGGATCTTCCCCCGGTGTGTAAAAGACCGGTTCTCCGGGTTTCTGAAAAACTTGTACGGTAAAAGGAAAAAGTGGTTTTTATGTGGCTGCGGTTGCATTTACAGCCGGAGCAGCAGTGGTTGGTGCCGCCGTGGGGGTGGCGGTCGGAGCCTGGCTTGTTCATCCTGCAAAGCAGGCTGCAATGAACAGCATCACGAATATTGTGGAAATTAATCCAACATGCACATCTCTTCTCATAATTATACCGAGATAAATGTGGATAAGAACAGTATTCAATGTTTCTTTTTGTTCTCTGAAAAAAGAGAGTAAACAATTGATAAACAACTGATCTCTCAACAAATGCCAATGATTTGATGTAAAAAAAGGAAAATCTCCGGCTCTGCCAAGGAATCATATTTTTCTTAAAATTTCTTCAAAAATTGCCGTTCCGAGAATTTCACTGGATTCTTTCAGATATTTCTCGTGCATCAGTTCAATCATTTTTCTGCTGCCTTTTGCAGTTGTGAGAATTCCTACCCGCTCGGCCCGTGTGACCAGTTCCTCCTGCTCCATCATGGCAAAATACGGCAGCACATAATAGTGAGGGACATCAAGGAATTCCGCCAGTCTCCGGGTCGTGGGGAATTTGATCCGGACCGAATTCTCTGTAAACGTAAGGGATATCGATCGCTCCATCACCTGGATGCGGATTGCTGCATCAAAGAGAGTATCAATCGAGAGCGCGGCCATGTAGACTTCCTGTACCTGATTGTGTGCAACGACCTAATATAGTATCATTATTCAAAAACAGAAGGTCCGGCTTTATACTGTCGATGTCCGGAAAGAAGATACAATATCTAAAGTACTCGAGGACGTGCCAAGTATCATTATACCAATACAGTTCAATAATTCTCATAACATATGGCCGAACAACCTGCACCGTCTGCATTGCAGCAGCCCTCGCTAACGTCAATTTTTTTCGCGTTTTTCCTGCTTGGAATCACTGCATTCGGTGGTCCCGCCATGGTCTCCTACATACGAAAGATGGTGGTCGGGCAGAAAGGCTGGCTCGATAGTGCGGTCTTTGACGACGGGGTTGCGCTCTGCCAGGCTATCCCCGGTGCAACGGCCATGCAGGTTACCGCTTATGTCGGTCTTCGCATACGGGGTGCGGCTGGCGCACTTGCAGCTTTTGCGGGCTTTGGTCTCCCGGCATTTTTCCTGATGATGGCACTCTCGGCACTCTATGTTTCAACATCCGCACTCCCCCCGGTGAAGGCGCTGTTCCTCGCGCTACAGGCAATCGTTGTGGCGTTGGTTGCCTACTCGACGCTCTCATTCGGGAGGACGTCACTCAAACAATGGATTCACGTACTCATTGCCGGGATCGCGGCAGCGCTCTTTCTCATAGGTGTAAGCCCTATCATTGTCATCGTCATTGCGGCCCTGCTCGGTATCGCCATCCTTCCCAAACCCGAGAAAAAACAGGAAAATCCCGTCACAACGTTTCAACGTCCGGAAAAATCCTTCCTCATCATGCTTACCATGGCAATAGCTTTTTTCGTGCTGCTCTACATTCTCCAGCCCGATCTCTTTGAAATTGCCGCTACGATGGCAAGGGTTGACCTGTTCGCGTTCGGCGGTGGATTTGCTGCACTCCCGCTCATGTTCCATGAGGTCGTTGATGTGCATTCGTGGCTGGATAGTACAACCTTCATCAACGGTCTGGCACTCGGCCAGGTGACCCCGGGCCCGATCGTTATCACCGCAACGTTTGTCGGGTTCCTTGCCTATGGATTCTGGGGCGGGATCGTCGCAACGATCGGTATCTTTACCCCTTCATTCCTGTTCGTGGTCGGGACGGTACCGTATTATGACCGGCTGCACAGTTCTCAGCTGTACCAGAAAATGTTCCAAGGCATCCTGTTCTCGTTCGTGGGCCTGCTCCTGAGTGTGACCGTCAAGCTGGCGCTTGCGGTTCCCTGGTCCTGGTTCCCGGGACTTCTTGCAGTGGGGGGGTTCATCTCCCTTCTGGTGGGTGTCGAGATCCTCTGGGTGGTTGTTGCCGGGGTTGGACTCGCCGGAGTTGTGTTCGTTTTTATGCACTGATTGCACGTTATTCCCCCGGGAGGACATGAAAAACCGATCGGCTTCTTCAAACTCGTGCGGCCCTTTGACTTATCCCCGGAAAATTTGTGGGGAGATGTACCTGGCTGAATAGCAAACAAAGGGATGGAAATGAAACGTTCCTTAAAAATTGTAAAAATTATTTCTTCTTCTTGTGGTCATCGGCGACAGGTTTCATGAATACGACCTCGGCTCCGACATCCTTTGCGATCTGCTCGATCTCGAACTTCCGGAAATGGATGGCCTCGATCTGGACCTGGCCACCGGTCACTGCAACAACCCGGTACTTCGGTGACTCAACACCCTCTCCGACTTTCTGGCGCTCACGAATATAGATCTTCATGGGGTTCCTCCTGCCAATAACAGTCCGCATGTCATGAACATTTGCACTGCGGGGTATTAGCTCTGATATACCAACTGGTTTACGCGGACTTATACCTTCCCTTTGCGATACCTGAACTGAGTGTGTCATCACGAAAAAACGGTTTGAACTCAGGAGCGGGCTGCAGGGAGAGACCCTCGTGCGGAAAGGGATGATGAAGAGACGGCCTGTAAGCGAACAGATCCGCATCGCCCCTGATGTCAACGTGATCAAAATCGGGGGGCACGGTGCGATCGACTACGGACGCGAGGTGATGTACCCGCTCTGTGAGGAGATCGGGGAACTCTCGAAGAAACACAAGCTCCTCGTGGTTACCGGAGGGGGCGGGCGGGTGCGCCATATTATGGACATCGGCATGGACCTCGGGATGCCGACCGGTGTTCTCGCCGAACTCTCCGCAAAAATCTCCGAGCAGAACGCGATCATGGTCTCGATCCTGCTCTCGAAATACAGCGGCACCCGGATCCATACCGGTGATCTTCTCGAACTCCCGATGCTCCTGAAACTTGGGATACTGCCGGTCATTCACGGCACGCCGCCGTACGGACTCTACGAGCACCCGGCACGATCCGAGACCGTCCCCCCGCACCGCACGGACACCGGTGCTTTCCTGATCGCGGAAGTACTCGGGGCAAAGAGTTGCATCATCGGGAAGAACGTGGACGGGCTCTATACCGAGGACCCCCGGAAAAATCCGGACGCAGAGCTCATCAGGGATATCACTGCGAAAGAACTGATCAGGATGAACCTTGATGATATGGTGCTTGAACCCATGGTCGTTGAACTCCTGGAAGACGCCGTCCATATCCGGGAAGTCCGGATCATCAACTGCCACACGCGGGGAAATATCGAAAACGCAATCAACGGGAAGAATACCGGTACGATTATCCGGGCCGAATAACAAAACGATCCCGATGCGGGCGACGGCGTGTGTGTGTCATATTTTAGGTGGCCGCCTGCGGGAGATTAATCTCTTCCGTTTCAGGGGGTACGGTAAATGCAATTGATTAACCAGCGGTATTTATTATTGAGACTTTTAAATTACGTGAGTACTATGGGTTTCAGTTCAGACATTATGCACGATTTTGTGGCAAAGGAGATCAAAAATATCTACTCCAGTTATGACGGCTGGAAGTGCACGCCGCGGCAGCTTGAGACCGGGTACGACACGCTCGTGGTACTGGAACGGCGCAATAGCGGGCACCGGGACTGTGTGAAAGTCCTTGTCACGTTCGGCAGATCTGTGCCGTCTCCCCTTCCGGAAGAACTCACCCGGGCCGACCGCACAACTGACGGGACCGTGACCCGGTTTGCATATGCGGTCATGGTCCCGGCCAATGCTGACACCTCCACGGTGCCGGCAGGAGTCAGGATCTATACCATGAAATCCTTTGCCTTTGAGGGCAAGGAGCTCACCTGGGTGAAAAAGCCGGTCCGGAAGAGCGAAAGCGCACCGGTTAAAGTGCCGGCATAACCCAGACACTCTTTTTTACAGCATCAGCCCTGCAGCGATTCAGGATAGCTTACCGGGAGAGGGTACTCGGTCAGGATCGCGTCCGTGGAAAGGTACCGGATCATCCCGGTTGTTTCAGTTGTATACCCGCCAATCTTCCTGAGCATCGCATGGTAGGTCGGCGACCTGATCAGAGTGATGAGCATCCTGATCCTGGGATCTGTCAGCAGCTCCCGCCGCACGGCAAGCTCGTAGTCCTCGTATGCAACCGGGACGAACCGCAGCCCATTGGCGCTGGCAATGCTGGAGGTGCAGATACCGGCATCGGCAAACCCGTTCCGGATGGCAGCTGCAACTGCCGGGGAATCATGCACTTCCTGCAGGTAGCCGCTCACCTGGAACGGGTCAATTCCTTCGGAGGCCAGTAGGGTGTCAAGAACGGTCCGGGACGGTGTATCCTTTCGGGTATTGATGAACCGGGCACGTGTGAGGTCCGATACGTTCAGGCCATCGCGGGAAACGATACCGATTTCGATGGTAGCCACATGGATAAATGCCAGTTCGCTGTCATCCGGGATTTTTATATGGGATTTGTATGACGTCAGCGGGGAACGGGCGGGCAGTACCAGAGGGGCCGCGTGGCAGGCATTGCTGCTGAGGGCAAGGAGTCCTGCGATATTTCCAGGATTTGTGGCGTGGATATACAAACCCTCATCATGGGCAAGGCCGGCGAGTTCCTCCAGGGCCGGGTCCAGCGTGCCTGTCAGGATGAGCGTGCGCTCGATGCTCCCGGGATCGGTGGTAAGGAAGACCTCAAGCTCGGTCCCTGCATCATATCCCTCGAGCGGTGCCGGGATATGGGTGTAGCCGTTCGCCTTAACGGTTGCCATCTGGACGGCCGCCCCTTTCCCACGGGGGATCCCGCACAGGGTTGTGCCGATACGGCCTACAAAGAGCGGCACGAACTCGTCAAACCCTGGATCCGATGTGAGGGCCTGGGCCAGCCTGACAGTGACCGGGTACCGTGGCGCAGGGGCAAATCCCCAGGATTCGAGCAGCGGTGCGGCAAACTCCCGGAGTACGGTCTGGGCAGCAAGCGGGTAGCCCGGCAGCCCGAGGACCGGCTTCCCCTCAACTCTGCCCAGCATCACCGGTTTGCCGGGCTTAACTGCCACACCATGGAAGAGCAGCTCCCCCAGCGAACGGATCACATCCTCGGTAAAATCGCGGGTTCCGGCAGATGAACCGGCAGAGATGAGGACAAGGTCATTCCCCTGTACCGCTGACCGCAGGGTCTCGCGGATGAAGTCGGGGTCGTCCTGCACGATCGGAAGGCGGGTGCAGTGAGCTCCCATCTGGGAGAGGAAGACCTGGGCCATGACCGTGTTGCTCTCCACCACCTGTCCCGGCCCTGGGCGGACACCCAGCGGCACGAGCTCGCTGCCGGTGGGGATAATTCCCACGTTGACCGCAAGGACCTCAACGGTTGTTATGCCATAGGTGACGAGCGCCCCGATATCGAAGGGCCGGATTACATGGCCGCGGGGAAGCACGAGCTTGTTCTCCTTGATGTCCTCACCGGCCGGGCGGATATGCTGCCAGGGCACGGCAGCCCGCCGGATCTGGAAGCTGCTTCCTGCTTCCCAGACATCCTCAATCATGACAACTGCATCGAACTCCGGCGGGATGATGTTGCCGGTATTCACCTGGGTAAAGTGTTCAAGGGTTATCGGATTCCGGTCACTGGCACCGAGAGTATCGCGGCTCCTGACCGCGATCCCGTCCATGGCGGAGATATTCACTTCCGGTACGGAGTATTTTGCAAAGATCGGTTCCGCCACAACCCTTCCTGCTGCCTGCATGATGGGAACCTTCTCAGTCCGCCGTGGCGCAGTAAAGGATGTCGTGAGCAGGGTGAGTGCCTCGTCAAGAGAACGAAGCTCGAGGTAACGCTTTACCATGCCGCAATCCCTGTCGCATCATGTTCCGGTATTATGTCCCACACATTCATGGCAGTCTTCCAGTGTAACTATGCATCCTTAACCGAATGCTGGTATTAATGTGAAATAATTTATCCTGCTGTTCCCCAATAAACAATTTGTTTGATACTATGGACTGACATGTCTGAAAAATGAGGGCTTGCCTTTTCAGGCAACCGTGACGCTCTTCTCTACTTTTCCCACTGCAGCCAGGTAGACCGGCCACTGGGTCTCCGGGTCCAGACCTGCGAGTGTAGTTATCAGTTCGTCATGGAACATATCCGTGGGAAAAACCTCATACCCGAGGTTTGCCGCTGCCATGATGAGGTTCTGGCAGGTATGCCCGGCCTCGATAAAAACGCTCCGGTAGCCCCGGTTTCCCAGTGCCCAGGTCGAGCGGTATGGTACAGCAACCCAGAGGAAGGTAACGGCGGCCCGTGTCATGAGCTTGAAGTTTAAGCTTGCCGTGCTCATCTCGAGCGTCAGGTCGGAATCGAGCCGTTCGGCAACGATGCTGTTCGATCGCGGGAGGTACCGGTACAGTCCGGTCTCCAGCCCTTCCACATCGCTTGCCACAAAGTAGGTCTCCAGCGGGTAGCGCGCACCACTTGACGGCACATTGCGGAGCTGGATGCTCTCTGCCACCATCTTCCTGAACCCCTGCGTGCACCAGAGC
>Ga0187861_10002335_pt1 | contig 17932 bp, 15 predicted proteins | sample June2016WEW_10_1_3_FD_132986 | JGI IMG/M metagenome (GOLD analysis project Ga0187861, IMG submission 132986) | Peatland microbial communities from SPRUCE experiment site at the Marcell Experimental Forest, Minnesota, USA - June2016WEW_10_100 | ecosystem: Environmental > Terrestrial > Soil >...
GGACACAGAGAAAGGATTCTGGAAAAGCCTATTGGTGCGCGTACAATGGCACTGCGTACTTGGCCAAAACGAAGAAGAGAGGATTGTGAAGATGAACCAAACGGGAAGTCCCAGGTTAGTGTTGCCACTCGTTCTGCTGTGCCTGCTCGCTGCCGGCACTCTCCGGGCCGTGCAGACCGACACCCACGGCATCCATGCCGTGCCCGCGCCGGGGCCGGTCGTCATTGACGGTAAACTCGACGACTGGGACCTCTCGGGCCAGGTGCTCCAGTGTTACGACATCGAATCGCTCAAGGACATTTACTCCGGCCAGATTGCCATGATGTACGACGCGGACAACCTGTATGTCTCCATCCACTGGAAGGACCCCACGCCTATCGGGAACAGCCACGACCCGCGGTATCAGGCGAACAAGGGCTGGGCCGGGGATTGCGTGCAACTGCGCTTCAAGACCGACCGCATCTCCCATGTCACGGCCTGGTGTTACGCCGCCACGATGGAACCGGCAATCCACATTGACTACGGCAAGAGCCTCAACGATCCGTTCGGCGGCGGCGACAAGCTGCTCCTGCGCACCGCGGGCTGGAAATTGAGCGAGGGCGCCGAGATGGCGTTCCTCAAGGATGGCGATGGCCGCGGCTACGTCCAGGAGATGAAGCTGCCGTGGGCGCTCATTACCAGCGCCAAGAAATTCGCCGCCGGCGACAGGATCGCCTGCGGCATCGAGTTGCTGTGGGGCGAAGGCGACTGGCCCGTGCACCGCTATGCCGACAATCTCGCTGAGAGTGCCACGAGCCGCGAGTTCTTCTGGACGGCGCACACCGCCTGGGGTCCGGTCTTCCTCGAAGCCAAGGGCAAGCTGAATCTGCCGCCGCCCGCATGGCAGAAGGCCCTCGAAACCGAGGCCCCGCGCGGCCCGGTGGAGATCGGGTACGAGCTGCCCCAGGACGCCCGCGTCACGCTTGCGATTGATGACCCCGCAGGCAAGCGTGTCCGGAACCTGATCGCCGCTTTGCCGCGCCAGGCCGGCAAGAACGTGGAGAAATGGGACGGCCTGGACGACAACGGCAAACCGGCCCAACCCGGCGCCTACACCTACAAGCTGCTCTATCACAAGGGCATTCGAGTGAACTGGATCATGTCGTACAACTCGCCCGGCAACCCCTCCTGGGATACGCCCGACGGCCGCGGCGCGTTTTACGGCGATCACACCGCGCCGCAGGCGGTCGCCTCAGCCGGGGATTTCGTGGCGCTGGGGTGCCCGATGGGCGAAGCGGGCAAGCACCTCATCGGCTGCGACGCGAACGGCCAGCGCCTGTGGGGCCTGGCCAACCGCACAGCCTTCGGCGGCGGGCACATTTCGCTGGCCACGGATGGGAAGATCGTCTGGATCGCGAACGAGGACAAGGACTGCACAGTCTGGCGCGCGGAGATCGCCACGGGCAAGTACGCGCCGTGGCAGAAGACGGCCAAGGACAGGGAAGGCAAAGAGTACCAGGTGCTCGACCTGAAAGTGACTGAGCAGCCCGGCTTCCGCGCAGCGAAGGACTTGGCGCTCAACCTGAGCCACATTGGTCTGCACGAAGGCGCATTGTACGTCTGCCTGGCGCGCGAAAACAAGATCGTGCGCCTGAACGCCACGACCGGCGAACCCGACGGCGAAGTTGCCGTCGCAGCGCCGCGCGCGGCGGCCGTTGAGCGCGACGGGAACCTGATCGTGGTCTCGGGCGACAATAAGGTGCTGCGCGTCGCGGGGATAGGGAAGGCCGGCGCGGTCCCGGCGTTCAACGCGCCGGAACTGCCGGGCGCGTACAGCGTGGCGCTCGCGCCGGACGGCAAGGTCTGCGTCTCGGTGCGCGGCCAGGACCAGAACGTCAAGGTCCTCGCGCCCGACGGAAAGCTCAGCGGCGAGATCGGCAAGCGCGGGGGCCGGCCGCGCAACGGCCAGTTCGACGACAACGCCATGCGCAATCCGGCGCAGATTGCGCTAGACAGCCAGGGCCGGCTGTGGGTCGCCGAGGAGACCTTCAACCCCAAGCGCACGAGCGTCTGGAGCCTCGACGGCAAGCTGATTAAGGATTTCGTGGGCACCACGGGCTACGCCGGAGCCGGTTCGCTCAACCCCTTCGATCCGACGATGGCCTTCTCCGAAGACACGGTCTTCAAGATTGATCTGGAGAAAGGCACGTGGCGGCCCGTGTGGTCTTTGGGCGGGTCCGACGACCCTAACGACCTCTTCCCGCCGCACGCCGACAGCCACACGCGCGTGCTGGTGCGCGACGGCGCGACTTACGTTTTCAGCACGGACACGGCCCGCGGCGCCAACGAAGTTCATTGCACGATGCTGAAAGACGGCAAGTGGCGCTCTGCCGCGCACACGGGCATCGTGGCAGGAAAGAATGACCGCGCGGCTCAGTGGGCCAAGTACGACCATGCGCTCTTTGCCGGCCACGAAGGCGAATCCTACGCTTGGGCGGACAAGAATGGCGACGGCCTGGTGCAGGCCGACGAACTGGCGTTCGCCAAGCTGCCTGCGGGAGCCAAGTCCTCGCCGCTGCGGAGCTACTACTGGGGCCAGTTGCCGGATACCGAGGGCACGATTGTCTACTTGTCCGCCGGCGAGCCCGGGCTGTTCAAATTTCCCATCACCGGCCTGACGGCGTGCGGCGCGCCGCTCTATGACATCGCCAATCCGCGGTTCGTCGCGTTGGATCCCGCCGTCTTCAGCGGCGGCGGCGAAGGCATGTTCATGGGCGCCGGCGGCGGACGCGTGGTCCTCAACCGCAGTCCTCTTACCGTCGTGGACGCGGCCGGGAAGATCCTGGGCATGTATCCCAGCCGGCACGTCTCGGTACACGGTTCGCACACCGCCACGGGCGCGCGTCCTGGCTACCTGATCGGCCCGTCGTCTATCCTGGGCATAGCGGACTTCGGCGGCGCCATCGGCGAGATTTTCGACCTCAACGGCAACCTGGGCGAGAACTACCTCTTTACCCAGGATTGCCTGTGGGTGCAGGCGCTCTTCAAAGACACGCGCGGTTGGTTCGAGACGCCCGACCGCGCCGTGCGCGGCATGCCCTTCGACGCCACGACCGCCGGCGGCGAGTCCTTCGGGGGCAACTTCGTGCGCACCCAGGACGGCAAGGTCTACCTCACGCTGGGCGGGACGGACGCGCGCGTGCTGGAAGTGACGGGGCTGGACACGATCCGCCGCGCCTCGGGAGAGTTCACCTACACGCCCGAGCAGTTCGTCGCGGCGCAAAAGCTGCTCGAAGAGAACGCGGCCAAGGCGCTGGCGCCCAAGTCGTTCGTCATCGCCAAGGCCGCCGAGCCGGTGAAGATTGACGGCAAGCCCGGCAAATGGCCCGCGCTGCTGGACGAGAGCAAACCGGCCATCGAGATCATGGAGAACCCGCACCGGCGCTTTGGGCGCGTGCTGGTGCGCTACGATGCCGACAATCTGTATCTCGCCTACCGCGTCTATGCCCAGTCGAGCGCGCCGCGCAACGCCGGGCAGGACTACAGGCTGCTTTTCAAGAACGGCGATTGCGTGGACCTGATGCTCGGCAGCAGCGGCGGCCTGCGGCTGCTCTTCAGCGCGCTGGGCGGCAAGCCCGCCGCGGTGCTCTACGAGAAGAAGGTTGAAGGCGTCGCCGAAAAGGACCGTGTGCCGTTCTCGTCGCCGTGGCGCACCATCTACTTCGACCGCGTCACCCAGCCCGGCGGCGTGCAGGTTGCTACGGGGCCGGTTCCCGGCGGATACTTCGTCGAGGCCCTGGTGCCGTGGAGCGTGTTGGGCGTGAAGCCCGCCAGCGGCCTGAAGCTCAAGGGCGATTTCGGCATCCTTTTCGCCGACGCGGGCGGCACGGTGACGATTGCGCGGCAGTACTGGTCCAACAAGGCCACGGGCCTGGTCAACGACGTGCCGGGCGAGGCGGAACTGGCGCCGAATCTGTGGGGGGAACTGATCTTGGAGTGAGGGGGCTGGAAGGAACCACAGATGAACACAGATGAACGCAGATAGGAATTGGAAGCCGGGCCAACTATTCGGAAATTCCGAATAGTTCGATTTGGACTGCGGGACAGAGCCGCGTTTATGGCGACAACCGAGAATAAACGCGGCTCTGCGCCAACACGGCGGAAGAAATGGCAGTGCCCGTCAAGAGGCAGTAGCGCCGGCCTTCTTGCCGGTACGAGACCGGGCCCGGCTGAAATACGCACTGACCTTTCCATACAGGGGGCTTTCCAACGCCTCTGGTGTCTCGTGGCGGATATCCACGTCTTCCCCCAGTTTGCTTAGCCATTGGCCCGCATGGGGGCCGTCCGTTATCTGCTTGGCAGCATGCGTCGGCTCGTTGGGAGGCTTGCAATAGAGGACGATCTTCTCAAGACCCACTTCCAAGGCGCCGGTTTCACAAGGCCTGAAACCTTGAAGCTCAAACGCCTTTTGAAAGGCTGAAACGGTCTCTTGTAAAGGAGCCCCCCGCGGCCACAAGGACAGGCCCATGGCCTCATCCTCTGCCGGATACGGCCACCAGCAGTTCTCATCATCCCCGAAGACAAAGGCAATGCAATTGTACTGGTCCGTCGGCTCACTGTGCAGGGCATGTTGGCAACGGCTCAGAAGGGGAAAAAGGGTGCGCAGCCTTTTGAGAACAGCGGCCTCAGCGAAGGTGTCCATGCTTGCGGCCCCACGCCAGCCAGTCGTCGCGGACTTTATCCGCCTTGCCCCGGTGTTCTGGCTTCACGGGACTTTCCCCAACGATCCGCGTCAGCGCTGCGGCCCAACGCCCGCCGTTTTCAGCATAGTCGCGCAGAATGTGAGGAACCATGACAGACCCCAGCTTGATGATGAGATCATAAGCAGGATGCCGTAGCGGAGCGCGCGGGTTGGAGGATAGTCTTACCGTCGGGTCTTCCTTCCAGCACTGCGTCAAGGTTTTGAAGAGAGCCTCGCAGTTGATAGTGATTGGGGTGGCACCACGGGAAGCCGGTCCCTGAATTGCGTGGACGTGCATGAATCGCTTCTCCCTCGGCATGCCCGGAATCCCCATGGCATGCCCTCCAAGGTGCTATGGTGACACGCGACTGGCGAGAGTCAAGAAGATTTGGTGCACCTCCCCGATACGCCCAGGCAGGCCCAGGCGGCCAAGCTTATCGGAGTGACCCAGCCGCGGATGAGCGACCTGCTGCGCGGCCGGATTGACCTGTTCAGCACGGACACGTTGATTGATATGCTCACGCGTCTGGGCGGTCAGGTAAGGCTCGTCGTCAAGACACCTCCAAAGAAGCTGCTGAAGGCTTCATAGAAACCGGTTTCAGCTTCGGGGTGGAAAGAGCGGCGACAGGGCGCCCGATCTACGCATGGGCGGCATCTAACGATGGCGTGCCCTGTCACCTAATTCGCAGGGACGAGGTAGCACCGGTGAAGGAGTCAATTGAGTGGGGTGTCCCCGGAACTCCCGAGAAGTCCACATCTCGCGCGACCTAGCGTCCGCCTTCGATTTGAACTATCCGGAATTTCCGGATAGTTGACGCTGGAGCGAGTTCGTCTTCGGCATAGATGTTCTGGATGTGTTCACTGATCGTGCGCACATCTTTCTGAAACAAGTCCGCCATGTGGCGCTGCGTCAGCCAGACCGTTTCACCTTCAAGCCGGACCTGAATGCGGCTGAGTTTGTCCTGAGTCTGGTACAGCAGAATCTCGCCCTTGCCTGCGCCCATGGCGCTTCCTTTCGACCTTGAACTGGGGTGTGGCCGGCAATCACGGGTTCTACTGCTGACGTCCCCCTGCCGTGTCGGTCTTTCCGCGGGTGCCACGCACGCAGTGCCGTAACAGGCTTCAGTTGATTCCACATACACCGCACTCGTGGGCTTGCGTCTCGGCGACATCCTCGAACCTTGCCGCTCCGTGGCACCCGGCCACTGGCAAAACTTCATTCTCCGGCTATGACAGGCTGGTGGCAAATGGAGGTACACGCTCATGAACCGCTTGCTTTGTCTGCCCTGGCTCTCTCTCGGGTTGGCGGCGCCGCTGTTTGCCGCGGAGACTCGTCCCAATCTTATCGTCATCCTCGCCGACGACCTGGGCCGCGGCGATTATGCCGCGTTCGGCACAAAGGATATTCGCACGCCCAGCATTGACCGGCTCTGCCGGGAGGGCTTGACCTTCCAGAATTTCTACGCCAACTCCTGTGTCTGCTCGCCCTCGCGCGCGGCGTTGCTGACGGGCTGTTACCCCGACCGCGTCGGCGTGCCCGGCGTCATCCGGCACGTGCAGCAGGAATCGTGGGGCTGGTTGTCGCCGCACGCCGCGCTGCTGCCGCAACTGCTCAAGCCCGCCGGTTATCACTCGGCGCTCATCGGGAAATGGCACCTGGGCCTCGAATCCCCCAACACGCCCACGGAACGCGGGTTCGATTTCTTCCACGGCTTCCTCGGCGACATGCTGGACGATTACTGGACGCACCTGCGCGGCGGCCAGAACTTCATGCGGCGCAACCTGGAGGTCATCACGCCCCAGGGGCACGCGACGGACGTTTTCACCGGCTGGGCCTGTGAGTACCTGGAAGAGCGCGCCAAGGCCGGCGGGCCGTTCTTCATGTACCTGGCTTATACTGCGCCGCACGACCCGATCCAGCCGCCGCCGGAATGGCTGGCGAAAGTCAAGGAGCGCGAACCGGGCATCAGCGAGAAGCGGGCGAAGATGGTGGCTTTGATCGAACACCTCGATGACGGCATCGGCAAAGTCCTTGCCGCCTTGGACCGGCTGAAACTGGCAGACAATACTCTGATCGTCTTCACCTCGGACAACGGCGGCAATCTGCGGTTCGGAGCTAACAACGGCCCGTGGCGCAGCGGCAAGGAACACATGTACGAAGGCGGCCTGCGCGTGCCGGCGGTAGTGCGCTGGCCCGCACGCACCAAGCCCGGCGGGCTGACCGAACGCCTGGCGCTCACCATGGACATCTTCGCCACCCTCTGCGAAGCCGCCGGTGTGAAGCCGCCCCCGCTCATTGACGGCATAAGTTTCCTGCCCACGCTGGCAGGCCAGGCCCAGCCCGAGGCCGAGCGTAACCACTACTTCGTCCGGCGCGAAGGCGGGGTGGCTTACGCCGGAAAGACCATCGAAGCGCTGATTCAGGGCGAATGGAAGCTGCTCCAGGACAGCCCCTTTGCGCCTCAGGAACTCTACAACCTCAAGCAAGACCCGCGGGAAACTACGGACCTGGCGGCCAAGGAGAAGGGCGTCTTCAAGGATCTCGCCGCAGCGTTGCGCCTGCACATCCAGTGCGGGGGCCAGGTGCCGTGGCAGCATTAGCCCGCGTTTCTCACCACTCATTCAACACAGAGGACACAGAGTGCACAGAGGAAGAACAAGGGGCAACAACAGTAAGTCCTTTCATTCTAATCACCTCTGCGTCCTCTGTGTCCTCTGTGTTGAGAAATCCGGGTTAGACTGATTTGACGCCGCGATCTTGCCGATAGAATAAATTGAAGTAATTGCGGGTGGCAGCATCCCAATTGAATGGATGGGAGGAGATGAGGACAATGAAAACACTGGCTGCGATGGTTCTGTTGGCGCTGTGCGCAACGCTGTCTGGCGGCGCCGCGCTGGCCATTGATGTTGACCTTAACGTCGAGGTAGGAGGGCCCCGCCCGCCTCGGGTGGTGGTTCCGGCCGCGCCCGTGACCGAGCGTGTCTGGGTCCCAGCGGCAGTCGTCCACCGCGGGGAGCGGATCCTGGTCGAACCGGCGCACATTGAAAAACGAGTGGAGAAAGTCTGCGTGCAGCCCGCGCAGGTCGTGAAGCGGGAAGAGCGGACTGTGGTCGAGCCGGCGCGCATTGAGCGCGTGAAGGAAACCGTCCAGGTGCAGCCCGCGCGCGTGGGACGCCAGTGGGTGCCGCCGGTCACCGAGGATGTAATGATTGGCCCGGTGCGCGTCACGCGCACGCTGCACGAGGGCTATTACCAGGAAGTCGCCATCCCGGCAGAATACAAGACTGTCTATCGCGAAGTCGAGGTGCCCGCCAAGTACGCGGTTGTGGCCCGCAACATAGAAGTCCCGGCCCGATACGAGACGGTCTGCAAGGAAGTCGAGGTCCCGGCGAAATACCGGGACGTGGTCCGCGATGAAGTAGTCCCGGCCCATTGGGAAGAACGGGTAATTGCCCCGCCCCCGGTAATTGTCGCGCCGCGCCCGCGCCCGCTCATTGATCTGGATATTGATCTCCACGGCAAGAGATGAGGGATTAGGGCCGCGTTGTGAAGATTGTGGAATGGTAGGACAGGCTTTCCAGCCTGTCCGGACAGCCTGGAAAGGCTGTCCTACCGCCACGAATTGCGTTCCAGCACTACTTCAAGGCGCCCCTCGCCCCTCACCCCTCGCCCCTAACTCGGCCGTTGCATAGGTCCGATGACGCCTTCCCACGGACTGCTGGCTGTGGCGTAGAGCTTCTTGGGGATGCGTCCGGAGCGCGCGGCCAGATAGCCGGCTTCGCAGGCCTGGCCCATGGCGCGGGCCATGGCGACGGCATCCTGGGCGAGCGCCGCGCCCGTGTTCAGCAGGACGCCGTCCACGCCCAACTCCATAGCCAGACAGACGTCGCTGGCGGTGCCCACGCCGGCGTCCACGATGACCGGACACTTGACGGACTCCAGGATGATGCGGATGTTGTTGGGGTTGAGCACGCCTTGGCCCGAACCGATGGGCGAGCCGGCCGGCATGACGCTGCTCACTCCGGCCTCCTCCAGGCGGCGCGCCATGACGGGATCGTCCGTGCAGTAGCAGAGCACCTCGAAGCCTTCCTTGACCAGTGTGCGCGCCGCTTCCAGCGTGCCCAGCGGGTCCGGCAGCAGGGTCTTCTTCTCGGCCAGGACTTCCAGTTTGACCCAGCCCACGCCCAGGGCCTCGCGCGCCAGGCGGGCGGAACGGACGGCGTCCTCCGCGGAGAAACAGCCGGCCGTGTTGGGCAGGATCAGGTAGCGCTGGGGGTCAATGTAATCGAGGATGCGCGCGGCGTCCTTTTGTCCCATCTCCACGCGCCGCACCGCCACGGTTACCACCTGGCAGCCGGAAGCTGCGAGCGCTTCGCGCATGAGCTCCGGCGACGGGTACTTGCCCGTGCCGAGGAACAGGCGCGAGCGCAACGTGCGCCGGCCAAGCTGAAAATGACTGTAGGAATCCAACAACGGGCTGCTCATGATCTTCTGCTTCCTGGCTCCTGGTTTCTGTTTCGTTTCACATCCTGAGCGGTTATAGTATAAGCAGGGCGGTTTTCAAAGGACTGTACGCGTGACCGTCATTGTGAATTCCCAGCCCCAGGAACTCGCGGAGGGCGCGACTGTCGCGGCGCTGTTGGAGCAACTCGGCTTCGCGCGGCAGCGTGTCGCGGTCGAGGTCAACGGTGCGCTGGTGGTGCGGAACGATTGGCCGCAGTACAAGCTGAAGGCAGGCGACCGGCTGGAGCTCGTGAGTTTCGTCGGAGGCGGATGAGCGGGGTTCGGGTGTACCCGTTCACCCTCTCCCCCGTGGGGAGAGGGCCGACGTGAGCGGAGCGAACGCGGGGTGAGGGGGCGAGGCCGAGCGTGGAGTGGCCCCCTCACCCGGCGCTAAAGCGCCACCCTCTCCCCACAGGGGAGAGGGTGAACAGTTTCGGATTTGGGATTCAGGGCTCTGGCATGTTGCGCTGGCTGATTCTGGCTATCACGTTTGCGGTGTGGGTGCTGTGCATGCTGGCCGTGTACGCGCACTGCAAGCCGCCGCCAATTCAGGAACCCACGCGGGGCCTCGAAGCGGGCCTGGAGCCGTTGTTCAATGAAGAACCGCGCCGGGTCTGGGACGTCCGTGTGGACTTGCGGCGGCTGAAACAGGACGCCAACCCGGAAGCGGCCGCGCCGTGGACCGGGGAAAATGAAGCGCAACTGGCCAGAGTTGGCTGGCTGGAGACCACGCTGAAGAAGGCCGAGGGCGGCGAGTCGCGGCTGGACCAGAGCACGGAGGCGGACTTCTCAATCCCTGCGGAAGCCGGCCTGCCGCTGCTGCAAATGCTGGGGCACTTGCACTACAAGAGCCGCTCGGACATCAGCCGGGACAACGGTCTGGAAGTCTTCGATGCCGTCTTCACTCTCGGTCTGGCCGGCCTGGAGGTGCGCACGCACGGGGTCCGGGACGGCGGGGACCTGCAGGTGACGCAGCAAATCTTCCGGCAAGGCGATAACCACAAGGAAGAGAAACTCATGGATGAGCGGACCACCATCCCCGTGGGCAAACGCGGCACGCCGCTGGTGGAGCTGTTTCCCTTTCAGCGCCACGCGGACGTGCGGGAAGGGCACAGTTGGGACATTGTGATGCTGAAGGCCAGCATTGACGACCTCCTCAGCAAGGCGCCGCCGGTGCTGCTGCCGATCAGCGTGACGTGCACAGGGCGGCAGGAGATCATCTACGAAGGGAAGCCGCATACCGCGTACACAGTGTCCAGCCGGGATGGCAAGGCGCGCGCCTGGTATTCGCCGGACGGAGTGGTGTTGAAACAGGCCTTTGCGCTCGCCGCGGAACTGGAACTCATCATCGTGCGCGTTGACGCGAAGAAGTTCCACAAGCCTGTGTGGTCGAGATGGTGAGTGCCGGCTGGCAACTTCTCAACGCAGAGGACGCAGCGGAACGCAGAGGGGTTTGTAGGAAAGGATTTGCAGTTGTTTCCAGTGTTTTTTCCTTTGCGTACTCTGCGTCCTCTGTGTTGAATGAGTGGCGGGAAATGCGGGCTGGCAACTGACAACAGACGATGATCGAAATCCAGAATCTGCGCAAGGTCTTTGACCAGAAGGTCGCCGTGGAGGAGCTGACGCTTTCCATAAAGGCGGGCGAGATCTTCGCGTTCCTCGGCCCCAACGGCGCCGGCAAGACCACCACCATAAAGATAATCGCGGGGCTGCTGCGGCCCACCTCCGGCCGCGTCTCCGTGGCGGGTTTCGACCTGGCCCAGGACGGCCTGCGGGCGCGGGCCCTGATGAGCTACGTGCCGGACGAGCCGTATCTCTATGAGAAGCTGACGGCGCGCGAGTTCCTGCGCATGATCGCGAATTTGTACGGGATGCCTGCGGCAACCGCTGAAGCGCGGATCGCGCAGCTCACGGCGGAATTCGAGTTGAGCGAGTTTCTTGACAACCTGACCGAAAGCTACAGCCACGGGATGAAGCAGCGCACGGTCATCGCCGCGGCCTTGTTGCACGGGCCGCGGCTCCTGGTTGTGGACGAGCTGACCGTGGGCCTCGACCCGAAGAGCGCGCGCCAGGTCAAGGACCTGCTGCGCAAGCTCTCGCGCGAACAGGGGCTGACCGTGTTTTTGTCCACCCACACGCTCTCGGTGGCGGAGGAAGTTGCCGACCGCGTGGGGATTCTCAACCATGGGCGCCTGGTGGCGCTGGGCACCCAGAACGAGATCCGGGAGCAATATGCCGCCCGGACAGGCGCAGGACATCAGAGGCTGGAAGACCTGTTCCTGGAGCTGACGGGGGGCCTGTGAGGATTTCCGGTTATCTCCTTACAAGCCCTTAGTTTCCTACGCCCAGTGCTGCCGCGGCCAGGACTTGCCGTCGGTCAGTCCCAGCGCGCCACGCAGGAGCCAGATTTGCCTTACGTGCGCCAGGGTGTGGCAGATGGTGCGCATGTAGGCGTCGCTGGGAAGAACTTCCTTGTTTCTGACGTGCTCACGCGGACGGAGCAGCGCCTCAGGGGGCGTGCGCTCAAGGCTCTCCATTGCCAGGGCGCGCACAGCGCACAGCTTCTCCATCAACTCCCGCTGCGAAGGGTAGCTTTGCTCCGGCGTCGGCCGCGGGCATTGCCAGTCCCAGCGCGGGTCCTGCTCTCCCAAGGCGTAGCGTGCGGCCTGCGCGTAGCCTGCGTAATGGTCAAGATTGTGCAGCGAGTGCATCACGATCCAGGCGATGTTGTTCCGCTGGGCTATCGGGAATGCGCGGACCTGTTCATCGTTCAGATCGTAGAGGGCTTCCTCGAGCGCCGTGAGCGCTTCGTCCAGCCCGATGGCCAGCGCTTCCTTCAGGCCGGTCTTGCTCGCTTGCTTGCATTCGTGTTTCCCGATCATCTTTGCGTGATCTCCTCCAGCAAGCGCCGGTAATGCGCGTAGGCGCGATAGGGAACACTCGCGCGCACGCGGCCATCGGCGAGGGGGATGAAGCCGCCTTCGGCCAGCAGCGCGGGGACCTTGGTCTTGATTTCGTGCTCAGTCGCCGCCTCGCCGGCCAGCAGCGCGTCGAGGTCAATGCCCCCGATGAGCCGCAGCGATTTGCCGAAGCGCCGCCGCAGCGCGCGGTAGTCCATCGCGCCGCTTTCCGTTTCCATGGCCCACAGGCAGTTGAAGCCCGCATCCAGGACCAGCGGCAGCAGGAGGGCCGCATTGGCGTAGGTCATAAAGACGATGGTCTCGACGTGGTGCTTGCGCAGCACTTCCAGGATGGGCTTGTAACTTTCGAGCACGATTTCCTTATAGGTCCGCGGGGAAACGAGCGGCCCGTTGTTGCCGCCGATGGGTTCGGAGAACGAAGCGAAGTCCACTTCCACCTCGCTCAGGACGCGGTCAGCCAAAGCCGCAACGAACTTGGCTTGGGCGTCCATGACCTCGCGCGCCAGCAGCGGCTGGTCGGCCAGCAGGTAGAGCGCGGGTTCCGCCGAGGCCCACTCGTGGACCCCCAGCGTGAGGAACAGGCCGCTGTGCAACGGCAATTCGAGAATGTGGTCCCGGTGGCGCCAGCGCTCCACGCATTTTCCCCAGTCGGCAGGGAGGCGGCCGGGCGCGTTGGGATCGAGGCCCTTGCGCAAAGCGGAGAGATTCTCCCAGGCCCGCGGCGGACGGTTTAGCTTGGGCCATGCCACCATGTCCAACTCGATGCGCTCACGGCGGTCATAATGAAAAAGCGCCGCCAGGTCGCTGTCCGCAGGCAAGCCCTGCTCATGCCAATTGTTCAAGACATCGTCGCGCAGGCCTTCTTCGAGCCAGGGGACACGGTCAGGCGGGGTGTAGCGCATGGTCGCGTTGAAGCGTTGGCGTGGCGTCATGTGGTCAAACTCGCAATCCAGTAACCGTTCAGTTGCCTGCTATGGGAGGAATGGGAAGAATGGGACTTATGGAACCGCGCCCTTTAGGGCCGCGGTTTGGCGTCTGAACGGTCATGCAATCCCCAATCTGCAATCCGCAATCCTCAACCCCCAAGTCCCCAATCCGGTCACGGCAGGTAGGGCTCGTGTGGCGGTTCCTCACTCTTGGGCTCATCCTTTTCCGGCGGTCCCGAGATGCCGGCGTCCGGCGCTGCCAGGGCTTCGTAATCCGGGGGCAGCGGCTTGGTGACGAGGGGGGTGCGCTTGCCGTGCAAGCAGTCCAGCACCACGTCGCGCGTCCAGTTGTAGTCCCGTCCTTCTGCGCCCACGTGCCAGATGCGCAGCCAGCCGTTAGCGGCCTCGGTGAGGCAAAAGAGCCGCAGGCCTGCGTTGTTGTGGAACGGCGTGGCCTGCAGCAGGAACGCGCTTACGGACGCCTTGCTCTTGTCCTCCAGCCTGAAGAACCACAGCCGGCCGTGTTTCTTGGGCTCGAAGAATTCATAGCCGATCAGGTGCATCGTGCCGAGCGGGATATAATCGCGGGTCAGGCCCTCGTAGCGCTTCAGGACCAGGCTGCCGTCCTTCTGCTGGCGCAGACGCTCAAGTTTCTTGCGGTACAGGGCCACCTTCTCTTTGTCCGCGAGGCGCTCGTAGCATTGGATCAGTTTGCGGATGACGAACCAGTCGCCCGGCCCGGCCTGATGGAGCAGCTCAAAATGGTCCGCCGACTTCTGGTACTGGCCGGAATCGTAGGCGGCCATGGCGGCGTTGAGGCGCGTGGACATGAACTCCGGGTGGCGCGCGAGAATGGTCTCGTAGCGCACCAGGGCTTCGTGGTAGCGCCCGGACTCGTCCAGCCTGCGGGCTTCCGCAAAGATGGCCTGCATGGCCTCGCGCTCGCGCGGGTCCAGATCGCGGCCCTCTTCGCAGCCGGTGGCAAGCAGCAGCAGCCAGAGTGCGCCTGCGCCGAAAGTGACTGCGGCAAGTTGCGGGAGGAGTGCGCGCATGGTGAGTCCGCTTCCAGTCCTGTGCAGCCCAATGTGCCAATGGCGATAATAGCACTCCGCATTGCCGGTTGCAAACGCCCTGCGCGGCACTGCGGCCGCTCGACAACGATTCTTGCGAAAAAATCGCGTTTCATGCCAATTGGGGGGTTGCAAAGCAGCGGCAAGGAGCGTATCCTGAGTGCGGTTCAGCGGGCGGGCAACCCAGGTCAACACCGCTGCTCTTTGGGGTTTCTTGGTGCAGTCATTACGGGCAGGAGAGCCGTGACAAACGCCGTGGCTGAAACTCATTCGGGAACCACGTTTCAAACTCTGGTCGAAGAGTTGACGGGAGAGAAGCTCTCCGCTTGCTACCAGTGCGGCAAGTGCTCAGCCGGCTGTCCCGTGGCATACGCGATGGATTTGTTGCCGCACCAGGTGCTCAGATTGATTCAACTGGGCAAGAAAGACAAGGTGCTCGGCAGCCGCACCATCCGGTTGTGCGCATCCTGCCAGACGTGTACCACGCGCTGCCCCAAGGAAGTGGACCTCGCGCGGGTGATGGATGCCTTGCGGGAGCTGGCGTCCCGGGAAGGGCGCCCCACGCAGGAACAGGACACGCTCACTTTCCAGAAGGTCTTCCTTAATTGGGTGCGGCGCACGGGGAGGCTGTACGAGGGCGGGCTGGTGGGCGAGTACAAACTGCGTACCGGCCATTTCCTCCAAGATCTGGACGCCGCTCCCAAAATGATTGGCAGACTGAAAAAAGTGCCCCGGCGCATCAAGGGCCAGCCGGCCGTGGAGAAGATTTTCAGGAAATGCCAGGAGCGCTGACATGAACTACTCACCACAGCAACACGAGGACAGGGAGACACGGAGACACGTCTCCCCGCGTCTCTGCGTCTCCGCATCTCCGTGTTTCTGTGTCTTTGTGGTGAATGGGTTGGGTTGACAAATGAGCATGCGGATCGCCTATTTCCCGGGTTGCGCGCTGGAAGGCACAGCGCAGGACTACGCGCTGTCCCTGGAAGCCATCGCCCCGAAATTGGGCTTGCAGCTTGAGGAACTGGAGGACTGGAACTGTTGCGGCGCCACCGCGGCCCACAACCTCAACCACAAGCTTTCCCTCGCGCTGCCGGCCCGCATTCTGGCGCTGGCTGAGCGGGGCGGGTATGAGAGCCTGGTCGCGCCCTGCGCGGCCTGTTCCCACCGCCTCATCACCACGGCGCATGTGCTCGAAGCCCGGAAGGAACTGCGCCAGGAAATCGCCGGCGTCATCGAATTGCCCTACGCAGGCACCGTGCGGGTGAAGAACATATTGCAGGTGCTGCAGGAGCTGGGCGTGGAAAACATTGTGGCGGCCTGTACGCGCAAACTCACCGGACTGAAGATCGCGTCCTACTATGGTTGCCTGCTGGTGCGTCCGCCGAAGGTTGTGAAATTCGACGACCCCGAGGCGCCGCAAAGCATGGATCGGATCATCAGGGCGCTCGGCGGCACGCCCGTGGATTGGGGCTTGAAGACTGAGTGCTGCGGCGGCGGCTTCTCGATGAGCCGCACCGACCTGGTTTGCAAGCTGGTGCGCGAGCTGCTGGACAACGCCGCTTCCGAGGGTGCGGAAGCCTTCGCTGTGGCCTGCCCCATGTGCCAGTCCAATCTGGACCTGCGGCAGCAGAGCGTCAATCAGCGTTACGGCACCCAATTCAAACTGCCGGCGCTGTACATCACGCAATGGATCGGCTTGTGCCTGGGTTTGTCGGAACGGGAACTGGGGATTGACCAGCACTTCGTGGACGCGCACGAGGTGGTGGGGAAGGCGTTCGCTCCGCCCCTCACCCTCCCCTCTCCCCAGGGGGGAGAGGGTGGGGTGAGGGGGGCGCAGAAGGCGCCTGCAGCAGCGGCATTGGCGGGAAAGGCGTAGGCGGGATGGCGCGCATAGGCGTTTTCGTTTGCCACTGTGGCGAGAACATTGGCCGCACTGTTGATTGTGCGGCGGTGGCTGCGGCGTTGGCCAAGTTCCCCGGCGTGGCCCACGCCGTGGACTACCGCTATATGTGCTCGGACCCCGGGCAGAACATGGTCCGCCAGGCGATCAAGGAGAAGAAGCTCACGGGCGTCGTGGTCGCGGCCTGCTCGCCGCGCATGCATGAGCCCACCTTCCGGCGCGCCACGGCGGAGTCGGGCCTCAATCCGTTCTTGTGCGAGATGGCCAACATCCGCGAGCATTGTTCCTGGGTGCATGAGGACCGGGCCGCGGCCACACGCAAAGCCATAGACCTGGTGCGCGTGATCGTGGAAAAGGTCAAGCGCAACCAGCCGCTGCTGCCGGTCCGCGTGCCGGTCACGCGGCGCGCTCTGGTGGTCGGCGGCGGCATCGCCGGCATTCAGGCGGCGCTGGACATCGCCAACGGCGGGCATGAAGTGGTCCTGGTGGAGAAAGAGCCTTCCGTCGGCGGCCACATGGCCCAGCTTTCGGAAACCTTCCCCACGCTGGACTGCTCGCAGTGCATCCTCACTCCGCGCATGGTGGAAGTGGCCCAGCACCCCCGCATCAAGCTCTATGCGTACTCCGAAGTGGACTCGGTCAAAGGCTTCATCGGCAATTTCGAGGCCAGCATCCGGCGCAAGGCCACGTCGGTCAACAACGCGCTGTGCACGGGCTGCGGCGCTTGCCAGGTGGCCTGTCCGATGGGGAAGGTCCCGAGCGAGTTCAACCGCGGATTGGGCACGCGCAAGGCGATTTACTCGCCCTTCCCGCAGGCCGTCCCGAACAAGCCGGTGATAGATCAGGCCAATTGCATGCGCTACAAGGCCGCGGCCAAGAAGGGGATTCCGCCCGTGGAGTCCACCGTCTGCGGCAAGTGCCAGCAGGCCTGTCCCATCCAGCCCAAGAAGGCCGTGGATTTCGCGCTCTGCAAAGACACTTTCGTGACTGAGAAAATCGGCGCCATTGTCGTGGCCAGCGGTTTCGATCTGCTGCCCTTGGCGCGGTTCGGCGAGTACGGCTACGGCAAGTACGCGGACGTGATTGACGGCTTGCAGTTCGAGCGCCTGGCCAGCGCTTCCGGGCCGACGCAGGGCGCGATCAAGCGGCCCTCAGACGGCAAGGAACCGAAAGAAGTCGTCTTCATCCAGTGCGCGGGCTCGCGCGACAACGCCAAGGGCTGCGCGTATTGCTCGAAGATCTGCTGCATGTACACCGCCAAGCACACCATGCTCTACAAGCACAAAGTCCATGACGGCAAGGCTACTGTCTTCTACATGGACGTGCGCGCGGGCGGCAAGAACTACGATGAGTTCTGGCGCCGGGCCGTGGAAGAGGACGGCGCGCTGTACCTGCGCGGGCGCGTTTCCAAGGTCTTCAGAAAGCACGACGGGAAGCTGGTCGTGAAGGGCGTGGACACGCTGAGCGGCGAATTGATCGAGATTCATGCGGACCTGGTGGTGCTGGCCACGGCTATGGTCGCGCAGCCGGGCGCCGAGCAACTCGCGCAGCGCCTGAACATCGGTTACGACATGCACAAGTTTTTCTCCGAAGCGCACCCCAAGCTGCGGCCGGTGGAAACGAACACCGCCGGCGTTTTCCTTGCCGGCGCGTGCCAGGCGCCGAAGGACATTCCCGAGGCGGTGGCCCAGGCCAGCGCCGCGGCCAGCAAGGTGCAGGGGCTCTTTTCCTCCAAGGAGTTGGAGCGCGATCCGACGATTGCGCATGTCAACGAGGCCACCTGCGCGGCCTGCTGGTACTGCGTGGACGTGTGCCCGTACGGCGCGATCCAGAAGAAGGAGATCAAGGACCGCAAGGGCGTGCTGCTCAAGATGGTCGCCGAGGTCAA
>Ga0187861_10002341_pt1 | contig 17915 bp, 16 predicted proteins | sample June2016WEW_10_1_3_FD_132986 | JGI IMG/M metagenome (GOLD analysis project Ga0187861, IMG submission 132986) | Peatland microbial communities from SPRUCE experiment site at the Marcell Experimental Forest, Minnesota, USA - June2016WEW_10_100 | ecosystem: Environmental > Terrestrial > Soil >...
GACGCCAGGGCTGTAGGGAGGCTAACTATAGGAACAAAATTAAAAACGCCTGTTGAAGAAACAGGCGTTTGAATGGCATACGATATCCACCAACTACATTGAAGTAAAAATCGTTTTGTCGATAAGCTTTGGGTCTCCAATGACAACCATTTGAAGGTTTCGGAAATATTTGTTTGCAACTCGTTGAATATCCGCCGCAGTAATATGGTGAATGTTTTCAATAAATGATTCTGCTGTTTTCCATCCTTTCCCAACAATTTCACAGTTTGCAAGAAATTCTGCTTGGGCACTGTTGGTTTCATTGCCCATATAATAATCCGTTAAAAACAAGGCAATACGATCTTTTAATACCTTTGCCGAGATGGGTTCCGTTTGCAATTTCTTCATCTCCGCGAACATCACTTTTATTGTCGTATCAGGTTGTACGGTCGTGACATAGATGAATGCCTGATTAACCAACTCATTCCCCATCCGGGAGTTCGGTGCGTATGAAAGGTTCCTTTTTGTTCGCACCTCTTCAAACAACCTGTATCCTAATATATTTATAGCGACTCTCATCGCATAATAATCCGGGTCGGCTTGATTCGGCACGGAAAAACTTCCGCGAATATAATTGGTTGGCATCTGCTGCTCTACAACTTTCACGGCCGCGGACGAATGCTGAACCAGAAGAATCATAGGAACGGAATAATCTCCTTTGGGAAGCAATCCGAACGAGGTCTTCACCTTTTCCGCCAAAACTTCTTTTGAAATATTTCCGACCACGACTAACAGCAATTTCGACGTCTTCAAATGTTCGCTGAGATGACTCTTCATTTGTTCTACTCTTATTGACGAAACAGATGATTCTACTCCATCTGGATTCAACCGGTAAGCATGCCCCTGATAAAACAAATCATTGGATAATTCCCTGAGATAACTATCCGGGTTGTCTTTGCGCTGCCGGATATTGACGAGCATTGTTTTTCTCACAAGATTTACATCCTCTTCAGTGAATGCGGGATTCATAACAACATCGATAAAGACATCCCACAACTCATCGAACTGGTGTTTGAGACAACGCAATGAGATAGAGCTATAGTCGTGTGTTGAAGAATGTGTGATGCTTGCAGCCGTTCGGTCAAGAATTTGAAAAAGCTTTTCTTTCGGATATTTTTTACTCCCTTTTTCTGCAATCCCAAAAATGAGCGGCTCAATACCCTGCGTCGAGTCGTTGATATTGAAAACACCGCCACGCAGATACAGTTTCACCGAAATGATATCGTTCGTTGGATTTGTTTTTAAAACAACTTTGAGGCCGTTGACAGAGAACTCTTCCGGAGATTGAGCCACTGCATTAAATGTACAAAGCACTAGTAATGCCAGAAAAACAACGGCCAGTGTGAGGATTCGATACGTTCTCATATATGCACTCCTTAATTCTATCTTATTGCGTTGACCGTTTTTATTGTGGGAACACTTTTTTTCTGTCTTCCGAAGACATCAATAAACCTTTTATGTACGAAGCGTTGTGAATATACTTATTCACATATTCATTGATGTCTTTCCGTGAGATTTTGCGTAAATTATCGACATAATTCAGATAGTAATCCAATCCATGTGCGACAGACCACCAGAATCCCACCCCATGAACAAAACTCGATGGGCGTTCGTGGGAATACATTTCACTGATTTCCAGTTGCGTCTTTGCATTCGCCAGCTGTTCCTCTGTGTAATAATCGACCTGCGTCAACTTGCCGAGCTCCTCAAATAATGCATTATCGGCTTCGTGATATTTATCGGCTGTCGTTTGTGCCTGAACGGATATGGGTCCCGTATGGTCCAGTGAATAATACGATAATCCGATAAATGTAAACAATCCGCTTTCGACTAATCGTTTCTGAAATTGAGAATCCTGCTGGCTAAGAATATAACTCAGCACATCGGCTGAATATGTCGATTTAGTGTCTTTCGACATAGAAGGGCCCTGCCATGCAAATAAAAGGGTGATCGCATTGACCGGTTTTTCAATGATGACCGTATCCGTCTTCACCAAAGGCGGATGGTCTGGAATCGGATACAATTGGAACGGATCGTCTCCTCTTTTCCATTCGCCAAAGTATTGTTCCGCGAGTTTGAAGATTTCTTCATGATGGACATCCCCTGCAAGCAGCAATGCCGAATTGTTGGGGATATAGTACCGGTCCTTAATTGTTTGCATTTTTTTCTGGTCGCAAGAAAGAACAACATCACGCTCACCGAGCGGATTTTTTCTGCTGTAATATTTATACCATAATTTTTCACCCACACCACGGTACAAATAATAATACGGCTGTGCCTCATTACGGTCATATTCTCCGATGACCACTGCGCGCTCACGCTCCAGTTCCGGTTGAAGGAAGAGCGGTGTTACTGCAGCGGCTTTCATAAACTCAAAACCTTCATGTAAGTTGTCTTTACTAAACGTAAAGAAGTAGTTGACACGCTCTTCACTCGTGGTGCCGTTCCATTCCATGCCCAGTTCCTGCATACGTTCCAGGTATTTTTCCTGATTAGGAATAGAGGCATTCGCTTTGAAAAACATATGTTCATAGAGATGCGAAAGTCCGTTATACTCTGGCGGTTCGGTATATGAACCGTTTCGAACATCCAGTTCAATCGTCACAAGAGGAACAACGGGATTTTCTATGGCAATAACTTCCAAGCCATTGGGAAGTTTTGTTGAGTAGATATTATACTTTTGTGCAAAGAGCACTGTGGGTGCAAGGATCAATGTCCACCAACAAAGAATAATTGGTTTCATTTTTGACATAGTAGTTTCCTCGTATGAAATGATTTATTCGTAATGGAAAGACGAAAGAGTTTAGAACATTTTTAAAATAATGTCAAGAATTACAATCTATTTGTCTATGTGAAAAATAAAATCCTCGACGCACTACCAGACGCCGAGGATTAGGGAGGCTACTATATCCGGTCGGGGAGACCGGATACGTTACACCAGCAAAGTACAAATCGCCTATGATTTAGTCAACTTGCCCAAAGTGATCCATTCGCCATTTCGTCACGACCCTTAAGGCATATGGCGAGATGGTATTTTCACTTCTTTGCTATTGCATCTCTCAAAGTAGTTTGTCCCAAGCGTGTGTAATTGATAGACTCGCCAAGAATGCGCAGTGCTTCTTCTGGGGCGTGGAATCCCATTGAGTTTTCAGATTCGATTATATCAAGATAGAATTGTGATTTGCGATGATACTTGCGCGCGTCAGCAAGCTGCATATCCGTTGCGCCGTTCTCTTTTGCTTTCTTGATCTCATGAATTAGATCGACCAGTGCATCCATGGCTTTGTTGCGTAAGTTGAATGTCCGATTCTGAATTATTTCAATGCGATCCTTTAATTCCTGCTCGTTCCATTTGTGGCATGTCTGGCAAGCGCGGTTAATATTGAGAACCGGACTTTGAACATGGTGATCGCTGATTTTCTGTGCACCAACGCGTTTATACGGCATGTGGCAATCAGCGCAGGCAACGCCGGAGCGGGCATGAATTCCTTGATTCCACATTTCAAATTCCGGATGCTGAAGTTTCAACATATTTGCCCCCGTTTCTGCATGAACCCAATCTGTGAAATTTATTTCCTCATAATAGGCAAGAATACTATCGGCATTCAAACCTTTCGCCCAGGGATATGTTAGCCGTTTTTCCGTACCCTTGAAAAAATATTCTACGTGGCATTGTCCACAGACATAAGAACGCATCTCCTGCCGTGTAGCCATCGTGTTGACGTCATAATTCTGGATTCCCTGTGAAGATTTCAATGCGCGAATACCTTCGATAAATCCTGGCCGCGTAATACGCAATTGCATTGTATTCGGGTCGTGACAATCGATGCAAGCAACGGGATGTGTAACAAGTTTTCGCGCCTCGAAATACGGCATCTGATTCATCATATCAAATCCTTTTATAAGGTCGCCATCTCCAAGTATTTTATATGGAACATATATAGAAGCATGACAATGCATACATGTTCCTGGCTGTTTCACGACATGCTGACGTTCTGTATATGTTTGATCGTCTAGCATATACGCATGTCCCCGGCGTTCGCGGTAATCAATGGAGAATGCATATCCTGCCCAGAATGTTTTAAGCCGGGGATCTTCTTCCAGCCGTGAACGAGAAACGACTGAACGCGGATCGGCATCAGTCGGTGTGCGTGGCATGGCTTCGCTGCCGCCGTATTTTGTGCGTATCTGATCCACCGTGCGCAAGTAATCATCGTATTGCATTGGAAAATTCTTTCCCCATATTTCAGGAGCTTCTGTGGTATCCGTCAATTCAACGACACGAAAGAACGGATTGCGCGCTTCCTGTTTATGCTCGAATATATTGACAAGCAATGCTGCGAGGCCAATGGAAACAATCATTGTTATTCCAGCAACAATAATGATGAGGCGGATCGGCTTTGTTGTTGGAGGTTGATTGGATGGGGTTTCCATAAGTTATTCCTTATTATTCCATGTGTCCTACAGATGTGTGGCAGTAAATGCACGGTGTTTTATTAGGGTGCTGATGCGGTCTATCAATAGCATCGACAATATCTTGATGACATTTTTGGCAAGCCTCTTCGGCAATTTCAACATTATGCTTATTGATTTGAATGTTGTTAGGATACCAGCCTGTGGTGAAATAGAAAGAATGCCAGAATCCGTTCGATGCTTTGGTCATATACTTGCCGACAAATCCAGACGGTGTATGGCAATCATTACACTTTGCAACAGAGCGATGGCTTCCTTTCATCCAGCCGCTATATTGTTCATTCATCGAATGGCAGTTTGCACATGCTGCGGGATCATCAGTGAGATACGAATATCCTTTTGCGTAGATAAAAGTATAACTGCCGATGCCGCCTGCAAGACCTATCGCTGCGCCCAAGAGAATGAAGAACCAGCGAGAAATATACAACCTCGAATTTAATTGTCTGATCATAAGTTAAATAAATATGATTCGTTAGAAAGATAAGAAATAAATTTAACTATCGGCATTAGAATTTTGCAGGCTGCCTTTAGAGATTTTTTATTTTCAAAAATAGAAATCATAGAATTCGATTTGCCATTAGGAACGAATAAAATTTTAAAAATTAATTTTCTGGGAACCTGTCTGCCTTCCGATTTTAATGACCACCCGAAGCCCCTTAACCCTAAAGCTGCTTCTAAGAACCTTCGGACGAGGCTCTTGGGTCCCATATTCGACATTTCGTCATATTGCCAAGTCTTATAGAAAGTATAGCGATGTCAATTGGCGAGATAACAAGATGATAAAGAAAAGCGCATCACATCGCGCTCTTCTCTTACTGTTACAAATAGCAAATAGCTTTTTGTTGAAGTGATTGTCGGAGGGATGGAATGTTGCGGGTGTGTTTTGAAATATCTTTCATCGAATATCCTGCTGTCAGATTGTCGAGAAATGATCGTTCATCATCAGTCAATGACGACAGGAAATCATTGGTGATCGTAAAATCCAATGGTGTAATTTTCACTGGCAACAGAAATTCAGCCAATGCCTTAATCTCTCCATCAGATTGAACGGGACGATCCATGTACACTCTCTCATGGTTCCAAGCATCAAGTGTCCTTTTGCCTATATCTTTTGCTGGGAATGCTGAACGGCTATCTAATTCCTTGGAACGAAAGTGCATCATACTTTTCATCAAACCATTGGTGCATCGTGATCCGAGACGTTGCCCTTCCTTCCAGGCCATCGTTACCAATTCACTGCGCTGCAGTTTATCCCTCGTGAATTGCTCGCTGTAATGCCACAGATCTTCGTATTCTTGTTCGCTCATAGGTATTCTCCTTTCTATATTTTCTTATTCCATATTTTTAGCGATATAAAAAGGAAAGGACTAACAACAACTTGAAAGGAGTAAGCTAAGTGCCCACTGGAAGATTTAATAATTCAAATTATCAAGATAATTTTTTGCGGGAAGAAAAAGTAAGGAGCGCGATGAAATTCAAAGTCGAAGTTGATGAAACCGTCTGGGCTGTAAATACATATATTTTTGAAGCAGATTCAGAGGAAGAAATAAGAATGGATATACAGGATGGCAATTATGAAGGTAAAGTCGAATTGATCGAATCACATACAGAGAACAGCGCCATCACTAATGTCCGATCCATTAAACCATACACTGAAACGCGATAGATATCTATAACAAATACAAATGTAAAGAACGGATATTCTTATGCTTCAACAAGTAGTAGATTTTTTGGCTTCCATTAGTGCAGAAGCTGAAGGAACCCTTTTTCTAAGTGCAATTATCCTTGATGGGTTCGAACGTTCAATTCAGCTTGATGGCTGGAATTGCGGCGCCTATTGCGCATATATGATACTCAAGTATCACGGCAAGGCTCGCTCCCTAAAGAATGTGCAGAAAGAGGCTGGCACTACCGAAGACGGCACTGATGAAGAAATGTTGATAAAACTCTTTCGCAAGAGAGGTCTATCAGTATATGAATTTGAACAACGATCTTTGGCAAAGCTCGAACGGGCGATTGATCGCGGTTCTCCAATCCTTGCACATATTTCAACTCGAATAGAAAACCATTGGGTAGTCGTCTATGGATATGACGATGATTATATATGGATAGCCGATCCTTCACTCAATGTGCTGAAACATCCTCAGCGCGTCTGGTGCCGGCAGACAAGGTCGTCATTTAGAAATAGATGGAAAGGATACGGAATTGTTGTGGGAAAGAAAAAACGGTGCTCTTTATAGCTCAGGAAACTGGGTCATTTTCTAAAAATATCCAGTATCGGATACTATTTTGAGTTTTTACAGTGTGCTGGATCCTTCCATCGGAACCAGAGTGTCCAAGTGTCCATAGTGTCCAGGGTTTTTTCAAACTCTTCTATATATACATTTACTCTTACTATTATTATTTGACTATTTATTTAAAAAAGTAGTGGCCACTGTGGGGAAAGTAATCGAAAAACAATAATAATTGTGTCCACTTTTTTATTATCAAGTGGACACTGATGGACGCTTTGAACCGTCATCCGAACACGTAACGTATACCCCAGCGGGCGTTTTATTTTGTGTTGTAATACTCATTGTGGGAAATCAGATCCAGCCATAAAGAATATAATAATACAAATCTGTTCCATTAATAATTGAAATTATATTGTTCCTATCAGAGTGATTTCTAACCTTCGGTTACATTGATTTCAGGAAAATATTTTTGTATTATTTATGTGCGAGATCATTCAATCGAAACTTCTGTAATAAAAGAATGTTGGATTGCTCTCTATCTCTTGCATCGCACCAGAGGTGCGTGATTGAAATGTAAAGAGCATTCGTTTCTAGTGGTAAGGCAGGGAAAAATACTTTAAGCAAAAGTTCATGCAAATTTATGTTTGCAGGATGCTTTGAAGTATATGTATCGGAAAAAATATTTCGATTTTCAGGAAAAATTTAGTATTGCCCCGTAGTGTAATTGGCAACACGCCTGACTCTGGATCAGGAAAGTCTAGGTTCGACCCCTAGCGGGGCAGCACAGCATCTGCGAATTGCGGATTGATATTTCCGAAATTGATAATCCGTAATTCACAATTCTATGGCCTTATCGTCTAACGGTTTAGGACGTGACCCTCTCAAGGTCGAAATACGGGTTCGATTCCCGTTAAGGCTACTTCCCTCAGCTTGGACTCCTTTTTTTGACTCAAGTGGTTTTAAACGTATTGTATTAAAAAATCCCACAAGAATTTTCTGCGTTCCGATTGTATCAAGTTCTTCACCGAGGTTAAGTGCAAAGATCTCCCAATATCTGTTATATCTGCGTTTTTACTGAATATTCGGCACTTCTCACATTTCCATATTCTCAATAGATTAAATTCAACTGCTCCAATTAACATTTGACTTTTCCATTATTATATAATTTTCATTATTTCTTAAATTTTTATTTGCTCATTTCATCAAGAATCTATATTTTCCACCACGTCTTCTTAACACTATCTAAAAGTGACATATTATGGCAATTGATCTGCTCGAGCAGATACATCCTCATATAAAGGATTCAATCTATCCACTGCGAACTCCTCTTCCGGATTGGAGGATGAAAGAGGGCGATATCCCCGATGGTGGATCGGTTTCACTGCACGATAAATCGTGGACGTCAATTCGAGTTCCTTTTCAATGGGGGAAATACGATAAAACGTACTGGTTTCGAAAGACGATTACGATAACACAAAATTTTTCTGGAAAGCCGCTTGTCTTGCTCCTTGATTTTCCTGAAGCACTTCTTTACCTCAACGGAAAACCATTTCATGGTATCGATCATAATCACAAAGAGATTTTGATTTGCGAGAAATCAAAACTCAACGAGCAATTTGTTATTGCCATTCAAGCATATAGTGGACGAAAACACGAACACAATACTATCTCAATGGCAGAACTCGCGGTGTTGGATACAACAGCACGCCGCCTTGATAGTTCTTTAACTGTCCTGCAAGAACTTGATAAATTGATAGATCATGGATCGTACGAATCAAAAAAAATTCGTGAGCTGATTCACCGAACACTCATCTTTTTAAAGTACTTTAAACCCGGCAGCGAGGAATATCCCAACGCGATCCGGCGGGCATATAATTTTCTTCTCAACACACTTGACACGGATATTAAGACAACAATTCCTGGACTTATTTATCTCATTGGACATTCGCATATAGACACCGCATGGTTGTGGACTCTTCACGAAACGTCAAGGAAGTGCGGCCGCACATTTTCATCGGTACTTAGATTGATGGAAGAGTTTCCAGAATTTAAGTTCTCCCAGAGTCAGCCGATTTTATACGAATTCACTAAACGGCATTATCCTGATTTATATAAACAGATCAATCAACGTATTGCAGAGGGAAAATGGGAGCCGCTTGGTTCGATGTGGACCGAAGCCGACTGCAATATACCGAATGGCGAATCGCTTGTTCGTCAAATTATATTTGGAAAAAGGTTCTTCAAACAAGAATTTGGAGTTGATTCAAACATACTCTGGCTTCCGGATTCGTTCGGTTTCAACTGGTCGTTACCTCAGATACTTAAGAAATCTGGAATAACGAATTTCTATTCTTCCAAACTTTTGTGGAACGACAAAACAATATTTCCGCACACGTCGTTTTGGTGGCAAGGAATTGATAAAACAAAAATTCTTGCACACATATCGCCCGTTGGACTTGAAGGGCAAATTACACCGAAGTCTATCCTGAAAAATGTAAATCCAACACAGCAAGAACAAACTGTACCGCCTGTCCTCCAAACCTATGGATTCGGTGATGGTGGCGGCGGACCAGTAAAAGAAAGCCTTGAGTTTGCTGTTATACTTAAAACAATCATGGGATTGCCATCTTCTCAACTTTCGGTTGCTCGAGATTTTTTCAAACAATTAGAAGAACAATCGGCAAACCTTCCGACGTGGAACAACGAGCTTTATCTTGAAACGCATCGTGGTACGTATACAACCCAAACTAAACTTAAAAAAGAGAACCGTGAGTGCGAAGCTCTTATCTATTCTTCTGAGCTTCTCTCTACACTCGCAATGTTATTTGGAAAGAATATTAAAGCACGACGTTATCTAAAACAGAAACTTGAAGATGCATGGAAGAAACTGCTTCTCAATCAATTCCATGATATTATTGCAGGTGTGTCAATTGCCGATGTATACGAAAACGCCCAGCAAGATTATAAAGATATTAGAGTGATTTGCACGGATATTATTAGTAATTGTATTCAAGGTTTATCTCTGCCCGCTAAGAAAAGCAAATCAGAGTTCTATTTTACGCTTTTTAACTCACTCGGCTGGCAGCGAAATGAATATGTAGAAGTATTTGTGAAATCGGATGAAAAGAATCTTTCTGTTGAAACCTCGGATGGGAATCCAATCGTCCATCAGATTGTGAAGCGATCAAAGACAGGGCAAACAATTCTTTGTTTTGTAGAAAATATTCCTGCTTTCGGATTTAAGCATATTCTTGTCCGCACACATGGAAACAAAACAGAGTCGTTTGAGCTTTGGCCAATATCATCAAATAAATTAGAAACACCGTTTTATAGAGTTCACCTCGGTGGTAAGGGCGCGTTCAAATCATTTTATGCAAAGCAATTACGGCGTGAATTATTTCAAAAAGGTAAAACCGGTAATTCCTTTGTGACATTTCGCGACGTGCCGAAGCAATGGGAAGCATGGAACATTGATGCCGAATATGAAAAGCACCGGATCGATTTGTGGAAATTCAAACAATGTAAAATAGTTGAGCAGGGTCCCTTACGTGCGACAATTCGACTTGAGCTTAAAACCGAAAACGGGTCTATTCTCTCGCAGAATATTCGTTTCTATTATTATACTCCGCGAATTGATTTCCAAACACAAATACGTTGGCAGGAAAAACAAGTGCTGATGAAGGTTGCTTTCCCATTTAATATGAAAATAGCGAGCGCAACATACGAGATCCAATTCGGCGCTATAAATCGATCATCGAAACCGCGTACAGAAGAGGATATCGCAAAATTTGAGGTACCTGCACAACAATGGGCAGATATGTCTGATGCAAAATATGGCGTCAGCCTACTAAACGACTGCAAATATGGATACAATGCAAAAGAAAATACACTCCAGTTGACCCTAATAAGATCACCCCGTTATCCAAACCCCGTCGAACCATGGCATTGTGATGAGAGTGTAATTGACCAAGGTGAACATACATTTTGTTACTCCTTATTTCCCCACAGCGGCGACTGGGCAAAAGGCGGAACAGTTCATATGGCACGGGAATTGAATAATTCAATTTTAATTTTTCCAAACCTTCAAGTAGAGAATATTCCATCACTCCTTGAATCATCAAAGCCCAACATTATTGTCGATGCGATCAAGAAGGCCGAAGATAGCGATGCGGTCATTATTAGAATGCATGAAGCACATGGTGTTCTAACAGACACATCGCTCCGTTTTGGAATTGATGCATCAAGCGCGACAGAATGCGATTTATTAGAAAATGAAGAAAAGTCACACAAGATTGTCAAATCAAAATTGGCTCTCAAATTTAAACCTTTTGAAATTAAGTCACTCAAACTGGTAACAAAGTCGTCAGGAAAAAATCGTTGATGAGTTTTCAAAATGCTTATGAATGATAAAGTAGAATCCCACGATGAAACTTACAGAACTACTTGCCCGCTTCAAAAAGGGAATCACTCTTGCTATAAGTCTTGTCATCATCGAGCATGTTGCATGGATTGTTGAACCAGGTGTATTTGGAAAAGTAATTGATGCTTTGATTGAACGTGCTTCTGGTCAGGCCGGCAGTCTTGATGTCTCATTGTTTCCTCTGTTCTTATGGATTGGAGTCTTCACAATCAACTCTGGCACCGGAGTCATCCGGCGAATCGTCGATCAAAAAATCTATCTCGCGATGTTCACACAATTGGCAACAGACATTTCTACCGTTGCTCAAGAGAAAAAATTCCGCGCTTCAAAGACTGCAGCGCTGGCGCAGTTGTCAGAGCAATATATTACATTTTTCCAATATCGTATTCCGGAGATCATTGAACAGGTTGTTCAGATTGGCGGGGCTGTCATTGCACTTGCAATATTCGATTGGCGAATCTCAATTGCTTGTTTGACTATTATCTTTCCGCTTCTTTTAATAAATAGAATTTATACGCGAAAAGTCAGCGGACTGCAAAAAGATTCACATGATATTTTTGAGAATGCGTACGATGTGTTTTCTACTCAAAAACCGGAAGAAATTCATAGCTACTATACAAAATCTGCAAGCATCAAACAGAAGATAGCAAATTGGGGTGCGCTTAATTTTGGAGTGATGCGATTTATTTTACTTTTTATCTTTCTTGCTGTTCTTTACATTTCCATCGATCTAGACGATTTTACCACAGGTAGTATCTATTCTATTGTGGCGTACATTTGGACATTCATAACATCTTCCGAATATCTTCCAGAATTGATGGAGAGTTGGACTTCCCTCAAAGATGTTTCTAATCGTTTAAATCAGGCGTCGCTTTAATATTTGTTCTATTTTGTTTCGTTAAGCAAATTGCGAATTATCGCAACAATTTGTTCAGAATTGTACGGCTTTTGGACAAAATCCTTTGCACCTGATTTTATGATCTCAGTTCTCACATCCGGATTAAAAAATCCACTCGCAAGAATTCCTTTCAACTCTGGATTTATCTCCTTCATTTTTAAGAATGCTTCCCAGCCGCCAAGACGCGGCAAACCAAGATCAGTTAATACGACTCCGATTTCATCCTTATGTGCTGCGAATACTTCAACAGCTCCCATACCATCCACTGCCTCAAGGACATTGATTCCGCTTTCTTCCAACATCATTCTTAGAAGATCTCTTAGGTTTTCCTCATCTTCTACGATGAGAACTGTGTCGTGACTATTCACTAATTTTGACTTCTATTAATATTCAGTAAAGTGCATTGTTAAATTTGTATGAGTGTACTTTGAATATGTTGAAAATGCAATATCAATCAATGACCAATGACGAATAAACAATGAACAATTAATGATGAACAATAAAGACGGGAAATGTGAAATACACAGAATTGAATTATCGGATAAAGCTGCAATTTTATAACATTAAAACATTGCCGCGACTTCAGAAAGGAAATTCTTGCTTGCTATCAAATGATGATTCAACCTTCTCTATCTTTGGCTTCTTTGCTGCTAAATGCACAGGATTGCTGTTTACGTAGATTGCCTTTCGTGGCTGAGTAGGACAGGCGTGTTCACATGCGCCGCAACCGATACAGATTTTATCATCAACTTCCGGAACGACAAGCCGTTGTTCATATGGTACCATCTTCACTGCTTTTGTAGGACAATGCTCTGAACATGCCCCACAATCTCTTTTCTTTGTCACTACAATGCAATCATCTTTGGCGAAGTAAGCTTTACCAATCTGAACTTGTTTCTTAATATTTATATCAAGCGGCAGAATAGCACCTGTCGGACATACCTGACCACAAATAACACAATCGAAATTGCAATAGCTTGCTGTATAATTCATTTTTGGCTGAAATATTCCGGCAATTCCATAGTCAAGAAACGACGGGAACAATACTTGTGTGGGGCAAGAACTAATACACAAATGACAAGCTGTGCAACGGCTTGAAAAATGATCCACGCTTATCGAGCCGGGAGGAGAAATGGGATAACGATGACTTTCATCGAACCTCATTTGATTTATTCCCACACTGCTATCCTTATTTATCTCTGGTAATAGTAAGCCAAGCGCAGGTAAAATGTATGTTTTTAGTACTTTCCGCCTTCCCTCATCTACTATCGGTAAAATATTAGAAGATTTTTTCCATCTTCCTTCATAACTCATTCCGACTGTCGGACAAGCATCAATACAGTTGAAACATCCAACGCAAGCTGCAAAATCAATTTCCTTCGAATCACTATTTATGCAGTTTGCTTTACATACTCTTTCGCATAATCCGCATTCTTTACAATTATTTTCGTCTATTACTATCCTGAAGATTGAGAATCTCGAAATAATTCCAAGCAATGCTCCTGCCGGACAAAGCAGATTGCAAAACAACCTTCCATGATAATAAGATAGATATAAAATCAGGCTAAGAAAAAATAAAGATGCAATAACCGAGATAATGTTAACGTGAAGAAGGGGAATTTGAAAAAGAAAGAAAATGCCGAATAATCCAAGAATATCCCCGAGCGTGTTATTTGCCAATATAAAAGATGGACCTACCAGATTAGCAAGAATCCGACCGTAATTACTAAAGGGTTCAAAAAGATTTAAAAGAATCATACTTCCAAAGAAAGCCAATACTACTGTGAAAATGAATATTATGTAATGAATTGTGTAGAATGGCTTCTTGAATTGGAACCGACGGCGGCGATTGAGCCGTTTAGAGATGCGTATTGTAATATCTTGTAATATTCCGAGCGGACAGATTGTTGAACAATAGACTCTACCGAATAGAAAAGTTAGAAGTAAAACAAAGAATAATCCTATGGATGCACTACTGAATAAAATCAATGTTCGTATCAACGAAGGCGCAAGTTGTGTTGAAACAAGAAATGTATGCAATCCTGAAGGAAAGATATTGCCAAAATCAAGAAAGAGGAAACTTACAGAGAGAAGAAATACGATCGCAACAACAACGCGAACTTTTTTTAACCACTGCAACACGTTACCTCAGACTGTTATTCGCTTGATGCGGAGATTCTCCAAATCCATTCTACCGACTTTTTGATCGGCAGCAAGTCGTATATAACGGATATCGGATGGATTTTCACCAAACAGTTTAGCGGCAGCAGTATCAGTCGCTACCATGTCGGTGGAAATGAGTAGAGATTTCATCATTACCACATCTTCTACAGAAATACCGCGAGGTCCATTTTGCTTCATTACATTGTACGCATCGACGATATTAAGTGTTGGTTTGCGGTATGTTGCAAAGTCCGCAATACATTGATGCAAATCAGTGCGATGCCAGATACTACGATCCCAGACATTCCCCATAAGATTTTTCATAGTAATAGTTAACCGAGCACCACCGTGGCACTTAAGTACAGGAACATTAATAAAGACATCTGCCCCAAGAATGAGTTCGTGTTCTTTCGCTTTTGTAAGACTCTTGCCGTTTGGTATTGAGATTTCATGATAATAACCTTCAGTATGAGCCGGCGCAACCTTCCCCCCTGCTTCTTTAACTGCTGATTCGATCCCGCTGTTTTTATAACATCGCTGCCAATTATCGCATGTATGATCAAGCACATAAACTTCACTTGCACCGACGCCGTGACATTGCCGAACAATTTCCGCTATCAACTTTGGATTTGTATCACCAGCGCGTTCCGGACTGACATCCCATCCAATATTCGGTTTTATAACGACCTTTTGTCCTTTCCTAACAAATGTACGAATCCCTCCGAGCGCTTCCATCCCTTTTTGCAGCATCACATCGGTCTCACCGCCTTTAACCGCTACCAAATCAAATGGAGCGTTTGTAGAATCATAAGCGGTCGTAAAAAGATTTTCGTATTTGCCCGTAAGCGCGGCACCAACGACAACAGAGGCACCAAAACTTTTTCTAAAAAAAGTTCTTCGATCCATGAAGATTCCTATATCTTAAAAAATATGTTCAACTCTTACTAGTCATCCGCCGAATATAATGATTAGTGCATCTTCAGTCGCTGGAAATAAGAATACGTAATTGTCGCCGCAGCAACGATCTTTATTCCATCCCACCACGAGAATATCAAGAATCCAGCTTGAAAAGAATTTTTCCAATCGTGAAGATAGAGAAAATTAAGTTGAATAGTACCAAGAGAAAATATAATTAAAGACCCAACGAACATAGAAATCAGCATCCACCAGTATTCGCTGCGAAGTCTAGTAAGATAACCAACAACAAACGCTGCAATCGGAAATGATAGCAGGTATCCGCCGGTTGGTCCCAATATTTTTTCCAAACCAAATGCACCTCCAGAAAAAACCGGCAGACCAATTGCACCAAGAGTCAAATAAATGCCCATGCTGATAGCACCGCCTCGTTTTCCCAAGAGTGCGCCTGCTGAGAGAACAAAAAATGTTTGCATTGTAAACGGTACTGGTTGGTTCGGTATTTCAATTTGCGCTCCGATTGCTATAAGTACTGCAAATGTGAACGCCAAAAAAGCGTGAACATGTACTCTTTTATCCGGTAAGCTTAACGCTTTTGAATTAGTTTGGTTTCGTGTCTTGATCATTTTCAACTCCGTTTTTCATTACATTAATGACAAATTAGACAAATGCGGCAAGAAAATCAAACGTCAATAGTATTCTTTTCTTGTTTGACTTAGAGGTGTTTTTTCAATATATTTTTATACCAACTCTTTTGGAGTTGGTTTTTTTGTATAGTAGTCCCGTCGCTATTGGGGTGTAGCCAAGCGGTAAGGCAGCGGCCTTTGGAGCCGCCACTCCCAGGTTCGAATCCTGGCACCCCAGCGTAGTTTTGCTTTTATGGGAAGAAATAAAGTAAAAATAATCGAGATAGGAAATCGATGAGTGAACTAAAGATTTTTTCGGGACGGGCAAATCGCCCATTAGCTGAACAAATCTGCAAAGAAGCAAATGTTCCTCTTGGAGAAGCTGCCATACAAACATTTAGCGATGGCGAACTTTGGGTTAAATATATCGAGAACATCCGGGGTGATGATGTCTTTATTATTCAACCGACGCAGCCACCGGCAGAGAATTTGATGGAGTTATTGATTATGCTTGATGCGGCGAAACGTGCATCAGCAAAACGTGTTACGGCGGTTATTCCTTATTTCGGATATGCACGCCAGGATAGAAAAGATCAGCCTCGCGTGGCAATCAGCGCGAAGTTAGTCGCAAATTTAATTACAGAAGCTGGCGCTGATCGTGTAATAACGATGGATTTACATACAGCACAAATCCAAGGGTTTTTTGATATTCCGATGGATCATTTATACTCATCAGCGGTACTTATTGAATGTTTTAAAAAAATGGATATTTCAAATCTTGCGGTTGCTTCTCCAGATGTTGGAAGTATTAAAATGGCACGTTCCTATGCCAAACGACTTGGTGCAGATTTGATTCTAATAGATAAACGTCGTCCAAAACCAAATGAAGCAGAGATAATGAATATTATCGGTAACGTCGAAGGAAAGACTATCCTTATTGTGGACGACTTGATCGATACTGGTGGAACATTCGTCAGCGCAGCGCGAGCATTACGCAATAATGGCGCAAAGGAAATTTTCGGCGCCTGCACACATCCGGTCTTATCCGGTGACGCGTACCAGCAAATAGAGAAATCGGTCGTCAATAAAGTCGTCGTCACGGATACGCTTCCATTAAAACAAACAAGTGATAAAATCCATATTCGTTCCATAGCTCACGTATTTGCAGAAGCGATTCTTCGGACACATAGGAATGAATCCATCAGCTCACTATTTGATATTGATAAAGACAAGACTTAACAAGGAGATACACGATGTCTGAAATAACTTTAACTGCGGAAATTCGAAAAAACGTCGGCAAACGTATCCGCGCAATGCGTAAAACAGGTAAGGTACCTGGAATATATTACGGGCATGGGCAGCAAAATATTCCTGTGTCACTGCCTGCACCAACGCTCACGCCTTTATACTCTACTTCAGAAACTCATGTTATCAACCTAAAATTGGATGATGGTTCATCTCATCTATGCGTTTTAAGAGATGTACAAATTGATCCCGTTACTGAGAAACCTGTGCATTTCGATCTGTTTGGCTTGAACGAGAATGAAACCCTCACTATCCAAATACCAGTGAAGCTGACGGGGGGTATTCCAAAAGGAGTTCGCGAAGGTGGAATTTTACAGCACGTTTTACACAAACTGAAAGTCTCATGCTTGCCAAAACATATACCTGATCACGTAGAAATCAACGTTGAAGATCTGGCTATTAATCATTCTGTTCACGTGAAAGATTTGACTATTCCAAATGTTACAATTATGGAAAACGCAACTAGCACGATTGTTGCCGTTGTTCCACCAGTTGTAGTGAAAGAACCAGAACCGACAGTCGCCGTAGTACCGACTGCTGAAGCACCTGCCGAACCCGAAGTTATTGCCAAGGGCAAGAAGCCAGAAGAAGGTGCCGAAGAGGTGGACGAGAAAAAGAAACCTGAAGAGAAGAAAAAGCCTGAAGAAAAGAAGAAACCTGAAGAGAAGAAAAAGTAATTTCTTATTCTTTATAATTTTATGTATCTCATCGTCGGTTTGGGAAATCCAGGAAGTGAATATATTTGGACGAGGCATAATGTAGGTTTTCTTGTTGCCGATCAACTAGCCGCATCTATGGGTGCACAATTTCATGCTGGTAAAGGTGAGTTTTGGTTGGCGGAA
>Ga0187861_10002343_pt1 | contig 17903 bp, 9 predicted proteins | sample June2016WEW_10_1_3_FD_132986 | JGI IMG/M metagenome (GOLD analysis project Ga0187861, IMG submission 132986) | Peatland microbial communities from SPRUCE experiment site at the Marcell Experimental Forest, Minnesota, USA - June2016WEW_10_100 | ecosystem: Environmental > Terrestrial > Soil >...
CCCCCCGCAACAAAGAAGGAGGAGGGAAAGAGGTGGGGGCGCCGGAAACCTCCCCCCCCCCCCGGGGGGGGGGGGGGGCGGCGCTTGGGCGGGGGGGGGGGGGGCGACTCCACGCCCGTCCTCACCCCCTCACCCCGCGTTCGCTTCGCTCACGCCGGCCCTCTCCCCACGGGGGCGAGAGCGGCGCCAAGGCGCCGCACTCCAAAGCGCACACACGGGCCAGGCGGCACAGACGATTGCCGCCGCTGCTTGCGCGGGCGCCTGATGATAGTGCAGCGCCGCAGTGAATCCGCAGGTCACAGCCGCCAGAGCCAGGGCCGCACCCACCCCAAAACTGCACAGCCAGCCGCGGCCTAATCTTCCCGCTGCCAATGCCGGGAAGACCAGGAAGGCAAAGGTGAACAGCGTGCCGGTGGCCCGCACGCTCACCCCGATAATGACGCCCGCCAACAAGACGGTGGTTAGAGAAAGTGTGAATCCCGAAGCACTTGCCTTGGCCGCGCCGGAGCGCAGCGCAAGCCCATAGAGGACTGCCACGAAAATGACGGTGAACAGCGCCAGGCCGGCGAGCCGTGCGACCTCGGACTTAGTATCGCTGATTATCGTGGAGGCGAGCACGTGATGCAGGTCAATCGTGGCCAGTTGAAGCTGCGATATGAAACCCACGCCGACGCTCGCCGCGACAAGCACTGTCCACGGCGTGCCCGAGGCCCCGCGCGTGGCTGCGCGTGCCGCTCCGCGCGCGCGCCCCAACCCAACCAGGAACGCCGCGGCCACGGCGAACCCCAGCGCCAGCGCCAAGGCGGTCTTGCTGGAGAAGGCCTGCTTTGAAGCGGCCGGGAGAACCCCGTCCAGCCACATGGCCACTGCCGCCGCCAGGGTCGCGCTCTGGGTCACGGCAGCGCCTGACAGAATCTGCTTCCGCTTCACGACCAGCACGCCCAGCAGCGCCAGCACCAGGCCGGCCAGCCAGCCCACGAAATAAGTGTTGCGCTTGTCTTCCCAGAGTGGGAATAAGCCGGTGCCCACCGGCCGCCGGCCCTTAGTCGCAGCGAGTTTGCCTGGCGCGCTGCTACCCTGCGCCGCGATCCGCACGCCGGCTTTGTCTGCCGGCCCTGCCGTGTTCTTCAAGTCAAAGCAGACCAACTGCTCGTGGTCGCGCACATACAGTTTGCCATTGGCTACGGCAGGCTGGGCAAAGCACTTGCCCAGCGCCTGGAAACGCCCCTGCTCTGTGAACTCCGCCGGCGATACCGCCAGCAAGACCGCCTGGCCGTCGTCCAGCAGCGCCAGCAGGCGGCCTGCCGCGATGCCGAGCAGCGCGCCGTATTCATTACCCATGTCCGAGGCCGTCCAACGGATGCGGCCGTCGGCCAGGCTGAGGCACTTGATCTCGCGCTTGCTGTTGTGGAAGTACAAGCAGCCTGGCCCGAGGATCGGGGAAGAGTAATGCGTTTTCTCCTTGCGGACCTCCCACTGGCGGGTGACCTGCCAGCGGCCCTGCGCCTGGGCCAGCCTGACGGCCGCAAAGCCCAGCGTGTTATTGGCGCAGTAGACCGTGTCGCCCACCGCGACGGGCGCCGTGACGTTCTTCTCGCGTTGCTCCGGGTACTCAAAGTGCCAGAGGACTTTGCCTGCCGCGGGGTCCACCGCGAGCAGACCCAGGCTGGTGTAGGCGAGTACCTGGCGCACGCCGCAGAGCGTGACCACCTGCGGCGCCGCGTATGACGCCGGGCCGTCTCCAGACTGCCAGACGAGTTTGCCGGTCTGCGGTTCCAGCGCCGCAATGGCCGCGCCCGGCCCGCCGGGCTGGCAGATCAGCATCTCATCCACGATGATCGGAGCGGCCGACATGCCGAATGCCGGCGCCAGCGCCTTGAAGTCCTCCAGCAGATTCCTCATCCAGACCAGCTTGCCATCGGTTATGTCGAGGCAGAGCAATTGTCCGAAGCAACCGAGGGTGAAGACGCAGTTCTTCCAGATTGTGGGCGTGGCTCGAATGCCGGTGCCATAAGGCCCTGTGCTTTCGGCCACTTCGTACTCGCATGGGTGCTGCCACAGCTCCTTGCCGGTTGCGGCGTCGAAACAATAGACAATGTCGCGATTCCCGGCCGCCTTGGTGGGAACGATGACTTTGTCCCCGGCAACAGCGGGTCCCGCGTGTGTGGCTTGCCGCTCGTCGGCCAAGGGTGCGGTCCACAAGACCGTCAAACCTTCTGCCGGCCAGCTTGTGGCCAGGCCCGGCTCGGTGGCCACACCGTCGCCGTTGGCCCCGCGATAGCACGGCCAGTCAGCGGCGCACAGAAAACTGTTGGCTACAGATAAACACAGATAGACACAGATAGGAAGAACATTGAGGACTTGGCGCCCCCCATTCCATCTGTGTTCATCAGTGTTCATCTGTGGTTTCACAAGGCTTTCCTCTACGCAACCTTTCAATCCGAGCCGCGACCGTAAGGGAGCGGGCATTGCCGCTTGCTAACGCGCGCGGCTCGGATTCCTCTACGCCGACTACTTCACCCACACCAGCAGATACGCCTGGTTCTCCTCGACGTGCGGCAGCGTCACGCGCAGGCCGTCCGCCTGTTTGTCCACTGTGAAGTCCTGGCATGTCGGAATGCCGGCTTCGGCCAAAGGAGTCTCCAAGTCCGAGCCTGGCAGCATGCGCACTTCAAGTTTGTAGTCCTTCAGCGCCGCTTCCTTCAGGTCCAGCGTGACTGCGCGCGTGCCCTTGCCGATACTGCCCACGAGGACCTCGCGCCGGCCGTCGCTCTTGCTGGCCAGGCACGCCAGGCTCTTGCTGTTGCCCGTGCTCTCAACGCGCGTATGGCCCTTGGCCTGAGCGTACCAGCGGTAGGCGTGGTAGACGGGGTACGGCTCCCCCTTGGGTGTGACGATGCCGCCCAGGTAATCGTCCGCCTTGCCCCAGTTGGCGCGGCAGGCACGGTCCACCTGGTAGATGTTTTCGAGATAGTGGAACCAGACCACGGCGCGTCCGGGGTGCAGGCGGCCCGGCTTGTCCGGCCCGGCGCCCCACTCGTCACAATGGATTTCCTTGATCTTCTGCTCGGGGTACTCCTTGAGGAACTCGCGCAGCCTGCCCAACTGCCACTTGGCCTGCTCGGGCTGATTCGGGTCCCAGGCGCAGTAGTGCCAGGCGAGGCTGTTGCACTCCAGTTTGTGCTCACTGCAGTAATCGAGAAAGGCGCGGTACTTTTCGTAACTGGGGAAAGCAAAGCTGGGGCCGCAGATGTTGAGGCCCTCGTTGGCCTCGCGCAGGGCCTTGAAGGCGTGCCCGTAAAGCTCGTAATACTTCTCCAGCGGCTTGTGGCTGATGTCCGGCTCGTTGACCGGCTCCCAGATGACGCGGGCTGCGGCGGCGCCCGCGTCGGCGACCAGTTTCTTGACATCGGCCTCATACTTCGCCCAGTCCTTGGGTTTGCTGTCTATCAGGTCGCTCATGACCAGCTTGTACGTCGCGCCCAGTTTCTCCACGCGCGCGATTGCGCCCGTCAAGCCGGCCTTGATCCGTCCGCGGAACTGGTGCCCGATGCGCCACAGAGCGGGGTTGAGCGGCTGGATCAACTCATCCGGCAACTCGTCCCTCAGCCCGCCCAGGAACCCCGTGCGCGGACTGACCCTGCCGAGTTCCTTGCCGAAGTCAACGTTGAGCACAGCGGCTTCCGGTTCGACCGCGCGCACCAGCGCAACGGTGCAACAGAGCAGCACAACGGCACAACAAGAAAGACGAAACACAAGCACTCCCTTCACATTACCTTTCGGCCTCCAGACTTTGGGCATCGCGCGGCTCCTTACTTAGTGGAATTGTTACCCGCAAGGGGCGCACAAGGCAAGGGCCAGATGCGTCCCCGCCCATTCCCATTGCTCTAAGTCCTTAATTTACTGGCCTTTTAGGGATAGATTCAAGATATAGTAGGGATCGTTTCACGATATAACAGGGATAGAATCGGGTGCAGATCAAGATATAAGGCCATGAGAATAACGATATAATCAAGAGCGAGTTCGGCCGCCTGAAAGCTCAACGCCGTTTCTATTCAGTTGTCAAAGAGCCACGTAAAACTAAAATCCAAAATCGGCCGGGACGATGCCTTTGTCGAACAACATCCCCTATAGTATAATACGAGTATGGCGCATCGTTGTCAAGTGACAAATCAAAAAAACCTGGACGGGCTGGGGAATGAGGTGCTACAGCAAGGAGGCCACACTGTCTTGAACGCCTCTCAGCAGATAGCGCCAAGCGTCGGTCACTTGGATACCGGCCGGTAGTTTGCGCTTGGTGTGTTCGTGCGCCACCAGCACTCGTGCCGCCTGCGGAAACCTCGCCCCCGCCTCTTCCAGCGCGGCGCTCTCGCGGTCCCAGGTTTGCGGCTGCGAGACGGAGTAGGCCACATTGATCAGTTGTTCGGGAAGGTCCCGGTTCACGACCAGGTCAACCTCGCGCTCCCCGGCCAGATAGCCCAAGTCCTCGCGCCGGCGGCAAGGGCCGCGTGGTTGACTGGGCCAGAACGTACTTCAGTGTTTCCTTGTCCATGCGGAAACCATAACACCTTTCATTCTCTTCTGGCAAGGAAATATCGAACGATTCCGAAACCGCGGGTGCGTGGCACATTGGGCGGGCCGTTGTTCCCCCTCCCCATGCGGGAGGGGGTAGGGGGAGGGCCGGACGCCCCCTCACCCGGCGTTCGCTTCGCTCACGTCCGCCCTCTCCCGCAAGGGGAGAGGGAATGCGCGCCCAATGCGCCACGCACCCCGAAGCCCCTGCTCATCCTTGGACCGCGAGGCCTGAAGCGGGGGAGAGATGAGTAAACTCGAGAACTCGCCAAGGGGAGATGGGATCGGGAACGGCCTAAGGTTCGTAAATGCCCAGTTCGCGCATGGCCGCCGATTTGCCGTGGCACGCCGTGATCCTCAGCTCCAGCGCTCCCAACCGCGCGGCGGGGAATTCCACGCGCAGCAGATTATCCACATAACTGGCGTTGCGCACTTCTTTGACGACTTTGCCGTCGGCAAGGATGTCAAAGTCTTTCGGAGCGCCGTTGTGCTGCTCCATGCCGGAAATGCTGATGGCGTTCACGGTGTGGGGCTGGTCGAAGGTGACGGCAAAACGGTACTCGGGCCTGTCGTGTTCTTCGTCCCAGTAGGTGGCCGGGTCGTTGTCTATGGCCGCGGAAGGCTCGTGTCCGGCTATGGGCTTCCAGGTACTGCGGCTGGCAGCATGGCCCCAGGGTGCGATGTTGACCGGCTCACCCTTGGCGTGCTTCTTCGCAATCGCCACAGCCACGGCCCGGGTGCTGTCCACGAGCTCCTTGAGCTTTTCCTTATCGGGGAGGCCAAGCAGCTTCACATTCTCGAACGCCACGGTGGCGTTCTCGCCAGCGTCGGAGGTCCTGACAAAAAGCGCGGCGTAGTGCGGCTCGAACCCCAGCTTCTCCTTGAAGCGCACGGACTGGCCCTTTGGGCCGCTCACTGTTAAGTTGAGCGTCCCTTGCTGGCAATCCATGCGCAAGACCAGGCGCTCTTTGGATTTCACCGCGAGGACCGCAGACTTTCCCTTGCCGGGCGTGCTGAAGGCCGCCTGCGCCAGCATCTCCGAAGCCTGTTCCTTGACGCTGAGGCAGGCCACGTCCGTACCGCCGTCCCAGACCAGGATGCCGTAGTCCGGCTTGTTCTTTTTGTTCCCGTCGCTGATCAGCGAGGCAGTGGCTTCCAAGGCCCAGTTGTCGGGCATGAAGCAAAAGGGCAAGCGGAAAACAGGCGTGTTCTTGCGGTCTTTGCCGGTCCAGCCATGTGAGCCGGTGGTCTTGACGCGGACCTGTTTGCTCCTGGGGTCGGGCTCCGCGCCGCCGGTCTTGCCGGGGTCGTCCCAGGTCCAGGCCTGGAATTGTTCGGGCGTAGAGAAGTCGTAGGTGACCTCCGCGCCCGCTCCCAGTTGCTTGATTTGCGCTTTGTAGAGTGCCAGTTCGCCATCCTTGGCCATCCCGAGATCAAAGCGCAGGCCGGCTACGCGCTCGACCATGCTCTCGGCCAGCACCGGGTCGGCTGCCAGTTCAGCCTCAAGCGGCTCCAAGGCCCTCGCGAGCTGCTCCAGGGGCCGCGACTTGAACTTGATTTGTTTTTCGAGGGTGTCGAGTTGCTCTTTGATGTCGGCAGTTTTCTTCCCGCGCTGTTGCTCAATGATGCGCTCGCGGGCCTTGCCAATGGCGGCAAGAATCTGGTTGGAACCGGCACCAGCGTCGGCGGGGTCGGCCCTGGGCTTCCAGAGCGCTTCGATTTTGTAGAGGGTTTTGAGGTCGCCGGCTTTGGCCACCTCCAGAAGCGCGCCCGCCACTTCGTTGTTGTATCCCTCAAGCTGCCGTTGGACCTCTCGTTCCGTCTTGGCCCACTCGCCGCTGTTGGCGTCCCAACATTTGGTCCCGCTGTACTTGTCTTTCAGGTTCTTGAGCAGCGCGAGCGCGGCGGCGTACTTGCTGGCAGTGCCCATTTCGGCGGCTGTCCTCAGCCCCGCGTTGAACTCATTCAACTGGGCTTCCTCCGTGGCGGGGAGCGGTCCAAGTTGCACGGCCGGTTGCCCCCCAGTAGCCTCCCGCTTCGCCAGCGCCATCTTCGCGGCGGGGTCGTCGGGGCGGGTGAAGTCGCCTTTGCCTTTGACTTCGAGGACTTCGATGCTGTGGAAAATTACGCCGCTATTGTTGCAGCCGAGCCCAATTAGCCCATCACTTCTGAGAGCCCAATCCGGATGTGCCCGGAGGTCGCTATATCCGCCTTGCCATCGTGCCAGCAGCTTGCCGTCAAGAAACGCAGCGACGCCATCCACGCGGACTTGGACAGTGGAAACATGCCGGTCCCCATTGCTAATCGGCATTTGCATTGCCGCGGGGTCCCCCGGGAGCAGGTCTCTTCCTTTGATGCGCTCAAAGCCGCAAAGCTTGTTTGGCCCGCCAAACTGCCACGTGAAAGGGTGCCCGTCCGCATCCAACACCTGAACCACCCAATCGTTGCCAGTCGTTCGCGTGAATGCGATGCGGAAATCGTATTCTTGGCAAGCTCTATAGGGTATTTCGATCCTTGCACAATGAGACGAATCCGAAACCAAAGTCCCATTTCTCCTTAACCATTTCCCACTCACTGCGTCTTTCTGGGGCTCAATCAGCGCCAGCAGGTCAATGGCGTTGTTCCAGCGTTCAGGGTCATCCACAGCGGCGGCCTTCGTCTCCGCCGCCGCCGGTTCCTGCGGCTTCGTCACCACGGTGGGCGGCTGTGGCTTGGCCACTTGTTTGGCCGCCTCAATGGTTTTGCGTGTTTCCGTCCTGCTTTCTTCTTCGGATTTCGGATTTCGAGTTTCGGATTTCTCCTCTGGCTTGTCGCCCCCGCCCATGAAGAAGATCAGACCGAGCACCAGCAGCACCGCGCCCGCGCCTCCGGCAATCACGACCGTCTGCGTATCTTTCGCCGCAGCCAGCGCGCGAGCCGCTCGCCCACCGGCGCGCTCACGCCGCGCCTTGGCGCGCCGCTCGACAGGCTCCTCCCGCTGCGCGGCGGCAGGCTCCTCGCGCTTCGCGCCGACAGGCTCATGCCGCCGCGTGCCGATAGCCTCGTGCCGCCGTGTGCCGATAGCCTCATGCCGTCGCGTGCCGACAGGCGGCACTGGGGCGGCGACAGGTGGCGGGCTTGCGACCGCCACCCCCTCAGCCGCTGTCGGCGGGCGGGACGCCCGCGCTCCCAACTCCCCCTCACCACTGGCCGGTCTCCCCGCTGGGGTGCGGGAAACGCGCCGCGCCACGGCCACGCTGGACTTGCCCACCTCTATCATCTGGGACGACGGCATCTTCCCGTCAATCACCAGTTCCAGATCGTCCAGAAGTTCCTTGCAGTCTGCGTAGCGGTCCGCGGGCGCTTTGGCCATCATCCTCTGGATGACCTGCACCACGCCATCCGGGATTTCATCCCGGATGTCCTGCGGATTCGGCAATTGCTCGTTGATGTGCTTCATCATTATGGCCATCGGCGTGGACGCCTGGAACGGCGTTTCGCCAGTGACCAGATGATAGAACGTCGCGCCCAGCGAATAGATGTCCGTACGCCCGTCAATGTTTTTGTCCCCGTTGGCCTGTTCGGGGCTGATGTAGTGCGGCGTGCCCAAGGCCACGCCCGTCTGCGTGTAGAACGATGAGCCCGCCCCCAGGGTCTTCGAGAGGCCGAGATCGAGAATTTTGGCGACGAAGCCCTCGACGAACAGGTCCCGCTCACCCACGTCCCCTCTCCGTCCGGAGCCCAGAGGTTTGCAGATGAAGATGTTCCCGGGCTTGATGTCGCGGTGAATGATGCTGTTTTCGTGGGCATGCTTGAGGCCCCGCGCCACCTGCAGCACCACGCCCACGGCCAGGTCCCACTGGATGAAGAGTTCACGCTTGAGGATTCTGTCCAGCGGCTCGCCGTCGCAATACTCCATCGCGTAGTAGTGCAGGCCGCGCTCCTCGCCCACCGTGTACGCGCCGACGATGTTGACGTGGTTGAGCTTGCCCGTGGCCTGCGCCTCGCGGCGGAAGCGCGTGAGGAACTCGCGGTCTTCGGAGTGCTTCTTCGGCAGGACTTTAACCGCGACATTGCGCCCGACGTTGAGGTCTTCGGCCAGGTACACCGCGCCCATGCCGCCTTCGCCGAGCTTCTTGATGAGCTTGTACTGGCCCAGCCGCATAATGCCGCCGGCCTGCTGGGCCAGGATCTTCTTTTCCAGGTTTTCGCGTTGCTTGGCGGTGATTACGCCTTGTTGAATAAGGACGTCGGCGAGCGCAACGAGCCGGCCCTGGTTTGCGCTCTCTGCCTGTTCGGAGCGGGCAGCCTCAACGTCGTCGTAGCTCACCACGCCGCCCTGTTGCGCGGCGCGGGCGAAGGCTTCGTCAGAGACGTTCTCGGCCACAGGCTACCCCCACCGCATGCACATATCCACGCACTGAACCCTGGCTGGCTGGGGTGAGATTATACCGCGCCAGGCTGAAAAGCCACCTTTTTCTTCTGAAAACGGGCGTCCCGCGCCATAGGAGGCCGAGCAGAAGACTGTGGGGCCAGCCTTGCCAAGGTGGCAAGACTTTGGAGGGTAGAAGGCTTAGCAAGCAGTCACGGGGAGCGCTGCGGCAGGTGTTATTGGACGGATCGGACGGATTGGACTGATAGAACCGCCCCCTTACGGTTGCGGCTCGGCAGGGCAGGCGGTGCGCCCCAGCGTGTTCACCAAAATGACGCCGCACAGGACCACGATGCCGCCGCTGGCGGTCAGCGGGGTGGGCCTCTCGCCCAGCCATGCCCAGGCAAGGAAGACTGTTATCACCGGGACTATGTAGAGAAGACTGGCGGCGCGTGTCGCGGGCAGGCGGGCCAGCAGATACGTCCAGGTGAAATACGCCAGCGCGGCCGGGAAAACGCCCAGGTAAATCACAGACCAAGTCGCACTGGCCGGCGCGGAAACAATCCGCCCCGCCAGACCCGGCGCGAAAACCAGCAGCAGCACCGTGCCTGCCCAGATCGTGTAGGCGGTGAGCTGGAACGCGCTGTAGCGTTGCAGCAGCGGTTTCTGCAAGATGATGTACACGCTCGAACTCAGCGCCGACAGCAGGATCAACGCCGCCCCAGGCTCCAGGCGCACACCGCCGCCTTCGCCCAGTCCGATCAGCACCACGCCCATGAAGCTCAGCGCAATGCCGGCCCAGCCCCAGATTCTGAGGCGTTCGCCCAGAAACACGCGCGCCAATATCGCAGTGAATACCGGACAGGCGTTGATAATGAAGCAGGCCGCGCCGGCAGCCACCGTCTCTTCGCCGCAGTTCAGGGCCACATGGTACACGCTGATCCCCAACAGGCCGCACAGGAAGAGCAGCGGCAGGTCGCGCCACCGCGGGGGCCTGAGTCCCTTGGCCAGACTGTAGGCAGCCAGGCACAGCGAAGCAATAGCGAAGCGCAGCAGCGCCAGTTCGCCTCCGGGGTAACCGTGCAGAGCCTGGCGAATTACAGGGAATGCGGAACCCCAAAACGTCAGGGTAATAATCAGCGCAAGTAACGTTCTGATTCTCAGGGGAGCGCTCCGGTACATGGTATGGGAAGAATGGGAAAAATGGGAAGAATGGGATTGATGGGATTACTCCGGCACCGCCGCCCAGGCGCCGCGGGCGACAGCCAGTTGCACCTGCGCGCCGTCGGGCAGGCTCTGGGCGCGGGTTTCATGCCGCAACATGCGCCAGTGCCGGCCGTCGGGCAGCTCCAGTTCGTAGAGCGTGCTCTCGCCCAGGAAAGCGCCGCTGACGATGCGGGCCGCGGCGTTCAGCGGGACGAAGTCTCCGGCGGCGGCGCCGTCGTCGTCAAGCACCGCCACGTTCTCGGGCCGGCAGAAAGCCAGCGCCGCGCCGCCCGGGTTCAGGCCCTGCGGCAAGGGGCCGCCGTTGAGCGGGACCGCGCCGAAGGCGGTGGTGATGGCCTTGCCGTCGCTCCCCAGCGTCCCCGGCAGCGGGTTCACGTCGCCCAGGAAATCGGCGCAGAAACGCGTCGGGGGATGATGGTACAGCGGACGCGGCGCACCCAGGGCCTCGACTGTGCCGGCGCGCAGGATGGCCATGCGGTCGGCCAGCGAGAGGGCCTCCTTCTGGTCGTGGGTCACGTACAGCGTGGTGATCTTGGTCTGACGGTGGATGCGCCGGATTTCCTCGCGCATCTCCCAGCGCAGCCTGGCGTCCAGGTTGGAAAGCGGCTCGTCCAGCAGCAGCACGCGCGGGCGGATGACCAGCGCGCGCGCCAGCGCCACCCGCTGCTGTTGCCCGCCGGAGAGCTCGCCCGGTCGCCGCGCGCCGAAGCCCGCCAGGCCGACCATGTCCAGCGCCTCGGCCACGCGGGCTTCGCGCTGGGCCGCCGGCGCTTTGCGCGCTTCCAGGCCGAAAGCCACGTTGCCGTGAACGGTAAGATGCGGAAAGAGCGCGTAGTTCTGGAAGACCATGCCGAAGTCGCGCTTGTGCGGCGGCACGCCGCGCAGCGACTCGCCGGCGATGCGGATGTCGCCTTGGAACTGCTCGATGAACCCGGCCACGGCGCGCAGGAGCGTGGACTTGCCGCAGCCCGAGGGGCCGAGCAGGAAGAACATCTCACCAGGCTCAAGCTTCAGGCTGACGCCGTCCAGCGCGCGCGTGGCGCCGTAGGTTACGCTCAGGTTCTCAATCTGCAGGCTCATCGGTTAGTAGTCTAGCATCTCCGGCCAATGGGAGGAATGGGAATAATGGGAATAATGGAACCGCTCCCTCACCCCTCGCCCCTCACCCCGCGTCCCTCACTTCACGTCGAGGCATACGCCCATCTTGGTGTTCCGGGCGTAAATCCGCCCGCCGCTGACAGCCGGCATGGTCCAGCACTTGCCGCCGAGCGGCGTGAAACGGGCCAGTTCCTTGTACGCGGCAGGCGTGGCCTCGACCAGAACCAGTGCGCCGGCGTCGCTCTGCACCAGCACGCGGCCGTCCACTAGAATCGTCGCGCCGCCGGAGCCGAAACCCGGTTGCGACCACATTTCCTTGCCGGTGGCCAGTTCCACGCACTTCAGCGGCGCGCCGGGATTGGAGCCGGGCTGCACGAAGTCTTTGAACCCGTAAATACCGTACAAGTAGCCGTCCTTGCAGACGGGCGTGGTCCAGTGGTGGCAGAAGGGGTGTTCCTTGCGCCAGAGTTTCGTCGTGGCCCAGCCCGCGCCGCTCTGGCTCACGCGCAGCGCCTCGGTCCCCATGTTGTAGCCCGCCGAGCAGTACACAATGTCTCCATAAACTATGGGCGTGGACGCGGCCGAGATGCTGAACTTGAAAGGATAGCGCCACAGCAGCGCGCCGGATTCAGCCGCCACCGCCACCAGCCCCGACTGGCAGAAGAAAACGATCTGCCGCTGGCCGCAGAGTGTCGCCGGCACAGGAGTGGAGTGCGTCAACAACTCATTCTGGCCTTTCCAGACCAGGTCTCCCGTGGTCTTGTCGAATGCCAGGAACGACGCGTCCTTGCCTCCACCGTGGACGAAGATCAGGTTGCCGTCGAGCAGCGGCGAGGCCGCGCTGCCCCAGGAATTGATGCCGCTGGCGCGCAACTGCGTCCTGCCGCCGAATTCCTTGGGCAGGTCGTGCTTCCAGAGTTCCTTGCCGTCGCCGGCGTTCAGGCAGGCCAAGGTCAGGTAAGTACCGAGCAGGTAGACCTTGCCGCCGTCAGTGGCAGGCGTGGAACGCGGCCCCTCGCCGCCCATCTTCTCGAAGATCGTGTTCCCAAGGCGATAGGTCCACAGTGGCGTGCCTGTCTGGGTGTCGAGGGCCAGGCAGACTTCGTCGCCGCCGCGCGCAATCAGGATAAAAGCCCTGCCGCCGCTGATGACGAAGGAGCCGAAGCTTTCTCCCAACGGTGCTTTCCAGAGGACCTTGGGCCCCTCCGGAGGCCAGGCCGCCAGAATCGTCTCCGGCGTGCTGCCATCGCAATTGGGGCCGCGATACTGAGGCCAATCCGCGCCGAAGAGCGCAGCGCCGCCTAGAACTGCCAGACAAACCCAGCGCCAGGACCTGCACACTGTTTCACGTTTCATGCTTCAGGTTCTACGTTTCGAGCCGCAGGTTTGCAAACAACGCATTTTGCATTAGATTATGAGGCCCTTAGCAACGGCGCCGGGCTTCTTGGGGTGGCTGAGCACAGCCGGGCGCTGCATGGGATGCGGAGAAGACGATGATTGGTCGTGGCGATAACGGTTTGCCGGCCCGGCGGGTGATTGAGGTGGCGAAGGAACTCGGCCTGGACACGGACGAAATCCTGCTGCACGGACGTTACATTGCGAAGATCCCGATTGAGGAACTGGCGCGGCGGCGGGAACAGCCCGATGGGAAGTTGATCCTGGTCAGCGGCATGACGCCCACGCCGCACGGCGAAGGCAAGACCACGACCACCATCGGCCTGGGCGACGGCTTGCGGCGGCTGGGACACAAGACCGCGATCTGCTTGCGCGAGCCTTCGCTGGGCCCGTACTTCGGCATGAAAGGCGGCGGCACGGGGGCGGGGCGGTCGCAGGTCGTGCCCGCGGAAGACATCAACCTGCATTTCGTCGGCGACATGTACGCCGTCGAGAAGGCCAACAACCTGCTGGCCGCAATGGTGGACAACCACTTGCAGCACGGCAACGAACTGGACATTGACGCGCGGCGCGTCGTCCACCGGCGCGTGATTGACCTCAACGACCGCGCCTTGCGCGACATCATCATCGGGCTGGGCGGCGTGAAGAACGGCGTGCCGCGGCGCGACGGGTTCAACATCACGCCGGCCTCCGAGGTCATGGCGATCCTGTGCCTGGCGTGCGACTACACGGACCTGGGCAGGCGGCTGGGCGATATGGTCATCGGCTTCACCCATAGCGGAGAACCGGTGCGCGCGCGGGACGTGCAGGCTGAAGGCGCCATGCAGGTGCTGTTGCGCGACGCCATCCACCCGAACCTGGTCCAAACTATGGAAGGCACGCCGGCCTTCGTGCACGCCGGCCCGTTCGCCAACATCGCCCAAGGCACCAACACGGCCATCGCCACGCGGATGGCGTTGAAGCTTGCGGATTACGTGGTGACGGAAGCCGGTTTTGCCACGGACCTGGGCGCGGAGAAATTCTTCCACATCAAGTGCCGCAGCGCGGGCCTGGACCCGCGCGCCGTGGTGATCGTCGTGACCACCAGGGCCATTGCCTACCACGGCGGCTGCACGGAGACCGGCGGGCTGGGGAACCTGGCCAAGCACATCGAGAACATCCGGCTCTTCGGGCTGGAGCCGGTCGTGGCCGTCAATCACTTTGCCGATGACAAGCAGGAAGTGCTCGACAAGATCGTGCAGTTCTGCGCGAAATTGGACGTGGAAGCGGAAGTCGCGGACCATTACGCCCAGGGCGGGCAGGGCGCCGCGGGGCTGGCGCAAGCGGTCTTACGCTGCGTCGCGAAGAACAGCACGCGGAAGTTGCGCTTCCTTTACGAACTTGACGAACCCTTGGCCGAGAAGATCCGCAAAGTCGCCAAGCTGGTCTACGGCGCCGGCGAGGTGTTTTTTGACAAGAACGCCAAGGACGATCTGGCCCTGCTCAACAAGACCGGCTACGGCAACTTGCCGATCTGCATCGCCAAGACTCCGCTGTCGCTCTCCGATGAACCGACGCTGCGCGGCCGCCCGCGGGATTTCCGCATCACTGTGAATGAACTGCGTGTCGCCGCAGGCGCCGGTTTCGTGGTCGTGATCTGCGGGAGCATCCTGACCATGCCCGGCCTGCCCAAGGTGCCGGCCGCGGTACGGATGAAAGTTTTGGCCGACGGCAGAGCAGTAGGACTGGCCTGATTGCGGATTGGCGATTGCGGATTGCGGATCCTTACTACGACGAACGACCAGCCACAGAGGACACAGAGGGCACAGAGAACGGCAGAATTTGGGTTTTTCCAAAGTCCTTTCTCTGTGTCCTCTGTGTCCTCTGTGGGAAGAAGTTACCTTTCCACTCGCGGCTCCAGCCACACCGCGTGCGCCCAATCCTGCTTGCCGTTGCACTCGACGATCAGCTCCAGTCTGTCCACGCCCTGCACGCTGACCAGGCACGGCCGTTCGTCGCCCTTCTTTTTCAGCGGCGGAGAAGAAGCCCACAGCACTCTGCCGTCGCCCACGACCTTGAAGACCAGCGGTGTCGCGGCGCCACGGCTGGAATCGTTGATGCCCACGCCGCAGCGCAGGTTGCGAAAAGCCTTGCCCAGCGCATAGACCACGCGGGCGGGGGTCTTGTTGCCAGGATGAGTGAACAGGCCGTGCGGCGAGGGAATGCCATTCACCTTGATAGGGTTTTTGCCGTCTTCAATAGTCCCATTCTTGCGGAAATTGCCCAGCCCCATCCTGGCTTCGACCTCATTCATTTCGCAGAGGTACACCAGCGGGGGGCTGTCCTTTTTGGCGGTGGTTTCGGGAGCGGGCTTGGCGGCGGCGCCGGTCTTCAACTCAGGGGGCCAGAGGCGTGGCAGGGCCTCCATCTCCGGCGCACTCAGGGCGCGCTTGTATATGCGCACGTTTCTCAAACGCCCCTGGAAGTACCCCGGTTCCTGTTTGCCCCCGCGGAATGCGCCGGTGTTGACGCCAAATGCGGCGAACTTTGCATCCTTGTGAAACTCCGCTTGGGTGTTGGCGGATGAGACCAGGCGCCCGTTCACGTAGAACTTGCAGAGGCCACGGCCCGCGCCGCCGTTCTCCAAGGAGAGCGCGACAAAGCTCCACTTCCGGGACGGCGCCGCGCCGGCGCTGCTGAAAACATTCACCCAGTTAGGCTTCGCATCGTTGTGCCAGGCGCCCAGGGTGATGGCGCCGCTGCCTTCAACGTGCAGGTTGAGGGTACAACAAGGGTTTCCTTCCGTGTAGATCTCGCCGGAGTTCGCCGGCCAAATCCACCCCGCCCAAGTCCAGTTGGCTTCACCGTTCAGGAAAACCGCGGGGATATCCACGTAGCCATTGCCGCTTTCGAAGTTCAACACGGCTCCACCCTTGGCCAAGTCCCAGGCGGCCGCGGATTGCAGGGCGCCGTGCTTGCCTTGCGCGGCGTCGAAGGCCTGTTTGGCCTGGGCTTCAGTGTATTTCAGGCAGAAAACGATGCCGCCCGGGCTCACGGCCGCCTCAGCCCTGGCGCGTTCATCCTGAGCGCACTCCGTGGCGCCGTATTCGGAGGCGAACTTCTCCAGCGCCTCCCAGTATTCAGCCCATTTGCACGCCTCCAGCAACGGCTCGATCTGCCGCCAGGCCTTTTCTGCCTGTAATTCGGCGCCGCAGCCGGGGGTGACCTCCAGCAGTTCCAGCAGGTACTTCACGTCTTCAGCCCCGGCGCCTGCGGCATGCGCTTCCTCTATTGCGGCCTGCGCGTCCGCGGCGGAGGGCGCGTTGGGCTGTCTCCCCACCGCCAGCACCTGAAGAAAGGCGCGGCAGAGCAAGGCGCGCGCGTCGGCGCCGAAGGCCAGGTTGGCGATGCGGTCGCGTGTTTGCTCCTGGAGGCTGGAGAGAGCGACCGAGACGTTGACGCCCCCGCCGCTGAGCTGCAGGACCTCGCCTGCCACAGCGGCCACGGCGAAGTCCGCCTTCTTGCCCACGCGGTATTTGCTGCCTTTGACGAGCAGCAGCTCAAGCTCATCGCAGTCCTTCAGCTTCTCCGCGCCTGCCGCCACGGCGCGCTCAGCCTCCTTCAGCCATTCGAGCGCTTGGTGGTCGCGCTGCAGCCGCTTCTTGAGTTCTGCCACGCCGTTCAAGACCGGGTCTTTCTCGGCGCAGTCGAGCCTGTAGGCGGCGTTCGCCAGGCTGTATTTCTGCAACTGCGCGGCAAAGTCGTAACGAAAGCGCTTGTACGCAGTTTTGGAGTCGAGCGCCTTTACAGTGCGGCCTGCCTCGGTCTCTTCGTCGCGGCCGCGCGGGGCCGGGCTGAGCTGCGCCGGCGTGGGAACAACCGCTGGTTGCGTCTGAACGGCTGCGGGTGCAGGCGGCGGTTGTACGAGTGGGGTGAGCGAGGTGGGAATGCCCGGCTCAGGCATTTTCTGGACTTCACTGAGCAGTCTGCGCGCCCGTGCGGCCACGATCGCTTCGCCGTGTTCAACGAGGAAGGTGTTGAGGCCGGCGAGGCGCGCTTTCTTATCGGCACGGTCCAGTTTCCCAAATTGTCTTTCCAGGTCCGCGAAGGCTTCTTCGGCGCGCTTTTCTTTCGCCTGCGCGGATTCGGGGGCCTTCTTTTCCGCAGGCGTCTTTGACTGTTCCCCGGCACCCGGATTCTGCGCGTTGGCGGAGGATTTGACCGGCGCTTTCGCCTCGGCTCCGGCGCCCGTTGCATCCTCGGACGAGCCGGAGCCGCGGCCGAGAAAAACGGCGAGGCCAATGATGAAGACCACCAGGCCGGCAACGGAGACGAACAGCATAGCGGCCTTGGGCGGCCCGGAAACCTGCTGGGCCACAACACGGACCGGGACAGCCGCAGGAACAGGCGGGGCGCGCTGAGATGGGCGCACTGGGACGGGAACCGCTTTGGCGCCCTTCTGCGCAGGCGCCACGGACTGTGCCTGGTTGGCCGCGCCGAGCTCCGCGCTGCACTTGTCGCAGTAATTGCCGGTCTGCGGCTCCTCCGGGCTGGCCGCATTCGCAGCTTCGGCCTGCGTCAGGCGCATGTGGCAACGATCGCAATAATAAAGAATCATGGCAGGCGCGCCCAATCACCAATTGCCCGTTGGGGAGCATACTCTATCGACAGCCATTTGTCATTAACGATCCGAGCCGCGCGCGTAAGCAAGCGGGCACGGGAAGGGCTGCATTAGGGGCTATGGGACGAATAGGACGGATAGGACAGAGCGCTTACAAGAAATCCGCAATCCTAAATTCCCAATCGCCCGCTTGCCTTATGTCCCCTGTGGCGTTAATCACACTATATGGCCTTCGTACCTGTCGAGTTCTGGGTGGTGGTCTGCGCTGTGCTTGGCGCAATCCTCGGCAGCTACGCCAACATGGCGGCCTACCGCCTGCCCAGAAACATCTCCACCGTCAAAGTGATCCGCTCCTTCTGCCCCGCGTGCCAGCATCAACTGGCGTGGCACGACAATCTTCCCGTTCTCAGTTTCCTGCTCCTGCGCGGTCGCTGCCATTACTGTGGCAAGCCGATCCCGCTCCGCTACCTGCTCGTGGAATTGGCGGTCATTGCGCTTTTCGCTGCCGCGGCCTGGCAATTTTTCGTGCTGAACCGCAGCGCGGGGACGGCTCTTTTCGCCATGCAGTTGTTTCTGATCGTGGACTTGATGGTGCTGGCTGTTGCAGACCTGGAAACCTGGCTCATTCCCCCCGCGACCACGCTGCCCTGGATTCTCGCG
>Ga0187861_10002357_pt1 | contig 17832 bp, 15 predicted proteins | sample June2016WEW_10_1_3_FD_132986 | JGI IMG/M metagenome (GOLD analysis project Ga0187861, IMG submission 132986) | Peatland microbial communities from SPRUCE experiment site at the Marcell Experimental Forest, Minnesota, USA - June2016WEW_10_100 | ecosystem: Environmental > Terrestrial > Soil >...
CAGCGCAGCAGGCCCTGCACGCCGAGCGGGAGCGCGCGCACGGCGAACTCGGCATCCAGCATGAAGGCCTCATGCGTGGCCGGGCCGTTGGGGTCGCCGGACCTGGAGCCGTAATACAGATGGCCCAGTTCGCTAATGAGGAAGGGCTTGCCCGCGGCCTGGGCATAGGCGATGTGCGGCACCAGATGGCGGTCGAGCAGCTCGGTCATGGGCACGGACATGGCGTTGGCGTTGGGCGGCGCATCATCGAAGCGCGCGAAGTACTCATGCTGGTCGTAAGCGTCCAGGAGCGGGTCCAGGTCCAGGCCGCGTTGATGGAACCCCGGGATCGGCCAATCCTGCACGGAGGGCGTGCTGGGGCCGAGCAGCGACAGGCGCTGCGGCACCAGATTGCGCTCCAGGAGCTCCTCGCGCAGCGCCGACATAAGCGCCGTGTAAGCCCGGTAAGGGTCGCTCTTGGGATTGTTCAGCACGCCTCCGTAAAGGGGCTCGTTCACCGGGCTGTAATAGCGGATCTGCGTCCAGCCGCGCTCGGAGATCAAGTAATCCAGCAGCGGCCCGGCGAAATGCTCCGCGAACTTGCGCGGGATGGCGGCGGCGCGGTTGGCCACGGCCCAATTCTCCGCGGCAGGGGCGTCCTGGCCGGGCTCCGCGGGCTCTTCGCCCTTCACCTGCAAATTCCGGGGCACGTAAATCGTATCCAGAATGATGCTGGCGCCGTTGGCCCCGGCCCACTCGCAGAACCGCTCCAACCGCTCGAAGTGGACGCTGTCGAAGTCCATCGTCCCATGTTTGGTGATGAAGCCGTCGGGCGGCAAGAGAAAACGGAGACAGCCCACTTTCAGAAACGTAAGCTCCTCCATGATGACCGCCCACGCCCGGCTGTCGTCCAGCGGCGGGATGCAGGGAGTGTTGAGCGAGAAATTGAGTCTGCCGAAGCCCCGGTCCCCGCCCATGCCAAAGGCGTCGCACCAGACCACGCCCAGGCCCTCCAGCAAGCGTGAGACGCTTCTGGCGCTGACAGTTACGACGGCTTGCGGCGGTTTAAGAAGCGGCATGTCTCTCCCCTCTTGTCATGGTTCCCAAAGGACGGCATGGCCTTTCACCTCTTCACTTATTCACCTCTTCGCCATCCGGCCCCGGCCTGAGTTCCTTCACCTCCCGCGCGCTGAGCAGTTTGATTCTTCCTGCGCCCGCCAGCTCCCGCGCGGCCTTTACAATCATCGCAAAATTCTCCAGCTTTTCCATCAGCAGATAGGCTTCCCACGGGTTCCGGCCCACGGCGACGGCGCCATGCTGCATCAACAAGACGACGTCATGGTTCTTGATCTCCATAGCGAAGGCGTCAGCCAGCACGCGCGAGCCTGGGGTGAAGTAGGGCGCGGCAGGGATGCGTCCCAGGTGCGCCACGACCTCCGGCAGGACCGGCTCGTTAAGCCAGGCTTCGTGCCCCGCGACGGTGAACGCGCTGGCGATGGGCGGGTGCGCGTGGATCACAGCGCCCACGTCCGGCCGCTGCCGGTATGCAGCCAGGTGCACCTGGATTTCGTTGCTCGGCGCCCCGAACCCGCGGATCTTGCGGCCCTGCATGTCGCAGACCAGGATGTCGCGCACGCGGACTTCGCCCTTGCTGACGGACGACCGTGTGATCAGCACCCGGTTCGGGCCCAGGCGCGCCGAGACGTTCCCGTCCGTCGCGGCCACGAGGTTCTTCTCGTACAAGGCCCTGCAAACCTTGGCGATCAGGCTCCGCAACTTGCTTTCTTTCCGTCCCTGCTCCTTCATCGTGCTCCGCTGTGCCCTCAACGTGGCTAATCCTTCATTGTAGCACTGGCCCCGTGCCAATGCCACGGACAATGGCGACCTGCCTCGCGGGATTGACAGGCGGAAAGAGGGGTTCTAACATGGGAACCGAGACCCACGACGATGTCTCCCGTCCGGCCTCGCCTGAAAGCCATGTGAAGATGCGGCACCGGAGATCCCACAGGAGTGCGGCAGATGAAAGTGTCTATGTGGTACAACAACCGGGATATTCGCATAGAAGAGGTGCCCACTCCAAAGCCCGGTCCGAAAGAAATGTTGGCCAGGGTGATGTCCTGCGGTATCTGTGGAAGCGATATTGTTGAATGGTATCGGTTGCCCAGGGCACCCCTCGTGCAGGGCCATGAACTCGGCGCGGAGGTCGTCGCCGTTGGGGACTCCCTGGCAAAATACGAACCGGGCGATCGGGTCTTCATCGCACCCAAGGTGCCGTGCCTGAAATGCCGCTATTGCAGAGCAGGCCACTATCCTCAGTGCTCAGCGGTCAAAGAAAGGCTGCCCGGCGCATTTGCGGAATACGTTTTGGTGCCCGAGATCCTCGTGGAGCACGGAACACTCCTGCTGCCGGACAACGTCACTTACGATCAGAGCACGTTTGTCGAACCGCTGGCCTGCGCCGTCAGGGCCCAACGGCTGGCCAACCTGGGAAAAGGCCAGAACGTGATGGTCCTGGGCTGTGGCATGTCCGGATTGCTTCACGTGAAGCTGGCTCATACGCAAAACGCCCGAATCACTGCGTCGGATATCAATCCCAAGCGGCTGGCCTTTGCACGGAAGTTTGGCGCGGCGGTTACCGTCAATGCCGCCGAGAACGTCGCGGAGCGCTTAGTCGCAGAGACAGGCAGGTTGGCTGACGTGGTGATTTTGTGCACGTCCGCCATGTCTGCGGTGGAAGCCGCGTGGAAATGCGTAGATCAAGGAGGTACGGTCGTTGTCTTTGCCGTTCCCGGTCCGGAACGGGCCGTCGTCGTCCCCTTGAACGACTTCTGGCGAAAAGAGATCAGAATTCTCACCTCGTACTATTGCGGTCCGCCGGATTGGGAAGAATCGCTGCACCTGATCGCCTCGGGCAAGATCGTGGTGGATGACATGCTCACGCACACCCTGCCGCTAAGCGGGACGGCGGAAGGGTTTCGATTGGTCCTGGAGGGGGAAGAGTCGCTGAAGGTCGTGATCAGGCCCAACGAGTAGGCAGCATTATTCACCACAGAGACACAGAGGCACAGAGAACAGCAGGAGGATTTGGCAAATGGTTTCCGAAATCTTTTCTTCACTCTGTGTCTCTGTGCCTCTGTGGTGAATAATCCGGGTTAGGCAGCGGTCTGGAGAAACAAAATGGATTTGTTGCACGTGGCGCTTACTTCGATTTCTGAGGATAGGGCAGACAGGTTTTACGTTGGCTTGCTGGGCTTGAGGAAGACCGAGCCGAAGATCCTGGCAGCGGAAATTGGCCGCGCGCTGTTTGGCGTTGACCGGGAATTGACGGTCATCAACTACAGCGGGGGGGCGGCCCACTTCGAAGTGTTTGTGTGCGGCGCAGCCCCCACGCCGGTAAGACGCATCGAGCACGCGTGTCTCGCGGTCGAGAATCTGCCTGAGTTTCTGCGGAAATGCGAGGACTTCCAGGTTGAGATCATCCGCGTACCCAAAGGAAAGTCACAAGTTACGTTCATCAAGGACGCCGACGGCAATCTGTTTGAAATCAAGGAAAAGTCGGCCGGTCACCCGGAGAAGTGAACCGCTATGGGGCAGTTCTTCAACGTTCTCGCCGGCAGTCTGGGCATGATCCTTTTCTTCCTCGCGCAACTGGCAGGCGTGCTCATGATACCCTTCGGCCTGCCGGGCATGTTCCTCCAGGTTCTGGCCGCGGTCATCCTCATCCTTGCCACCGGTGGCGCCAGGTTAGGTTGGGCGTGGGCCGGCGTTTTCCTGGCCCTGGCCTCGCTGGGTGAGCTGGTTGATTTTCTTTCCGGCCAATGGGGCGCCAGGAGATTCGGCGGCTCAAAGAAAGCGGCTTGGGGCGCCGTGGCCGGCGGCTTCCTGGGACTCTTGTGCGGCGGCCTGATTCCTATTCCACTCATAGGCTCGGTGGTGGCCTCCTTCATCGGCACATTCGGCGGGGCGATTCTTGGGGAAATGCAGGCTGCGAAAGGTGCTGCTCCCAATTTGCGTGTGGGTTGCGGCGCTGTCCTGGGCCGGGCACTGGGCACGGGGGCCAAGTTGTTCCTGGCGTTCCTGATCGCCATCATCTCAACGATCGTGGTCGTGCATAATATGTGGATACTGTGAGCGGGCAACCAGAACGGAACATTGTATCCTCTGCTCAGGGTGTTACTGTTGTGGTAGATTAGGGGTGCGGATGAAACTGACCGCGGTTTTTCAAAAAGTTCGCGGCGGCTACGTGGGCTTCGTCGAGGAACTCCCCGGAGCGAATACTCAGGGGCGCACGCTGGCGGAGACCCGCAGGAACCTGAAGGAGGCAGTTCGACTCGTGCTCGACGCCAACGGCAAACTGGCCGAAGAGGCGTTGGCCCGTGCCACACAAGGAGGTCCGCTTTGAACGCAAAAAGGGTTCTCATCACCAGTGCTTTGCCTTACGCCAACGGCAAAATCCATCTCGGCCACCTGGCCGGGGCTTATCTGCCCGCGGACATTTATGCGCGCTGGCTGCGGCTCAAAGGCTGCGCGGTCCTTTACGTCTGCGGCTCCGACGAACACGGCGTCCCGATTACCCTCGCGGCCCTGAAACGCGGCTGCACGGCCAAGGAGATCGTGGACGAGTTTCACGCAGCCAACGGCGCCGCCTTCGCCGCCGCTCAGATTTCGTTCGACGTCTGGAGCCGCACCAGTTCGCCGGAACACCACGCCGTCACGCAAGAGTTCTTTACGCGCCTCTACAAGGCCGGGCACATTGACCGGCGCGAGATCGAGCAATTCTATTCCGAGCAGTCCAAGCAGTTTCTCCCCGACCGCTACGTGGAAGGGACCTGCCCGCATTGCGGGAACCGGAACGCGCGCGGCGACCAATGCGACAACTGCGGCCGGACTTATGAAGTCACGGACCTCAAAGACCCGCGTTGCGCGCTGCCGGGCGACAATTCGACGCCCGTGCTGAAGTCCACTCTGCACTGGTTCCTCAAGCTGGAGGATTTCCAGAAGCGCCTCGAAGACTTCCTGGCCACGCACGGCGCAGGCTCACCTCACCCCTGGCGCGCCAATTCGCGCCGCGGAGCCGAAGGCTGGCTTAAAGCCGGCATGCGCGCGCGCTGCATTACTCGTGATACAACCTGGGGCGTCAAGATTCCCCTCGATGACCCCGCCACAGCCGGGAAGAGTCTATACGTCTGGTTTGACGCGCCCATCGGCTACGTCACCTTCACGCAGCAGTATTTCGCGCGCCAGGGCAACCCGGAGGGCTGGAAGGATTACTGGCAGGACCCCGCCTGCCCCATCATCCATTTCATCGGCAAGGACAATATCCCGTTCCACTGCATCACCTTCCCCGCGATGCTCGCCGGCGTGAACGACACGCCTTATCCCGGCCAGCGGGACTACCAGCTTCCGGCGCAGGTCGTGGCCAATGAGTTCCTCAACTTCGGCGCGGACAAGTTCAGCAAATCCCGCGGCAACATCATCGAGGTGGACTGGTTCGTCGCCAAATACGGCAGCGAAGCCCTGCGCTATTACCTGACGGCCGTGGCGCCCGAGAACAACGACAGCACCTTCACCTGGGACGATTTCGTGAAGCACTACAATGGCGAGTTGGCCGACATTCTCGGCAACTTTGTCCACCGTGTGCTGACGTTCACCGTGGGCAAGCTCGGCGGCAAAGTACCCGAGCCCGGCGAACTCGGCCCGCATAAGGCGTTCCTCGATGAAACCACGGCCGCGCTGGCCACGACAGCCTCCCTACTGGACGGCTTCCAGTTCCGCAACGCTCTGGCCGCGGTCATGAACTGCGCCCGCGCCGGCAATGTTTACTTCGACGCCCAGGAGCCGTGGAAATCCCTGAAGACCGACCCGGCCGAATGCCACCGCGTCCTGTATGCCTGTCTGGGGCGGGTGGCGGCCATCGGCCTGCTGCTGCGGCCGTTCCTGCCAAAGAGCAGCAACGCAATCCTCAAGCTCTTCGGTGTGGCTGACCCCTTTGCCGCGGGAAGCGCATCTTTGCGCCCCGAGGAAATCGTGAAGCCCGGACAACCGATGGGAAAGCCGGAAGTGCTGTTCAAGAAACTGCTGCCTCAAGACTTGCCGAGCTGAACCGCCTGTGGATTCCTGTTGACATCTATGCCACTGAGTTATATGGGTGTTTCATGCGGCTTGTGGAGACGCCGACGTTCACGAGAAGAATCGCGGCACTCCTGACGGATGTCGAATACTGGGAGCTTCAAGACGCCTTGGTTGACTGCCCTGACGCAGGCGCGCTGATTCCCCATGGCCACGGCTTGAGGAAGTTGCGCTGGGCCATCCCGGGCAAGGGGAGAGGAAAGCGCGGAGGCATCAGGGTGATCTACTACTGGCAAAAAGGGGAATTGCTGTATCTCTTGGCGGCTTATGAGAAATCGAAGCGAGAGCAACTCACGCCGGCTCAGATGAGGCAGTTCGTCAGGGCTATTGAGGAGGAATGAAGATGCGAAAGGAAGACTTCAACGATCTATTGCAAGGAATACGCGAGTTCAAAGCCATCCGTTCCGGCACGATGAAACCGAGCCGCGTCTTTGACGTGAGACCTGTGAAGGTGCGCGCGATTCGGAGGCGGCTGCACTTATCAGAGAGCCAGTTCGCAGGAATGATCGGTGTATCGCTGAGCACACTGCATAAGTGGGAACAGGGCAGCCGCCAGCCAGAGGGGCCTGCCCGCGCGCTCTTGACGGTCGCCTCCAAGCAACCCGCCGCCGTGTTGGCAGCCCTGCGGGCATCGTGACCCGGCGGGTGGCTGGTAAGGACTGGTCTTACCGCTGACGTCCCCAAACCGTGGCACCCGCGGGAACGGCGACACGGCAATCGGTGACTCTCTCCCCGGCCACAAATGGCGATTGACGAATGGGGAAGATTTGGTAAAAGAGCAAATATAGATAACCATGGGCGGGAGGTCCAGATGAAAATCACGGACGATCAGGTTGTAACGGCCTATGAGTTTGGCAAACGAGTTTATGCCAAGGAGCTTAACCCTTCAGATGCTAAAGCACAACTCAGTCGCACATCAGGTCTTAACTCTAATTCCGCCCGGGATTGCCTCGAGGCATTCCTGCACATGAGGGCGGGGACGAGATTCATGAGGAAGATTAACGCCAACCCTCTGAATATCTACCTTAGCAGAATCCGCAATGATTTTGGCGTTGCTGGTCTTAGATTGGCTATCAAGGCGGCTCGTGAGCACGTGGAATACCAGGAGAGCTATTCGAAGAGAAAACTGCCCGGATTGCGACAGATCATAGAAGACCACGCGAAGACTCTCTCTGCTGAGATTTCGCTTGATGAGTACCAAAAAGAACTTGAGCAAAAAGTTGCCAAGGCAGCAGCCGATTCCCCTGAGCAAAGAAGAAAACGCTTAGAGGCGGCGTCGAAAAAACCTTCGAAGAAGGATGTAACAGCCACGGTATTCGAGAGGAACCCAGACGTAATCGCGGAAGTTTTGGCCCGCGCGAAGGGGGTCTGCGAAGGATGCGGGAAACAGGCTCCATTCCTTCGCGCCAAGGACGGTGAGCCATATTTAGAGGTGCATCACGTGGTGCATCTAGCTGAAGGAGGAGAAGATACTGTCGAAAACTCTAAGGCTCTATGTCCCAACTGTCATCGCAGAAGCCACTACGGAAAACAAGACAGCTAACTCGAGAGCAAGGTCTGCGGGAAACCCTGGACACGGCATCGTTCCATGGCAAGATCCACGTACTCTCAGCACGCGGATACTGGCCACCCTAAACGGACAGCGAACAACTGACAACGGACAACTGACCACTAACAACCCTCAAGAACAACCATCTGGTGCGCCTTTACCTCTGGCACCGTCACCTCGCAGTACCCGCCCTTCATGCGGAAGGGCAACGGCGTCTTTTGTGGCGCAAGATACACGGCGCTCGGCTCCTTGCCCGTGCGCAGGGCCAAGGCGATGTCCCGTACGGGATAAAGCTCCTCAATCCATTCCACGTTGGCGTGCCGGCGCTGCGGCTGGAAGTTCACCAAATGCACTACGAGGCGCTTCGTTTCCGCCTGGCGGTTGACTGAGACCTCCATTGCCGACGGCGCGTTGACGCGCACCAGCGGCTCGGGCAGCAGCCTTTCCAGCAAGCGTGCCACGATGGCTTTGTAGACCGGATAGGCGTGCTCGCGGTAAGCCTTGAAGACGGCCGGCGCGAGATACGCTACGCTCCCCTTGGCCACCGCAACCGGGCAGGAAGTCTGCTTGTCGTAGGGCGTCTGGTTGTGCGAACAGAAATGGTCGTAGGCGCGATTGAAGTATGAAGTCACCAGATGGCCGAGGGCCTGCGCGCCGGCCGCGGGCTGCACCTGCGCACTGTCCTCGTAGAAGACGAAGCGGCTTTCGGGGAGCGTCTTGCCCAATTCGGCGCCCAGATCGAGGTAACACGGTTTGAATGGGTTGGCCCCGGCGTACTTCACGGGCAGGCCGGGGCAGGTGAAGGCGCCGTCCCGGAGCGTGGCTTCGTGCGAGGCCAGCACCGCGCCTCCGCGCTTGAGGAATGCGGCCAGCTTCTTCTGTGCGGCGGCATCCAGCACCCCGCTGTCGGGCAACACCACCAGGCGGTAGCGCGCTAATGGCGTGTCCGGATAGATGAGATCGAACTGCTGTTTCAGCTCCAGCAGCATCCGGCCCGCGCCGTCCACCGCGGGCGTGAGATTGGAGATGCCCGAGGGCTTGCCATATTCCGCGCCCTTCACCGGATCGAGCAGCATCATGACAGCGACCTCCGCCGCAGGCTTGGCGCCCACGCACCACGGCTCGCAGGCTTCGATGTGTTTGAAGGCCGTGCCGATCACCTGGTAGGCGCCTTTGTCCAGGACGCCGCGCGGATGGCACTGGTCTCCGACGTTCGCGACCGCCGTGGCTGCCAGGATCGTGCCGGCTTCGTAGAGCAACTGGTCGCCGGTCTTCAGCCCGCCGAAGTCGGCCCAACTCTTGTGGAAGCGCGCGGTCATGCCCTGCAAAGGCCGCGGCAGGACGCGCGCGTAGCGCGCATGTATCGGGAAGAAGGCATAGCCCCAGCCGCCCGTCGGCAGGGCCTCGATCTCGACGTGCGAGTACACGTCCAGTTCGCCGCGAATGTCGGGCCGCATGCGGCCGTTGAAGAAGAGCGTCGCCTCGGGCTTGACCGCACGCACCGCCTGCGCCAGGCGCCGCGTGTATTTGCGCGTCAGGATGTATTCGTACTTGCGGTGGTCCGCGTCGCTGCTGAAGTCCAGCCCCAACCGCCGCATGGCGTCGAAACAGCGCGGGCAGTAGCAGCCGGGGTCGGGGTTGTAGCACATGTCGAAGAAGATGCCTTCGACATCGTACCACTTCAGCACTTCCACCGCCTGCGCCGCAAGCTCCTCGACGTAAGCGGGATGGTTCATGCACAGGTTGTACCAGCCGGCGGCCAGAGCGTCGCCCCACTTCCAGACCTTGTTCTCTTTGAGCCGCCCGATCCACTCGGGGTGCAAGTGCGCGTTGTGTTCATCCACGCGCACGCTGATGTACGCGGGCGTGACGATGCCCCGCTTGCGGCAGGCTTCCACCTGCCGGCCCAGCAGGTCGCTTTTCAGCGTGGGGTGGCGCGTCCCGGCTTTCGTCGGGTAGTAGCTCATCCCATGATGGCACTTGGCGAAGAGCGTCACCCAATTGACGCGCGCCTCGGCGAGCGTTTCAGCAAAGACGTCCGGATCGAACTCCGCTCCCACGTCCGGGATCAGCGGCGAAGTGTGGAAGTCCAAGTGGATTTGCCGGAAACGCGAGGCCACCAGTTCGGCGGCTGAGCAACGGATCGGACTCTTCTGTACTTTGTGCGGCTGCATTTGCGAAGTTCCCCCCTCTCTCAAGTGCCTTTGTTTCACCACGGATGCCTGAGCATTTTATAGCTGTTCAATCCAAAATCGAAAATCCAAAATCCAAAATGTCCTCCGGCCTTCGGTCCCCTTGACGCAGCGACCCGCAGAGGTAGACTCCAACGCCGTGCAATGGCAGCATCTCCGATACAGGCGTGTTTCCCAGGAGCGGCGTTGCCCATGAACAAGCCTTCGGCCCTCACCACCCTTGGTCTGCTCTTGCTGGTCTTCTGCGCCTCCGGCGCCAACGCGGGAACGGCCAAGCAGGAACAGCTTCACAAGCAGTACGAGGACACCCTCAAGAGCCTGAAGGACGATGACGAGGCCGGCTACCAGCGCCTGGCGCAATGGTGCCAGCAGAACAAGCTTGTCAAGGAAGCGGAGCAGACTTGGAATCTGCTGCTCGGCAAGAAGCGCGAGAAGCTCGAAAAGAACCCGAGCGCCGCCGGCTACCAGGCGCTGGCGGCGTGGTGCACCACGGCGGGCCTCAAACAGGGCGCCGAGGATGTCCGGCACGACATGCTGGCCTGGGACTACAGCCAGCGCAAAGCGAAGCTCAAGCCCGACGACCCGAAGGAATTGCTGGCGCTCGCCCAATGGTGCCAGCAGAGCAAGCTCAATGCCGAAGCGCTGGAGTGTCTGCAGGACGTCCTCAAGCTCCAGCCCGACAACGCCTCCGCCCGCAGCCTGATGAACGGTGTGCGCGCGGCCTGCTGGGTCGAGGCGCCCACGGGGCTGCTGAAGCATCAGAAGGTCCCTAGCTACACGCAGGAGACGGCCTGGTATCACATCTCGGTGCCCAAGGAGCATCGGGAGACCAAGACCGGCCTGCCGCTGATCGTGTATCTGCACGGCGGACAGCACAACGCCGGCACCGCCGACAACATCGTCGCGCTGGCGCAGGTCATTCCGGCGTTCAAGAAGAACATCGTCCTCTTCCCCAACCATCTCAAGACCTGGTGGGCGCACCCGCGCGAGCTGAAATATCTCCTGGATACGCTCGATGAAGTCACGTTGCGCTGGCACGTGGACCCGAAACGGATTTACCTGATGGGCGGCTCGATGGGCGGCAACGGCGTGTGGGCCTTCGGCTGCCAGTGCCCGGAACTTTTCGCGGCGCTCTCGCCTATGGCCGGCTTCTACGCCGACTTCCTCGAATTCCAGTTGAAGAACATCGTCTCCAAGCCCATCTACATAGTCCACGGGACCAAGGACACGACTGTCCCGATTGACGGCGCGCGCAAGGCCTTCGAAATCCTGAAGAAGGACGGCGCCAACATCGAGATGCATGAGGTGGACTGCGGGCACCAGCCGCCGAACGAGGAAATCACCAAGGCCGCCGATTGGGTGCTCCAGTACACCAACAAGCAGGACTTCGACCTCAAGGCCCTGAAAGAGCGCATCGCCAAGCTGGCGGTCCCGGGCTGGTTGAAGCAATACGAAGGGAACTGACATTGGAAACAACAGTAAATCCTTTCCTACGGATCCTCTCTGCGTTCCTCTGCGCCCTCTGCGGTGAGAAATCCGGGTTGGCAATTGTCTGTGTTGTACTCTCCGCCTGCGCCGGCGCCTCGGAAGCGCGGCCTGCGTCTCAGGCGGATGTCAAGCAGGGCCTGGAGCGCGGGGCGGCCTTGCGCAACCAGACGCAGCTTGTGCCCAACGTCATCCAGAAATATGCGCTCATTACGCGGGCCGGCGGCGTGCGCTGCGGGCATGCCGTGGTGACGATCGAAGACGCCAAAGGCGAAGCGGGCGCCGTGTACAGGCTCAGGGAACAGTTCAAGGCAGCCGTGGCCGGCGAAGGGGAAAGCGCGCTCATTGACTACAGCGCCACGTTCTTGCTGGCCAGCGACTTGTGCCTCCTCTCCGGCCAGATGCGCACGCACTCGGACCTTTCCAATAAAGGCCAGAACAAACATCAGGACCTCGTTTCCCAGGCCAGCGTCGCCATCCGCGAGGACACGCTGGTTTGGGAGCTCTCCCCGCAACAGGAAGACGGCCAGGCAGGCACCCCGCAAGCCGCGAAGCAAGCAAAGCAATCGAAAAAGTTCCCCTTGCACGGCGTCCGGCCCATCCCGAAGAACGCGCTCTTCGGTTTGGCGGCGTTTGCCCTCGCCGGGGCCAAAGACGGCTGGCAGCCCGATCCCAAGGAGAGTCTCTGCGTGCCCACTCTGGACCTGGGCTGGGAGATGGACAACTTCGCGGTCGAAGCGGCGTGGATCACGTTCGCGCCGCCGGCTCTCACGGACCCCAAAGGCTCGGCCGCGCGCATGGGCGTCCGCTGGCTCGTCGCGGAGATTGACGAACAGGGCCTGGAAGTCGTCCCGCCTGAGCCCGCGGTATGGCTGGCCCGGCAGACCTGGCCGCTCGACGCGCACTGCCGTCCCTTGGCCCATCCCGCCCCGGACGCCCAAGGCATGACGGTGGAATGCAGCGACCCGGAGACGCTCGACCCCAACGCGCCGCTGGACCTGGAAAAGATCGCGGCGGCAATGAAAGCCAACGAACCCAAGGAGCAAAAGTAGGACAGGCTTTCCAGCCTGTCCGGACAGCCTGGAAAGGCTGTCCTACCTTGCGCGTAACGAGATCTGCAATACCTCTTTGAGGAGGAATGATGTCTTACACACGTACTCAGATACTAGCCGCTGCCGAAGCCCGGCGCGAGCTTGTCACCCGCCTGTTGAGCGAGCTGATCCGCCTCGACACCACCAACCCGCCGGGCAATGAAAAAATCGCCGCTGAGTACATCGGGCGCTTTTGTGCCGAGCGCCACATTCCGTTCAAGACTTACGACCCCGGCGGCGGGCGCGTGAGCCTGATCGCCGAGATAGGCTCCGGGCGCGGTCCGCGGCTGTTCGTCCCTGCGCATACCGACGTGGTCCCTGCGGGCGACGGCTGGTCGGTGCCGCCGTTTGCGGGCGTGGTCAAGGACGGCTGCGTCTGGGGCCGGGGCGCGACCGACAACAAGGGTCCGCTCGCCGGCCTGCTCGCCGCGGCGGATTACCTCAAGAGCATCGAAGGCGAGCTGGCGGGCACGCTCATGGCCGGCGCCATCGCGGACGAAGAACACGGCTCGGCCAAGGGCCTGGCCTGGCTCTTGAAGGACTGCGGCATCCGCGCCGACATGGCTTTCGTGCCGGACGAATCCAGTTATCTGCAAACCGTGGAGATCGCCGAAAAGGGCCTGGTCAACGTGCGCGTGGCATTCAGCGGCAAGCAAGCGCACTCCAGCAGGCCCGAGGACGGCGCCTCGGCGCTCAGCGCCTTGGCCGAGCTGCTCTGCCGCACGGAGAAATGGCTTCCGAAAGGCAGTCGGCGCAAGCATCCTTTGCTGACGGCCACGACTTGCGTCGCGACGCTGGCCGAAGCAGGCGTCGCGCCCAATGTCGTGCCAGGCAAGGCGAGCGCCACGTTCAACCTGCGCTTCCTGCCTTGGCAGCAGGCCGCTGCAATCACCGTGGAATTGCGCGCGCTGGCCGAGCAGGTGGCGGCCCGCCGACCCGGAGTGAGTGTCGTGGCCGAGCAGACCGCTGAGTTGGCGCCCACGGAGGTGCAGCCGCATGCGCCCGTGGCCCGCGCGCTCTCAGAAGCGATCGCAGACATCACGGGCAAGGCGCCGGTGTTCGTCGGCGTCGGCGGGGCGACGTTGTGCAAGCAACTGATCTGGGCCGGCATTCCCGCCGCGGCTTTTGGCCCCAGCGACCCGCATTTTCCCCACATGGCGGACGAACGCATCGCGATTGACGAACTGGTGAAGTACACCGCAGTGGTCATAGCGGCGACGCTGCGGGCGGTGGGGAAATGATGGGCACCACTAGTCGTCCCTGCTCTGCTGCGCCAGGTACACCGCCAGCAGTGACATGTCCGCCGGCGTCACGCCGTCAATGCGCAGCGCCTGGCCGAAGGTGCGGGGGCGGTGCCTGCAAAGTTTCTCCACGGCTTCGCGCCCCAGGCCGCTGACCTGCCGGTATTCCAGGGTCTCCGGGATAGCGCGCATTTCCAGTTCCTTCAGCCGCTCGACCTGGTCGCGCTGGTGCTGCAGGTAGCCTTCATATTTCGCCTCAATCTGCAGCGCCTCGGCTACAGAGGGGTCCAGCGGATCCAGCGGGGACAGACAGCCAATTTCCAAACTGCCGGAAATTGGTGTCAGTCCCCGCTGGAAAATTGGTGTCAGTCCCCGCTGGACCTGAAACCCGAGCTTCTGCAACGTCATCTCCGGCATGCGCAGCATATCCCAGAAGGTTTTCGGATTGCCTGCCTGTCTATGGCTGCGCAGGTACGCGAGCGCGGCGCTGATGCCCGCCTGTTTCCGCTCCACGGCGGCCAGGGCTTCCTGGTCGAGAAGCCCGAAGCGCTTGGCGTGCGCGGCCAAACGCCTGTCGGCATTGTCCTGGCGGAGCAACAAGCGGTACTCGGCGCGCGAGGTGAAGAGACGATACGGCTCGGTGATCTCCTTCGTCACCAGATCGTCAGCCAGGATGCCGAGATAGGCCTCGTCGCGGCCGAGGATGAAAGATTCCCGGCCTTGGGTCTGGACTGCGAGCGCCGCGTTGAGGCCGGCCATGAGCCCCTGGCCGGCTGCTTCTTCGTAGCCGCTCGTGCCGTTGATCTGCCCGGCCAGGAACAACCCCGGCGCGCGGCGCGTGGCGTAGGCCGGCGCGAGCTGGTGCGGCGGGACCATGTCGTATTCGATGGCATAGCCGAAGCGCAAAATCTCGGCCTCCTCGCAGCCGGGCAACGAGTGCACCATCTCAAGCTGCACTTCCGGCGGCATGCTGGTGGACAACCCGTTGACGTAGATTTCCTCGGTGTCGAGGCCCTCAGGTTCGAGGAAGATCTGGTGGCTCTCCTTTTCGGGGAAGCGCGCCACCTTGTCCTCGACCGACGGGCAATAGCGCGGCCCGCGCGCCTGGATCTGCCCGGTGAAAAGCGGGGCGCGATACAGGTTGTCGCGGATGAGCTGGTGCGTCCTGGGGGCGGTGTGCGTGATGTGGCAGGCCCGCCGCGGGCGCTCGATTTTCTCCGTGCGGAAGCTGAAAGCCGGCGGCGGCTCATCGCCCCACTGCGCTTCCAGGCGGCTGAAGTCCACCGTGCGCCCGTTCAAGCGGGGGGGCGTGCCCGTCTTGAGGCGCCGCAGCTCAAAGCCCAGCGCCTCCAGCGAGGCCGATAAGTTCATGGCCGCGACTTCACCCGCGCGTCCGCCGCGGCTCAGATGCGGCCCCTGGTGGATCAGGCCGCGCAAGAAGGTGCCCGTGGTCAGGACCACTGCGCCGGCCGTGTAAACCAGTCCGCTGCTGCCGCGCACGCCGATCACGCGCAAGCTGCGCTCCGCCGGCGCCGCAATCTTCAAATCCTCCGGCCGCACGCCCGCGCGCAACTGCGCGAGCCGCTCCGCGAACCGCGCGGCGTCTCCGCCGCCGGCGCCTGCGGCGCCCTCCACGATCAGTTCCTCCACCAGCTCCTGGCGCAGGGTCAGGTTCGGCGTGCGCTCCAGCAACTGTTTCATCAGCACCGCATACAGGCGCTTGTCGCACTGCGCGCGCGGCGATTGCACCGCCGGGCCGCGGGAACGGTTGAGCATGCGGAACTGGATGCCGGAGCGGTCCGTGAGCAAACCTTGCGCGCCGCCCAAGGCGTCCACCTCGCGCACCAGAATGCCTTTGGCCGTCCCGCCCACGGCGGGGTTGCAGGACATTTGGGCCACGGCTTCGAGCGAGATGGTGGCCAGCAGAACCTTGCAGCCCAGGCGCGAGGCGGCCAAGGCGGCCTCACAGCCCGCGTGGCCTGCGCCCACGACGAGGATGTCATAACCGGGTTTCATGCTGCAAGTTTCCCAACCGTTCAGTCCGAGCCACGACCGTGAGGGAGCGGACATGGCCGCTTGCTTACGCGCGCGGCTCGGAGACTGAACGGCCACCAAGTTTCAGGTTTCGAGTTTCAGGTTTCAAGTTTGATTCGCTCGCAAAAGGCCCTTCCCCTGCCCCCTCCCGCATGGGGTAGGGGAAGAAAAAAGCCGCTTATCCGCGGCTGGCCCTGATTTTTTGCCTTTTGTATTCGGGCACGAACGATTAACTTAGAGCACGGGGAGTGTTTTCGAGGAGCCAGTCCATGGACTTGGATGCGTTGCTTGTTGAGCTGGGCCAGCGGGGCGGGTCCGACCTGCACCTTAAGACCGGGCGCCCGCCCTTGTACAGGATTTCAGGCGACTTGCTGCCGCAGACAACTTATGCCGAGGTCAGCGCCGAGGAGATGAAGGCGACGATGCTGCGGCTGATGGGGCAGGAGCGCATGCGGGTGTTCCTGCAGGAATTCGAATCGGATTTCTCTTACGAAATCCCCGGCTTCGCGCGTTTCCGCGTCAATGCCTTTGTGCAGCGCGGGCTGGTAGGCGCGGTGATGCGCCTGGTGCCGCTGGAAGTGCCGACGATCGAAGGCATGGGTTACCCCGAGGTGCTGAAGGACCTGTGCGATGCTCCCAACGGCCTGGTCGTGGTCACCGGTCCTACCGGTTCGGGCAAATCCACGACGCTCGCCGCCATGATCCAGTACATCAACACCAAGTACCAGAACCACATTGTCACCATCGAGGACCCGATCGAATTCGTCTACACGGACGAACTGTGCACCATCAACCAGCGCGAGCTGGGGCTGGACACGCACGAACTCCACCGCGCGCTGCGCGCCGCCTTGCGCCAGGACCCCGACGTGATCCTGATGGGTGAGATGCGCGACGCCGAGACCATTCACTTCGCCATCACCGCGGCTGAAACAGGCCACTTGGTTTTCTCGACGCTGCACACCAACGATGCCAAGCAGTCTCTGGACCGCATCCTGGACACGTTCGACGGGACAGAGGCCAATCAGGTACGCATGCAGCTCGCCCTGACGCTGCGCGGCGTCATCAGCCAGCGGCTGCTCAAGCGCGCCGACGGCCAGGGGCGCATCGCGGCGATGGAGATCATGCTGAACACCTCGCACGTCCGGGAGTTGATCGAGAAAGGCACCACGCGCGACCTGGAGAAAGCGATGTTGGAGGGTTCGCATTACAAGATGCAGACTTTCAACCAGCACTTGTACACATTGTGGAGCAAGGGGATCATCAACGAGGCGGAGGCGCTGGCGTCCAGTTCGGTGCCGGAGGACCTGCAGTTGCTGATGCGCGGCATCAAGCGTGGCACATCCTCCGACGAATATGGCGGCTCTGCGCAGGCGGGCGGGGGCAGACCGCCTTCCGGCGGGCCGGTCCCCATCGCAGGGAAGCCCAAGCCGCCTGCCTTGCCGAGTGCCGACAAGGGGACGCTTGGGACGGACAAGAAGAAGATGAGCAGGGGATTCGGCTTTTAGGCTGGACTATTCACCACAGAGAACACGGAGAGCGCGGAGAATAGAGCACGATTCCGTGTGTGAAATGTCTGAACCATCTTCTCGCTCTGTGCCCTCTGTGGTGAATACTTCGGGTTAGGACAGCAGGCATGGCCAAGAAAAAGAAGATCGTGCGCAACGAGGCGCAGAACCAACTGAAGACTCTCGAATCCAAGTGGCTCAAGGACCGGCGCTTGGCCGGGGTGGACCCTGTGCAGGCCCGGGTCTGCGCAGCCAAGGCCGCCGCGCTGCTGGACTATGCCGAACAGAACAAACAGGACGTGGACCCCACCATGTGGCCGCTGAACGGTGTGGAAGAGTTGGTGCGGATGGATGAGGACACGTTCAGACAGGCGCTCAAGGACCTGCAAGACGCCGGGATCCTCACCCCAAGCTTCAGATTCTGCAAGGTGGCCGCAGCAGCGCCCAGCGAGCCCCATGGGGCGGCGCCGAAAGGCGGGCTGTTGCACTATCGCTGCGTCAAGCCTGGCGGCGTGAACATCACGGACCGCGATGAATACATCATGGAAGAGCAGGAGGTGGTGTTTACCGAGGAGGACATTGGCGCCTCTCCGGGTCTCCAGACTGCCATCGCCAATGAATGGCTGG
>Ga0187861_10002361_pt1 | contig 17811 bp, 16 predicted proteins | sample June2016WEW_10_1_3_FD_132986 | JGI IMG/M metagenome (GOLD analysis project Ga0187861, IMG submission 132986) | Peatland microbial communities from SPRUCE experiment site at the Marcell Experimental Forest, Minnesota, USA - June2016WEW_10_100 | ecosystem: Environmental > Terrestrial > Soil >...
ACGACGGTGGCGGGACTCACGTTCTGAGGAGCGGTGCTGGTGACTCTGCCAAACGTCCCTCCCAGGCCGGTGACGGGGTCACCGAGATTGCTGTGGTTCAGGTGAGATCGGATGGCTTAGTCCTGAGGGAAGCGGCTCCCGGCCAGAACTTGGAGGAGGGGGAATGACAGGAATTACATCAATTGGAGCCTATATTCCCAGGTACAGGTTGAGCATTGAAGAATTAGCGAAATTCTGGCGCGTCAAAGGAACGGGTGGAGAAAAAGCCGTAGCCGGCTATGATGAGGACACCATTACCATGGCGGTTGCTGCCGCATCCGATTGTCTGAGCCGCAGTGACTTGCCGGATGCTCTGTATCTTGCCACCACGACAAACCCATACAGGGAAAAACAGGGGGCTGCAATCATCGCGAGCGCCCTTGATCTGAACAAAGAAATTTGCACAGCTGATTTCACCAATTCGTTGAGATCCGCTTCCATCGCGATGCGAGCAGCCCTGGATGCAGTGAAAAGCGGCTCAGCAAGAAACTCAATGGTGGTCGCATCCGATTCACGCCTGGGAGCTCCGCAAGGACGATTGGAGCAGTTTCTTGGAGATGCCGCCGCGGCCATCGTGATCGGATCGGATCATCCTATTGTGGAAATAGAGGAATGCCATTCCGTTTTCAGCGATTTTACGGATACCTGGAGAACGGGAAAGGATGATTTTGTTCAATCTAGCGAAAGCCGCTTTATTGATGTCGTGGGCTACGTTCCAACGATGCAGGAAGCTGTTTCCGGGCTGATGAAGAAGTGCGGGTCGGCTCCACGCGATTTCTCGCGAATTGTTTTCAATGCAGCGGGTATCCGTGAGCATGCGGATTTGGCAAAAAAGCTGGGCTTCGAAAAAGGGCAGGTCCAGGATCCGCTGTTTGCCTCCATTGGAAATGCCGGCACTGCGGCTTCGTTGTTGATGCTCATGGCCGCCCTGGGGGAAGCGGCGCCGGGGGAGCGAATCCTGTTTGCCAACTACGGGGACGGTTGCGACACTTTTGCGCTTCGCACCACGCAAGACATCGCGCGTGCTCGTGTAAAACCCGGCATCAGAGACAAGCTGCAAAGAAAGACTCCTATCGATTATGCCAAATATCTCAGCTGGCGGAATCTTATCCCGCTGGAAGCATCCAGTCTTCCTGCGCGTTCCGAGCCTTCTCTCATCAGCCGCTGGAGGGAACGGAAAAGCATTACGGCTCTGTATGGCGTCCGCTGCAGGAATTGCGGAACACCGCAATTCCATCCAATCGGACAGAAAATCAGAGTCTGCGCCGTGTGCCAGTCGAAAGACACTTTTGAGGATTACAAATTTTCGGATAAAAAGGGGAAGCTGTTCAGCTATGCTATCGATCAGTTGCAGCCGACAAAGACACCTCCTGGCCTGAACGGAGTGGTTGACTTTGACGAAGGCGGCAGGCTGATCTGCGAATTGACCGATTACGATCTTGATAAGGTCCGGATCGGCATGCCCGTTGAGATGACCTATAGAAAAATGTCGCAGGGGCAGGGGATCATCAACTATTTCTGGAAAGCAAAACCCATGGCGGAGTAAGTCTGGCCGGTCGACAAGGAGGAAAAGAGATGGAAACTCTTAAAGACAAAGTTGCCATCGTAGGAATGGGCTGCACCAAATTCGGAGAGCGCTGGGATATGGGGGTCGAAGACCTCCTGGTGGAGGCCGCTTACGAAGCCTTTCAGGATGCGGGGATTGAGCCCAAACAAATCCAAGCCGCCTGGATAGGAACTGTGTTTTCGGGCTTGAGTGCCATTACGCTTTCGCCTGTAGGATTGCAGTACATTCCCATGACAAGAGTCGAAAATATGTGCGCGACGGGATCGGAAGCGCTGCGAGCGGCAACCTATGCCATCATAGCGGGCGCCTGTGATGTTGCGCTGGCGATCGGAGTGGAAAAGCTGAAAGATTCGGGAACCACCGGAGTTAAAGGCCCCGCCATCGTCGGCGATAACCCCGACGGGACATCAGGTATCGGTCCCGGATACAGTGCGCCGGCGTCGTTTGCCTATATGGCGACCAGGTACTTCAATGATTACAAGCTGGGTCCTGAAGAAGGGAAGCGGCTTCTTGCGGAAATCGCGGTGAAAAACCATCATAACGGCAGTCTGAATCCCAAGGCTCATTTCAAAAATGAATTGAGCGTCGAGCAGGTGGTCAAAGCCCCCATTGTTGCGTGGCCCCTCGGTCTTTTTGACTGCTGCGGCGTCAGCGACGGAGCGGCCGCGGCAATCGTCACGCGCGCGGATCTGGCCAGGAATTTCAGGGCGGATCCGATTTACATAAAGGCGCTCAACATCTGCGTCGGGGCTCGCCAGGGCGCGATGAGACAGGACTACGACTTTGTCCACATCGAAGAGAATGTGCTTGCATCGCGGAAAGCCTATCAGGAAGCAGGGATAAAAAATCCGCGCAAGGAGATCAGCCTTGCCGAAGTGCACGACTGCTTCACCATTCACGAAATGATCGTGTATGAAGACCTGGGATTCAGCGCTCGAGGGCGCGCGCAGGAGGATATCAATGCCGGGACATTCACCCTGAAAGGCGACCTCCCGGTGAACACCGATGGAGGGCTGAAGTGTTTTGGCCATCCGCTGGGCGCAAGCGGATTGCGTATGATGTACGAAATATACAAACAGCTTCAGGAAAAGGCGGGGGCGCGGCAGGTGAAAAATCCGCGGTTGGGCCTGACTCACAATCTCGGGGGAAACGCGGGAACCGGAATTGGCAGTGTTTGCATCGTCGGCAACGAAAGAGGGTAACCTGAGACCGCGGCCGGCCCGGCCGCATGCAGGCGGGACGCCTGCGTTCCCGGGCGCGTGAATTCTGAATTCTTGCAGGAATGACCGGTCGGGCAGGGGGAAATATGCTGAAAAAGCTGCGTCACATCGGCATTATGGTGGATGACTTCGATCAGGCAATCAAACAATTCAAGGGCTTCGGACTCACCTGTTCGGAAATCAAGGAAGACAAGCCGATGGATCTTCAAATCGGGTTTCTGCACGTCGGAGATACTTCACTCGAAGTCCTGCATCATACGAAGCCGGATAAAGGAGATAATCCGATGTCCAAGGTAGTCCGGGGGCAGAAGGGCGCTATTAATCATCTCTGCTTTGAGGTGGAGGATCTCGAGGCTTCCATCCGCGATTTCGAGCGGAGTGGAGCGAAACTGATTGAAGGTTGTCCCAGGCCCGGCGCGCACGGCCGTATAGCCTTTTTCTATCCCGAAACTACGGCAGGCGTTTTGATAGAACTCTGCGAGCTTTGAGAGGGCTGTCATGATCAGGAAATTGGATCACGTTGGAATGGTGGTGAACAATACAGAGGAAACATTGGCTTTGCTCTCCAGTCTGTTTGGATTTGAAATCGCGGAATCGCGCGCGGAGCCGGAGGCTGGATTCAGATCGACCCTGATATCCAAAGCCGATGTGACTCTCGAATTGATCGAGCCCGTCGGCCCGCAGGGCATGATTCAGAGATTTGTTGAAAAGCGTGGAGGAGGGCTGCATCACATATCCATTCAGGTCGACGACCTGAAAGCGGAAATGAAGCGGCTGAAAAATCTGGGAGTGCAATTCTCCGGCGAGGAACCCGCGCTGGTTTCGGATTCAAGAGTTATCTTTATTCACCCACGTTCGACCAACGGGCTTCTGATCGAACTGGTTGAAAGAAAACAGTAAAAAAACGCCGCGGATTCCATGGATCATCACAGATTAAAATCCGTGGAATCCGTGGAATCCGCGGCGTTTTTTCTTCTTTAAATAAACGACTCCATCAGATCGGAGATGATCTGCTCAAACTGGCCCGGTTTCTCGGTTTCAATTCGATTCCTGATTTGATCTACTCGCGCCCGCAGATCGGGATTTCCCAGATCGTCCAGCGAGCGATAATATCCGCTCCGCCTGCCGAGCCGGAAATTTTCTCTTTCGGCGCGATCCAGGGCGAGATAACGGTCGATGGTCGCCAGCATTCTGTCTTTTGCTTCGGGAAAGTCCCCCTCGAGCTCTTCCAGCAGGTTGAGTATATGGTCGCTGACCAACCGGCTGTGAATCCCATCAAGATTTTCAATCAGCAGCCTTTCCTCCGCTACGATCTCATCATCGCTCAGTAATTCCAGTTCGCCGCTTTCTATCTTCCGGTAGAGCGGCATGATCTTCAGCACCTTCAACGTCCGTACGCGGATGAAGTCCGGATCGATCTGGTTGAGAACCCTGGCCGTCTCAATCGCGTGTTCCCTCCACATCGATTTCCCGCCCAGGCCGGGCATAATGTATTCCGAAAGAGAAATTCCCGCTTCTTTGACCTTTCGACCCGCATCGATGTGGTCGCGCGCGGTTACTCCCTTTTTTACAAACTCCAGGAGTCGGTCATAGCCTGATTCCAGGCCCATGTGGATTCGCGAAAGGCCTGCATCATGAAGTTCCCGAAGCTCGTCGACAGTTTTTCGCGAGACGGTTTTAGCCCGCGAGTAGGTTGTGATCCTTTCGACAGACGGAAACGTTTTTCTGAGATAAGCCAAGATCTCGACCAGGTCTCGTGTCCTCAAAATCAGGTTATTCGCGTCCTGCAAAAAGACATTTTTCCCGCCCCGGTAAAGCCAGAGAATGACGCTGCGGTATCCCTCCGGAAGGATATGCGGCCGGTTCAAGATGGAACTCGCCAGGGTCGCGGTAATTTCACCTCCGGACCCTCTGCTCCACGAAAGCGACCTGATTTCGGATACCATTGCGTGAATCGTGTCGATGTCTTTTTTGACTTCTTCTACCGTTCGCGGAGTGAAGCGTTCGCCTTTATAAATGTGACAAAACTCGCAGTGATTCCAGGAGCAGTTCCTGGTCACTCTCAACAACAGGCTGTGCGCTTCACTTGGCGGCCGGATCGGGCCTTGCTCTATCTCGGGCATAGGTTGTCATTGTAAAATTCCGGGACAGGCTGCGCAATCCCCGAATTCGTCGAAGGGGAGGTCTTTCAAATGGGCTGCGAATTTGGGAATTGCGCAGCCAATCCCCGAAATCTGGAATCCAGCGATCGCGGCTCTGCTACTCAAACTTTATCCGGATATTCACGATCTCGGGGCGATTTCCAATGCGCACCGGGGGGCCCCAGGTGCCAACGCCATCGGATATATAATATTGCGTGCCGGCTATCTTCCTGTAACCCCAGGCGAGTTCATAAATGCCGTTGACGATGTAATTGATTGGCCACAGCTGTCCGTAATGCGTGTGGCCGGATAGCTGCAGGTCAATTCCTTGCACAGCCGCTTCATTCAGTTTAAACGGCTGATGATCCATAAGGATCACGGGATAGTTCCTATCAACACTTTCCATCAACTGGGCGAGCTCTTTCCTTTTGTGGAAGGGGGGGAACTGCGAACTGGACTGGTCCTCCCGGCCGACGAGAAAGAATGAATCCGCAACCTTGAGGCTCTGATCCCGCAACAGGGTCACTTTATGCTCGGCCAGGTAAGAGCAGGCCTCTTCTGCTCCACCGATGTATTCATGATTGCCGGTAATTGCAAAAACACCGAAGCGCGAATGGATACTCCTGAGCGACTCGCCCAGATTTTGCCTGATCACAGGGACTAATTCCTCGTCCACAATGTCTCCGAGCAGTAGCACGAGGTCCGGATCCATCCGGTTGATCTTGTCGACAATTCCGTCGAAACGCGACCGTCCCACGATAATGCCGAGGTGGATGTCCGATACGGCCACAATGTTAAGGTGTTTCAGTTTTGAGGCTTTTGCCGGGACAGAAAGATTCAGTGCAACCACCCGCGGAATGATCGAATTGACGTAGCCGGCCAGAAGAACAATTCCGACCAGCCCCAGCACGCTCGCGCCGGTGACGTACTTCACTTTTCCGTAATTAGCCGTGACTGCGGCAGGGAAAAAAGGTAAAAAGTGATTTGCCAGCCGCATCAGGTCAAGTGCGACCAGCGCGATCAGGAAATAAATCATTGCACCGAGCCAGAATGAACCGATCCAAACCAGTACGTCGGCCAAAGGTGAGGGCGCGAACCTTTCAAGAAGACGGCCGGCAGCGAAGGCGCACGTGATCGTCCAGAAAACGATAATGTAAGCCGTTCGCAGATTGGAGTCCGGCGGAATGGATTGCAATCCCCTGATGAATATATAGAGGCTGATCAGTCCGGTTATCAGAAAAAAAATGGAGAAGAATATTACCATGGTCATGGATTTCATATCGGCTGCTTTCCCCGCGCTCCGCGCTTAACGTGAAACAGACTCCACAAAACCAGCTAAGACTTTTATGAATCTATATTACAATTCCCGCGGAGGAACCAACGATTTTGGAAAAAACCATTATGAGGAAGATGTCAGCAGCTGCTGTGACTTGTTTTCTTATGCTTTTTTTTACGGCATCGTCTCACGTGTCCGGGGCTGCAGGCGCCCTGGCGCCGAATGAACTGGGGAAGGTGCTCATTTTGGAATACCACCTGATTCAACCGGAGCCGAGCGAATGGGCGCGAACGGCTCAGGACTTCAGACGCGATCTCGATCTGCTTTATAGTTCCGGCTACCGGACCCTTGCGTTGAGCGACTATCTTCAGGGGAAAATCGAAATCCCGGCAGGAACGCACCCTGTGATTTTCACATTCGATGATTCTTCTCCGGGCCAATTTCGCTATCTGGTCCGAAACGGCAAAAAGGAAATCGACCCGGATTGTGCGATCGGAATGCTTCTCGATTTCAGGAAGCGTCACCCGGATTTCGGCATGAAGGCGACCTTTTTTGTTTTGCCGGGCGCAAAGGAACCTCACAAGCTTTTTGGACAGCCGGAATTTGAGACGGAGAAATTGAAGGAGCTGGCGGCGTTAGGATTTGAGATCGGCAACCACACGCTTTGGCACGCCAATCTGAAGCATTATGATGCCGGCGTCGTAAGAAAACAACTTGCGTCTGCGGTTCAGGCAATTCAAGCGGCCGTGCCGGGATATAAAGTCCACACACTGGCTTTGCCCTACGGGGTTTATCCCAGAGAGCTTGCCTGGGCAGTAGACGGTTCGTACGGAAATACCACCTACCACAACGACGGAATATTAAAAGTGAGCGGCGGCCCGGCTTTTTCTCCATTTGATGCCCGCTGGGATCCGCTGCATCTGCCGCGCATTCAGGTCACCGGAAAGGCCCTGGAAAGGTTGGTTCACTATTTTGATCTTCACCCGAACGAAATTTTCGTCAGCGATGGGGATGCCGACAAGGTCAGTTTCCCTGCCGCCTTAAAGGCTGAATTCAATTCCAGAGGATTCAAGTCCCTGCGCGTCGTCGCCTATTAGTACCGTGCAGGAAACCGGTGGTCAGATCTTGAAAATTTACATTTTTTTAAATTTTCAAGATCTGATCCTGTCTCCCAATGCAAATTGCGACCGGCGCAAAAGTGACGTGGTGCTATGTGACCGATATGGAGGGCAATATTATCGAATTGCAGTCCTGGCCAAACTGACTCGCTCACCTATGCCATGCAATACCAACGAGGATTTCTGCCTGGTTCTGCGCAGATTCGGCATAGTAGCCGTGGGAGCCGTAATCATATAGCGACTTGTTGGACCAGCGCGTATATCGCAGCTCAGGCGAGAATCTCAGGTGCCAAGCTTTGAAATCAACTCCACCGCCCACCACTAATCCGGAACTGTCATTATAATTCGTTGAGTAGGTTGAATGTGAAAGCGTCGGGTTCGACGGACCACCGTATGGATTGATACAGCAAAAGGCAGTCAATGTGCCGGAACCGGTTATATGGCGGAATGCATATCCGCCCGAAACATAGGGAGCCGGGAGCTTCCGTGACAAGCGATATTTTGCGAGTATCGGGAACTCCCAGGAATTGGAACGATCCCTTGAAATACCCCAATCGCCGGCAAAATCCATGGAATAGGAACTGGTACCCAAGCGTTTATACAGCGCATCAATTTCCAAACTCAGGCGGTGCGGCAGTTTGAATTCCACAGTCGGCCCTAACGTGTAGCGTTTCGATTCAGAAACCTTAGTGCCTTCACCCCCGGACTCAAGATCATCGTTTAGTCGGATCCCTCCCTTGACGCCAAGGGAAACTCGTTGGGCAAATGCCGTGGCGGTGAACAGTCCGGCGAATAAAAGGAATATTGCGTAGCGCATTAGGGTTTTTCCATTTACGATTCCGGCTATTTTATCAGAGAAGACGGATGCTGGTCCGGGGATTACAGTCACTTCGATATTGATCTCCCCCAAATATTTATGCCACCTGTCAGCCCACATCCTGGGCGATTTGCTTTTCATAAACCAATTTCTTGTAAAGACGGCTTGATTTGCCCCCTCCCAATATTTTCCCCAGCAGATCGCACTCGGCATCGGCCCGTTGCATACCGTGCAGTTCGTTTGCCAGCAGGTGCCCAAAGAATACTCGATCAGCCGATCCGCAGTTTCTTTGCGAGGCACTCATGCATGTCACCGACGTTCTTGAACGTCAGAAGCTCTCTCTGCTCGAAAGTGATCCCAAATCGTGATTCGATCGCTACGATGAGCATGGCATGGGACAGAGAATCCCAACCGTCAACGTCGTCAGCGGTTGTGTGGGCCTCTATCTGAATGTCATCATTGTCAAAAACCTTGCAGAACACGGCGTTCAGATCCTTCCAGAGATCCATGTCATTGCTCCACTATTCCGTTTCGAATGTCGAGAGATCACCGACTGGTAGACCAAGGTACTGGGCTTTCAGCACTCTTCGCAGAATCTTGCCAGCGTTGTTCTTTGGCAGGGAACTCACAACGACGATTTCTTTCGGCATCGCGGTTGTCGACACCCGATTGCTGACATAAATCTTTATCTCCAGATCGAGTTCCTTTGACCATTGAGCGTTTTTCCGCAGCACTAGAAATACAACGACCTTTTCAAAGAGCATTTCATCTGGGGCAGCGATCGCCGCCGATTCGGCGATTTGCGGGACCTCCAACAAGACGCTTTCCACCTCAAAGGGACTGATGAGGTGTCCTGCGGAATTGATGACGTCATCGCTGCGTCCTGCAAACCAGAAGTAGCCGGACGAGTCCCTCAAGGCCGTATCGCCGGTGAAGTAAAACCCGTGCTTGAACCTCGCACGGTATGCGGTCTCATTGAAGAGGTACGTAGCGAACATAGAGTCCCAACCTGGCTTCAGGCAAAGGAATCCCCGCTGGCCATCCCCGGCAGGTTGGCCGTCCTCGGATAGGACGGCGGCATCGACGCCATCTACCGGTTTTCCCATGGAGCCAGGCCTCACCTCCATGCCGGGCTTGTTGGAGATCATGATCCCGCCAGTCTCCGTTTGGAACCACGTATCGTATATATCGCGCGAGAAGACCCTTCGTGACCATTGTATTACTTCCGGGTTCAGGGGTTCCCCCACACTGAAGATGTGCTTCAAGTGTGAGAAGTCAAACTGCGCATAAAAACTGTCCGGCTCTTGCATGAGCATGCGAAGGGCTGTGGGCGAGGTGTAGAAGACCGTGACTCTTTGCTCCGACAAGATCCTCATCCATCCCTCAGGGGAGTACTTCCCCGCGAAGTGAACCTGGCTGACTCCCAAACTCCAGGGACCCACGATGCCGTACGACGTTCCCGTGATCCACCCCTGGTCCGCGGTACACCAGTACACCTCTGCCGGGCTCAGGTTGAGAACCTGGGTCGACGTCCTTCGAATGTGGGTCACGGCCCCGTGAACGTGGATCACGCCCTTGGGTTTTCCTGTGGACCCGGAGGTGTAGTGAAGAAAGGACGGAACGTCCGGCGGCGTGCGTGAGACTGAGTACGATGGAGAAGCTTCTCCCATGAGCTTCTTGAAGCTTAGGATGCCATCAGGCTGATGTTCGTTGAGGTCGATGCACATGACGCACGTGAGGTGGGGCAGCTTCGACCGTATGGCAGAGACCTTCTTGAGGAGGCTCTTCTTTGTGATGAGGCACTTTGCCCGTGCGTCACCGATTCGGTCAAGGAGCGCCGCTTCGCCAAAGGTTGAGAAGAGAGTGCCAGCAATTGCCCTGAACTTCAGGATGCCCAGAAGCGCGAAGAATTGCTCGGGCGCCTTGGGCAGGAAGGTGAAGACGACATCGCCTTTGGAAAGCCCGAGTTCCTGAAGGACATTCGCGAATCTGTTTGATTGAGTGTCAAGATCGCGAAACGTGAAGTCCGTGACTTCCATGGACGGTGAAACGAGGCTGAACGCCGTTTGCGAGGACCTGCCGTCCTCACACTGTTGCGTTGTACAAATGTAGCCGATGTTGTACTGGCCGTCGCTTATTCGGTCTGCGCTCATGGTTCTTCCCTTGGTCTTCGTCCCCTTGCTGTGGAAGTCATAGTTTGCCTGCGCTGATTCTCTCCGCAATCAGCTCAGAAAAGACCGTCCGCCCTTTCGTGGACATATGCCATGAATCGGCGAAATACTCGTAGTTCGACGAGTCAAACTCATTCTCGGAGAAATCGACGTAGGTCATGCCCTTGGGCAAGATCAGCGCCTTCAGAGCTGCCTTCGCGGCCAGGAACCTGGGCCCGTGTTCCCTTGTGATGGGAATCGGCGGCTCGACATAGGTGAAGGCGATCCGATTCCGGACCAGTGTTTGCTGCACGGCGAGAACCGCCTCCTCCAGGATGCGCTCAGCCCGGCCCCCGGCCGCCGAACCATCTTCAGAAATGGAAGCAAACTCCTTGCGGGTCATGGGTGGCATATACTTCATGCTTGTGTACCCACCATGATAGGACAGCGCATCAAGGAATTTGCAAGTGATGGGATATGAGAGAACTGCATCATTTGATGAGGTGACCAGTAAGTCCCATATGGATGTCCACCTGTCCGCGTCGCTGGAACCACGAGCCACCAGCTTGAGGATGTCGATCTTCAGCGGATATGGAGCGTCAAAATAGAGGCGTTCATCGTAGAGTCGATCCTCTTCTAAGATAGACATCGGAGATACCTCGATGATGACCTTCCCCACGGAGACATCGGACAACCCGCATAGGTAGGCGACAACTTTGCTCATGTACTCGGGGTTGAGGCCGTTGTAGGCGAGAGCGTACACCGTCTTGCCCGTTTGTCGCTCCATTGCGGCAGGATCGTAGTCCTGACGCGTGAGGGACGAGCCGATGAAGAGGTAATCGATTCTCTTCAGCCGAAGAGCGCCGCGGATGCCGCTAGTCGAAGGAGCAATCACACTGGAGGCAAAGAACTTTGCCGTCGTGAAGAGCACCAGGACAACAAGCACTCCGGCTAGGACCACAACACAGTCTCTGGCGAGTTTCCTCATGGGGCCCCTAGAACTTCTGGTAGATGAAGCTTCCGCTTCCAAGCGTCAACATGAGCACCATGCAGCACATCCCGATCCAGAACGCGCCGCGAAGCGCCCGGGCTCGGGCAAAATCCGCCAAACCCTTTCCGCGAAAACGCTGCAACTCTATCGCAGCAAAGAAAGCCAGCAGGGCACATGTGACGATGAACTTGCCGAGTGCGCTGCTATCGCCGTAGAGCAGGATCGCTGATGGGAGGTTCCGCGGGCTCAAGCCCACGACGAAATGGGTGATAACATACCAGGCGTCGTGAATAGTTCTCGAACGAAAGAGAACCCAGGACAGACATACGAGATGAAATGTCACCAACATGCGCAGGCCGTCCGGTGGCAGCCATACGGGAATGCGCGCCTTCTTGCAGAGTGCGGCCCATTTGCCCCTGAGCAATACGGAAAGGCCCATGAGAGCGCCTTGCAGCGCACCCCAGACAAGGAATGTCGCGGTAAAACCGTGCCAGAGACCGCACAAAGCGAAGGCGATCAACAGCGCCGCAGCAACTCCCCATTTCCCGGCGCGCCGGAATCTGAGTTGCAGCGGCCTGAATATGTAGTCCAGAATCCAGCTCGAGAGCGAGATGTGCCATCGGCGCCAGAAATCGGTTACCGAGATCGAAAGATACGGCGTGCGGAAATTCAGCATCAGGTTGATGCCAAAGCAACGGGCGACTCCCCTCGCTATGTCGGTGTAGCCGGAGAAATCACAATAGATTTGCATGGCGTAGAAATAAGTAGCGATTATCAGTGGCCATCCCTGATAGTTCCCGCTGCTGCCGTAGACCGTGTTTACATATACTGCCAGCCGATCTGCGATAACGACCTTCTGGAATAATCCAAAGACAATGAGCTTGAGTCCCTGCCGTATGGCCGTGGGATCTGCCTCCGGGGAGGCGGCGAGTTGTGGTAGAAATGCGCCGGCCCGTTCGATGGGTCCTTGCAGCAGCTTGGGGAAAAACCCGAGGTACAGCGAGAAATGACCCAAATGGCGTTCTGCGGGGATGCGCTCCAGATACACATCCATGAGGTACGAGATTGCCTGGAACACGTAATATGAAAGCCCGATCAGAACAATCCAGCTTGTGGCAGAAGGCGGTGGGGCAATCCCGAGCACTCTGTTTGCGGCGCCAAAGAGGACCGTGGTGGACTTTGAAGCGATGAGCAGTGCCAGATTAATGGCGATTCCGAGGATCCAGACCACCCTTTTCTCGCGAGCGTCTGTGCGAGAACGGAGCAGAAGCCCAAAACCGTACGTAACGATTGTCACCGCCGCGAGCGCGAGTATGGCAGCCGGCTGAGAGAAGGTGGCGAGGAAGAGATAACTCGCCACAAGGAGAACGATCCATCGTCGCCGTCCTCCGACGAACGTGAATACAATCCATGTTATCAGAACAAAGAGATAGTAGATTGGAGAAGTGAAGTTCAGAACGCCACCTCGTGGCATCGAAGTCGGCCCTCCGCGTCACAGATGCTCTAGTGGCCTGTAACAATTGAATTGCTAGTGATCGCTGCCGAGCGCTGAAAGCGCGGCGCAGCAAAGCCCAGGGCGGAGGCCGCGAAGCGAGCCGAAGCCCTGGGATGCATCGGTGCACGGAAGCCCTGTAAGGGCGACACAGGCTCTTCTTGTTTCGCCCTTACAGGGCTCAATTCGATCCCATGGTGGCCCCAGGGTGTAAGAGCCCGCTGTCGCGGCCTCTTACACCCTGGGCTTTGCTGCGCCGCGCCTTCGGCGCTTCGGGTGAAATTTTCTAGCAATCCCATTGTTACAGGCTCCTAGTTCGCTTGGTTCGGGTGCCACCCCACCATAATATGGAAAAGGTCGCCAAACACAAGAGGAAGCTGGTGGGACATTTGGAGTTGATCCTACGCATCAGCGATCCCACGCGACCAGCCGAGGTGTTTTTAAACTGCAGGATATCGAAAAAGAAATATTGAATTTTGAAGTGCCGGCGGTGCTGTCTGGGTTGTGCGCACTTCTGCGGTTGGAAATTCCTTGTTCAATATTCTAAATTTCAAATATGTCTAGATAGATATTAGATGATGTTTTCGGTTCTTCGGATGATGTCGTCCTGGCAATCCCTGTTAAGCTCGACGAAGTAGGCCGAGTAGCCGGCGATACGAACAACAAGGTCGCGATACGAATCCGGATCGTTCTGCGCGGCTCTCAGCGTCTCCGAGCTTACGATATTGTATCGAACTTCCATGCCGCCCCAGTTCAAATACGTCGCGGCACGGGATTCCAATATCGGCGATTAGGGCATATCCTGGCGGCTAGGTATCAGGCACAAATTGAGCGATCAGGTGAAAGTGTGTGGAAATTCCAAACTCTATCGTGCCAATCTGGAGTAAAATCGCGGGTAAATCGGGATCGACGGTCTCACAAGAAATAGGAAGGTTTGCCAAAAGCGATTTATCAGAGGCAAGGTGCCGTATTGGGGCATTGCGGGACAATGCGGCTTATGCCACCTAAAAGCTCAAGGGGGCGGCAATGTGAAAAAAGTGCCCCTGGAACGAAGGGTGTTTGTTTCCCGTGTGCCTGATCCCGACCTGGTGAAGCTTGACGATGCCCTGTCCTTGCCTGACTCCTTCCCAGCAAGGCAGGAGTCGTGGAGTTGAGGTCCTTCGGCGCAGCGGTAGCCCTGAAGGCTTCGCGAGACACGGTGAAAGGTGACTGGAGACTTGCGAAAGTTTAGCTGTTGTGTGAGCTGAGACATCGAGGCAGGGATGGAGTCGGAGCACTGGCAGGAAGTTGAGAATCTTTTCAACGCCGCGATGGAACAGGAACCGGCAAAGCGGGCGGCTTTCCTTGCCGAAGTCTGTGCCGGAAATGACTCACTTCGTCAGGAAGTCGAACGCCTGCTCGTACGCCAATCGGAAACCGAAGGGTTTATTGAAGCGCATACAATCGCCATGGCGGCGCGCAGGCTTGCTGCTGATTCAGACTCACCGAAGAGTTCCCTGATTGGCATGACGCTCGGGCCCTATCGTATCGTAGAGAAGATCGGCAGCGGCGGGATGGGTGAAGTTTATCGCGCCCGCGACTCGCGACTCGACCGCGACATAGCCATCAAAGTGTTGCCGCCGAGATTTGCCGCAGACCCGGACCGCCTGAAGCGGTTTGAGCGTGAGGCCAAGGCGACGGCGGCCCTCTCCCACCCTAACATCCTCGGTGTGCACGACGTGGGTACCCACGAGGGCTTGCCGTACCTGGTCGAGGAACTCCTCGAGGGCGAGTCGCTGAAAGACCGAATTGGGCGGGGTGCCATTCCGGTGAATGACATGGTGAAGATTGCGGTGCAAATCGCGAGCGGTCTGGCCGCAGCGCACGAGAAAGGCATCATCCACCGCGACCTGAAACCGGCGAACGTGTTCGTCACCACCGTAGGAGACGTCAAAATCCTGGACTTCGGGCTCGCGAAGCTGATCGAAATCGTTCCGGCGGGGGAGGACACACTCACGCAGGCGTCGACGTGGGCGACGGAAGCCGGCAGCGCGCTGGGGACAGCGGGATACATGTCCCCGGAGCAGGTGCGGGGGCAGCCGGTGGACCATCGGAGCGACATCTTCTCGTTTGGGTGTGTTCTATACGAGATGGCCACCGGCCGGCGCGCATTTGCCGGGGATAATCTCCTATCGACGATGGCAGCGATCCTGGAGAAAAAACCAAAACCGCCAGGCGAGATTGTAGAGAACTTGCCGCCGGAGCTTGAGTCGATCATTCTGAAGTGTCTGGAGAAGGAGCGGGCAGAGCGCTTTCAGTCTGTTGTCGAGTTGCGGCAACCGCTCGAAGGCGGAGAAGCATTGGCGCCGGCTGCGCTATCTGCCGCAGAAATTTGCCCCGTGTCGAGGCTCAGTAAAATGAAGTGGGCTGGTTGGGCAATCGTAGTGCTGTTGGCAGCCACAGCCGCGCTGTTTTTGTACCATCAGGCCCACCGCTTGCCCATTCCCGAGCAGAAGAACCTTGTGGTACTTCCCTTCACTGCTGTGGGTGGAGGTTCGGATCAGATCTATTGTGACGGCATGACTGAAACGGTCACAACGAAGCTGGCTGGAGTCCGGGCTCTCCAGGTGATTCCGGTTTCCCAGGTTATTGAACGCAAGGCCGATAACCCGGAAAAGGCCAGACGCGAACTCGGGGCCAACCTAGTCTTGCGCGCGACCTGGCAACGTGCGGGGCCGCGCGTGCGCATCAATATGAGCCTGCTCGACAGCCGGAGCGGACTTGCATTGCGAACCGATTCCATTACGGCCTCCGCCTCCGATCCCTTTGGGCTGCAGGATGAGGTGGTCAATGAGGCGGTGCAGATGCTGGAAGTCGCACTGCAGGCAGGCGAGGCGAGTGAACTGGGCACTCATGGAACCCAGCAGCCGTCGGCCTACGATTATTATTTGCGCGGAGTCGGATACCTCCAGGACTACACCAAGCTGGCGAACGTCAACAGCGCCATTTCAGTGTTCCGTCAGGCCCTCCAGCAGGATCAGAAGTATGCGCTCGCCTATGCTGGTCTGGGCCAGGCCTATTGGCGTGGGTACCTTCTTACATATCAGTCGGAATGGCTGGATGATGCCCTTGACGCCTGCCGTAGGTCGCTCGATGCGGATTCGAATTCGGCCAATGGCCACGCCTGTTTTGGTGTGGTCTATAACGAGAAAGGCGAATACGAGCGGGCTGCAGCCGAGCTTGAACGGGCCGTCAGACTCAATCCGAACGCAGACGATTTCCTGCGGGGCCTGGCCGATGCTTATCAGAAGCTGGGAAAAATCGAGGATGCCGAGCGGACGCTGAAGACCGCGACCGCGCTTCGCCCCCAGTACTGGGCCAACTACAACTATCTGGGCGCGTTCTATTACGACCGGGGGCGTGACAAGGAGGCCGCGGCGATGTTTCAGCAGGTGATCAAACTGGCGCCGGACAGCTTTCGCGGCTATTCCAATCTCGGCGGAATCTATGTTCGCCTGGATCGCCTGGATGAAGCCATTCCTGTCCTGGAGCACTCCATCCAGATCTTTCCCACAGCCGCAGCGTATTCTAATCTCGCAACCGTATACATGAGCCGCCGTCAATTTTCGGAAGCGGCGCGTGTACTGGAGCAAGCCATCAAGATCGAGGAACGCTTCGGTTACTGGGGCAATCTTGGTGAAGCCCTGTTCTTCATTCCGGAACGGCGCGCGGAATCCATCCGCCCGTTTCAGGAAGCGATCCGCCTGGCCCAGAAACGTTTGCACGACAGTCCGCGTGACGGTGACGCTCTCTCCAGCCTGGCTTATTTCGAAGCTATGACAGGAGCGCATGAAGCGGTTCGTAGCCAGGTGGCACAGGCTCTGGCGACAGAATCCGGTGAACCAGCACACCTGCTCCGGCTGGCCAAAGCCTGCAGCCAGCTCGGCGACGACGGGCAGACCATCGGACTGATCGAAAAGCTCATCGCGGCGGGCGGGTCGCCGACCTTGATCACGGACGCACCCCATTTTGACGCCTTGCGTGCCCGGAGCGCACGGCTTCAGAAATTGCTTGTATCAGCACAATCTCAAAAACTATAAGGGAGGAATTAAATGGAACAGACAAGTCTTTACTCCGTAACCCGAAAAAACCGGCGGGAAGCCTTAGGCCTGCTGCTCGGCGCAGCTTTTATAACGCCTGTGGCCTTCGCGCAACCGAAAAAGCCGCCGAAATGGCTCGGCGATGCCTTCCCCATCGTCATTGAAACCGACCCCAAAGGCGGGGTCATGATCAACGACGTCTTCCAACATCCCAAATTGAGCCACGGGAATTGGGATGTGTTGGTTTTGGTAAACCTACATACCAGTGATGTCTGGTTTAGGGTTGAGGATGCTGACTTATTCGACCAGGGCCAGTGTTGTAAGGTCGATACAACAAAACGATACGTAGTGTTAAGATTAAAACAGCCTAAAGAGGATCATAAATACAATTTTTGCGTCGTTGTCGGCAACAAATGTCCAGACGAATGCCCTCCATCAACAAGGTCTGGGTCTGGCGGCGACATAACGATCCAAAAGTAGGAAACCGGGATGCCCATCGCGCGTAATCACAGGCTGCAGGCGGATAGGAAGGCCACGGTTAATAGGCCGGGTCAGACCTTGAAGATTTAGTTCCCGCGGTACGGGATTCCAATATCGGCGATTAGGGCATATCCTGGCGCCAGGTATCAGCCACAAATTGGGCGATCAGGTGTAAGTGTGTGAAAATTCCAAACTCTATCGTGCCAATCGGGAGTAAAATCGCAGGCAACGGCGGAATCAACGGCCCCATAGGAAATGGGAAGGTTTACATTAAGCGATTTATCCGAAGCAGAGGCAAGGTGCCGTATTTGAGATAAATGGGGACGCCACCCACTGCTGTCCCATTAACTTTTGAGTATTGTCCCTGAATTCTTTTTTTTTCAGGATGTTATAACAACAAATGGGTGTAATCGATTTCAATTTTTTTTAAACTCATTCGGA
>Ga0187861_10002374_pt1 | contig 17745 bp, 9 predicted proteins | sample June2016WEW_10_1_3_FD_132986 | JGI IMG/M metagenome (GOLD analysis project Ga0187861, IMG submission 132986) | Peatland microbial communities from SPRUCE experiment site at the Marcell Experimental Forest, Minnesota, USA - June2016WEW_10_100 | ecosystem: Environmental > Terrestrial > Soil >...
CCAGTTGGCATCCACGGCATTGACCGTCACATTGAACGCCGTGCCCGCCGTCTGAGGCGTGGGCGCGCCCGTCTTGCCAGTGGTCGTCCCCGGCGCAGCGCTCTCACCAGGAACTAGGACCTGCAGCTTCGTGAACACTCCGGGCGCGCCCCCACCGCCAACAGTGACCGAGGAGCTCGTATTGGCCGTCATTGTCGGCGTAGTGACGTCCGAAGCCGTGACCGTTGCCGTGGTCTTCAAGGTCACACTGAACGTGCCCGTTCCCGACGCCAGCGCGGCATTGGGCGGCAATGTCGCGGTGTTATCGCTCGAGGTTATGGCTACCGTGTCAGTCACGGTATTCACCACGACCCAGTTGGCATCCACGGCATTGACCGTCACATTGAACGCCGTCCCCGCCGTCTGGGCAGTGGGTGTGCCGGTCTTGCCCGTGGTTGTGCCCTGCGCAGCGGTCTCTCCGGGAAGAAGGACTTGCAGCTTGGTGAACGGGCCAGCCGTGCCGGCCGCGTTGACCGTAATCGAGGGACTCGTGCTGGGCGCTATTGTGCCAGTCGTGGCGTCCGTGACCGTGACCGTCGCCGTGGCCTTCAAGGTCACACTGAAGGTGCCCGTACCCGATGCCAGTGCGGCATTGGGCGGCAATGTCGCGGTGGTATCGCTCGCGGTTATGGCCACCGTGTCAGTCACCGTAGCCACCTTGTTCCAGTTGGCATCCACAGCGTTCACCGTCACATTGAATGCCGTACCCGCCGTCTGCGTAGTGGGCGTGCCCGTCTTGCCCGTTTGAGTCCCCGGCGCAGCGGTCTCGCCGGGAACAAGGATTTGCAGCTTGGTGAACGGGCCACCCGCGTTGACCGTGATCGAGGGACTCGTATTGGGCGTGATTGTGCTTGTCGCGGCGTCCGTGGCGGTGACTGTCGCCGTAGCCTTCAAGGTCACACTGAAGGTGCCCGTCCCCGCTGCCAGCGCGGCATTGGCCGGCAATGTCGCCGTTGAATCGCTCGAGGTAATGGCCACCGTGTCAGTCACTGTATTCACCAGGTTCCAGTTGGCATCCACAGCATTGACCGTCACATTGAACGCCGTCCCCGCCGTCTGCGCGGTGGGTTGGCCCGTCTTGCCTGTGGTTGTCCCCGGCGCAGCGGTCTCTCCGGGAACAAGGACTTGCAGCTTGGTGAACGGGCCAACCGTGCTGGCCGCGTTGACGGTGATCGAGGAACTCGTGTTGGCCGTTTTTGTGTTATCCGTTGCGTCCGTGGCCGTGACTGTCGCCGTGGCCTTCAACGTCACACTGAAGGTGCCCGTCCCCGCCGCCAGCGCCTTGTTGGCTGGCAATGTCGCGCCAGTATCGCTCGACGTTATGGCCACCGTGTCAGTCACGGTATTCACCAGGTTCCAGTTGGTATCCACGGCATTGACCGTCACATCGAACGCCGTCCCCGCCGTCTGGGCAGTGGGTGTGCCCGCCTTGCCTGAGGCTGTCCCCGGCGCAGCGGTCTCGCCGGGAACAAGGACCTGCAGTTGGGTGAACGTGCCCGCGCCGGCGCTAACAACGATGGTGCCTGTCATCGTGTCGCCACTGCTGGTGCTGTGGTAGCCGAACGAGCCGATGGTGTTGAACACATGTGAGAACGACTTCTGGAAGCCGAGGGAGCCGGAATCCCACAGGCCAGCAGTATCGCTGGTGGCGGTGTGGGCCGCATTGTAATCGTAGTTGCTCCAAGTCACGGTGTCACCAACGTTGACCGCCTGGCTCTGCGGGCCGTAGCCACTAGAAGAGATGGTAACAGTGTACGTCGTCGCCGCACGCGCCGGCTGCGCGGCCAGAAAAGCGACACTCAACAGCAAGACTGAGCTAAATCGAAGCATTTCCCCCTCCTCTATCGTCACAAAGACCGTATCTGAAACCAGGCCGCTTGCGCCTGCCTTCACGTAACGCTCACCCGCACGGCCAGCCATACCGCCTCAGGCCGCCATGCTGACTGCGTCTAATTGACCCCACCCTCTTTCCTTTGTCAAGCTTGCTTTCCTCGTGCGCAATACAGAGCACATTCCCGAAGTTGATTTTAGATTTGCGCGTCAGGGGGTCCCAAATAGAAAATCGAAAATCCAAAATCGAAAATCACGTCAGCGCCTTTGCCGCACTGAGCAGCTTCTGCAACGTGGCCTTCTCGTCCAGGTGTGTGGTATCCACATCAATGGCGTCCGCGGCTTTCTTCAACGGCCCGATGGACCGCGCCCGGTCGGTCTCGTCGCGGTAGCGAATCTGCTTGCGCAAGCCCTCCAGGTCCACGGGTTCGCCGCGGGCCTGCAACTCGGCCGCCCGTCGCCTGGCGCGTTCCCCCAGGTCCGCATGGATATAGAACTTCAGCGCCGCCTCGGGGAACACAACCGTGCCGATGTCGCGCCCTTCCATCACTACGCCCGGCACGCCTTGAGCCAGCAGGCCTTGGGCCGCAGAGCGCATCTTCTCCACCAGCACCTCCCGCACGGCGGGGTTGTTGACGACGGGCTTAAGCTGTTCCGTCAGAGCGGCCGTGAAAAGCTCCCGCGTGCGGTCCGCGCCGTTGACGATGAAATGCTGCTGGCCGTCCAGAATCCGGTATTCGAAGCGCATCCTGCGCGCGACCTCAGCCACCGGTTTGTCGTGTTCGAAGGCAATCCCGCCTTCCTTGGCCAGGAACGCCACCGCACGATACATGGCCCCAGTGTTCAAGTAGGTGTAGTGCAGCGCTTCGGCCAGGTGCCGGGCAGCGGTGGACTTGCCGCTCCCGGCAGGACCGTCAATGGCTATGACCTTGAGTTGGATGTTCGTGGTTTCAGGTTTCAAGTTTGCTGCGTCCGTAAAAAGCCCTTCCCCTGCCCCCTCCCGCAAGGGGAGTGAATGGGAAGAATGGGACGGATGGGAACGATGGGAGGACCCATCATCATCTTCTTCCTATCCTTCCCGTTCTTCCCGTTCTTCCCATCTTTCCCATTACTCCCATCCACTTTCAGTTCTCTTTCCCTCGTTTGCGCCTCTCCGCACAAGCCAAAGCCCCGCTGCAAACAACACCAGCGCCGGCAGCAGATACTTCAACGGCACGCCAGGCAACGGCTTGCCGGGCGACTCCCCGGCCTTGTCCAACCCCGGCAGCGCGGTTCCGAGGAAATTCATGCTGTTGAAGCAGAAGTGCAAGACCACCCCGGGCAACAGGCTCCGGCTCTGCCACGCCACGTACGCCAGCACCACGCCCAGCAGCATCACCACGGGCTGCCTGAACATGGGGAAATGATAAGCTCCAAAGATCACCCCCACGCTCACCAGCGCCAGCACTTTGCCCGAACCGCGCAAGCCCTGCAACAGGAATCCGCGGAACAAGTGCTCCTCGCACAACGCCGGCGTGACACCGAAAAGGAAGATCAGCAGCAGCAGGCCGGGGACGGATTTCGAAAGCAGCGCCAGCGGCTTCTCAAGCACTTCCATCTCCTGCACCGGGTATGGCCAGAAACAGCTTTGCCAGGAACTTAGTTGCATGGCGATCAGCCAGGCCCCTGTTCCCAGACAGGCCCCGCCGAGCACAGCGCTTAGAGCCGGCCGCCGCCACAGAAACGTCTCCTTCCAATCCAGCTTCAGATACCACGCCACGGCCAGCGGCAGCGCCAGGAAGAGGAGGTACTGCGGCGCCAGTATCCAGACACAGAAATGAGCGGGACTCAAACCCGTCACAGGATCGAGCAGCACCTTCATCAAGGCGAGCTGGCAGTAGAAACTGATGGGGAACAGGAGCGCCAGGAGCAGGAGCGCGTCGCCGGGCTTGGGATGGGGCGCGGGCTTGTAGAAGCGCCGATTCAGGAACAGGCGCAGGCTGTTCTGAGAGGAGAATAAGATCTCTTCGCGTGCGAAAAACCGCGCCGCCACGGCCACCGTTCCGGCAGCGTACAGGCAGGTGCTGCAAAACACGAAGCCGATCTGCCACGCCTTGCCGTGGCCCAGAAACAACTCTTTGATGAGCAGCGCCGTGTTGATGACCGGCGCCAGCAGCAGCGGCCCGTCCCCCAGCTCGATGCCCGGCATCGTCACCACCATCATCCCCAGCATTGGCAGCAGGTACACAGGGAGACAATAGACTTGGGCCTCCTTCTGATTGGCCGCCAGGCTGGCCACCGCCAGCAGCAGGCCGGCGAAGAGCAGCGCCAGCGGGACCAGCAGCAACAAAGTCAGCGGCAGCGCCGCCCAGGGGAACTGGAAATTGGCCAACTGCAAGTTGGGCAACAACAGGAACGTGCCCGCAAAGCTCGCCACGTTCAAGCCCGCGTTGCCCAAGGCCAATATGGCCACGGCGAGAAACTTGCCGCTGATAAGCTCAATGGGCCGCACGGGCATGCCCACCAGCGTCTCCAGCGTGGAGCGCTCTTTCTCTCCGGCCGTCAAGTCTATCGCCGGGTAAATGGACCCGGTGATGATCATCATGATAAAGAGCAGCGGCAAGATCGCCCCCAGCACCGAACCGCCAACTTTGGTGGCTTGGGCCACGTTGTGCAGCGCCACGGTAAAAGGTTTCAAGAACTCGCGTTTCAGGTTCCGGGATTTCAGGTGTTCATCCACCACATGCTGTTTGTAGCGTTCCAACAGTTTCTCAACCCGGTCCCTAGCTTCGCGCGAGCGGTTCTCCGCCTGATCGTAGCGCACTTCGATCTTGACTGGTTGCTGCGCCTCGATGAGCTGCTCGATCTCCTGTGGCACGCTGACCGCGGCCTGAATCTCGCCGGCCGCGAGCGCTTTCTCCGCGTCCGCAGAATCCAGGGCTCTGAAGGCCAACGCCGGTGCGGAGGATTTTCCTTGTGCCGGCACTTGAAATGCGTCGCGCGCCCGCGGCTTGGGCACAGGCCGGCCAAGATCCTCCTCAAGCGCAGAGGCCGGTGCCGCATCGCCTTGCTGTGTGTCGGGCAGCTTGCTGATTATGTCAAAGAACTCGGTCATGCCTGGCGGGATCGCCACGGTGTAGACCTCGTGTTCGATGCGGGCCTGGGCCAATTGGGCCACCTCGGACATCCCCAGCATCATGACCGGCCACAACAAGAGCGGCACCACGACGGCGGCGAAGATAGTCCGCCTGTCCCGCAACAAGTCGCGCAGTTCTTTCACCAGCACGGCGCGGATTTTAGGCGACATCGCCGCGGCCCCCATGTTCCTTCTCGCCCGCGGCGTTCTTTGTGGGGCAATCCTCTGGATTGCCAGGCGACCCGGAGGGGAGCAACCCGGAGGGTTGCTCTACAACGGCCGTTCCCAGCGAGATGCTGTCCACGGCGCTCCTGCCTTCGACCCGCTCCACCAGCGCCAGGAAGACGTCGCTGAGCCGCTCCATGCCGGAAAGGGCCCGCAGTGCGTCGAGTGTCCCTTCGGCGAGCAGTTTGCCCTTGTGGAGCAGGCCGAAACGCTGGCAGATATGCTCAACTTCATCCAGGTGGTGAGTGGACAGCACGATCGTGCGGCCGGCCTGGCCCGCCTCGCGGATGAAATTCAGGATCAGCCTGTTGGTCAGCACGTCCAGGCCCAGTGTCGGCTCATCCAGTATCAGCACCGGAGGATTGCCGACCAGCGTGCGCGCAATTTGCACACGCTGCTTCTCGCCGGTGGAAAGCCCTTCACAGCGCCTGCCGGCGAACAACTGCATGCCCAGCAAGTCTATGAGTTGCTCAACCTGGACCTGCAGTTCTCCCGGCGCCAGGCCGCGCAACTGGCCGAAGTAGGCCAGCGTCTCGCGCGGGGACAGGCGCGCGTAAAGCCCGGTGTTGGCGGTCAGGAAGCCGGTGCGCTGTTTCAGCGCCAGCGGGTCGCTGGAGCCGTTCACGCCGTCAATCGTGACTTCGCCGCAGGTAGGCTGCATCAGGCCGGCGAGCATGCGCAGGGTCGTGGTCTTGCCCGCGCCGTTGGGGCCGAGGAGGCCGTAGATCTCGCCGCGCGCGACGTGAAAACTGAGCCCGTCCACAGCGACGTGCTCCTGCCCCTGGTGGGTGTAGAAGACCTTGGTCAGAGCTTGAACGTCAATCATGGATGCACCAAGTGTAGACTGATTCCAGCGGCTTTCAAATCCGAATGGCGGGGGCACGGACGAAACTCTCTTGACTGGGGATACTTGCCAGCAATAGTAGAATCAGCGAGGTGGCTGGACAGGGAATGCAAGACCAGGAGAGTTGGGGGAAGCCGCTGACGGAGGAGCCACGGGCGCCCTCGCCCGTGGGTTAGAGGAACTTCATGGCCAGACAGACGAAGAAGATGCGCGTGCTCATGGTGGGTGTCGGCGGCTTTGGTGGCTACCGCCGCGACCGGATGCGCGAGACAGGGCTCTTCGAGATCGCGGCCGCCTATGACCGCAACCCTCAGGCCCTGGAGGCGTGCGCCGCGCAGGATGGCGCGCGGCCCGCAAAGAGCTTCGAGGAACTGTTGGAGACGCCGAACGTGGAGGCCCTCGTGATCTCCACCGGCGGCAAGTTCCACGCGGCCCAGGCGCTTGCGGGCCTGAAGCACCGCCTGCACATCTTCGTGGAGAAGCCTCTCTGTTCGACGCCGGCGGAAGTGCAGGCGCTCCTGGCCATGCAGCGGAAGACCGGCCTAGTGGCCGGCGTCGGGCACGGCGACCTGTTGCACGACCCGGCCGCCCTGCACCTCCGGAAGCTTCTCGCGAGCGGCTTCTTCGGCAAGGCCGCCACGTTCGAGATGGTCACCGCCCACAGCGGCGGTCTGGAGATCAAGCCTGGCGACTGGCGGGGCGACCCAAGGAAGAACCCAGGTGGCATGCTCTTCCAGTGCGGCGTCCACGCCCTGCACGAACTTCTCTTCCTGTTCGGCCCGCTCAGCGCCGTCAGCGCCGTCATGCGTTACGACGTGCACTCGACCAAAACCGCGGACGTGGCGCACTGCCTCTTGCGCTTCCGCTCCGGCATGGTGGGCACACTCTCTGCATACCATGTGACGCCGTACCGGCACACCTTCAACATTTACGGCACCCAGCGGTCCCTTTATATTGACCGCCGCGCCCCCTCCTACGGCGACGCGAGCTATATCGCCACCCAGGAGCGGAAGTGCGGCGCAGCCGAACCGCACCGGCCGTTCAAACTCGGCCTGGGCAAGGCCGACATCTGCGGCAATCTCAAGAGCTTCTACCGCGCCGTGCGCCAGGGCGGAGAACCTTACCCGTCTTTGCGGGATGGCGCGCGGGCTGTGCAGGCCGTTTTTGCGGCCGAGGAATCCGCACGCACCGGCCGGGCCGTAGACGTGGTGCGGGTCTAACCCGGAAAATTCACCACAGAGACACAGAGGCACAGAGAAAAGATTTTGGATTTTGGATTGCCGAAACATGGTGAACCAACCAGTTCCTGTCCTTCTCTGTGTCTCTGTGTCTCTGTGGTGAATAAGGGAGTCTAAGACGCATGGCCGCCATCCACATCGCCGTAGCCCAGATTCACAGCCGCAGCGGGCAGATCGAGGCCAACCTGGCCCGCATGCTGCCCCAGATCCGCAGCGCAGCCGCGGTCGGCGCCGACGCCATCCTGTTTTCGGAGACCTGCGTGCATTCCTTCGCCCTGGTTCCGGTAGACATTGCCGCCGCGGAACCGGCGAACGGCGCGGTCTGTGGGCGGCTCACAGAATGGGCTCGGAAGCACGGCATCGTCATCCTGGCCGGATTCCTCGAACGGGATGGACGGGCGATCTACAACAGTCACGTCGCCGCATTCCCCGATGGCCGGCGCGTGGTGCAGCGCAAGCACGCCGTGACCCCCATCGAACTGCAGGCTGGGCTGTCAGGCGGGCCACCCGAACGGACCGTGCTGGCCATCGGCGGCGTACGTTGCGCCCTGATCATCTGCGCCGACAGCGGCTCGACGGAGATCGCGGACGACTGCCGCCGGCAGGGCGTCGCACTGCGGCTGGCCCCCACCGCCGGCGGCGGAACGCGGGCCGAGATGCTGACCGAATCCGAACTGGACTCGGAGGACGGGCGCGCCCGGTACGCCGAGGACAGGAAGAAGGTCTTCCGTGCCGAGGCAGTGCATCCGCCGGAGCCGCAATGGCCCACAGCTTTCGCCTCTGCCAACGCGCTGGGGTACGACGGCGCCACGGACCGGGGATGGCACCGCGGGCACTGCATGATCGTGGACCGGCATGGGATCGTGCGCGCACAGATCCCCGGCACCTGCGTTATCGAACACCAGCATGACCAGATGGTTCACGCCAGGCTGGTCTTCCCCGGTTCTGTTCCGGGTCGGGTAGACTGATGGACGCAGCACCTCATCCCCCTGTTTGTCCGGTTTGTAGGGGTTACAAGAACTTGACGTGGAAAAAGCCCTCAACGGGTCTGGTTCAGTTCGCTTGCGTTAAAGGAAGCCTGCAACAACTGCAAGCAAACTTGCACAAACCCGGCTTGTCCAGACCGGTAGTCTTGTCCAGAAAACCCGTCTTGGCGCTACTATAATCGCCGGTCTTGTTTGTGGGGATTGGGTTGTAATCCGCAATGGGAACACTGAAGCAAGAAAAGGGCGTCGCTCTTATCGTCATGGCAGCGTTCCTCTCTATCCTCGCCGCCATGGCGACCGGCTTCTACACCCTGATGCTGATGCAGACCAAGTCCGCCATACATTACGGCGACTCGGTGCGCGCTGAGTTGCTGGCGCGCGGCGGCATCTCTTTCTCTATCGTGCAACTCCAGGCCCAGGCCTTTAAGAAGATCGAAGACCCCACCGCTCCCTGGTTCATGTACGATTACCTCAACGGCGCCAAACGCAGCCTCTCTTATCCCGACAGCCCCCTGCTCCATAACGGAGTTGATGACGACAACGACGGCCAGATTGACAACTGGGAGGAAGCGCGCGTCCAGCCCGATCTGATCCGCGGCTACTCTGTCGCCGTGACCAACTCCGGCAACGACGACCTGAGCACTGAAGGCGCCAGCGACCGTTTCAGCCTCAACATCTCTGACGCCGCCAGCCGGATCAATGTCAATGCCGGCGACAACCTCGCCGTGGTCCTCGACAACCTGTGCCGGGCCATCGGTCCGCCTTTGGTTCCCGCCGACCAGACCGCTCTGGTCCAGCGGGTTTGGGAATGGTACGGAGGCGGGAAGTACAATACGGACGCGAACGACTGGCCCAAAGGCAGCACGCCGGGACTGCCGCCTTTCACGGCCGTGCCCAGAAACATTTACTATTGGCTGTACGGCGCCAACGGCGCCCTCACGTGGGACGGCGTGAACGCCAGTCTGAGCGGAGCAGGCCGCCCCAAGCTCAGGAACGACGGCTCGGGCGCGGCGCTCTACGGCGACGGCTATGCCATTGCCGGCTGGCGCGCCAAGAACGGCAAGTTCGAGACTCTCGACCAGGTCAAACAGGCGCTGACCTACCGTGAGCGCAACGGCAACGGCACCCCGGACGATCCGCTGGAGCAGTTGGAGATAGAGGTCAAATTCCAGGCCCTGCGCGATTATATCACCATAGACTCGTGGGTGGATACCCATACTGTCTGCGTGGGCAAGTTCGAGTGGGTGTTCCAGAGCGGCCCCTCGCCCACCGATCCTTACGACATCGCGATTGACCGCGACAAGAGCTGGATCTGCGACGATCTGGCCAACGATCCCATGAACACGCGCGGCAGCCTGCGCGGCTGCTACGTCGCGATCCTCAATGGCCACGGCGCGGGCCAGTTGCGGCGCATCCGGACCAACGGTGTGGACTGGATCCAGTTGGACATCTTCAAGGACAAGAACAACAACTGGACGGGCTTCACAGTCCCGCCCGGGCCGATCAGTTCCTACATGCTCATCCCGCCGGAGAACGCCAAGCTGGTGGACGTGAACGGCAAGGACTTGGCCTTCACCTACCCCGATAACCCGCCTCCGCTGGGCAAGCTGACGTTCCCCAAGACCGACGCCCGCGGTGACTTCGTGCCCGCTGAATACGGCGACGGCTCGCCCAAAATTGATTACGGCACGCGCCCGCTGTGCTTCCATCGTGCGCCGGTCAATGTGAACACGGCGTCGGACAAGGTCCTGACCGCCCTGTTCCTGGGCATCAATGTGACGCAGGGCAGCTACCTGGCGGTGGGCACGGACGCCGACATCACCCAGTTGGCGCCCATGAAGTCGCGCTACCAGTGGAAGCCCACCGACCCGGACTGGAAGATCAAGGACTACGACGATCCTAACCAGGTCTACAGGATAGTTGAGCCCTACATACTCACGCCCAAGGGTCTCAAGCGCATCCCCGCCGGCCCCGGCTACCTGACGCTCGGCCGCAACACGCCTTGGCCCGCCGCTGACGCCGGCAAGTTCAACTACATCGTCAACTCTGGAAACCTGGGTCCGCCGTATTTCACAATCGGCAGCGATGCCAAGAATAGAAAGTACACCACCAACGCAGCCCAGGAGTTGGCCTACCGCATCATCGTCGCCCGGCAAAGCGACCCGGCTAATCCGGACCTGAAGTGGATTGACCCCAAAACGGGCTGGCCCACCAAAGTACAGAACCCCGCCTACTTGCGCGGCCCGTTTCACAGTTGGGACGAGCTTTACTTTCGTGTCGTCCGTCCCTGGGATGAGCAACGTCTCGACCCCAAGAGCCCCGGCTATGATCCCAAGGCCGGTTCTGTCGCCCGCCTCATTATGGCGCACTTCAACCCCAACACCGATCTGCTGAAGTTCAATCCCAATATCGAATGGATTGACCGCTGGGGCCGCAACTTCACCGAATTGGAACCCGTGATGGTCTACACCAATTCGCCGGAGTATGCCGACGGGCAGTCCTTGCTCGGCCACGGGCCCATTGACGGCACCCGGCTGCTGCCCGGGGGAGACCTGTATTTTCAACCCGGCCTTTTCATGACCTGCGATCAGGATGCCCGGGGGCTGACCAACCAGGCCCTGCCGGTGTTCAGCCGGGAGCGCCTGTGGGACATGGGGCTCCCTAATCAAATGCCGCCCCCGTACACCCAATCGCTCTTCGTCAGCGGCGTGTTCGGCACTGATCCCAAGTGGCAGGGCAGCTACGCCGTGCGCAGTTTCCGCTATAAGGCCGACGAGTTGATAGATAAGAGCGATCTCAACCGCTCCACCACCGAGCTGTGCTTCGACTCCCACGGCATCTACGAGATCCAGTCCACAGGACAGGTGCTCAAGCGCGGCGCAGTGCTGGCGGAACGCAAGGTCCAGGCCCTGGTGAAGGTCTATGACGTGTGGAGCGAGTCCACGCAGCGCGAATTCGTCCAAGGGTACATCTCACGGGCTACAGGCGCGCCAGGCACGCCCCAGGCCGGCCAGGTGACCCGCGATTGCTGCAACGTACTCGACAGGCTGGCTCTCGTGACGCTGCCGGAGCCGCTGGTGCCTTTGGGCTACAGGATCAACAACCCGAAGAGCAAGGAACTCGTGGACCTGTCGCTGGGCGACGTGGGCAAGAAACGCAACGCCTGGGGCACGCCGGTGGACATGAACATACCCCTCATCGTGGCCAACAATGTGCAGCCTGCCGGTTACGACGGCCAGCTTGTCCTGGCCACCAACACCCAGAGGTTCGAGCCCTCCAACTACACCACGGACCCGCAGGGCGATTGCGACACCTTCCTGGCGAGTTTCAATGGCGACCTGGATACGGAGACCGCCATCGGCAACGGCCATGAACAGGCCAAGTCGCCTTTTGACTCCACAGTGCAGGTGGAGAACGCTATGGGACTCCTCGGCGCGCTCAATGACACTGTGATTGCGAGCGACCCTGGTTTGAAGGGGCCGCAGCAAAGCGGCCAGCTCGGCAACTTCGCGCAACCCGACCTGGCTTCGCCGCCCAACAGCCCCAATTACGCGCCGATTACGCCCTGTGGCACCAATCCCGCTGCGCCGCTGGAGATCTTCAGGTTTCAGACCTTGCGTTGCGCCCTGCGCGGCTTGCGCCCCGATTTCTACTGGAACAACGTCACGTGCCGCCAGGGCGACCTTCGCGCGGACGGCCTGTACGTTGGCGGGCCGGGCATGGCCGGGAACAGGGGTGTCATAAAATACGAATCTGGCTCCGACACCTCTGTCGGGCCAGGCCAAACAGTTCCTGCGGATGTCTACAACAGTCAGAACCTGAGTCTCAACGGGAGGGGCGCCCAGAGGGCCGTAGGTGAGAATTACGGGGGCTCCGGCGGTGCGGTCCAGGGTCTGCTCCTCTCGCTGTGGGCCAAGACCGCCTGGCATCACAACGACAACCGGGGCCATGAGTTCCTCCAGAGCAGCACCCCGGCCTGGCTCTATTCCGGCATCGGCGCGGCAGCCTTCTGGTTCAGGAAACACGGCGGCCCGCAGTTCGCCGCCATGGAAACGGGGAGCCTGCCCTATAATCTCATGCCCTGGGAAGATGCGCAGGCCTGGGAAGGGCAGGCCGCCAACGGCAACCGGATCAATGACTTCGCATTCGGGGGCGAGTGGCAAATGGGCAGCAGCGACTACAACGGCAGTTGCGGCATCTGGGGCGCTTACCTCCACGGCGGCTATACCGGTGTCGTCCCCCAGCGGCTGGATCCGACAAGGTATCCGCTCTCCTACCTCCCCGAATCGCCGTCTTACTATACGCAGCCCTTCCGTTGGCACTTCATGGGTTTCCGGCTGTGGCTCAAGACCTCGTTTGACCAGTGTACCAACGGCGGAGCCTCGAGCCTGTAGGATCCCAGTGGCATGATAGGTTCCGTGAGCGGCTACTTGAAATTCAACGGTTCGCCGGACGGGTGGAGCGACAGCAACACGGGCTGGACCACCCAGAACATCCAGCGGCCTTTCATAGATTCGGAGCGGTGGTCGGATAGCGGCGGCCCCAACACCTACGACTGGAAGGGGAAGTACTGGAGCATTTACACGCCGATGGGCAATCAGGGGTTCTGCGTCTACCAACAGAAGAACTCGGCAGGCCCCCTCAGCCCCAACGGCAGCGCAGGCAATCCCGTGCGCTATAGCTGGGCCGCGCCTGGCGGCAACAAGACCCTGGATGGCGCTTACATCTACGACCACCCGGTCTTCGGCCTTAACCTTTGCAACCACGGCAAAGGCTACTTCGATAGCGGTCCCGGCGTGCCATCCTACACCGGGCAGCAGGGGGCCACGGCCACGTGCTCGTTCTCCGGCTTCTACCGGGGTTCTATCGAAGAGGGCACCCATGCCGTGATTGACGAGTACAAGATCTCGCGCAAGGAGACCGTCCTGGCCAATCCTCCGGACTGGCAGAACGACCGCATCACCAGAACAGACCCCGCCAGGCCCGGAGAAATGACCCTCAGCCGCTATTACCTGCCGGTGGACCCGAACATGCGCCAGCAGTGCCCCACCTTCACCTCCCAGACCATGTTGCAGTCCTTGAAGGGCTACGACAAGAAGACTGCCGCGGTGCCGGAGAACGTGAAGCTGGCGCGCGTCTCCTGGAACTGCTTCACCCCGCGCTTCATGCACGAGTACAAAGGCTGGGACAGTGCCAAGCCCAAGTTCCAGCGCTGCGAGACCGTCACCAAGGGCCTGGGTATAGAAGGCTGGAATCCCCACCAGCCTCCCCCTGGCGGGCAGCCCACCACCAAGGTCTGGGTCCCCTTTCGCGGGCCGTTCAACTACTGGGTTTACAACGACCTTGCCGTCTCAAATGACGTGGCCTCCAGGATTGACAATCGCACCTTGCGGGCCGATGAGTACGAGGATTACAATGACCCCGCCTACGATGCGGACTTCAAAGTCGTCCCTTATCGCTGCAACAGGCCCACGCCGGCCGATTACCAGACCGTCAGACCATACAAGGACGACTTGGACTATCACGCCACCAAGGGCGTGGAGATCGAGATTCTCCAGTGCCAGGACGAGGATCCCAGCGCCCAGACTGCCAAGACGCTGGGCGCCAATTCTCCGTTCGTCAACCCGGCTGTGCTCAACCCTATTCTCGACCCTAACGGCCAGCCCATTACGGTCCGGACGGACCGCCTGCGCTACCGCGTCCGCTTCCGTTATCCCGTTGACAAGCTGGCCGACCCCACGTCGCTGGCCGCTGGTGTTGATCCGCAATCGCAGTTCCTGCTCGATACGCCGGTCTTTGACGATATCTCGATCACCTATTTCGGCAAGCCGGTGATCCTGGACTACAAGGAAGTGCTGGAGTAAGAAAAGGGGACATTCATATTTTCTGACTTGCGGTCCGGTGGGCTTGGCCATACGAGGAGAGAATATGAATGTGCTCTTTTCCTCCTTCCGGTTGTCGGCTTCGATTCAGAGGCGGAGGCGCATGTGGTAACGGCTTGGAGGCTAAGGCGATGAAATGCCACGAGGGCGGGGGCAAGGTTGTCGTGTTCCGCAAGGACCACCGGCGCGCGCGGCGGGTTAAGGCCCCAAAGGGGCCGGCGCGTCAATAGCGAGGGCCGAAGGCCCTCGACCAAGGAGGACGCAATGTGGAAAAGCCCTGTAAGGGCGCTCGTGGCTGTGATAGCCGGCGAGCCGCCCGGCGAGGCCACGGACGGCCTTTCAGGCCTCACACCACCTTGCCCTCCGATTACCAGGGCCTACTACAGACCCACGAGTGCGGTGTATGTGGAATCAAAGGAAGCGTGTTCTGCGCGCTGGCACGGCACTGGGTGCCTTGCCACCCCTGGAATGGGGGACACGGCTCGGGGACGTCAGCGGCAGGACCCGTGGTTGCCGGGCACCCGCCAGCGCCATGTATCCCGCCAACATCTCTCAGCGCGCAAGCTAGTGGTAGACTGTCCCCTTTACCCTCCCTTTACCCTTTTACCCCCTTTACCCCCCTTTACCCCCGCCGCGTCGTGGATGTTGCCGCGGGCCTTATCGCCTTTGTTGCCAGACTCGGCCGCGAGCGCGCCGCAGGCCAAGGCAAGCTCGCGGCCCTGCAAGCCCAACTCGATGCCCAGGACGCTCTCATCCGCCAACAGGCCGTCGAACTGGACATGTTTCGCCGGCGTCTTGGCGCGCTGCCACCCCAGGAACGCCCGCACTTCGCGCCCCACGACCGCCTCACCATTTTGCGTCTCATGTGGCTGAACGGTTGCAGCGCCAAGGACGCGGCCAAGAGGTTCGTTCTCGCAGTGGCCACCGTGCATCGCTGGCTCAAAGCCTGGCGGGGCCAGACAGACCCTGGTTTGTTCTTCGGCCAAGTCCCGTGGAACAAGCTCGCGGACGCCGTCCGCAGCCTCATCCACGACTGCCGCATCCAGTTCCCTGAACCTGAGATCGGCACGCGGACTATCGCCGCACAGATTGCGCAGGCTGCCATCGCCCTCAGCCGCGCCACCGTCCAGCGGGTGCTGCGCGAGCCGCCGCCCGGCAGGCCCGGCCGAACCAAGAGCAGAACTGACGTTCTTCCGCCAGCCGCGAAGCCGCATCACATCTTGAAGCCGCAAAAGATCAACCGCACCTGGCACCTCGACCTCACGGTCATCCGCATTCTGTGGTTCCACTTCCATGTTGCCGCGCTGCTTGATGGCTACTCACGCAAGCTGCTCGCGCTGAGGGTGTTCAAGCGCACCCCAAAGGCACACGACATGCTCGCCCTGGCCAAAACCGCGGTCACCAGCTACGGCCTGCCACGCTTCATTGTCACAGACCACGGCTGCCAGTTCCACAAACGCTTCACGACGGCAATCAAGGCGCTGGGCAGCGCGCATGTCCGCGGCAAAGTGCGCAGCTATCGCTTTAACGGCAAGGCCGAACGCCTGTTCAGGACGCTGAAGCTCTGGCAGCGCGTGGCCATGTTCTTCCTCAGTGCCAGCGCCATCCAGCAGCGGCTCGATTCCTTCCGCGGCTGGTACAATGCGGCCCGTTGCCATCAAGCCCTCAAAAGCCACACGCCTGATGAGGCTTGGTCGAGCGCCGCGCGTGCCGAGCCGGCACGCTTCCACGCCCGCGACCGCGTCCAGCCCGCGTTCCGTCTGCGTCGTCTCAGCCACAATGGCGACCCGCACTTGCCCATCATCGTCATTCAGATCGTCCGCGCCGCCGCAAAGGTTGCGTGAACTGCCCGTGGCTCTTTGAAAACCTGCCGCCGTTACGTCGTTCTTGCGCCGAGAAGCTCGGTGCTTGCTGCCGCCGTTTGCCAGTGCGCGCTGCGCAAAACGAAAAATCAGGCGCGGGAAACACTATCCCGGCGGCCTCTCAAGTCGCGGGGCCGCTACAGGATGCGCACCAGGCCAGCCATGCCACACAATGTCCCTCTTCTGGGCCGCCGCGTCAAGTCCCCTTCCCTGCTAGTGGTGGTCTGTCCCCTTTACCACGGCGCGGCGTTACTCCCCGCCTTTGCGACCGCCTTTCCCATCTCTCGCTTCTTTGGCCTCGAGTTCCAATGTCTTCAGCATTTCCTTGGCTGTTTCTTGGAGATCCTTGTCGTCCGAATGACTTAGTGTCTGCCAGAAACTTTCGAAGCGTCTGGCATTAAAAGAGAAGATGTTAGACCTTATCATTTTCCGCTTCACGTCCGCCGGTGCGTTCTGAAACACCTCTAAGAGCACATCGCCACCTGTATCAGGATCAACCCCCATAACCTCGAAGATCCAAGGACATTCTATCTCCACAGCCCACGACGGCTCTTGCTTACATCCCATTATATCAGTTTCCAGGGTCTTTGACTTGCGCAAGGCCTCGAATGCAGACTTGCGGTCTACCATAATACGACGGTATAACTCTCTTTCGAACACGAAGCGATGTCCTGCAGCATCACGAATGCCCTTCCCGCCCACCCGGCACAGACCGGCCAGTATGCCCTCAATCGGCGTTGTTGGGAGTTTCTGGTCACTTGATCCGAGTGCAAGACCAACATGCCTAGTTTCCGCATCTTCTGTCAACACAAGCCCAACAGTGCATGCTGGTGCCTGGGCCAGCCACAATTTCGCTGTTTCCAGCATGTTGGTTGGCAGCTTTCTATTGCGCAACAAAAAGTCCCACGTCAGATCACGATGGTTTCCGAAGCCGCAGCTCTCAAATGGACATTCAAAAGTCCTATTCTCCTCCGCCGGTAATATCGCCGTGCTCTTCCACATCTCTTCCAACCCCGTGTAATGCAGATTCCCAAAACAATTATCAATCGTAATCGGCCCGTCTGGAAAATGGGGCAGCGCTGTGATCGGGCGGCGAAGGAAGAATTCTGCAGCTTTGCGCGCAGCCACCTTGGGCTCGACCCATATCGCGCCGGCATCCCGCCACTCATGCCACTGAAATGGGCGCGTCCGACAATAATCATCCAAAGCCGCCACGACCGTTCCGTCCTTGAAGGAAAACCGCGAAAGAGTTTCGAACTTGTCCTCCCAACCGCGCCCAAGATCAATGAATGCGGCAACATTGAGTTGGCGAATAAACTCACATACTTGATCAGACCTCCTACCTGCCGGAATATAAACGTGTGACACGTTCATATCAGCAATTTCAGCTCCCACAAGAACGAGAGGCAAGATCAGGCCGAGGGCAACTAACGATGCTCGTAGCATTGCTGGTCAATCCTTTCCCTTTCGAACTGCTTCAGGTATGTCCACTGTATAGGTGGCATGCACGCTGTAAGTGTCATACTTCCCGTGATTTGGAGTAAAGGGGACAGACTACCACTCGATACGGCCTCAGACAAAAGGGACAGACCATCGCAATTGCGGGGATACGGGGACAGACTACGCACCTATTCACCGAAGAATCCTTTCCCTTGCCCCAGAGGTGCGGTATCCCTGCCAACACTTCTCTGGCCAAGCGTGCCATGCAGCTCTTCTACCCCTAC
>Ga0187861_10002376_pt1 | contig 17732 bp, 15 predicted proteins | sample June2016WEW_10_1_3_FD_132986 | JGI IMG/M metagenome (GOLD analysis project Ga0187861, IMG submission 132986) | Peatland microbial communities from SPRUCE experiment site at the Marcell Experimental Forest, Minnesota, USA - June2016WEW_10_100 | ecosystem: Environmental > Terrestrial > Soil >...
GACCTCGCGGGGCGCGGCGTGGCGAACCCGATGGCGGCGATCTGGGCGGGGGCACTAATGCTCGAGCACCTTCACGAGCAAGAGGCAGCCGACCTGGTCATGGCCGCGCTTCGGCGTGTGGCGAGGGATGGTCCCCGAACGCCCGACCTGGGCGGGCAGGCAACCACCGCAGAACTCGGCGCCGCCGTGGCTGCCGCGATTGAGCGATGAACCAAGACGGGTACCCCGTCGGCCCGGCACGGTGGCCTGCGTCGCGGCTATCGAGACCCTCTGCCGCGTCGTCCAGGCCGGACGAATCGGTGCAGCGAGCATGATCCCAAAGGAGACAAGATGATGCCAACCAACGCCGCCACTTCGGGGCGCGCGATCCAGGATCAGGTCCTGATCGGTGGCGCGTGGCGCGGCGCCCGTGACGGTCGCGTAATCGAGGTTCGGAACCCCGCCACCGACGAGATCATCGCGCTTGTCCCACGCCTGGGGGCTGCTGAGGCGACTCAAGCAGTGGATGCCGCGGCCAAGGCGTTCCCGGCGTGGAGGGGGCTCCCGGCCGCCGGACGCTCGAAGGTGCTGCGGCGCTTCTTCGATCTCATCGTCCGCGACGAGATGCGACTTGCGAGGCTGATGACGCTCGAGGAGGGCAAGCCCCTGACCGAAGCTCGGGGCGAGATCGCCTATGCGGCCGGGTTCGTCGAATGGAGCGCCGAGGAGGCGAAGCGCGTATACGGCGAGACGATCCCCGCCTCTAGCCCGGACAAACGGATCCTCGTCCTGCGCCAGCCCGTCGGCGTGACGGCGGCCATCACGCCATGGAACTTCCCGGCGGCGATGATCACCCGGAAACTTGCGCCGGCGCTCGCGACCGGCTGCACGATGATCGTGAAGCCTGCTTCCGCAACCCCGCTCACCGCCCTTGCCCTTGCCGAACTCGCGGTCGAGGCAGGGGTACCCGCGGGCGTCTTGAACGTAATCACCGGCGACGCGCTTGAGATCAGCGACAGTCTTCTCGCCGACACCCGGGTGCGGGCCATATCGTTCACCGGATCGACCGAGGCCGGCAGAGCATTGATGGCCAAGGCCGCACAACACATCACGAAGATCGAGCTCGAGCTCGGTGGCCACGCGCCTATCCTGGTCTTCGAAGACGCCGACCTCGAGGTCGCAGTTGCCGGCGTAGTGGCATCGAAGTTCCGCAACGCCGGCCAGACGTGCATCTGTGCGAACCGCATATACGTCCAGGCTGGCATCTATGAACGTTTTACTGAGGCCCTCGCCACTGCGGTAGGGTCGCTGCGCGTTGGCAACGGCCTTGACGACGGCGTGCAGATCGGCCCCCTAATCGATGATGCGGGCATGGTCAAGGTCGAGGAGCATGTCGCGGACGCCCTGAGTTTGGGGGCTCGTATCCGGGTTGGTGGCCACCGGCTTCCCGCCTCGCCGCCGCTCGCAGACAGGTTCTTCGCGCCTACCGTTATCGAGGGGATCACCCGGGCAATGCGCATCAACAGCGAGGAGACGTTCGGACCTGTGGCGCCGCTTATCCGCTTCGAGTCCGAGGCGGAGGGCATCGCGAAGGCCAACGACACGGAGTACGGTCTGGCAGCCTACTTCTTCACGCGTGACGCCTCCCGTCTTATGCGGGTTGCTGAGGCCCTCGATTACGGGATCGTGGGTGCGAACGATGGACTGCCCTCGACTCCTCAGGCGCCATTCGGTGGCATGAAGGAGTCTGGGCTGGGTCGTGAGGGCGGCAAGTACGCCCTGGATCTCTTCCTCGAGACGAAGTACGTCTCGTGGGCGCTAGAACCGATGAGATAGGGGCGTGCCGTCAGGCACGACACCCCACGACACCCCACGACACGCCCGGTTGGAGGCGCCGGACGCCGCTTGCTGGGCCGCTTGGAGCTTGACGAGCTCGCCGCGGCACTGGTGCCCTGTTCGCGCGGAGGTGTTGAGATTCGAGCGCAGCCGGAAACTCGGCGACTCCACCGCGAACCACGGAGGGCGGTCCAACTCCTCTCGCCCCGACCAGTCCCATCACTTGTTGCATCTGCAACCTTCCTTCTCGCGCGGCTGCGAGCCCGAACAGCCACGCGTTCTCGTTCGGCTGGGGGTGAACGGCGACGATCTCGGGTCCGTCGACGTCGAAGCGCTCGAAGATGTCCCGGATTGCTTCTTCGCGAAGCCGATCGGGAACCGCCGGATTCCGCCAGAGAATGCCGAAGTCACCCAGCACCTTATGGGCGCGCCTCAGCCGTACCTCGTCCGGCTTGTCGGTTGCGGTTGACGTGGGTCGCTCCAGGCCCCGCCACGCCCGACTGAACGTTTCGATGGTGATCTCGCCTGCGTTGAGCTGACGCTGCAGGCGTTCCCGGGCACCGAGGATCTCGGACGGGTCCGGCTCGGAGGGTGGTGGGGCCGCAGATCGCATCAGCCCAAGGACCTGCCGCAGATCGGCCTCGCTGAGGCGGACACGAGCGAGGAGCTTGGCGATCTGGTCCTCGTAGCGTTCGGCGCGATAGGTGGCCGATGGGCCGCAGGCGGGCCTACGGGCGTGCCGGATGCGGCGGTAGCCGTTGCCTGCGTCACCGTGGAAGGTGCTCTCGCAGTGGATGCAGCGCATGAGCCGGACGAGCGGGTACGAGCGTCGCATCATCGTCATCCCCGGATGGCGGGTGCACCGTTCGGCCCGGATCGCCCCGACGCGATCGAAGAGGGCAGGCTCGATCGGGGCCGAGAAGCGGGCCGGGCGCTCCTCCTCGTCGGGGCGACCCTTGTGGCGGATTGCACGGCCCGCATAGAGCGGGTTCACGATGATCTCGGCAAGTCCCGCCTCGGTGAGGCCGAGCTCGTCGGCGAGCGTCGTATCGCTCCAGCTGCCCGAGGCGTACAGGTCGAACGCTCGGCGAACGAGATCGAGATCCCGACCTTCGACTGGTTCGAGGAGCTGGCGGTCCCCCACTCGCGCGAAGCCGCGCGGGGCATGGCCGCCCGGATCGCTGAAGAGACGCCACTTCTGTTCATAGCCGCGCCCGACGTTGCGCGAGAGCCTCCGGATGTAGGCGGCGTCGGCGACCGTCTTGAGTCCCTCAAGCTCGTAGGTGTCGACGTTGCCGGCGATGAGGTTGTCGGCGCAGAAGACGATCGTCACCCCGGCCGCGGCGAGGCGTCGGCGGTACTTGTAGGCGTCCTCGATGTTGCGGGCGAAGCAGCTGGTGTCGTAGACGAGCAGGACATCGAAGGCGCCGGCCTCGGCATCGCGGACCATCCGCGCGAAGTCCGACCGCCGCAGGGTGTCCTTGCCAGACACAAGATCGAGGTATTCAAGATCGCTGGCAACCAGGCCGTAGCGTTCCGCGAAACGGCCCTGCTCGGCACGCTGGAGGTCGGGTCCATAGCGAGCCGCCTGGGCCACCGTCGAGTCCCGCACGTAGCCCGCCCAGCGCCGCCCGGCAAGGTCCTCGGGTCGGAGATCGATGGCTCGCGCCAGGCTCATGATGCTGCCTCCTTGGCTGTGTGGCCCTTTGGGCCTGCGGGCGCGACCGGCCGGTTTGGCACCCGCTCGCGTCGGGCGGCGATGTTACCTCCGCTGGCAACCGCATCCTCGGCGGCGAGCGCGGACTCCACCATGCGGGCGAGGATCTCGGCCAGGCGTGGCGTCATAGCCGCCTCACGCACCCGCGCCGTCGTTCAGGAGAGCCCGCCCCAGGAGGACGAGCTTGTCGCGCGCGGTGGAGCCGATCCAGCCCGGGTGCTCCACCTCGGCGAACCAGCGCTCGGCCGCGAGCGCGAGATCGACGATCTTCTCGCCCGACGAGATCCACACCGGAGCGTGGTCCCAAACCCCGACCGAGAGGCGCTCGCGTACGAGACCGATCAGCTGGTCATCGGAGAGTTCCGAGTGGTGGATGGGCATCGAGACTGGAAAGTCCCGGTCGGCGGGAGGGTCGTCTTCCCCCACCACGACCGGCCCAATCGGCCCAATCGGCCCAATCGAGATCGATCCACGTTCAGTCTGGGCCGATTCCACCGCACCTGGGGGGCCGTTTGGGGCGACTTGAGCGACGACATCGGCCCATAGAACGGCCCCCGGACGTGCTGGTTCGGGGACTCGCTGGGCCGGCTCGGCCGGTTGGGCCGCTCCTTCGAGAACGGAGGAACTGAGGTGCAGGACGTAGCGCCGCGCCCCGCCCAGCGTGCGCCGGACAGTCAGCCGATGACGTGCCTCATCGACGGACTGCAGGAGTTCCGCCTGCGCCAGGCGCCGATGCAGCGTCTTGGGTTGGACCGCCAACGGATCGCCAGTGTCTCGACCCATCGACTGGGCCGCCGCGAAGGAGGCGTCAGGGTCGAGGAACAAGTCGTGACCGGTGTCGTCGTCGACCACCGACCCGACTCGCTCACGCTGAGGACGCCACGTCTCGTGCCCGAAGGAGCCGGTTCCGTCCGTGTCCTTGCGCCACCCCCAGGCGCCCGGATTAGATGGGAGGTCTCCGTCTTCCCCGGCGACGTGGGCCCGGCCTGCGCCGATGGCTGCCGCCAGCAGTTCGAGGAACCGGGCGGCCGGGTCGCTCGCTGCCTGGTGGTCGTCCTGACCTGCCGCGGCCTGTCCAAGGGCGAGCCAGCATCGCTTCCAGAGCGCCACCCGCTCCTGTGGCTCGATCGCCCCGACCGCCTCGGCGAAGATCAGGAACTGGTCGATCCCGATGGCCAGGTTTGCGACGATCTCCGGTGTTCGCCGATGCGCGCGCGACCCGATAGCCTGCCGTCGAAGCCGGACAACCTCGGCCCGCAGGCCTGCCCGGATCGCACCGTAGCGCCCGGCGATCGAGCCGATGAACCCCGCCATGGCCCCCGAATAGAGCCCGGCTGCCGCATCCGCCTGGCATAGGCTGAGCAGCTCGTCATTGACGTCGGCCGGCCCCACCTTGAGGACGAGTATCCGCGCCCGCAGGCTCTGGCCACGGGGCACGTCCTCGCCGGTGGAGAGCACGAGCCCGCGTGGCGGCTTCGGCGGCCGCAGGGTCGTGTCGGCCCGCATACGCCCACGGCCGGACCTGTTGCCTTGGGCACGCAGCAACCGGTCCGCGTCGCGGTGGAGGCGCAGGACATCGCCCGCCGATCCTGACGGCGCGAAGTCATCGACCACTAACACGGCGTCCTTCGCGGCGAACGCCACCGCCTCCAGGAGGTTGCCGGTCGAGCTCCACGATCCAGGCAGGTTCCGGCTGTCCATGGCGGCGCCGAAGTGCTGCTGAACAAGCGCTGCGAGCTCGGTCTTGAGGACCCCGGTCGGACCGGCAAGATGGACGCTGAGGTCGGTGGCACCAAGCACGGCCCGGTAGGTCGCCGCCAGCAACGGCACGCTCACCCGATCCGGGGCCACCTCGAGCAGGCGCAGGCTGGCACGCACGGCGGCCTGAAGCGCGACGCCGGTCGGCGGGTCGGGCAGGACGTAGCGCGCGAGCGCGCCTTCGAGACGGGTCTCCACCCCTTCTTCGACCGGCCCGATCGCCCCGCCGGCGTGGAGATAGACCCACTCCCCGGCGATCTCTCGCCATCCCAGGTGGGTGTAGACCATTCGCTCGGGCACCTCGCCCGAGAGCAGCTGGATGGCGACTCTCGCGTGGTCTCGAACGCCGATGCCGGCGTAGGTGACCGCGTTGGCACCCAGCTGCTCGGTCGGCCAATTCATCGCGCTGAACGCGGATGCCGCAAGTCCGAAGTGCGGCGTTCGGCCACCCAGGGCACCCTCGATCTCGAACAGCCGCCGCGGCTCGGCCCCGTCGTCCTCGACCACCTGGGCAACGATCCGGGCGCGAAAGTTCGTCAGCGGAGTGGCCACCGTCCCGTTCGCAGTCGGCCGCTCCCAGACCAGACCGGCCGGTGTCTCGCGATAAGGCGATCCCGCCCGCGCATCATCGCCCGGCGCGGGCTGCAGCTCGGTCGTCGCGAGCGCCAGCAGGTCGTCGCGCGTGTGCTTTGCCGCCAGGAAGTCGTCGAGCCCGACCTTCGCGCCGCCGGGCCCCGACGGCAGGTAGATGAGCTGGACATGGGCGTGCCGGCCTTCGAGGAACGCCTTCAGACGAGCGAGAGCCTGGTGGACGCTGACCTTCGTCATGACGTCTGAGTCGAACACGATGTAGACGACCCGATCCTTGAGAGCGATCGACTCCCAGTCGGCGAGCGCGGTCGTACCCCCGAACTCATTCGATCCCCGGAAGTTCCAAACCCCGAGGAGCGCCACGCAGCAGAGATCGATCGAGGCTGCCGCGTCGGCCTTGCGGATGCCCTCGGTCACGAACAGCGGGACACCCGGGTTCCCGAGGTGCTTCCGGCAGGGCCGCGGCACGTCGAGCACCATCCGTGATTTCGGCGGGGTCTCGTACTTTACCGCCTTGCCGTCGACGATCCGCGGCTCGTCCGCTCGCGTCTGGTACAGCGCGATCTCGTGCGTCGGGAGCCTGAGCGGTTGCCCTTCTCGACGAGGAAGGCGTACAAGGCCTGATCCCAGGCAGAGGGGTCTCCGCTGGTCAGGGCGGGGAGGGGTGGAGCGGTCATGAAGGGCGCCTCGGGTGCGAAGATGCTCGCCCACATGACTCACTCAGGAGTGGCCCAAAAGCAAGTCACTATCGCGGCATCGTCGGTGACCAGCATCGAGAACGCCGGCTGAGGATATGTGCCGGTGCTGACTGGACCGGGCCTTGCCGGGGGATTACTCCCTGATCACCGGTTCGTAGCGACAGTTGCAATAGATGTTCCGGCACCCGATCAGGGGCAGCTCGGGTGCCTTCGCCGGCTCGAAGACCTGGTCGGCGAGTGACCGGCACGGGCTGCAAGGGTTGTTCGCCCACAGCACCACACGCACCCGAAGGCCGAGTGCTGCATACCGGACCATCCAGACACGCCGAAGCTGACGGAGGGCCTCCGGGTCCCACCGCCAGCCCGGCTCGACCATGTGAGTCAGGGCCCAGTGGGCGTCCATCTCCTTGCGCAGAGGGCCCGCATCCTCCTCTCGAAGGAGGTACACGACATAGTCGTCGCCCCGAATCCGAACGATCTCCCGCCGGCACGATGGGCACTTGATGTTCTTGACTGGGAGCTTGGCCAGACGTGACGAGCAGTGTGGGCAACGGTTGCCTGCATAGATCGCACCATTGGCTTCGATCGCACCACTCAGGATCGGTACCCAACCACGCGCCATGTCGGCCGGGAGCGGGGTTGCTGAGTCATCTAGAGACGGCATCGCGCCTCCTAGCCACTGGAAGTCGCCGCCGCATGGTAGTCGACCCGCGGAAGGACCATCCTGCCTGACGGCAGGCGGGTTCGGGCGTGACCGATACGCGGCGTCCGACGAGCCACGCTGAGGCCCGCGGTCCCTACGCCCCGCTCGACTGACCATCCCCAGCCGGGATCGTGCCGATCACTAACACCCGATCGAGTCGGCCGAGGCGACGCAGCCGAGCGGGTCGAGTATCGGCGGCCGACGCGACATGGAGGCCAGTTGGACCGTCAGGCGGCCGCCTGGCCCAGTCCTCCACAATCGGGTGCGAACGTTCGTAATCGCAATCCCCACGTCCCGCATTGCAATCGTCGCTCGCCTTCCTGATGCTGAACCACTACTTCCGGCGGCCTACCGTCAAGGCGGGCGGAGCGCCAGGCTCTTGCGCCCGCGTCTCGCTTCGCCCGACTAAGGAGCGAGGACGCCATGGCCACGGTCATCCCGGCTGCACCCCCTGATAACGCGACGCCGTTCGAAGCGATCAGATACGCCAAGGCGGCAGCCGCCCTCATCGTTGACTTCCGTTTCACAGACCTGCCCGGCCAGTGGCAGCACTTCTCCGTGCCTGTCAAGGAGCTGACCGAGTCGCTCTTCGGGGAGGGCATCGGCTTTGACGGTTCGAGCATTCGCGGTTTCCAGCAGATCCACGAGAGCGACATGCTCCTGATGCCCGATCCGGGCGCCTGCTTCATGGACCCGTGCCTGAAGGTCCCGACGCTCGTGGTCATCTGCGACGTGGTCGAGCCCGGCTCCTACAAGCCGTACAGCCGCGACCCGCGCCAGGTCGGTCACAAGGCTGAGCGGTTCCTCAAGGAGTCTGGGCTCGCCGACACGGCTTACTTCGGTCCCGAGCTCGAGTTCTACATCTTCGGCTCGCTGGCCTTCGATCAAGCCGGTCATCGGGCCATGTATGAGATCGACTCGCCCGAGGGCATCTGGAACTCCGGTGCCAACGGCGGCCCAAACCGTGCCCACCGCCCGCGGCCCAAGGAGGGCTACTTCCCCGTTCCGCCGCTTGACCAGTACCAAGATCTTCGCTCCGAGATGATCGGCAAGATGGCCGCGGTCGGCATCGACATCGAGGTTCACCACCACGAGGTCGGCGGCCCAGGTCAGGCCGAGATCGACATGCGCTTCGACACGCTCGTCGCCATGGCCGACAAGGTCCTCAAGTACAAGTACATCGTCAAGAGCACGGCCGCCGCCGCGGGGGCCGTCGCCACGTTCATGCCCAAGCCGCTCTTCGGTGACAACGGCTCGGGCATGCACACCCATCAGAGCCTCTGGCGAGACGGCACCAACCTGTTCTACGACAAGGACAGCGAGTACGCCCTCATCTCGGACACCTGCCGCTGGTACATCGGCGGCCTGCTGAAGCACGCCAAGTCAATCCTCGGCATTGCCGCGCCCACCACCAACTCGTATCGGCGTCTTGTGCCCGGCTACGAGGCTCCGATCAACCTGGTCTACAGTCAGCGCAACCGCTCGGCCTGCATCCGCATACCGACCTACTCGGACTCCCCGGCCGCCCGCCGGATCGAGTTCCGCTCGCCCGATCCGGCCTGCAATCCGTACCTGTCGTTCGCGGCTCAGCTAATGGCCGGCATTGACGGCGTGATCAACAGGATCGAGCCGCCAGCGCCTGTCGACCAAGACATCTACGAGATGTCGGCCGAGGAACGCAGATGCATCGCCGGCACGCCGGGCACCCTCGAGGAGGCTCTCGACTGCCTCGAGTCGGACCAGGAGTACCTCTACCGCGGCGGCGTCTTCACGCCAGATGTCATCGAGGCCCACCTGGAGTTTCGCCGCGCCCAGGCCAAGCAGGTCTCGCTGCGGCCCGTACCGTACGAGTTCTACCTCTACAGCGAGGCCTGACCCGGCCCGTCGCTCCAGGTCCTCGCGAATGGGCAGCAATTGAGCAGTGGCGCCGATCAGCCACCATCTCTTGCTCCTGTGTCAAGCCAGGTGGTGTCTCCGGACGGCAAGAGACGGACGGGCATCGGGCTTCATAGAGCTTGTTAGCGCGATGGCCACGCGGGCCCACCCGTGCGTGGAACGCGGACACGGGAGACTTGCGAACCTGCAATTCGTCACGCTGGTCTGTCTTGTGGGAGGTCCGGGGCGCCTTTCGACGTGCAAGTGGTCGTCCCTTGGACTGACTCTAGGCTCGGTGGCGCACGAGGCACATGCCGGGTTAGCCTGAGTCCTGGCGTGGAGCCGATCAGATGCGCGAGAGGGAGCGCACAGGTGAACCAGACCGCTTACGAACCTGCCGGTCCTCGCGGTTTGAGCCGAGTACAGGATTGGGTGGCGGACCGACTTGAGCGCATCCCGCCTGAGGCTTGGCCTTTCATCCTTCTGGCCGTGTTCGCGGTCGCGGCCAACGGACAGGCAGTCCTCTCGGGTGGATCGCTAGACCTGCTGCTCTTAGGGAACGTTGCTGCCGGGGCGCTCCTGCCGGCGGCGATCGTGATCGGCTGTCGCGATGCGTGGCGGTCGGCCCGGTTGGTCCTGGTCGGGGCCGTCGTGTGGACCTCCATTCCATTCGCCGTCGACGTGATCTCGTCGGGCCAGCGGTTCCTGTCGCCTGAGACATGGACAGACGCTTCGATAGTCTCCGACCTCGAAATCGCCCGGGATCTAGCTGCGATTGCCTCCCTGGCAGGCCCGGCTCTTGTCGCCATCGGGTTGCTACAACACAGACGTACCGAGGCCACCTGGCCCAAGGCGCTGGTTGCGCTGGCCCTGATCTGCACGGCCGCACTGTGCGTATATGCGGCGAGCAGCGCGATGGGCCAGTACGCGACACTTCAGGACCTCTCGGGGGACACGGCGATCGGCATCTTCAGGAGTCAGCTATTTGTCGCCGTCGTGGCTCTGCAGCCAGTGCGGCTCCTGACCGTGGGAGCCCTGGCGTGGTCGGCCCTGTCGGCGGTCCGGGCCCTGGAGGAGCCGCGCAGGTTCTGGTTGTCGGTGTTCGCCGGCTCGGCCGTGCTGGTCGGCCTGACCGTCCTATCGGTGGCCTTTGGCCTCGCGGGAGCCTCAGGAGCATTAGCCCCTGATACATACGCGACCGTGATCGGCCAGTTCCTTTGGGTGGAGAGCGTAGGAGGCCTCATCGGTCTGGTGCTGCTGTTGGTCGGCTTTGTGATCGGTCTGCCAGCGCCGAATGCAGATGAGGGTGACGAAGCCGTCGTGACGGCCGCCAACTAGTCCGATGCCGGGAGGACATTGCACCACCCTCGCGCGCGACCCTCGAACCGCCACGATGACCACGTAGTGCGGGACCGCGATGGACGAAGTACCGGATGGGACCGATGCCCGAAGGAGCCAGATCGCTAGAGGCTATCGCCCGAGCGCAGCGATCGGCGCCTTCTTGGTACATCGACGGGGCGCCCCGCGCACCTTGCCGCACGGTTAGCAGAGCGCCGCGGGCCAGCGCGCGCGCGCCCCTCGTTGGCGGCGCTCGGGGTGCCGTTTACCTGCTCATCGCGTGCTAGCCCCAATCAGGCGACTCGGCGTCGGCCTCGGCCTTGCCCTCGGCGTGAATCCGGGCATCTCGAGGGGCGCCGCAGAGCGCACAGTTGGGTCTACGGGCAGGGCCCATGGGTGCTGCGGGTACACCCAACTGGAACATGGGCCCGGTCCTCGGATAGACGATGGGGACCTCGGGGCTGGGCTCGAAGACGTGCGGCTGATGCTTGTCGGGTGCCGATGTCTTGGATTCGTCCATGTGGCCGACCCTTTCGATCCTCGTGTTGGGGTAACTACCTGACCCGGATATGAGGCGATGGTAGGCGCCGTACCGAGGCGGATTGAGAGGGTAAATGCGGCACGTCAACGCATAGCACGAGCTTCACGATGCGCGGATCGTGACCATGGGCATCGGCGGCACTGCGGACCCGGACTGCCGAGGCGATACTGGTGCGGTGTCTCAGGATCAACCGACCTCCCACCCCTCGATCCATCTCAGCAGTGCAGACCTCGCGACGGTACTGCCGACGGCCGACGGGCTCCTCATATCCGCCCGCCAGGTGCTCGATGTGAACCGGTCGGGTTGCTACACACGGCCTTCGCAGGCGCTCTATCCGCACCAGTGGAGTTGGGACTCGGCCTTCATCGCGGTGGGCCGGTCCTGGTACGACGCCGAGGGAGCACGCCTGGAGCTCGAGACGCTGTTCGAAGCGCAATGGCAGACCGGCATGGTCCCGTCCATCGTCTTCGACGCTGCGGCACCTCTCGACGCCTACTTCCCCGGCCCGGACGTCTGGCAGTCCGAACGTTCGCCCGCGGCTCCCCGCGGTCGCCCCACGTCCGGCATCACCCAACCACCGATCCATGCCCGGGCGGCCCTGGAGGTCCATCGCCACGCGCCCCCCAACCAGAGCGCCGCCTCCCTGGCCTGGCTGGAACGGATGTACCCACGCCTCGTGGCTCAGCAGCGTTACCTGGCCACGGCCCGAGATCCGCGGGGCATCGGGCTCTCGGCCATCGTCCATCCTTGGGAGTCCGGGCTCGACGACTCCCCCGCCTGGGACCGCGACTTCGGCCGCATCGAGGTGCCAGTGGGCGCCCTGGCGCCCTACCGGCGCCTCGACCTCGATCATGCCATCGCCGCCGACCGGCCCACCGACGCCGACTACGCGCGGTTCCTCTACCTGCTCACGCTCGAGCGTGATGTGGACTACGACGACGCCAGGGTCGTCGCCACCTCGCCCTTCCTGATCGTCGACCCGCTGTTCAACGCGATCCGCCTCTGGTCGGAGCATGCGCTGGCCGAGATCGCCGGACTGATCGGTACGGACCCGGCGCCCCACCGCGCTGCGGCATGTCGAATCCACGATGCCCTCATCGGCGAGCTGTGGGTCTCGAAGCGGCAACGCTTCTGTGCCTGGGACCTGCGCCGGGACCAGAGAGAGCCGGAGGACACTGTCGTCTCGTTCGGACCGCTCCTCGATCCAGACCTGCCGCGGCCGATCGTGGCAGCGATGTGCCGGGAACTCGAGTCGCCCTCGTTCCACCCGCGTCGAGACGGCCTCCACTACCTGGTCCCCACCTACGACGAGCGCGCGGCCGACTTCGACCCCGAGCGCTATTGGCGCGGGCCGATCTGGTTGAACACGAACTGGCTGCTCTGGCATGGCCTCCTCCAGCACGGCCGGATCGTGCTAGCCGACGAGATCGTTGCCAGCTCCGTGGAGCTCGTGCGCCGTTCAGGCTTCCGCGAGTACTTCGACCCGCTGGACGGCTCGGGCCACGGCAGCGACGGGTTCAGCTGGAGCGCGGCGCTCTTCACCGACATGGTGCTGGCCAGTCGCGGCCCGCACACGCTGGCGCGACCTGGTTCGCGATCGTGAGGTCGACGAGTCCTCGGCATCTGACCTACCGGACGGGTAGGACAGGCTTCAGCCTCAGGCCCCAGGGTGGTCACGACGCACGCATCGTGCCAGAGAACACCCCCGGGGTTCCGGTCGTTGCCATCAGCTCGCCAACCGGCCAGGGCCTCGATGCGATTAAGCGCTGGTTCGAACCCCGCAAGACGCTGGCCCTCGTGGGTTCTCAGGCGTCGGCAAATCCACGCCGCTCAGCCGGCTCGCCGGAGAGGAGCTGATGGTCACGCGCGCGATCCGAAAGGAGGACGCGCGGCCGGGCACGATCTCCGATCGCCGCGCGCGATCCGGACGGGTTCCGCTCCGTCGGGACGGGTTGGTCGGTGCGGCGTGATGAGGTACTGTCTGCAGCGCACGCGCCGTCGACGTCGCGAGGATCCAGCCGTACGATTGCCTCCACGGAGCCCCGAGGCGACCGTCACCGCGTCGGGGGGACAGTTCGCGGACGACGCGACCGTATCATGTCCGGGCTCACATTGGACCAGGAGGCCGGCCCGCGATGCGATTCGTCCACGACATCGTGCCCCAGTACGACCTGACCTACGCCGACGTGTTCATGGTGCCAAGCCTCTCGGCCGTCTCCTCACGCCTGGACGTGGACCTCACGACCCCGGACGGTCTCGGCACGACAATCCCGGTCATCGTGGCCAACATGACAGCGGTCGCAGGCCGCCGCATGGCGGAGACCGTGGCGCGCCGGGGCGGGCTCACCGTGCTGCCCCAGGACATCCCGCTCGATGTCATCGAAGAGAACCTGCGCTATCAGAAGAGCAGGCACCCGATCTATGAAACGGCAATCACCCTGGGGCCGACCGAGACCGTCGGTGCGGCGCTGAACCTGATACACAAGCGGGCGCACGGCGTGCTGGTCGTCGTGGACGAGGAACGGCGTCCCATCGGCATCTTCGCAGAGCGCGATGCCACAGGATTCGATCGGTTCACCCAGCTCCAGAACGTGATGAAGCGTGACCTCGTCCTCGTCGACTCGAACTCCAGCCTCAAGGCGATCTTCGAGCTGCTGAGCGAGCACCGGATCAGCGCAGCACCGGTGGTCGACGGTGACGGGCGGCTCTTGGGCGTGGTCACGCGGCGGGGTGCGCTCCGCTCGACGATCTACCGTCCGGCCTTGAACGCGCGCGGTGAGTTGATGAGCGCCGTCGCGGTGGGAATCAGCGGCAATTCGGCCGATCGCGCGGCTGCGCTCGCGAGGATGGGTGTCGACGTGATCGTGATCGACACAGCGCACGGGCACCAGGCCAAGATGCTCCGCGCGATCGAGGCCGTCCGCGCAGCCGTTGGATTGCTGCCGATTGTGGCCGGTAACGTTGCCACCGGGGTAGGGACGCGGGACCTGATCGACGCCGGGGCCGACATTGTCAAGGTAGGTATCGGCCCGGGTGCGATGTGTACCACGCGGATGATGACGGGCGTCGGACGACCGCAGTTCACCGCGGTCATGGAATGCGCGGCCGAGGCAGCGCTCCGTGGGAAGCACGTCTGGGCTGACGGCGGCGTCCGGTACCCGCGTGATGTAGCGCTCGCCCTGGCGGCGGGTGCGGCATCAGTGATGTTCGGTTCTTGGCTCGCCGGCACCTACGAGAGCGCCGCGGACACGCTGCGCGACCGAGACGGGCGCCTCTACAAGGAGAGCTTTGGAATGGCGTCGAACCGAGCGGTCCGCAACCGGACGCACGCAGAGACACCGTTCGAGCGCGCACAGAAAGAGCTCTTCGAGGAGGGGATCAGCACGTCGCGGATGTACCTCGATCCGGAGCGGCCGGGCGTGGAGGACATCCTTGACCAGGTGGTCGCGGGGGTGCGTTCGTCATTCACGTACGCGGGCGCGGCCACGATCCAGGAGTTCCACCAACGCGCCGTCGTCGGTATCCAGAGCGCGGCGGGCTACGAAGAAGGACGACCCCAGCCCACATCCTGGTAGGACGCCGTTGGCGCGACATCGCGCCGCGATGATGCGCCTCGAGACGCGCGAGGCCCAACTCCGGTAGATCGGCACCCTCACTCTGATCACGGCTGTGCCAAGCCTCGTCTCTTGGTCCGCAGGGTGGGCCCGGACGTTTCCGCGATCGACGTGGCGTCCGCCCGCCTTCAGGAACTTCCGGGCGTGCGGTCCTCGGTTCCACTCCATGACCGGGCCTGCATCGTGGCAAGGTACTTGGCAAGCTCCGGGCATGGCGCGGGAATCGACGTCCCCCTATTTGCTACCGGTTTGGGTCGCCGACGTGGTCCTGCCTGACCTGCCGGCGCTGGCTGGACTTCTTTCGTCCATCCCCCCGGAGTCCTGAACGGGGCCAGGCCCTTCCGGAGTCGGCATGGCTCCTAGCCTGCACGATGACCACATCGCGTGCTGCGTGGCGGCATGCTCGCCAGTCGAGAGTGACCGCTCGGCAAAGGCCGGCCCTCCGCCGTTGATCGCGGTGCTACCGTGATCTGGGGATTGCCGACCTCCGACAGTCGCCCTCTCACGCGGAGGTCTATCGATGAGCGATCGAAAGCGGACGGCCGAGTCGAATGTCGGTGCGTTCTACGGTGGGGTCGTACAAGTCTCGCTGCCGATACCGGCGGTGGGAGTCGAGTCGCAGCCGAGCGAGCCGCGGCCTGAGGACGAGTGGAAGGTCCCGATGGGGCCTGTCGAGACCAAGGATGAAGTGCCCCACGAGCCGGTGCACCCCGAACCCACGGTGCTCTTGCCGCCGAGTCCGACTCACAGAAGGTAGTCGTCCGGCCACACCGCGCCTCGGAGCCCGATCCAACTGGACCTCCGTCCCCCCGCCACTCTGGTGACATTGGCGCACGCTAGCTAACGACAGCGTGGCCGCGTCACCGATCACCCGTTTCGAACGTGGATAATCGCGAAATGAGTATCCACGGCTTCGGCCTCGTGGCCGACGTGAGTTCGGCCGACCCGGCGGCCATCGAACCCCTGCTGCGTGCGCTCGTTGGCGGCGAGCTCACTGTGACCGCGGACGGCTTCCACGTTGCGGCGACACTCTCTGGCGAGTCCGCCCAGGACCTGAATCGGTCCCTCCTCTCCGCCCTCCGCCGCATCGAGCGACGCACGCGCCTGCGGTCCGCCTGGACGCTAGATGGCATCACCGAGCGCTTCTTCAACTACGTTTCGAAGGGCTCTCGGCCCGCGTCCACCTAACGGCGCGTCGTCAACGCTATGCGCGGGATCGTGCCGCAGCCTAACCTCTCTCGCGCGCCTAGGCCGGCGCGTATGCTTCGAACGTGGCCACGATCGAAGAATGGCGCCCTTGGGGAGGCAATGACGACGCGAGCGAATACGCTGCACTCTCGACGGACTGGCCGCACGACGAGACACGCTGCCCAGCGTGCCAAGCCCCCAACTACTGGGCATGGACGGCCCGCGCCTTCGGAGCGGCCGCGGGAGACAACCGTCGCTTTGGCTGGCGTCGGCCAGCGCGTGAGGCATTCAGGCGGGTCTACCCGAATCGGTTCCGAGGGGTGGCCGAGCATCGCCGTCAAGTTCGCAGGGGCTCTAAGTCCGCCCCAGCCGCCGAGAAGCACGTGCGAGAGGAGGCGGTTAGATTCCTGGTTGCAGGTCTCGCGGCTGCGCGGCGAGAACGAATTGTCCCGCCACGATGGAAACCGGGCTCTCGCGAGAGGTACGACGGCCCTTGGCCGTACCAGTGGCCGTGTTTCGAGATCGCCCAGTCTGAGGCTGCCCAGGCCTTCGTGACCGCACTTCGAGAGGCCTATCCCGCGCGTTTTCCAGAAGGGGTCAAGTTCCCCTTTCGGGATCCGCAGCAGTATGCCGCCGCCCTCCTCCGGGCAGTCATCGCAGACGGCATCGTTCGCCAGGCTCCCCTTTCTGCGAACTCACCGGCCGTGCGATCGCTGATCGACGAGCTTCACCGACTCGTTTCCAAAGAAGGCCAGACGTTTGCTTCGATTTGGTTGATCGACGACGTTGATTTCAGTGCTGTGGACCACCAAGCGCTCGGTGAAGTCACCCTCCACGAAGCACCTCAGCCACAGAACCTAGTCTCCTCGCTCCTGCCCGAGGCTTTGTGGGCCGGCGAGTTGAATCACTCGCTTAGCGCTCGCCACGGCGGCTTCCTATCCGCCGCTCGAGACGGAACGGACTATCACTACGACACTACAAATACCCTGAACGAGGAGATAGGTCGAGTCGTAGCCGCCATTCGGCTTGCGACAGGCTCGACAGGACCGATGCGGATGGTCTGGATCGGCGAGCCCTCGATGATCCACGTCCAGATGCCCGAAGCTCACCGCCAGACCGAAGCGTGGGCCATGGAGTCTTTCTGGAGGCGCGTCGGCGTGGTCAAAGCTGCCGATCTGCCCGGGCTACGGGCACTGACAGGGCTGATCGAGCAGGCCCAGGCGCAATCTGGACAAGGCAAGCAGGCGACTGTGTCCTCGGTGGCCATCGTAATCAGCAGGTACTCGCGGTCTTTGACCGGTATGTCGTGGCAAGACGTCGTTCTTGATCTCGCGACGGCTCTGGAGGCGTGCTTCGGCCCCGAATCCAAGGAAGAGATCGGACTGACGCTGAAGACGCGGGCGGCCCATCTACTCGGGCGGGACGACCCAGCGAAGGCGGACGCGATCTTCGGCGAGATCGCCGACCTCTACCAAATCAGATCCGACCTGATCCATGGCAGCGCCCGATTCAAGCGAACTCCGGGCAAGCTGTTCGAGGACCGAGGCTACACGCATCTCTTCCCTGATGACCGGATTCGAGCGTTGCTCGACGGGTGGCGGGATATCGTCCGCCGCGCCATCTGCGTAAGACTGCTTCTCGGCGACGCTCGTCTCGGGCCGGCCCTGTGGCCGTTGGTCGGTGACACCATCCCCGTGGACCGGAACCTGGTGCGCAATGACAAACGCGAGGAGTGGTGCCAGAGACTGGTCGGTGAGGCCGCAGACCTTGGCCTGCCGCTGCTCGTGCTACCGGCCTACCAGCAGGCCGAGCGAGTAGCCAAGAAGGCCGCCGAGCAAGGCGAGCTGTTCGGGTAGCGGTCAGGAGCCCCGAAGCCCTGTCTGAGGCCAGGGCC
>Ga0187861_10002402_pt1 | contig 17622 bp, 9 predicted proteins | sample June2016WEW_10_1_3_FD_132986 | JGI IMG/M metagenome (GOLD analysis project Ga0187861, IMG submission 132986) | Peatland microbial communities from SPRUCE experiment site at the Marcell Experimental Forest, Minnesota, USA - June2016WEW_10_100 | ecosystem: Environmental > Terrestrial > Soil >...
AGCAAGGCCTACGTGGATCAGACCAACACTGGATATGCCTGGGGGTACGCGCTCTTCAACCCGCGGCTCGGATACCGCTGGAACAATGACAAATTAGGCGGAGAAATCATGCTTTCGGGCCGCAATGCCTTTGGGAAGTATTACATCGCATTCACCGAACCGGATCCCGATGGCAATTCCTATCAGCCGGGTCCCATGGATGAGTGGTTCATCACCGCCCGCTTCTTTCTGGGAGGCCGGAAGTAGCAGCCTGCAAATATGATTCGAGATTCGAGATTCGAGATTCAATACGCTCAATCTCGAATTTCGAATCTCGAATCTCGAATTTCGAATTTCGAATCTCGAATTTCCCATATTAAAACCCTTCGGTACGAGCTATCCCCCCAAATACCGCTTGTACTCCGGCTTCTGCCCAGCTACAAATAACCCCTTGGCATTGGAAAGAGAAAGGAATCAAACATGGCCATTACCCTCAGCGGATCCTCCTTATCAATCGAAGATCTTGTCCGCATTGCGAGGCGGGGGGAAAAGGTCGAACTCGATCCTTATGCTCTGGAACGCATCCGAGTGTGCCGGGCGATGCTCGAAGAAAAGATCCGCGCTCACGAGATCATGTACGGAGTCAACACCGGCATCGGCGAATTTTCCGAGGTGGTGCTGACCGATGAACAGGTGCAGCAATTCCAACGATACTTGATATACAACCATGCGGCGGGGATCGGCGATCCGGCGCCGATCGAGCACGTTCGCGCCGCGATGGCGGGGCGGATCAATGTCCACGCGCACGGAAACTCGGGCTGCCGGCCCGAAATCACGATGACGCTGGTCGATATGCTGAACAAGGGGGTGACGCCGGTTGTATGCCAGAAGGGATCGGTCGGCGCCTGCGGTGATCTTGCCCCTATGGCGCAGCTGGCGCTGCTGATGATGGGCGAGGGAGAGGCCTTCTATCAGGGAGCTCGCCTGCCCGGACGGGTTGCATTGGAACGTGCGGGAATCCCTGTCCCCGGACTACACGCCCGCGACGGCCTTGCGACGATCAATGGTTCCAATTTGCTGACCGCCATGAGCGCTCTCCATCTTCATGACATCAACCGCTGGCTGAAGCAGGCCGAAATCGCATGTGCCATGACGCTCGAGTCGCTTTACGCGAATCTGAGGCCTTACGATGTCCGGCTTCACCAGCTGCGCGGCTTCCCAGGGGCCGTGCGCAGCGCCAAGGCCATCATGAAATGCGTCGAGGGAAGCGACCTGCTGTCAGGCAAAATCAAGACCAAGGTGCAGGACGCGTATTCGATGCGCTCGAGTCCGCAGGTCATCGGAGCTGCCCACGACGCCGTCGCCTTCGCGGCCAGGCAAGTCGAGATTGAGCTCAACGGCGTTGGGGACAACCCCATTTTCCTGCCGGAAGCAAAGCTGACCCTGACCGGCGCCAACTTCCAGGGCACACCGGTTTCGCTTCCCATGGATATGATCGGAGCCGCCGTGACCATGATATGCGTGCTGTCCGAGCGGCGCCTGAACCGGCTCACGAATCCCGCGTTGAGCGTGGGATTGCCGGCGTTCCTTACCAAGGGGGCCGGCATGTTTTCCGGCCTAATGCTAAGCCAATACACGGCCGACACCCTCATCGTCGAGCAGCGCATCCTGTCGACTCCGGCATCCATCGGTTCCATTCCCGCTGCCGCCGATCAGGAAGATTTTGTATCCATGGGCATGAACACCGCGCTCAAGAACGGCCAGATTCTCGAGAACGCCTATGGCGTGCTTGGGATCGAATTCATGGCAGCCGCCCAAGCACTGGACTTCCGTGAATTCATGCCGGGGCGCGGTGTGCGGAAAGCCCGCAAGGTCGTGCGCGAGCATGTCCCGCATCTCGAGGAAGACAGGCCGCTTTACCCTGATCACAACACGATGAAATCGTTGGTCCAATCCTGCGAGATCCTGGATCAGGTGGAGAGCGAGGTGGGCTCGCTCGAATAAATCTCGCTGCCTCGTAACATCACGAACCACGCGAAAAACACCAAATCACCATTTGTGCATTTCGGGCGTTCGCGGGTCGATTGGAGCAATTGGGTAACTGTTTCGCATTTTTCTGAGATTCGGATCGCATGATCGAAAGGTAAGACAAATCCGATGATGCCAGCGAAGACGAGCACGGACGAAACGGGACATATCGACCGGAGGATCGGTCCGTATACGGCTACCAGCATTGTGGTGGCTAACATGATCGGCGCCGGCATCTTTACCACATCGGGTATCGTGGCAGCGCAGGTTCCGGGCGCGGGATGGGTGATTGTCTGCTATCTTCTCGGCGGCATGATCGCGCTTTCGGGAGCACTATGTTACGCGGAGTTGGCTACCCGCATGCCCGAAGAAGGCGGCGAGTACGTCTATCTCAAAAAACTCTACCACCCCGCCCTGGGATTTCTCACCGGCTGGACCAGTTTTCTGGCGGGCTTTTCCGCGCCGATCGCGGCCTCGGCGCTCGGGTTTGCAGAATACATTTCCCCGGGTTTCAACAGACACCTTCCGAGCATGTCTTCGGCCGGAGTGACGATCGAAAAAAAGGCCATCGCAGCCGCCATCATCCTGTTGTTCACGATCGTCCACTATGTCGGCATCCGTCTGGGATCGATCGTTCAAAACACGTTGACCGCGATCAAGATCGCCATTGTTCTTGGCCTGGCATCCCTCGGTCTGATCTTCGGTTTTATTCATGGACATTGGGGTGGGACTGCTTTTTCGCTCGCCACAGCCGGCGGCACGGGCACGGTGGCCTTCGGTTCCGCGATGATGCTTGTGATGTTCGCCTACAGCGGGTGGAACGCGAGCGCCTACATCGCAGGAGAATTAAAAAACCCGCGGCGCACATTGCCTTTGTCTTTGTTGGGCGGAACCGGGATCGTGATCATTCTCTATCTAGCCGTCAACATCTTCGTACTTCAATCTGTCCCGTTTGATGTGCTCAAGGTGACGAAACCAGTTCTGGAAGAAGCTTCGAGGAGAGCCTTCGGAGATTGGATCGGAAACGTGCTCGGCATGCTGGCAGGGCTGGCTCTGCTCTCCTCCCTGAGCGCGTACATCATTCTCGGGCCGCGTGTTTATTACGCCATGGCACAGGACAGGCTTTTTTTCCCATTGGCGGCCAGAGTGCACAAGCGTTTCGGCGTGCCCGGCGCTTCCATCCTGTTGCAGGGGGCCATCGCGATGTTGATGGTCGCATTCGGCACTCTGGAGCAAATTGCTTTTTATGTCGGCTTTGCCCTGGGGATCTTTCCCTGGCTGGCTGTAATCGGCGTGTTTCTGGCGCGCAAAAAAGGCATCGGCGAAGAGTCAGCTGCCAGGGTCTGGGGATATCCGGTCGTCCCCGTGTTTTATCTGATCAGCAGTCTGGCTCTGATGATCATCGCTTACATCAACGATCCATCTGATTCGAGCATAGCGCTCATCTCCATCGCTTTCGGCATCCCCTGCTACTTTCTGCTGGTGAAGACGATCAAGCCTGAACGCGTCACGAGAAGCCATTCCGCACCATTCCAATAGATTACAGTCCGGGGCCAGGAGGCCAGGCAAAGCTCTAGCCCGCACTTCTCACCAGATTTCGTAGCGAGGAGGCGCAGACGGGCATGGATACAAGGCGCGCGACCGAGGGCTCTGCAGGCGTACTCAGCAGTACGTCGAGGAGCCCGACCGAGCGCAACGCAGTAGACATGCCCGGATCCGCCGCCGCAGTAGAAAGCTGGTGAGAAATGCGGACTAGGTGCCGGCGCGGGACACGATCGGTTCGTCGTGGCGATCAATAAGGGGAGAGTGTGTTCAACATCTGCCCGGCGGCGAGGACCTCCGGCGTGTTGGCATCGGCAGTGGACCACAGGCTGAGGAAGCGCTTGAACTCCTCACGCGCATCCCCGATTCTTCCGGAATGGACGAGCAGTCCGGCGAGGTGGAAATGCGCCAATGCGAACTGCGGGTTGTAGGAGAGGGCGGCGCGATAGGCTCGTTCCGCATCCTGTGCGGAGCCGATTTTTTCATAAATCTGGCCGACGCCGTCCATCATGAAGGCATAGTCGTAGGAAGCGCTCCAGTAGCCGAACTTATCCTTCACCCACTCGAGGTCTTTGATTGCGCGGAGTGCCTCGTCCCTCTTCCCTTCCTCGGCGTTGATGCGCGCGAGGAGGTGGAGATAGTACTTGTATGCCGGCTTGTAATTCATGGCCGTGATCGCGCTCGCATCGAGCATCTTGCGAAGCTGCGCAAGCGCTGCTTCCGCGCCGGGCCGGTTGCCGCCCGCCAGGTGGATCAGTCCGTTGAGCCATACCAATTCATCGTGCGGTGCATCGCTGCTCAACCCGTCCTTGACGAGCTGAAGTCCCTGTTCGCAGGCAGCGAGGGCCGGGCCCAATTCACCCAGCCGATAGTGGTAATACGATGAAACGGCGAGGAAGCGCGCCCTGACCAGATCACTGTTATTCTCGCCGAGCATCAGGCTTAGCCTCTGCTGCGCCGCGCGGTTGCGGCCCCGAAGAATGTCCAGGAACACCAGGCTGCGCTTGACGTAATAGAGGCTGCTGTCCTTTTCGACCGCCTTGTCTTTCATCTCCTCGGCTTTATCGTAGGCACCTGCCAGCATGTAAATGTCGCCCAGACTATCGTAGGCGTTGGTGGACGGATCGATTTTGAGATAGCGCAACAACGCCTGGAGCGCGCGGGCATGATCGCCTTCCCATGCGTAGCAATAGCCCATGTGGTTGTAAGCCAGCGCGTAGTTTTCATCAAGGACCAGGGCTTCCTGATATTTGTTGATGGCCTCCTTTACATCCGCGGTGTGAAAATAAGACTCCGCCAGCTCATAGAGGTATTCGACGCGCTGCGGCTGCAGGCCGATGAGCTTTTCCAGTTGGACCCGCTCGTCAAAAGTTCTGCCGGATACGCGCGCGAGCAGTGCGTTGATGCGCAGCTTGTCGATCTCCGTCAACGAGCCGGACTGCTCCTGGACGGCTTGGATCTGCCACTGGGCCTCGCTCCACTGGCTCTGAAAGACGCGTACTTCCCCCAGCAGCAGGCGCGCCAGGGCGAAAGTGGGATCGATCTCGAGCGCCGAGCGGAATTCGTGTTCCGCGAGTGCCATATCGAGATGCTCCCAGGCCTGCGCTCCCTTCCAGTAATGACGCAGGGCATCCATGTTGTGCGTGAGGAGGAGCACCGCCGGCCGGTACCTCTCGGGATTGGCCGCCAGGTTTTCCTCCAACGAAGGATCATAGGATTGCAGGATCCGTCCTACGAGGTCGTCGACGCCCTTGGTGATCAGTTGGTCGAAGCCCCAGTAGCGGGTTGTGAATGTTTCGGACCGTCCCCGATTCGTCAGGCTGACTCTGAGCTCGAACGCCCCCAGGGATTGGCGCAGTTCGGCGGAAACCGACAGCGCGGGATCACGAACCGTTTCGGATCGCGTCAGTATCCTCCCCAAGAGTCCGCCGCTGCCACGCCTGGCAGGCTGCGACTTGCGCGCGGCACTTTCGAGCCGCAACGCCTGCGCAAACTCCTGCTGATCGTAGACCGTTACTTCCTGCACCTGGGACAAGGTCCGTTGGAGAGCGAATTCCAGCAGGCCGGGAGGGACCGCATCCCCGTCGACGCGGAAATCCTTGATCACAATGCACGGGAAGTAGACCGTGCTGACTGAAAACATGAGATAACCCGCCGTCACCATGAGAACCGCAGCTCCGCCCCAAAGAGCCATGCGCACGGCCCGCCTGGAGTTGCGTGGCCCGGGTGGATGGTCGCCGGGCGGCTCGGTTGCCGGAGGGCTCCCGTTGGCGCGCGGCACGGTGACCGATTCCCTCTGCGGGAAGGGAGTAGAAGCCGGGATGCGGCCGGAATCTCTTTCCAGCTTCAGGGTCTTCAGGTCGGCACGCAGTCGGGCGGCGCTTTGATAGCGCGCGTCCAGGTCCTTTTCCAGCGCCTTCTGAATGACCGCTTCCAGCGCCAAAGGGAGGGCAGGCCTCCAGACCCGCGGCGCAAGCGGAGTGCGATTCAGGATTGCCTCGAAAATGACTCCGCATGTCGGCCCTTCAAAGGGCGGCCGTGCCGCCGCCATTTCGTACAGCACGACTCCCAGCGAGAAGAGATCGCTTCGGGCATCGGTTTCCTCGCCTCTGATCTGTTCGGGCGACATATAGGCCGCCGTACCCACAGGCATACCGGGTGAGGTCAGGAGAATATCGGCGGGTTCCTGCGCGCCTTCCTCGCCCTGCGCCGGCTGCTGTCGCGCGGGCATACCCAGTTTAGCGAGTCCGAAGTCCAGAACCTTGACCTGTCCTTCTCCCGTCACAAAAATATTGGCGGGCTTGATGTCTCGATGCACGATTCCCTTGGTGTGGGCCGCGTTCAATGCGTCCGCGATCTGGATGCCAATCTCGAGTATGAAGTCGACATCGAGCGGCTCCGCGGCAATGATGCGATCCAGCGATCGCCCTTCAAGCAGTTCCATCACCATGAAGGGCCGGCCGCCCTCGTCGCAGATATCGTAGAGTGTGCAGATATGCGGATGATTTAACGCCGATACGGCAAGCGCTTCACGTTGGAACCGTTTGAGCGCCTGGTCGTCGCCCGCCAGTTCCTTGGGAAGGAACTTGCAGGCCACGGTGCGCCCGAGCCGCACGTCCTCGGCCCGATACACGACGCCCATGCCGCCGCCGCCAAGCTTCTCGACAATACGATAATGGGAAATGGTTTTGCCAATCAAAACGTGCCTCCGGTGGACTCCGGCGAGACAGATCTTATGATCACAGACACCGGTTCCGCAACCACGAAACGCACAAAAAGCGCGCGCGCGGCTTTCGCGCATTTTGCGTGTTTCACAGTCAGCCGGGTATGCTGGTAGAATTGGTCTGTTTTTTGCATCATTGTTTGCCGTGAACCCAGAGGCCGATGCGCGTACGTCCGAGAATAGGACCTTATGAAAACCATCATTGAGCCATTCAAGATCAAGGTGATTGAAAGCATTCGCATGACAAACCCCGAAGAGCGCCGGCAGATCCTGAGCCGTGCGGGCTACAACTTGTTTCTCATTCCGGCAGAGGATGTCCTGATCGATCTGCTGACCGACAGCGGCACGGCCGCCATGAGCGCAAAGCAATGGGCCGCCATCATGGACGGCGACGAATCCTATGCGGGAAGCCTCTCCTGGTATCGTTTCGAAGAAGCTGTGCGCGAGATCTTCGGATTTTCCCATATCATTCCGACCCATCAGGGGCGTGCGGCGGAGCGCATCCTATTCAGTCTGACCTGCCGTCCGGGCGATGTCGTTCCCAGCAACACACACTTCGACACGACGCGCGCGAACATCGAGTATCGCGGCGCCACAGCCCTCGACATGGTGATCCCCGAGGGTAAGGAGCCGGCCTTGCTGCATCCCTTCAAAGGGAACATGGATGTGGAGGCCCTGGAAAACGTGATTCGCAAATTCGGCAAGGAGAAGGTGCCGCTGGTGATGCTCACGATCACCAACAATTCCGGGGGCGGACAGCCGGTCTCGATGGGTAACATCCGCGAGGTAAGCGAAACCGCGCACCGCCACGAAATCCCATTCTATATTGATGCCTGCCGTTTCGCCGAGAATGCCTACTTCATCAAGCTGCGCGAGCCCGGGTACGAATCCAAGACCGTTCCAGAAATCGTGCGCGAGATGTTCTCCTATGCCGACGGATGCACGATGTCAGCCAAAAAGGACGGTTTGGCCAATATCGGCGGGTTTCTCTGCACCAACGACATCAAGCTCGCCGAAAAAGAAAAGGAGCTCCTGATTCTCACGGAGGGTTATCCTACCTACGGCGGGCTCGCCGGGCGTGACCTGGATGCCATCGCCGTCGGCCTCAGGGAGGTGATGCACGAGGATTATCTGAACTACCGGATTGCCTCCACCAGCTATCTCGGCAATCATATTGCAGAACGAGGCGTTCCCATCGTCCAGCCCCCGGGAGGACATGCGATCTACATCGATGCCAAAGCCATGCTGCCTCACGTGCCTGTCTCCCAATATCCGGGACAGGCGCTCTGCTGCGAGCTCTATCGGGCCGGCGGCATTCGCTCCGTCGAAATCGGTTCCGTGATGTTCGGGCGATGGGATGCAGAAGCCGGACGGGAGATTCCCGCGGCCATGGAGCTGGTGCGCCTCGCGATACCCCGGCGTGTCTATACTCAAAGCCACATCGATTACGTGGTTGAGATAATCCTGGATGTCTTCGCGCACAGGGATTCGATCCCCGGATACCGGATCGTTCAGCAGCCGCCGTTTCTGCGGCATTTCACTGCCAGGTTTGAAGCGCTGCCCGCGGGCGGGAAATAAGGATTCCGTGCTGCCGCAGAGCAGGACTATTCCGATTGACTCCCGCGGCCAAATTGTGCCATCTTACCCCCAAATCTAAACATCACCTATAAATGACGCCACGCGATCCCGGGCAGCTGAGGGAGTCGTTTCCCATGATCAATAGAGTTGTAGCGGCAACCCATCTGGCCTGGCCCTTAACCAACACCATGTGAGGAAGGCACTGATTATGAAAGGCTACCTTACGAATCGGGCGAGTGAATCACGACTTTTGTCGCGAGCCGGGTTACAATCAAAGACAGCGAAGATTCTGGCGTGCCTGTTCGTAGGAGTCGGTTTGCTCTTGCTTCTTCTCAGCCCGCTCTCGGTCGGCCAGGTCGTTTCCAAGTTGCAAAACGCGAAGCGTACCTATCGACCGTCTTACTCTGTGCACGGATCCACACTCGGAACACTCCGGCTAACGCCCCGCCAAGGCCTCCTGAAATCGACGCAGCCACTGGACAGATCTGATGCGGGAGTTGAGTTTGCGATGGATAGGATCCTTGTGGCGTTTCAAGATGGAACGCCTTCCTCGGAAAAGGCGCGGATCTTGGCTCAGGCCTCCTCAAATCTGAGACTCACTGCCGGCTCTGGAAGTCCGTTTTTCGATATTGTTCAAATAGCCGGCGGAGACACCGCGCCGAGTGAATTGGCCGCCAGACTCATGAGTGATCCGCGTGTGCGGGTGGCGGAACCGGATTATGTTGTGCACACTCAACAGAAGATCCCAAACGACCCTTATTTCCCGTATCTATGGGGCCTTCGAAACACGGGACAAGGCAATTACGGCTCCTCCACATGTACAACCTGCTCGAAACCTGGAGCAGACATTTCTGCGGCCAAGGCTTGGGATATAACCACGGGAAGCGGCCAGGTGATCGTCGCCGTGATCGACACGGGGGTGGATTATACCCACCCGGATCTGGCTGCCAACATATTGCGCGACAGTTCCAACAAAGTTGTCGGTTACGATTACGTCAACAATGACAATGACCCAATGGATGACTACGGCCACGGCACGCACTGTGCGGGAACTATTGGCGCGGCCGGAAACAACGGTGTGGGCGTCGCCGGCGTCTGTTGGAACGTCAAGATCATGCCGCTGAAATTCCTGGACGCAACAGGGTCTGGTTATAATTCTAATGCGATCCTTTGCATCGATTTTGCCATAGCACACGGCGCACATGTCATGAGCAACAGTTGGGGTGGAGGAAGTTTTAGTCAACTGCTCTTGGATGCGATCCATCGGGCCGAGAAAGCGGGAATCCTATTTGTCGCTGCAGCAGGGAACTCTGCTTATGACATAGACCAGGGAGGTTTCTACCCCGCGGGCTACAACATGTATGCATCCAATGTAATCGCCGTGGCAGCGACCGACGATAATGACGTACTCGCATCTTTCTCAAACTATGGCCCTGGTACATGTGATATAGCGGCTCCCGGAAATATGATATACAGCACCTTGCCGTCCGGAAATTGTCCCCTGTGCGCATCCTCCGGTTACGGCTATTTGAGTGGTACCAGCATGGCAACGCCTCATGTGGCGGGTGCTGCCGCGCTGATCAAGAGCGAGTTTCCGGCAGCCTCAATGATTGAACTGCGATCACGGCTCCTGTATTCAGCTGACCATCCGAGCGAAATGGAAGGATATACTCGATGGGGAAGATTGAATGTATTCAACGCAATGCAGTCTGATACCGTACCACCCGGCACGCCTTCAAACTTTTCCATTGCACAGGATTCTGGGACAGGGTTGAGACTCACTTGGACGGACTCAGGGGACGACAATTTGTCGGGGACTGTGAGTGCCTACCAAGTGTTCTATAACACCATTCCGGACTTGACCACTGCGACAATGGTGGAGCCACGCATGAAGCCCGGGCCCTCAGGAACCGCTGAGACGTTCGATCTGGACGGTCTGACGCCGCAGACGGTTTACTACGTCAGCATACGCGCCGTCGACAAGGTGGGAAATCTATCGGCGATTGTTTCTGCTGATCCAGTCATGACCGGTAGCGCATCCTTTTACGACGGAGCAGAATCGACACCTTCGTTTTCAACTTCTTACGGCCCGGCATGGTCCGTGACAAACGGCGACTCCCACACAGGCGAACATTCCTATGGTAGTTCTGCTACCCCATCTGCGAGTCAATCTTCGCTGCTGCAAATGAATAGCGTTTATGCAGTCAGCGGCCCCACCTACGTCACGTTTTGGGCTAAGCTGGATATTGACAGTGCCAGAGACTTTCTTGAGTTGCGAGTGACTGACACCAAAAACGGCACGTCCAATTATATCCTTATAGGCGGCGGAAATTCTCCGTGGGCTCGTTATCAATACGACCTGAGTTCATATGCAGGCCATAGCGTGCTGATCGGCTTTTACCTGTACATAGGGAGTAGTACTGCAAGTCCGCCAACACATCGCGTCTGGATCGACGATGTCGCTATCGTCCAATTGACAAAGGGATGGGAAGATGATGTCGAAGGCGCGGCGCAGTTTACCGGATTCCCGCCTTGGAGCATAACGACGGAGAGCAGTGCGAGTGCTTCTCACGCGTGGTCTGACAGCCCCGGGTCTAACTATGCGAACAATGTGCGTTTGCCGCTGATGCAGAACGCGAGCACGGCGGTACCGAGTAATCTTGGCTCAGTTCAGCTGGTCTTCAAGGCAAAGATCGATCTGGAGGCTAATAGGGATTACCTTCTGGTCTTTGCGTCGCCTGACGATGGCGCGAACTGGAATTATCTGGGAGAGCTTACAGGAACATCAGACTGGACCCTACATACTTTTGATCTGCCCGGGTGGACAAAAGTGCGGGTGTTGTTTCTTCTCGAGACTAACGAGGCGGTGACCAGGGACGGGGTTTATCTTGATGATATCGGCATATGGGGCGAAGTATTCGCCGAGGCTAAACATGTTCCCGCAAATCCACCTGGGACATCAGTGAGCATGCCGATCTTTGAGGGAGGAGCAAGTACGGCGATCACGAGTGCCACCTCAGAGGCGGCACAGGTCGGTTGGGCAAATGGGGTTGTGGCTTCTGGCGGGACGCCGTACGGCACTGCCGTCTTCAGCTCTGCGCAAGGGAATGTTGTCGTAAGCGAGGCCGCGGTCAGTGCATCGCCTCCGACCACGGCGGCGCGCATGTTCATTGACTATCGAACCGGTGTGGCCCCTAGTCCGCCGCAGTCGGGTGCAGGTACAGTCGATATTTATACTGGAGTAGCAGTCGTCAACCGGGGTGCCGCTTCCGCGAATGTTACCTACACTCTGCGTGATGGTGGAGGAACTACGCTCTCCGTGGGACATGGAAACGTGGCGTCTGGTTCGCACCTTGCTAAGTTCATTCATCAGCTCAACGAAGTGGCTCCCGATTTCAACATTCCGGCAAATTTCGCGACGAACGTCCAGTTCGGCTCCCTCGAAATTGGAAGCGACCAACCTCTCTCTGTGCTTGCATTGCGCCTTACGGTGAACCAGCGCGGCGACCTTCTGTTCACAAGTACGCCAGTTGCTGACTTGACGCAATCCGTGGGCAACGCTTCCTTTTACTTTCCTCAGATTGCAGATGGAGGCGGTTACATCACAACGCTTACTTTGCTCAATACCAGTAGCACAGTGGAAACGGGCAGGATCTCATTTTTCGAGGATGACGGGACTGCCCTGACAGTCCACCTGGCCGGTGGAAGCACAAATTCGGTTTTTACTTACTCCATACCTCCAAGAGGCGTATTCGTGCTGCAGACCGATGGAACACCCGCGGGGTCCAATGCCGGATGGGTGCAGGTGAAGCCTGACACGAGCAGTATCAGTCCAGTGGGAGCGGGAGTCTTCAGTTATTCTCAGGGAGGTGTCAGAGTAACTGAATCCGGAGTGCCGGCTGCGGCCGCGACAACTCATGCCCACATCTATGTTGATCAATCTGACGGACACGACACCGGGCTCGCACTCGCCTGCCCAGGCAGTTCCGGAATCAATGTATCGCTGAAAGCGTATCAGACTGACGGCAGCACGGCTGCCGGCAGTTCGGCCCTGAGCATGAATGGAAACGGGCACACGGCTAGCTTTGTAGGACAGCTCATCTCAGGCTTGCCGACAGGCTTTACGGGGATTCTTGACATTTCCTCTCCTGCGCCTTTTGTGGCTCTTACACTGAGGTCACTGATGAACGCTCGCGGAGACTTTCTGGTGACGACTTTCCCGGTCGCGGATCTTACGCAGGTGGCGCCGACGCCTATAGTCTTCCCGCAGATTGTTGATGGCGGCGGATACACGACTCAATTCATCCTGCTTTCCGCCGGCTCTGCATCGAACGTGACCGTCCTCTTCTATGACGAGAAGGGCGCTCCCCTGGCTATTGGAAAAAAGTGACAAGCGGCGTCACCGAGGATGAAGCCCGCCTGGTGATCAGGACAGCCGAGCTGTGACGAATTTCGAGAAACTCGCCGCGCCCGCTCAGCGGTCGTTGCATTCCAGTGTCTCGAGGTGCCTTGGGCTCAGTCTTCTGTGGCTCGTTGTCGCATTGCTGACACTCTGGTCGCTGGCAGTGCTGTCTGCCGATGTTCGCGTCGCGGCGGTGTGCGTGCCGGCGAGGGCAATTTATATTATCGCTCTCCTCGGCTCTCTGCCAACTGCTCTGTCGAACCCCAAAGACGTTTGCAAACGGATTTTATGGAAAAAACGATGCTACAGTTTTTGGCTTTGGCATTTTGTTGCTGGCGCCGGAAAGGATCTGCAGTGAAAAACCTAGCAAGAGATTTGCCTAGAAACGGGTGAAAGGGTATCGTATCGGTAGGTGGGGAAGTCCAAGCAGAGATTCCATCTCAACTGTCACGGAGGACTGGTCTGCGGTTCATTAAGACAGCAGCCGAGGATTGTTATGAAACGATTTCTTGCAAGTTTAGGGTCCGCACTAGTGTTTTTGACGGTGGCCGCGCCGGCACAAACTAAAGCCGATCAAGCGGCGTTTGACGCCCGGCTTGGTAATGCTCATTTCTATATCGACGGAGACAATTATTTGGTGATCTACAATGACGGCGCTCCGACGAAGATCAACTTTGAAGAGGTAGGAGGCTTTAACTGGTTCAACCAGAATGGCGAATATTTTGCGGACATTATACTTCGCCATAATAGACCCAAGACGGCCGAACAGTTGAAGCAGGTTACTCTAGAGGATCAATTGGAAATTGGTGTGGAATCCGCAGGGCCTTCAATCGAAGCACATTACATTCCCGGGTTCGTAGGTGATCCTCCTAATCGGGTGATGTATTACCAGACGCCGAACGGCCCAGGCGGGTATTCAGGAGAATATTACGTCCTGCAGATGAGCAAGGAAGGTGACAGCGCCGTCACCCAGGTTCTGGAACTCACGGATACCAATCTGAAGCTCAGGATCAAAGGCACGGGCACGCTCGGCGAAAGGCGTGACCACGGCGAGTCGACAGTGCAGTTTGAGACAGTGATCAACCTTAAGCGGACCCCTTTCGTCAGGCTGCCCCTCTCTCAGGTTTTCGGCGAAGCGTGCGATCCCACTTTCTACGACAAGACTGCAGGTGCGGAGTATCGTTCAGTGACCGATTGCGAAATAAAGTTTGAACGGCACGTGCGACATGGTTATACGGATGCGCTGCAGCCCACCATAGAAGAGTTCGAAAAGATGGGATGGAATATCTTCAAACAACCCAGCATGGAACCCCGCACGGATAGGGGGGGAATGAGCCGTTCCAGACATCAGACACCCCTCGTAATAGGAGGTCAACTCGATCTTGAACTCGATCGACGTTCGAATGAGGAAGAAGCCGTGTATAAGAAGAAGCGGCAGCAGGAAGTGCTGTCAAGGTATTCAATGGATCGGCAGGTCAAGGAACTGATGGCGGTTCAGCAAGAAATCAAGGCGAATGACGTGATTAACATTTCTCTGGCAACCAATCCTGCAGTGGAGGCCGCAGACGCAATATCGTACAGGAAACCGTTGACCACATATCCGATCGCAGGAGGAGGGCTTGCCTTCGGCACCAACGATGCGGACGATGACGAAGAAGGGCAAACCAGGCTGAGCCCGAACAAGACTTTCCTGTATTTGGGGCCGATCAAGCAAACAACGGTCAAGAACAGCGACGGTTCATCTACGGTCAACATCAGACCGGTATTTGACGCTAAAGCGCCCTTGACAGCGGCGCAAGTCATCGAAATCACAATCGAGTGTAAACCCGAACTGGCTGCTGCGGTCATCGCCAAACTTGACATACATAAACTGCAGGACTTGGTTTACAAGGGCAGCCAATAGGCAGACGCTGCGTGCCTCACCTGTCGGCAAAAGGAGCGCAAGACATGAAGGATCCATCAAGAATGACGCAACTCAGACGAGCTCTCTGCCTGAGCCTGCTTGCGATCGCGATCTGCCCATACGCAGGCGCGCAGAGCCGGCGGGATCCCACCCCTGCAGAAAAACTGGTCTTGATGAAGCCCTTTGACGCATTGAACGCTGCCATCTTGCCCTTCCTCAAGGCACATGACCTGGAGTTGGACCCGTCTTCAGCCGATTTCAACGAAACCCAGTCAGTTCCCATAAAGGGAGTAATCGGCGGCGCCTTCGAATGGAAGTGTACCGTGAAGCAGAACTCCGATCGCTTCAACGTCCACCTGAAGCCGATGATGGAGAGGATCGAACAGCTCATGCAGAGCGGCCTATATGAAGAGGTCAAATCCCTACGGCAGGAAATGAACCGGTGGAACCATTTGGACATCGGATTGGAGTTGAATAGCGAGGCTCTTGATTCAGGTGCCGAGCCGGGACGGAACATGGAGCTGTCTATCGCCGGAGTGGCCAAGGGATTCGTTGTGGCGGACGACAAGAGTGCTCCAGTCAAGAGTAACAGATATATCCTGGCATTCGGTAACTGGCAGGCCGCCAAGCATGATGCGGCAACTTCAGCTGACCGCTTTCACTTTGTACACCCGCCGCAAACCCCGTTCGTTGAGAACATGGTAATCACAATTTCCGGTGCCGAGGATCTCATCAAAGCGCTGCTGGACAAGACCGACTGGATCAAGATAGCCAACTCTCTGACCCGCTGACGCACATGCGGCTATAGATGTGCGCGAGTGGAGCGATCCCGATCTCGTGATCGTGGAGGATACGCCAAAGCTATTCCCACAACGTCCTCGCGAGGTGACATTGTTCGGCCGTGCGCCGCAAGACCGAGCAGTTCTAGGGTCAGGATGCTTGTGCCAGATCAAAATACGTCTTGCTTATGCCGTACACGTGCGCTAACAATTTTGTAACATTCAATTCGGGTCGTACGAGAGTGTCAAAAAAACATTCTGCAAGGGAGTGGGAAGATGAGAAGACTGGTGTTGTCCGCGCTTTTCGTGCTCGGTCCGTCCCTGCTGCTGATCCCGCAGGAGTACAAGGTCTATCAGAATTATGATTTCGTGCCCGGCGACCGCATCATCTTCGAAGACGACTTTCGGGGCGACACGGACGGCGAATTTCCGGCGCATTGGAGTTTACTTTCCGGCCAGGCGGTGGTCAACAAGCTGGCGGGAAGCCCCGTGTTCGCACTGACCGAGGGAAACTATGTGAAGGTCGAACCGCGCATCAAGGGGAAGGATTATCTTTCGGATCCATTTACGGTCGAGTTTGATTTTTTCCTTAAAGCGGATTCTTCCGGCTCCTTCATCACGTTTCTGAGCGCAGGCGACGACGAGAAACTGGTATGTTTCGGCTCAGAAGTTCACACGGAAGGGCTCGAACACGAACTTTCGGCTGCAGTGCCCGGTGATGCCGAACACTTCAAAGACACCTGGCACCATGCCGCGCTGGCATTTAAAGAGAATCAGATGAAGTGCTACATCGACCAATATCGCGTGCTGGTCATTCCTGATGTCGGCTTCCAGCCGAAGTCCGTGCGCTTCGGTGGCATCGGCATTCCAGAGGCGCCCCTCATTTTCAAAAACGTCCGCATCGCTTCAGGCGGCGGCATGAATCTGCTCGACAAATTGACGAAGGAAGGCCGCATCGTCACCCATGGCATTCTCTTCGATGTGAACCAGTCGACCATCAAACCCCAATCCATGGGCACAATCTCTGAGATCGTGCAGCTGCTGAAAAGCAATCCCGAACTCAAGCTTGAAATCGGCGGTCACACCGACTCCGACGGCGACGCGGCGCGCAACCTGACGTTGTCGCAGGCGCGCGCGGATGCTGTCAAGCAGCTGCTTGCCGCGCAAGGAATCGAAGCGAGCCGTCTGACGACCAAGGGTTATGGCGCAACCAAGCCCCTGGACTCCAATGCCACACCCGAAGGCAAGGCAAACAACCGCCGCGTCGAATTCACCAAGATCTGAATTTCAGGGTTAGGCACCATAACCTCGAAATTACTCCATGATAGGTGCAATTCAAGCATCGTAATTTCGAGGTCATGGCGCCTATCCCCGGAATCTGACTGGTATATCCAGAATGGCGAGTCATTTGCCGATATCACTCTCAATCATTGGGGTGCCCTCAGGGATATCCTGGAATTCAAGCCAACAGATAGTTTCTTCCCAATGCAGAAGCTCGATATGCGCCTACCAACTCGTTGGATACGCGCGACTCGGAGCTAGTCCCAATTCAATATCAGATCGTCAGTAGGGGTTTTCATCGAGCAAACAAGGGTTTTCCCCAGTTCCCGTCAGGCTTGGTTTTGCCTTAAAAGGAGGGCTACGCAAGGGCTGGCTGCTCGGAATGGATGGTTTACAAGGGAGGGGATGGGCCCGTGATGGACACTTCCAGAAAATCTGAAAAGCCGAGATCCTATGGCTTGACCAAGTTCTCCGCACTTGTGGCCACCAGTCAACCGGTGCTCCTGGATGTCAGAGAACCCGTCGAATCCAAGCTCACCTGTGGTCTCTTCGCTAACGCTCCCGGGAGTCTGTCGGAGACCCAAGCGCGACGTGCACGCGCTCCGGTTCCGTTCCACTCATCGGTGGCATGAAAGACAAAACGTGGCCCATGCAAGTCGTGGCAAAGGCATGGGCGCACGCAGAAGGAGCACCACACGTTTAATCCGCAAACTCGTAGTATGTATTGCGCCGGCGCGGCGTGAATCCCGCGCTGGCGATTTGGCGCCTGACCTCCGCCTCATCCATGTAGAAGGCTGTGCCGGCCGCCTTGACCACGTTTTCTTCAAACATGGTGCTGCCGAAGTCATTGACTCCATGACGCAGTGAAATGCGCGCGACGTGCGCGCCCTGCGTGACCCAGGAGGCC
>Ga0187861_10002413_pt1 | contig 17580 bp, 12 predicted proteins | sample June2016WEW_10_1_3_FD_132986 | JGI IMG/M metagenome (GOLD analysis project Ga0187861, IMG submission 132986) | Peatland microbial communities from SPRUCE experiment site at the Marcell Experimental Forest, Minnesota, USA - June2016WEW_10_100 | ecosystem: Environmental > Terrestrial > Soil >...
GCGGGCGTCCCGCCCGCTCGTGGCAGGCTGGCAGAATCCGAGGGCAAAGGCGGGCGGGACGCCCGCGGTACGCTCTGCCTCGTGCATTTACTGACATGCACCCGTGGCCAGTTGGCCAGTTATCGTCCGCGGCTCATGCGCAGTCGGCAGGGGGCAGTTCACCCTCCCCATGTAGGTCGTGAGGGAGGGTACACCCTTGGCGGCGTAGACCGCTTATTACTTCTGGACATAGCGAACACCACAATCAGCGCGGCCACCACCAACACGAACAACCACAGGCCGAGAGGCATTCGCCTGGGTTGAGCGACATGCTCTTCGCCCTCCGGTCCCTCCGCGTCGCACTTCCAGCATTCCTCAAAATGCCCCTCAATCTTCTCCCCACACTTAGGGCAAGTCCACGTCTCGGTGGCGGGAGGGCTTGTCTGGGAGCATTCGAATTCACCAGCCACTTTGCGGGCGGCCTCATAGTCCTCGTCGCGTACCCACACTGTCAGGTTGAAAGCGGGAAGTCCACCGTATAGGGCGGACATTAGTTCGTTCTGTATGGTGGCCTGGATACCGGCGTCGGCGAGCCGATCCTTAAGCAGATTAGCGTTGACCGGGTTCTCTGCGACGTAGGCCTTCTTCATTGCGGAGACGCGGCTTTCTGGTCCGGCTTGACCTCCACGAAGGTGCGCTCGATACTCCCGTCCTTCGCGTGGCAGAGGAAAAAGCCTTTGGCCTTCGTGCCGTCGTGGTTGCCTTTGTTCGCCGCACAGCAGCAGTTGGTCGTGAGCGTAATGCCGCCCACCTTCCGTTCGGTGAAGCCGTGGAAGTGCCCGTCGAAGACGGCGACCAGGTTGTGTTCCTTGAAGCGGGCGAGCACGTCATCGGCGTTCTTGGACCGCATTTTCACGTCCGGCCCCAAGGGGATATGCCCGAAGACGATCAGCGGGCGCTTGCGGTCCAGCTTGGGCAGCGTCTCATCCAGCCAGGCGAAGGTCGCCGGCTGCACAGTCGTCCCGCTGGATTTGTCGCCTTCGGTCGTGTCCAAGCCCAGCACCTGCCAGCCCTGGTGCTCAAAGCGGTAATTCAACTGTCCGGGGAAAATCGCTTCGTAGGCCCTATGATCATTGAGATTCTCACAATCGTGATTGCCCATGACCACGCGGGCCCGGCCATCCAGCGCACTCAAGACCTCCCGCAGCCCCGCCAGTTCCTGCGGCTTGCCGTGATCGCTCAGGTCTCCGGCGGCCAGGCAGAAAGCGAGCTTGGGCGCGCTGGCCTTCATCTGCGCGATGACCTTCGCCAGGTACTTGGCGCAGTCCGCGTCCACGAAGTGGAGGTCGTTGAAAGAGCAGAACCAGAACTCGCCGGCCGCGCCGTCGCCGGCCGCGCGCAAGCGCCCGGGCCACAGGCCCGCCGCAAACAAGGCCCCGGCGCTCATCCGCAGCAACTCGCGCCGTGTAAGTTGTCTCTGCTCCATCATGCCTATTCCCCCATTAACTATTACCCCAAGAGGACCTTCCGGTCCTAAAAATCCCAAACACCAACAGTGTCCGAACCGCGCTGCGTTGGGTGCTATGGGACTTATGGGAAGAATGGGAGCAATGAAACAGCCCCCTTACGATTACATTATTCCCATTCTTCCAATAAGTCCCATAGCAGCTACCGGAGTGCTCCTCGTGCTCGCTTGCTTACGCGCGCGGCTCGGAAGCATTTTTCAATTTCTTCGTCGTTGGCGCAATGGCCGCCGTTGGGCAGGCCTTGGCGCATTCCGCGGCGACGCCGCCGAGCGCGGTTGTCAGCTTCTCGTTGAAAGGCACACCGATGCGGACGTTGAAGCCCCGGCCGACGTAGGCCAGCCCCGGCGCCGCGGACGCTTGGCCGGCAATCTGCACACACCGTCCGCAAGAGATGCACTTGCCGCGCTCGAACACCGCCTGCGGATGCTCAGTGTTCCGCTCAAACCTCCGGCGCTCCCCCTTGTACTTGGCCGCCTGCACGCCGTATTCCGCCGCGTACTGCCGCAGCTTGCAGTCGTGCTCCTTGAGGCACCCGCATTGCAGGCAACGCGCGGCTTCACCCGCGGCCTGCGCCGGCGTGAGCGGCTGCGCCGGGTCAGGTATCAGGCGCGGACCGGGGTTCACGCCCGCCATCAGGATCTGAAGTTCCTGCGGGTCCAGCTTGCCTATATGGATGACGAACTCTTTCGCGGCGGCAATGGGCTGCCCCGCCAGGAACTGGCCAAGCGCCACGGCAACCAAGCGTCCGGCGGCGACAGCCCGGACCGCCATGCGCCCGGGCGCCAAAGCTGCCCCTGCCGCGAAGATGCCGTCCAGCTTGCCCGGCAGGACGAACCCTTGTGCCTTCAGAGCGCGTCCGGCCAGCTCGAACCCCAGCGCCGCCGCGGCCTCCTTGGACACTTCGCCCGTGGCCAGGAGCACGGCATCGTGGCCGCGGCGCAACTCCGCCAGCGAGAACGCCGCGCCGAGCTTCTGCTTCATGCGGAACTGCGCGCCCAGTTTCCCCACGAGGGCGGTCTCGGCGTCGAGCACGGCACGCGGGAGCTTGGCCGGCTCTATGCCGTAGCGCAACTGGCCGCCCGGTTCATCGTGGTCGTCGAAAATGAAGCAGGCGTGTCCTGCCTGCAGCAGATACCACGCCGCGGACAAGCCCGCGGGGCCTGCGCCGACAATCGCCACCTTCTTGCCGCTGGCAGGCTTGCAGGGCGGCAGATACGGGCTTGTGGAGGCCAGGTCCGTCTCGGCGGCATAGCGGTGCAGCAGGCGAATGGAGACGGCTGCATCCACCTGCGCGCGCCGGCAGCCGTTCTCGCAAGGCGCCGGGCAGACGTAGCCGAGCACGGCGGGCAGGGCCATCAGCTCCTTGGCCGTCATGAGCGCTGCGCGCGCCTGGCCGGCCTTGAGCTGCGCCATCAGGCGCGGGATGTCCATCTTGGTGGGGCAAATGCCGGCGCACGGCGCAATGCAATCGCCGAGGTGGTCGCCGATAAGCAACTCCAGCGCCGTGCGCCGCGCACTGTGGACCTCCGGCGTTTCGCTTTCCACGACCATGCCGTCGCGCGCGGGAAAAGCGCACGCGGGCACCAGGCGCTTCAAGCCCTGGACCCGCACCACGCAGACGAGGCAGCTCGTCAGCGGCGGCAGGCCGTCGTAGTAACAGAGCGTGGGAATGCGGATGCCCGCCGCCCGCGCGGCGTGGAGCAGCGTGGCGCCAACGGAGACGCTCACGGCGCGGTTATCTATGGTCAGTTTGGGCATGCGGCCTGCCAATCCAAAATCCAAAATTCACTGCACCTCTATCGCCTCCACCGGGCACGTCTGCCGGCAGATGTCGCAGCGCGTGCACTTCTCAACGTCAATCGCATGTTTCTGGTAGGGCGTGAAAGGAATCGCGTCCACGGGGCACTGCTGGGAACACTTGGTGCAGCCAATGCACTTGTCGGTGACAACGTACTTGATCAGTTTCGCGCAGCGGCCCGCGGGACAGCGGCCTGCGATGTGCGCCTCGTACTCATCGCGAAAGTACTTCAGCGTGGTCAGCACCGGGTTGGGCGCCGTCTGGCCCAGGCCGCACAGGCTGCCTTGCTTGACCTCCTGCGAGAGCGCCTCCAGCCTTTCCAGGTCCCCGGCACGGCCCTGCCCGGTGCAGAGGCGATCCAAGATGTCGAGCAGCCGGCGCGTGCCCACGCGGCAGAAGGTGCACTGCCCGCACGACTGGTCCTGCGTGAACTTGAGGAAATAACGCGCGATGTCCACCATGCAGTCCCGGTCATCCATCACGACCAGACCGCCCGAGCCCATGATCGCGCCGGCGGCCGTGAGCGCCTCATAATCCACCGGCGTGTCCGCGATGCTCGCGGGCAGACAGCCGCCCGAAGGGCCGCCGATCTGCACGGCTTTGAATTTGCGTCCCGGCGCCACGCCGCCGCCGATCTCCTCGACAATGTCGCGGATGGTGACGCCCATCGGGACTTCAATCAGGCCGCCGCGCTGGACTTTGCCCGTGAGCGCGAAGACCTTGGTGCCTTTGCTCTTCTCCGTGCCGAACGCTGCGAAAGCCGCCGCGCCGTGGCGCAAGATCCACGGCACCAGGGCCAGCGTCTCGACGTTGTTCACGCAGGTCGGCTTGCCCCAGAGTCCTTCTTCAGCCGGATAAGGCGGCCGCAAGCGCGGCATCCCGCGCTTGCCTTCAATGGAGGCAATCAGCGCGGTCTCCTCGCCGCAGACGAACGCGCCCGCGCCTTCCTTGACCGCCAGCCGCAGCGCGCAGCGGCCTTCGCACATCTGCTCGCCGAGCAGGCCGCAGGCTTCGAGGCGTTTGATCGCCTCACGCACGCGCTGCACCGCCAGCGGGTATTCAGCGCGGATGTAAAGAAAACCTTCGCGCGCGCCGATGCAGAAGGCGGCGATGGCCATGCCTTCCAGCACGCGGTACGGATACGACTCCAGAATCATGCGGTCCATGAACGCGCCTGGGTCGCCCTCGTCGCCGTTGCAGATCATGTACTTCAGGCTTCCGGGAGCAGCGCGCGCGATGCTCCATTTCCGGCCTGTCGGGAAGCCTGCGCCGCCCCGGCCGCGCAGGCCGGAGGCCTCGACGGTGCGGATCGCGTCCGCAGCTCCGGTTTCGGCGACAACTTTCCGCAGGGCCGCGAAACCGCCGTGCGCGATGTAGGCTTCCAAATCGAGCGGGTCCAGGCTGCCGCAGGATTCAGTGGCCAGGCGCACCTGCTTGCCCAAAAAGGCACACACATGCGCGTCGCGTACGCGCAGCTCGAACTTCTCCGGTTCTTCCCAGGATTCGTCGCCCAGCCAGCGGTCCAGCGCGCCGCTGACGGCGCCCTGCCAGCGTTTCAACAGGCCCGGCGGACGAAAGTGGCGCTGCAAAATCCGGCCGGCCAGCAGCGGAGCGACCTTGGCATAAACAACCTCGCCTCCACTCTCTGATTGTAGCGCAGGCATCTTGCCTGCTTGTAGACCTTGGGTTTGGTGCGCGAGGGAAGGCAAGCTGGAAGCTTGCGCTACTTTCGCCAGGGCCGACTCCACGTCCTTGGCCCGGCCTTGCTCCGCTGGCCAGACAATCTCCACCAACGGCGTCTGGTGGCACATGCCCACGCAGCCGACCGGGCGAATGTTGGCCCGCACGCCGCTTTCGCGCAGCGTCTTCTCCAGAGCGGCGCGGACTTTCAGGCTGCCATTGGCGATGCAGCAGGAGCCTACGCCAATGCGGATTTCCGGCAGGCCGGCGGCGGCGCCGGCAGTGCCGCTCCCCAAATCCTCCGCCGACCCGTCGCCGGCGGGCAGGCGCCCGCCCGACTCCTGGAAATCCCGCAGCATGCCCTGGACCTTGGTGGCCGTGAGGTGGCCATAGGTCGTGGCGTCAATCACCACCACCGGCGCAAGCGTGCAACAGCCCACGCAGGCAACTTTTTCGACGGTGAAGTTCCTTGCGGCGTCAGTGTCCTGGCCGGGTTTGAGCTTCAGGTCACGTTCCAGGGCTTCCTGAACTTGCTCTGAGCCTTTCACGTGGCAGGCAGTGCCGTGGCAGACGTGCACAATATGTTTGCCCACGGGGTGGTGGCGGAACTGGTTGTAGAACGTGGAGACGCCGCTGATGTCGGGCGGCCTGATCTCCGAGATCTCGCACACGCGGCGCAGGGCCTCGACGGGCAGATAACGATAGTGCTCCTGGAGCGCCTGCAAGATGGCAATGGTATTCTCACGGCCGCGCCCAATGCGCTTGACGATCTCTTCCACGGGCTTGAGATCCACGGGGCCTGGTTGGGGCGTTTGCGGGGTCTCGCTCATTTCTTCTGCTCCGCGCCCCCGCCAATACAGTAGAGGTACTTCTCGCCGCGCACGTAGATGCGCCCATCCTGGAAAGCGGGCGAGGCGAAGACCTGTTCCCTTGCCTTTTCCTTTTTCTTTTCCTCTGCCTTTACCTCTTCCCTTTTCTCTACCATTTCCTTTTCGCCCAGTTCAGCCCGGCCCAGTTCCTTGAACACCTTGCCCGGGTCCACAAATATCGCCACGCCGGACATGGTGAAGAGGATCAACCGCCCGCCGGCCAGAGAGGGCGAGGCGTAGCAGCCTTCCTCGAGATCCTGTTCGTAGAGTTTTTTGCCGTCATCCACAGCGTAGCAGGTGAGCACGCCCTCAGAGGTGACGAGCCAAAGCTGTTGGCCGTCCGTGAGCGGGCTGGCCGTATCGGGCAAGCCATCCTCAGCGCTCCAAACCACGTGCGTCTTGGTCACGTCGCCTTGCCCGTCAGTCTTGATTGCGAAGGCTTTCGCGTGCGCGCAAGCGGCAAACACCAGGCCCTTGGCAAAGACGGGCGAGGGCGCCATGTCATCCCCCAGACCCGTGACAAACCAGGCCTCCTTGCCTGTAGCCACGCTGTAGGCGATGACCTTGGGTTTGGCGCAGGTGATGACCAGGCCGCCGGAAGCAGTGGGCGCCACAACCGGCGTAGCCCAGGAGCTATCGTAACTGCGGGGCACTTCCCAGACAGTCTTCCCCGTCCTGCTGTTCAAAGCCAGCAGCTTGGCATTGACATCCTGGTCCCACGGCACAATCAGCAGGTTCCCGCAGGTCAGCAGGGAGGCGGCGTGGCCGTATTTGTTCTTGGGGAGACCCAGGCTGCGCGCCCAGACCTGTTTGCCGCTGAAGTCGAAGGCCGCCAGGTCGCCGTTGGCAAAAATGGCATACACGCGCCGACCGTCGGTCGCCGGCGTGCAGGCTGCCAGACCGGTATCCTTGCCGGACTTGGGCGGCTGTCTGGGAGTGGAGGGGGTGAGTACGTTCTGTTTCCAGGACAGCGTCCCGGTTTCAGCATCCATGCAGTAGACTTCGCGCTGCGTTTCGTTGGCGCCGGTGAGGAAGATGCGGTTGTCCCAGACGACCGGCGAACTGGCGCCCGGCAACGGCAGTGCGGTCTTCCAGCGGATGTTCTCGCCCGTCTTGCCGTTCCATGTGGCGGGCACGTGGGGGTGCGGCGAAATCCCCAGCCCGTTCGGGCCGCGGAAGCGCGGCCAATTGCGGGCCATGTCCTCATCGCTGGGCGGCGCCTCGGGCGTCTCCGCGGCAGCAGCATCAGTGCCGTTCGCCTCCGCCACCGGCGCCGTGGCATAAGGCCCCAAGAGCAGCGCCCCGCCGCCGGCCAGCGCCAACATGCCCACTACGGCCACACTCCACCGCGCGCGGCCGGCAGAACGGGCGGAACTGCCGGTTTCGCCAGCCGGCGCGGGCGGTTGGGGCGGGACGGGCCGATACCCCGCGGCAAGGCGCAGCGACAGAAAGAAGACCGCGCCGCCCGCCAGCAGCAGCCACCCGCCCTGAATCTCGCGCGTCTGGCGGCGGAAGTAGTCCTCGCGCAGTTGCAGATCGAGCGCGCGAATCCTGTCTTTCAGGGCGTCGTCTTTCTTCCGCTTGGCGAGCTGTTCCTTCAAGCCGCGCATTTCATCCGAGTCCAGCGGGTCCTTGAGCCGGCTGGCGGCATAGTTGAACACCAGCAGCAGTATGACAGCCGCAGAAAAGACACCCGAGACCCAGGCCGTAACCAGGGCCGTGCTATTGCGTTCGGCGTAGGAACGCTGGCCTTCGGGGGAACTGGGTGGAAGAGGACGGTTCATAGTGAATTTTCGATTTTCGATTTTCGATTTTCGATTTTGGCACGTCCGATGGCGCAACCCAAAATCGAAAATCCAAAATCCTCTCTGAGTCCTCTGCGTTGAATGGGCGGTGAGAAATGCGGGCTAACTGAAACAGAATTGAAAATTGAAAATTGAAAATTGAAAAATGAAAAATGGTAACCGCTCAGTCCGAGCCGCGACCGTGAGGGAGCGCACATTACCGCTTGCTTACGCGCGCGGCTCCGGGACTGAAGGACTCTAAGATTTTCAATTTTCATTTTTCAATTCTTTTTCCTTAGGGACGAGCAGGCCTTTCTCCCCGGGACAGTAAGCGAAACAACGGGCGCAGGCCACGCACAAGGAGCGGTCGGCCTCATACTCCGTGTAGCGGCGCGGCCAGCAGAGCGTGAGCAGTTTGAAACCCAGCACCAGCCCCACCCACGCGCCCAGCCACCAGGAGCCGGCCCTGAAACGGCCATACACCGCTGCGGCCGCGGCGTAGAGTTCCTCCGGCGCCTGGCCCGTGCGGCGGAAGGCCTTGCTGGGGTCCGTCGTATCCTCAGCCGCGCCGCTTTCCTCCAGCCGAATCCGGTCGCTGAGCCGCACGGTGCTGTCCAGGCGCGAGAAGGGCGCGGCCAGGCGCGCGCCGAACCAGCCGCCGAGGACCACCAGCAGGGGCAACAGTGCGGCGCAGGCCAAAACGCGCCCTTTGCCCCAGGCCGGCGCGGCCTGTTCCGGCAGCGTCGTCTTGTGGATGGCGCCGAAGGGGCAACTGTCATCGCACAAATGGCAGTCAATGCAGCGGTCCGGATAAATTTTTACCCGCCAGCGGGTCAGTTGGGAGAGAATCCTCAACACCGCGCCGTAAGGACACAGGAAGCGGCAATACGGCCGCGCCACGAAGACGGAGAGTAAGACAAAACAAGCGCTGAGGAGCAGCATGTTGGCGCTGCCGCTGCGGCGAAAGAGCGAGACAAAAGGATCGTATTCGCAGATGATGTAGGCGCTGCCGAGGCCGGCGAACAAGACCCCGCATCCCAGGTAGATGTAAGCCAGCAGGCCCAGGGAGTGGCTGAGCCAGGGCGGGACCGGAAACGGTTTGGCCAGGACTAGGTCCTGAAGCGCACCGTGGGGGCACACAGCGGCACAGTAGACCCTGCCGAAGAACAGGGCCATGACCAACGGCAGGAAAAAGAACACGGCCACGACAACCGGGAGCACCAGCCCGGAGCTGAACACCGCCTCGGCCACGTTCTGCAGCGCGCCTATGGGACAGACGCAGCCCTTGCGCCAGAAGCCAAAATAGGCCACGGAAAACAGCATCAGCCAGAAGACACCCTGCCGGGAACGCTTCCTGAAAATCAGATACGCCGCCAAAGCCAGGGCCGCGCCCAGCAGCGCGATATCCAGAATCTCGTGGAAGTGCGCGGCCGGCTGGGGCGTGGCCGGCTGGGGGATTTGATAGCCGGAACTGTCGAAATCCGGCGGCGGAAAACGCTCTTCGGCCAGACACGCGGGTGCCGAGAGGAACCCCACAACCCCAAGTCCAATGCCTAATGCCCAAAGCCTAATGCCTTCTTTGGCGTTCATGCGTGTTCCTTGCCCTTAATCAGATAGGGTTCTCTCGCCGGCACACGCACGAAAGCGTTGGAGGGACAAGAGGCGGCGATGGCGCACTCATTGCAGTTCAGGCAGCGGTCATGCCGCACTTGCAGGTGCAGGGACCCGTTGCCAAACGCAGTGCAGCCTTTCACGCACTTGGAACAGCCAATGCAGAGCGGTTCGTCAATAACGTACTGGTAATAGGGATCTTCGACGAAGCTCCGTTTTATGGCGCCCGCGGGACAAAGCTGGTTCTCCGCGGCGGAATTCATTTCATTGTATTCGGGCTGGAAGAAGCCGAAGCAGAGTTGGCAATAGCCGCAAATACTGAAGGCGTGGACGCATTTGACCGCCGAAGGCTTCAGCACGCAGTTGACGGCGCAGCGTTCGCACTGAATGCACTTCGCCGGGTCAATCTGCCAGACTGTCTTTTCGGACGCGGAGTGCGTGACGAGCCGCCCGGCGAGAACGCCCATGCCTACCAGCGCGGCCCCATGCAGGCCCGTGCGCAGGAATTCACGGCGGGAAGTGCCTTTCTCATTTTCGGGCGGCATCTTGCTGGCTCCTTTATTCTCATTCACCACAGAGACACAGAGACACAGAGAGGAACAAAGGAACAGGACAGCAGGACAACTGGACAACAAGACGGTCGTTGCTGTTGGTTCGCCTGTTGATTTGTTGATCTGCTCATCATTTCTCTGTGTCTCTGTGCCTCTGTGGTGAACGCTCCGGGGTGCCTGTTTGTACGCCCCGCTTGCTGAACACGCGCACGGCGCGCGTGCCCGTGTCCAGGACGTAGACACGGCCCTGTTGGTCCACAGCCACGCCGGCGCCAAAAGCATCTTCTCCGAACGACCCCGGCCCGGCGACGACAGATTCCAGATTGCCGTCGCCATCGAGCACTTTCACCCGCGCGACGCCTTTTTCACTGGTCACAAAGCCGCCTTTGGGCCTGGGGCACAATGCAAAAGCAATGGGATTGCAGCAACCGCAGAAACCTTCGATCCCCATGCCGGGCTTGCCCCACTGCTGCTCCAGATCGCCCGCCGGAGTGTAGGCTTCGATGCGGAAGCGGCCGGGGTTGCAGACGTACACCCAGCCGTCCGGGCCGCAAGCGAGGTCCAGATGCGGGCTGGGGGCGATCAGGCCCGGCACATTTCTGGCGTTATCGCGGGCGCCCAGCTTGTTGCGCACTTTGCCCGACAATTCGCAACGCCAGACCACGCGCGGGCCAAAGTCGGCAATGTAGGCGTCCTCAGCGGCCACCGCCAGCGCGGTAATCCGTGCTCCCGGCCCCAGGCTTTCCCATTTGGCCGCGAGCGCGCCCTGGCCGTCGTAGACCTCGACGTGGTCCCGCAAGCCGGCGTAGACCTTGCCATCCGCTCCCACGGCCACGGCGCAGGCTGGCCCGGCAAGCTTGATCTCGCCCGCGGGCTGCCCGTCAGGCCCGAAGGTGCGCACGGCATTGTCGCCGGCCACGAGGACCGAGCCGCCGGCGTTCAAGGCCAGGCGCGCGACATGCGTAAAACCGCTTTCGATGCGGCGCTCTTCCTGAAATTGAATCAGCGCCGGATCAATTTTGCGCAACGCCTCCATGTCGTATACAAACACGCGCTTGGCGCCGGCATCGGGTTTCGTCGTCAAAACCCATAACGCAAGGAGCACGAGCAGCGCGGCCAGGGCCAGACCCAGAAGAACGATGCGCGTCAGCCCCGGCTTAGGCTGGGTGTTCGAGGCAGGCCCTATGTTTGTTCCCTGTTTGTCCTTCATGCCGCAACCCATATCCTGAATCACTTCTTCGCCTCAGCCAAGTCCAGGCACACCATGCGTGTCAAGTCGCGCGCAATCAGCCGTCCGCCCGCCAAAGCCATCGGCCCCCAGGACTCATTCCCGGGCAACACCTGGGCCTGGGCCAGCAACTTGAACTCGCTCGAACCGGCCTCGGCCAAGGTGAGCTTGCCACGTTCGTCGAGGACGAGGATCAGGCCGTCGGCAATCAGATACGGGCCATAGCCGTACTGGCCGAAACGGTGTGCCGTGCCGCTGGCCCACAGGACCTTTCCGTCCAGATCCAGGCAGACCAACTCGCCATTAGGCCGCACGCCGTAGATGCGTTCTTCATACAGTATCGGGGTGTGCTGGGCGGAGCCGAAAACGTTTTCCTTCAGGCTGAACACAGGCTCGGGCGTTGCGAACTTGCCGGCAGCGGCCTTGAGCCGCAGCATCATGCTGCCCGCCGCATAGCCGCCGCAAAAGAAAATGCGCTCATCATCCACCGGCACCGGCGACGCCACCGGAACCTTCAGGCTCCAGGCGTCGCTTTCCCACAACACCTGGCCTGTCTCTCCGGAAACGCCCGCCACGCCGTCGCTCGTGCTGTAGACATAGACGCGCTTGCCTTCGCATGACATGGGCGCCACGGAAACATGCGACATCTTCCAGCCCCGCGGATTAGGCGTGCGCCAAACCACTTGGCCCGTGGCACAATCCACGGCGGCCAGCAACGCATCGCCGCCGGGAGCGAGTATCGCCCTGTCATCCTCAATCAAGGGGCATTGGCCGGCCCACCACTGCGGCACCTCAGTGCCGAATTCGGCCACCAGGTCTTTGGACCACAGGAACTTCCCGCTCGTAGATTCCAGGCAGGTCACATGGCACTTGGGACCCAGGGAGACAACGTATTTCTCGGTGACTGCCGGGACTGTGCGTGACATGCCGTGGTTGCGCTTGACCGCCACCGGGTAGGAATAGCGCCAAATCTCGACGCCGTCGGCAAGGGACAGGCAGCGCAGGACGTCGCTTTGGCGCTCACGGTCGTAATCGAGGATGAAGACGCGCCCGGACCAGACGGCCGCGCCGGCGTAGCCTTCGCCGACATCCAAGGCCCAGAGCACCGGCGGACCGCCGGCAGGCCAACTGCGCGCCAGCCGCACGTCGTCCGTGGAGATATTGTCCCGCTGCCGGTTGCGGAAGCAGGGCCAGTCGCCGGGGAGTTCCGCCGGCTTGCCCGTGCCCGGGGTAAGTTGTCCGACTGGCCCTTTCTTGTCTGTGCGGATCGCACCCGCACCGTCGCCCGTGACTTCAGGTTCGCGGCACACGACGGCCATTGAGGGGCCATCGTGCAACCATACGCCCACCGCTATCGCGCCCAGCAGGCCGAAGAGACAAGGTATCCATTTCAGCATCAGAACTGCCTCTGCTTACCACAGAGACACAGAGACACAGAGAAAAAAAGAATAAAGGCAGTTCTCTGTGTCTCTGTGTCTCTGTGGTGAATACTCCGTCCTAATTTGGCTTAGCCTGTTCAGCCGTCGCCTTGGGCAAACCCACTTCCGGATTGGGCAGCGGCGGAACGTCTGCCAGGCCCTTATAGTACTGGTCCCAGCCCTTGCGCGGTTCGCGCCGCACCCATTTATTCGCCTCGGCGCAGTTGGTGACCTTCATGGCCTTGGGGTCCCACTCGATCTTCTGTCCAGCGCGGACTGCCAGGTTGCCCAGCAGCACAAACTCCGTCAGCGCCGCGGAGTACTCGTAATTGGCGCCGAACGGCGGCTGGCCGGTCTTGCAGGCCGTGACGAACTCAGTCATGTGCCCGCCCTTGCAGCGCGGGAGGATCTTTGGGATTTTGCCGACACCGGCTTCCTTGTGCTTGGCTTCAGGAAGGATGCGGGCGCTGTCACAGTAGAAGTCGTGCCAGAGCGTGCCCTTGTCGCCATACAGGAAAGCGCCGCATTCGGGGTTCATCTTGAAGCCGGGATCATCCTTGGGGACGGGCGGCATCTTTCCGCCGTCGTGCCAGAGGATCTTGCAGGGCGCCAGTTTTCCACGCGCCGGGAATTCGTAAGTGATGATGGACCACTTGGGCGCCGTCTCCTCGTGGTGGTCCGAGGTCTCGGCCGAAACGCTTGTGGGGAAGCGCAGGTCCAGGGCCCAGAACACGGCATCCATGACGTGGCAGCCGATGTCGCCCATGGCGCCGGCGCCGTAGTCCCACCAGCCCCGCCATTTGAAGGGGCAGTAAGCGCCATTGTAGGGCCGCATCGGGGCGACGTTGAGCCACAAGTCCCAATCCAGGGAAGGAGGAATCGCCTCTTCTTTCGTGGGCCGGTCCAGGCCTTGGGGCCAGACAGGCCGATTGGTCCAGTAGTGTACTTCCGTGACGTTGCCGATGGCGCCCGCCCAGACCCATTCGCACAAATTGCGGTCCATCTCATGCGCATGGCCCTGAATGCCCATCAGCGTCATCAGTTTCTTCTCGCGCGCCACTTCGGCCAGTTTCCGCGCTTCCCAGATATTGTGCGTCATTGGCTTCTGGGTAAAGACGTGCTTGCCGGCCAGGAGCCCAGCCATGGAAGCGGGGAAGTGCGTATGGTCAGGGGTGCTGACGGTCATAACGTCAAACTTGTCGCCCATCTCATCGAACAGCTTTCGGAAGTCCTTGTACTTCTTGATGCCGGGGTCAGCGGTGGGGTTCTTCTTCTTGATCTCATCGGTGATCTGCTTGTGTTTCTTGTCCAGCGGCCCGTCGCTGGCATCGCACAAAGCCACGATGTTCACCCCGTTGTGGAACAAATCCATGGTGTCGCCGTCGCCTTTGCCGCCGCAGCCGATGCAGGCCCCGTTGAGCCTGTCGTTGGCCCCGAAAGCCGTCCGCGGGATGATCGTCACGGTGGCCGCCGTCGCCGCCACGCCGGTAATGAACCCTCTCCTGGTAAGCATGCCTTTCTTCATCTGCAATCCTCCGTGCACCAGCCACGCAACTCACACGCCGGAGTCGCGTTGCATGTTGCAACCTGGATGATAAACGATTGCCGGCAGGCTGAAAGCAGAAAACCGTGCAGGAGACCGTGGCGGGATGCGCACCTGATTGGCCCGTCATCTGCTGTTTGCATTCAGAGAAGGAGGACGGAGCGTACTCTGTCGGAGATTCAAACACTTTCGTGAGGAGAACTTCAACATGCCTGGAAAATTCATCACAGCCACGCTGCTGGCCGTCGTACTGAGCTTGTGCTGCGCACAAGCGGTGCGCGCGGACGGGACTGCCACTACAACCACAACCCCGTCAACGACTACGCACAGACATCACCACCACCCCATTCAGTTCATCCTGAATCATGCGGCTCAGTTGAACCTGACTGCTGCCCAGATAACTGCGCTAAAGGCATTACAAGCCAAGATTGAGCAGCACCATGCTCAGAACCAGTCCTCGAAAACCTCGACCACCTCGACCACGGGGCAAACTACCCAGCACCACCACTGGCTGCGTGAACAGATTGAGAAAATCCTGACGGCAGCCCAAATGGAGAAGCTGAGGGCACTGGTGAAGCAGGCCCATCAAAACAAAACGGGAACGTAGTTTCCTATAGGCATCAGGCATTAGGCTTTGTCCCTCGTCGTGCGCACCCCAAGCCTAATGCCCAATGCCCGATGTCTAAGGCCTAATATAGACAAAGCTTGACACTTCCGCCCCAAGTGGTACTCTTCAACTTAGCAGCCTAAACCACACCTCTCCGTGAGGCGTGGTACGGGGGAACCACATCCTCAGTGCAGACGATGAGGACGGGGCTAATGGCACCGGGCAACCGGCGGCCCAGGTCACTTCCATGACCACGCCCGACAGCTAACCCCGCAGGCGCAATGGAAGGGCGATCTAACGTGTTGCGCAGCCCGAAGGGCGGCGCAGCAGTCTGTTTTGCACCTGAAAGCAAGACATCTCTCCGCATCTCGCGGCACGTTGTGATGCCCCAAAGCACTTTGCCAGGCCTCAGGCGGCGGCGCGCACACCGGTTCCGGCCGGGCCGCGTCTGGGTGTGGCATTGGTGTAGGGAGTTCATTCCAGGCTATGGCAGCAAGATTGACTCGGTGGCTGGTAGGCGGTCCGCGGGACGTTGACGACCCGCGGCTCTTCCACAAGATCTCTCTGATCGCTTTCCTGGCCTGGATCGGGTTGGGCGCGGACGGGCTGAGTTCTTCCGCCTACGGCCCGCACGAAGCCTTCAAAGCCTTGGGGGAGCACCGCGAACTGGCCGTTTTCCTGGCTGCGGCCACGGCCATTACGGTTTTCGTGATTTCGTTTGCCTACAGCCGGATTATCGAGCACTTCCCCTCGGGCGGCGGCGGGTATGTTGTCGCCACCAAGCTGTTGGGAACGCAAGCCGGGCTGGTTTCCGGCTGTGCCTTGTTGATTGACTATGTTCTGACCATCACGGTCTCGATCGCCTCGGGGGCGGACGCGATCTTCGATTTCCTGCCGAAGGGAGCCGCACACCTTAAAGTGCCGGTGGAGTGCGCGGGCATATTGTTGCTGGTCATTATGAACCTGCGGGGAGTGAAAGAGTCCATCAAGGTTTTGATTCCAATTTTTCTGCTCTTCCTGAGCACGCACGCCGTCATGCTGCTGGCAATGGTCTGCAAACACGGTGGCGAGGTGCCCGGAATGCTCAGTGACGTCTCAACTCACATTTCCGGAAGCTACCAATCCATTGGCGCTTGGGCGCTGTTCCTGATTTTCGCCAAAGCCTTCTCCCAGGGCGCGGGCACGTTTACGGGGATCGAAGCGGTCTCCAATGGCCTGGCCATCATGCGCGAGCCTAAAGTTGAGACCGGCAAACGGACGATGACCTACCTGGCCATCTCGCTGGCTGTCACCGCCGGCGGCATCCTCTTCGGCTACCTGCTCCTGAAGGTGCATGTGGACCCGGCCAACCCGGACCGGCCGCTGAACGCGGCCCTGCTGGAGAACCTCGTTAAGGACAGCGCGTTTTTCGGCAATTGGTTCGTCATTCTGACGTTGATCGCCGAGGCCGCCCTGCTCTTCATCGCGGCACAGACGGGCTTCATTGACGGCCCCAGGGTCATGGCCAACATGGCCTTGGACTCCTGGCTGCCCCACCGTTTCAGTTCGCTCTCCGAGCGGCTCACCACCCACTACGGCGTCCTGTTGATCGGCGGCGCCTCGCTGGCCGCCCTGCTCTGCACTCACGGCAGCGTGGACAAGCTGGTCATCATGTATTCGATCAACGTTTTCATCACCTTCTCGCTGACGGAACTCGGCATGTGCAAGTTCTACATCACCACCCGCAAGGAACATAAGGACTGGAAGCACGCCCTGCCCATTCACATGACCGGGCTGATCTTGTGCGTCTCCATTCTAACGCTGGTGATTTCGGAGAAATTCTTCGACGGTGCCTGGCTGACGCTCCTGGTAACGCTGCTCTTGATCGGTTTCTGTGTGCTGATCCGCCGCTACTACAGCAAGGTCTACACCAACCTGGGGCTGCTGCCGATTGACATCGAACTGCCGCCGGAGGGGGCTGCGGAGCCGGCTGCCGGCCACCTCGATTACAAACAGCCTACCGCGGTCCTGCTGGTGGGCAGCTATACCGGTTTAGGCATACATTCGTTCCTCGAGATCCGGCGCATGTTCCCGGATTACTTCAAGCAAATCATCTTTGTTTCCGTAGGCGTGGTGGACTCCGGCAACTTCAAAGGCACCGGCGAGGTGGAGAGGCTCCGGGCCGAGACGAAGCTGGCCCTCACCAAGTACGTGGCCCTGGCCCGCAAGCTCGGCTTCGCCGCCTCCAGCGCGATGGGGATCGGCAACGAACCCGTGGCCCCGGCTGTCGAGCAGTGCTGCGAGCTGGCGCTGAGCTACAAGAAAGCCATGTTCTTCGCGGGCAAGCTGGTCTTTCAGCGCGAGACCTGGTATCAGCGTTTCCTGCACAACGAGACCGCACTGGCCATTCAGAATAACCTGCAGTGGCTGGGTTATCCTATGGTCATCATGCCGGTGCGCATCTGGGGCGAGCCGAAAAAGCGCAATGGTTCGGCGACCCCGCTGCCGGGCCTGACGGTGGACTTCCAACCGGATTCCCCCAGCACCGAGGTCAACACAACAAATAACCATTCCGCCTGAGCCGCAACCGTAAGGGCGTGGCGCAAGTTGCCAACTTGCGCTACTGTCACTCGAATTTCAGCCCTTCGATAACTGCGCCGTCCGGATTGCGAATGCGCAGGCATGCGCCACAGCCCATGATGTTTTGCGTGATCTTCAGGAAGAAATCGTTCCAGCCTTCCTTGAGGACGGCTTCGGCCTTGTCGTCACAGGGCTTCAAGCCGCGCTCTATATTGTTGGCGTGGACCACCTTCCCGTTGACCCAGACTTTGACCCCGTCGTCGCTGCCAATGTCGAGCCGCACTTTCAGCTCTTTCGGCGACGAGACGCGCGCCTTCATGTAGACGACGCACTGGTCCCCGCCGCAAATCGGCAGGAGATCGGCCTGGTAGAAGAGCGCCGCGTCGGCTGGGTGCGGAGCGGGTTGCCACTTGATGGCCTCAGCCCC
>Ga0187861_10002414_pt1 | contig 17577 bp, 8 predicted proteins | sample June2016WEW_10_1_3_FD_132986 | JGI IMG/M metagenome (GOLD analysis project Ga0187861, IMG submission 132986) | Peatland microbial communities from SPRUCE experiment site at the Marcell Experimental Forest, Minnesota, USA - June2016WEW_10_100 | ecosystem: Environmental > Terrestrial > Soil >...
CAGTGAGGCGATGGACCCGTTGACAGTCACCACGACAACCTTTACGGTGACAGGCCCTGGCGTAACTCCCGTGACGGGAATAGTAGCCTATTTCGGCACGACTGCGACCTTTACGCCGGCCGGCAATCTCGCTAATAGTACCCTCTATACCGCCACGATTACCACCGGGACCAAGGACTTGGCAGGCAATGCACTGGCAAGTAACTTCGTGTGGAACTTTACCACAGGTGCGGGCGCAGACACTACCCCGCCCACGGTGAGTTTCACGTCCCCTACTAATGGCGCCGTCGCTGTGCCCATCAACCGCATAATCAGCGTAGCCTTCAGTAAGGCGATGGATCCATTAACGCTCACCACGACAACCTTTACGGTGACGGGTCCTGGCGCAACTCCCGTGACGGGAACAGTAGCCTACATCGGCACAACAGCGACCTTTACCCCGGCCGGGAATCTCGCTACCAGTACTCCCTATACCGCCACGATTACCACCGGGGCCAAGGATCTGGCAGGCAATGCACTGGCAAGTAACTTTGCCTGGAGCTTTACCACAGGTGCGTCCGCAGACACTACCGCGCCCACTGTGACCTTCACGTCCCCTGCTAATGGTGCTGCAGATGTGGCCATCAACCGAATAATCAACGTAGCCTTCAGTAAGGTGATGGATCCATTAACGGTCACCACGACAACCTTTACCTTGGCTGGCCCAGGCGTAATTCCCGTAACGGGAACAGTAGCCTCCGTCGGCACAACAGCGACCTTTATACCGGTCGCCAATCTCGCTGACAATACCCTCTATACCGCCACGATTACCACCGGGGCGAAGGACTTGGCGGGCAATGCACTGGCAAGTAACTTTGTCTGGACCTTCACCACAGCTACGGTCGCAGACACTACCCCGCCCACCGTGATTTTCACGTCCCCCACTGCGGGTGCCATCGCTGTGCCCATCAACCAAAAGACCAACGTAACATTCAGTAAGGTGATGGACCCCTTAACGATCACCAACCTGACATTTACGCTGGAAGCACCGGTTGGAACGCCCGTCCTTGGGACGGTGAGCTACTCCGGTGTGACCGCGGTATTCATACCGAAGAGCAATCTCGCTTCTAGCACGCTCTACACCGTCACAGTCAAAGGCGGAGCCGGCGGAGCCACGGACCTGGCAGGCAATCCACTGGCAAGTAACTTCGTCTGGAGCTGGACTACAGGTGCGGCCCCAGACAACACCCCACCCACGGTAACCGGGACCAGCAATGCCAACGGTGCAATAAATGTGCCCCTCAACACCCACGTCGGTGCAACGTTCAGCGAGGCGATGGACCCATTGACAATCACCAACCTGACGTTTACGCTGGAAGCACCGGTTGGAACGCCTGTCAAAGGGACGGTGTTCTACTCCGCTATGACCGCGGTATTCATACCGTTGAGTAATCTCGCTCCTAGTACCCTCTACACCGCCACAATCATAGGCGGAGCCAGCGGAGCCACAGATCTGGCAGGCAATCCACTGGCAAGTAACTACGTCTGGAGTTGGACTACAGGTACGGCCGCAGACACCACCCCGCCCACAGTGACTCTTGTATCTCCCGCTAATCTTGCCACAGGTGTGGATATCAACAGCACCGTCAAGGCAACCTTCAGCAAGGCGATGCTGTTGTCAACGATCAATAAAGCAACCTTTACCTTGGTACAAACGGTATCTGGTGCGTCCAGCAATGGCAACGTAACCTATTTGGACACGACCAAAACGGCAACGTTCACACCCCCGAGTCCACTCTCGCCTAACACCAGCTATACCGCGACGATTACCATTGGAGCCACGGACTCGAATGGCATTGCACTGGCAAATAACTATGTATGGAGTTTTACTACAGGTACGGTACTCGCGCCAGGCGCAGTAGCGCTTGGTTCGGCCAGCACTTACGGGATCATGGCAGTCGGCGGGCTCTCAAATACCGGTCCCTCCGTTATAAATGGGGATGTCTCGTTGAACCCAGCCACAAGCTCCAGCATGGTTGGATTTCCGCCGGGAGTGGTGAATGGCTCGGTACACATTGACGATTCAGTGGCCCAGCAGGCCGAACAAGACCTGCTGGCCGCGTATAGCTGGGCCAAGGGCCTGCCAGTTGGAACAGCCGTGCCTGATGGCTCGAACCTGGGCGCGTTTAATGGTACTGGTATTTTAGCCCCGGGCACCTATACATCTAATAGCACGTTAACGATCTCAACCCCTGTCATTCTTGATGCACAGGGCAACACGAATGCCGTCTGGGTCTTCCAGATCGGTTCCTCGCTGACTACGAATGGTACGGGCAATGTTACGCTGAAGAACGGTGCTCAGTCCAAGAATGTGTTCTTTGTTGCTACTATCAGTGCGACTATAGGAGCAAACACTACCTTCTGTGGAACCATAGTGACTGGCAGCGGTGATGCCACTGGTGTGAGTGGTGCCACGATAAACGGCAGAATATTGGCCGGAGGTCTCCCTGGTAGTACCGGCGCGATTGTTTTGGACACCAATACTGTTAACGTGCCTAAGCAATAAGGCATGAGGGATGTGGCGGGCCAGGATGGCGATGATAGGCCCAAGGATGATTCGTTCGTAAGAACCGGCTCTTGTGTTCCCCCTCCCCTAGCGGGAGGGGGTAGTAGGAGAGGTCCTTACGAATGAACCAAGGTTGTGTCAACCGCCTCGCGGAGGCAGAGGAAAGTCATGCTAAAATACTTAAGCAGTTTAGTGTTTCTTGTGGGGTTGAGCATTGCCTTTGCCGCGAGCGGGGCTGATTCACAGCCAGTTCCTGAACCCCAGGGCCTGCCGTTCTCCATTCCAGGTGCCGGGACCAGGGCGGCCGCGGCCAGTACGCTGAGCTACACATTCTCGACCGTTATGAAGAATCCCGGTGTCCTTGCCAAAGCCGCGGGAAAGATAAGCGGCAAATTCACACGCGTGGGAAGTGTCAGGAGTCAACAGCTCTCGATATCGCTGACCAACCTGCTTCCCGGCACGACATACCAGTTGGCCGCGTTCATCGGCTCCGTCACCAGCTCGGCGAATGTAGGTACGTTCATTTCGGATGCGAAAGGTAAATATAAGGTCGCCTATTCGCAAAAGGACGGCAGTACGAGTAAGAGCGCCAAGCCCTTGCCGGACGCGTTGAACCCGCTCAGTATGGTGCGCGAGTTGGATATTGTCGCCGCCGGGCAGACGTTATTGAGTGCAGTTGTAATTCCCGCGGACAAGTTTCAATATCAGTATAAGGGTCCCCTGGCCAATCCAGGGGCCATTTCCGGAGCGGCCGGGACGCTTCAGCTTAAGGCCACTCAAAATGCAAAGTCCTCGCAGTTCGGGCTGAAGGTTTCAGGGTTGCCGCCGGCGACGGCCTTTATCCTCTCGATCAACGGAAGCGTGAATCAGACGCTGAAATCGGACAGCAAGGGCAAGCTGAATGTAAAAACATTGCCGGGTGACTCGCCAAACGTGCTCGACATCCACACGGTTGCGCTCATCAATAACGCGAGCGGGAGCGTCGTCGTCCTGATGAATGGGTTGGGAATCCCACCCGCGGCACCCACAGTGATTGCCACGAGTCCTGTAAATGCTGCCGCGGGCGTGCCGACCAACGCGAAGCTCAGCGTCACGTTCAGCGAAGCTGTCGTTCCCACAACGATTACCGCCTCGAACTTTACCGTGACGGGGCCGGGTACAACGCCTGTCGCGGGAACGGTCAGTTATGATGCGCCAAGCAACATCGCGGTGTTTACACCCGCAGCCACATTGGCGCCCGGCACACTGTTTTCAGCCACGCTGGCAGCCGGGGTCCTGGATCTCTCTGGCAATACACTGGCAAGCAATGTTGCCTGGAGCTTTACGACAAGTGTAGCTTCGGACACCTCGGCACCCTTTGTGACTTCAACATATCCAGCGAATGGCGCGGCCAGTGCGCCCATCAACTTTCCAATTACGGCAACCTTCAACAAGGCAATGGACCCGCTGACTATCACTCCGACAACCTTTACCCTTGCGCAAGGCACCACGCCTGTCACGGGCACGGTGAGCTACGCCGGCACCACTGCGACGTTCACGCCGGCAGGCAATCTCGTGGTGAACACCTCATATACCGCCACGATTACCACCGGGGCCGCGGACCTCGCCGGCATTGACCTGGCAAGCCCCTTCACATGGAGCTTTACGACCGGCGCGGCGGCGGCAGGTCCAGCACCCGTAGTCCTCGGAGCGACCAACACCTTTGCGGTTCTGTCCGGCTATGCGGTCACCAACATCCCCTCGTCTGTTATTACAGGGGATGTGGGGATAAGCCCAGCCGCCGAGTCTTTTATAACTGGATTTTCACAAACAGATGCGACTGGATATGCGACATCGCCCCAAGTGACTGGAAAGATATACGCGGCTGACATGGCTGCTCCTACTCCTGACATGCTGACTCAGGCCAAAAACGACTTGACTATGGCGTATAACGATGCCGCTGGAAGAACCACTGGCACTGTGCTGAATCCCGGAGCCGGAGATCTAGCCGGGCTGAGCCTCGTCCCTGGCCTGTATAAATTCACGAGCGCAGCCCAAGCGACGACGAATTTCACTCTTACGGGCGGCCCCAACGATGTCTGGATATTCCAGATAGCGACCACTCTCACCATAAGCAACGGTGTACAGGTTACATTGGCCGGCGGCGCCAAAGCGAGCAACATCTTCTGGCAGGTCGGAACACAAGCGACTCTCGGAACGACCGTTGCCTTCTACGGGACCATAATGGCTGATGCATCAATCACGATGCAGACTGGTGCGACGCTGAACGGCAGGGCGTTGGCATTCAGCGGAACCATTGCATTGGCCCAGAACGCCATTACGATTCCCGCCCCATAACACCTACGCTGAAAGTGCGGACGGAAGTACAATTACGACGCCTGCCCCATAGAAGCACGACCGCGCCTTTGTGCCACAGTGCTGGAAGCTTGGCGCGAAAACGCGGGCCGAGTTCCGAACAGGATTGGGACCCGGCCGACTTTCAGTTGGCAGCGACCGCTCTTCAGTAGAAGCAGAAGTTGCAGGGCGCGCTCGACACCGGAACCTGAAAGTTCATGCCCGCGTGGCGGGGCCGTCGCTAGTGGATCAACGACTGCTTTGCGGGCCGCGTTGGCCGATGGGAAAGGATGCCGCTTTTGCCTGGCGAAGAGATGGACATCGCGGGGGGGGGAGTGACGTGGAACCTGCTTGCGAAGCCTTTCGGCGGGACCGCTGACTAAGCCGGCTACGGGAGATGCGGAGGCAAGAACGGCAGGGGCGAAAACCCTGCGCTGAGGGCATACCGACCCCATTGCATTGTACCTAAAAAGGCAGGCACTGCTGCCTGCCTTTCAGCGCCAGTTGCCTCAGCCGTCCGCTAACACACCGTCGGCTAAAGCTTCATTTCGTTGACAAAAGCTGTCAGCAGGTTGACCGGCTTCATGCTCCAACTGCCTTATCTCTTTAGGCAAACGCAGAGTCAAACTACTTCCGCTGAGACCCAGATCTGCGTTAGAAAAATCCACATCACATGGAAGCGAAACAGCGCGCGCGTAAAGGGAAGATAAACAGTCAGAGCGGAACTCTTCACTGGAATCCCGCCTCAGGAAATAATGGTTCTTCCAGAAGAGCAAAAGGCGGTCGCCCCGGCCTTCCCAGCGCAGATCTTCCGGCGGAACATTGTTAAGATCTATCCTTACCACAATATGCCGGGTGCGATTGAGCACCATCACGCGGGGTCCATCCAAGATTTGAATGGCTTGGCCGCCGCCGTTTCTTGAATCCCGTTCAGCCTTGTTCCTTGATACTTCATCCATTGAGTCCTCCCCTCCATCATTCCACCGATTCTTGAGTGCCTGCTTAAGTGTTGCGATGCCTGAACGCACTTGTCGTGCCATAACCTGCAATCTGTCCGGGCTATGTTCCTTCCTGCCATAGCGCAGGAACCGCCCAGACAAAGCTGTTTGAGCGGAGCTTGATGAGTTCCGCTTCGTCCGGAAATCGGTGGGTGCCAACTGAAAATCATACGCTCGACGCACACCGCGTTGCCACCTTGACATCTCGTACTGAATGTTGGAATTCGCAAGCATGGGGCGCGGCTGCTCCGGCCACTCTCGCGGCCTTGCCCCCCAGCGTGGCAGACTCCCTTTTCGGTTCGCGCAACCGGCCCTTACTGCGTTCCGGGCCTGGCCACCCGCGGGCCTTCGGTACCTGCAACAAAGCGGGGTTATAAAGGGGACACCCGCAGTAGTAGAGACGCTCATCCCGCAGAGCTGTGCTTGTCGGCGTCCACGGAAAATGCCAATCTTTAGGTTCCAGGTGGCCCCTCTCGGGCGCGCGTCCTGGTCCCCTCTTTACTTGCGCGTAACCACATCAGTTTTAACAACGGCCGGGACATCCGGCTGTGGCGGCCGCGGTTTTGCGGCCGCGATTTCGCCTTCCATGTATTCTATGATCTCCCTGACTGCGTCCGGATTCAGACGAGTGCGAACTTGCTCCGGCAGGGTATACCCTTTGTCGAGGAACGTGACCAGATAGACGCACGCTTGTGTGACGGCTTTGGCACCTTTGCTCGTGATCGCACTTTCATTGTCGGCAGCCCAGTCGAGCATCAAGGAGCGCAAGGCGCTGTCTTCGTCCAGGACGTTACTGTCGGCGACCCGCTGTGCCACGCGCTGTTTTAGTTTCCGGTTCAACGCCTTGACCGTCTTGGGCGAACTGCATGCAGCAAGGTAGCGGCCAGCCAAGTCCCGCAGCCTGTCCCAGGGCACCTCCTCTTTGCCAGCAGCCAGAACGACTGGCGACAGAATTGTCACGAGCAGAAGCGCCTTTATCCAGAGTGAAAGGAGAGGACTGTATTTGCGCATGATTTGAAACTCCAAGTTCAGCAGTGACTGATTCTACACACACGACATTAGCGATTCAAGTGCCAAAGGGCGCTCTTAGCTTCTCTATAGCGCAGCAGCCTCCTCTTCATCTTGGGTCCTCAAACCGCGGTTCCGCTGATGACCTGCCCCCGACGAGTCCAGATCTTTCGCGGAAGACCGTCAAGGGCGCAACAACCATTGAGACCGTCTGGGGCATTGCCAGGCTAGATCGCCGGCACGCCTCTGCGGCACGGTTGGTATTGATCTCCGGAGAGCATTGGCACGTTATTTGCGAGATTTGGCTCTAGGCGAGAACGACTACCAGGCTCGCAGCGGAAGCAGCCATCAGGGGCTGGCTGCGATGTGCAACCTCGTGGTCGGAGTGCTTAGCCGTGCTGGTCTCGCCAACAAGGCCGCCGCCTTACGTCGGCATGCGGCAAAGCCCTTCGAGGCCCTCGCGCCGCTCCTGCGGGGGTCAGGATGAGAGTTGAAAGACTCTGCCGCAGGGGCGCCCGGTTTCAGAAAGAAGCTGGCCTTTTAGCCGCGCGCAGTACATCACCCCATCACGTTGTAATCTCGCTGAGCATGCGCCGGGGGGCTGGTTTATGGGACGCGAGGGTGATTCTGAGAGCAAGCTCAAGGCTACCGATCTGGGCGGAGCGGTGGCTTCTGCTGGAAATCCGGTCATTGGCGGCTCGGTGCCAGCACCAGGAACGGGTGGATTGGTGACATATCAGCCGGCGCAGGACCTCTCTTCCGACAAACTCATCGCCTCGACTTCGCGGATTCCATTTCAAGGTGTCATTGCCCCCTCAATCGGCGGAATTCCGCTGCTATCTAAACTCGGACAAGGCGGCATGGGCGCGGTCTACTATGGCGTGCACCCTCGGCTTATGGTCGAGGTGGCCGTGAAGGTCCTCCCTTTCCACTTGGCCGACTCGGCACCGGAGATGATCCAGCGCACCTTCAGCGAGGCTCAGACTGCCGCGCGCGTCAAGTCTCCGCACCTCGTCGGGGTGCATGACGTGAATCAGGAATCCGGCATCTATTACCTCGTCATGGAATTCGTGCGGGGCAAGACAGCCGGCGGCCGCCTGAAGGCTTTGAAGGCCACGGGCGCCGTGGGCCTGCCGGAAGCGGAGGCCCTCGATATCTGTATTGCGGCCACGACTGGACTGGCAGCGGCGCACAAGGCCAACATCATCCACCGCGACATCAAGCCCGACAACATCCTGATTCCCTTCGCTGCTGGCGCCCCGGCTGGGACCCACGGGCCGCTGGACTTTTCCGTGGCGAAACTTTCAGACCTTGGCCTGGCGCGCAGGGAGGGGTCGGACAAGTCGCTCACCGGCACGCAAGCCTGCATGGGTACGCCGGGTTACATGTCGTTCGAGCAAGCCCAGGATGCAGAGAAGGCCGGCAAGCCGGCTGACGTGTTCAGCATGGCCGCAACGCTCTACGCGCTTCTGTCCGGCCATGCGCCGTTCAAAGGAAGTTCTGCCACGGAGATCATCCTGGAAACCGCGCAGGATCGGCGCCAGCCCATTGGAGAGGTACGGCCCGATGTTTCGCCCGCCACCGGCGAGCTGCTGAACCGTTGCCTGGCCAAAGATCCCACGGCGCGCTGCGTGGATGGCGCCGCACTGCTTCAGGAACTGAAGGCCTGCCGGGCCGCGCTGGATGCCGGCAAGCGGACACAAACGGTGTCCAGCGGGCATTATGGGAAGGTGGCCCTGGAGCAGCAGGTAGCGGAGTTCCAGAAGCTGTCGCTCCTGGATACCCTGACGGAAGTGGGCAATCGCCGCTTCGGTGAGAGCCAGTTGCTGGCGCGGCTGAACGAATTCCAGCGTACCACTGTGCAGTTCGGCGTGCTGTTTCTGGACCTGGATAATTTCAAGGCCGTCAATGACACCTATGGCCACGAAGTCGGAGACCGCGTGCTCAAGATGGTTGCGCGGATCCTGGCCGCCAATGTGCGCTCGTTTGACCAAGTCTCGCGCTGGGGTGGAGAGGAGTTTCTGGTAATTGTCACAAACGTGGACCTGCCACGACTGTGCGCTATCGCCGAGAAACTGCGCCTTCTGGTGATGTCATCGCAGCTAACGGATTTCCACCCTGCAGTGCGCACCACCTTATCAATCGGGGCCGCGATAGTGGCCCGCGATGACACGGTCGAAAGCATCATGGCACGCGCCGACAAGCTGTTGTATCAAAGCAAGGGGAAAGGCCGGAACTGCGTCACATCGGTTCTACCGGCGTAAGCTAATTCCGGGGACACCCTGAGTTCCGGGGACACCCCACTTATCTCCTTACACTGTTTTGAGCCAAGAGGACCATGCCTAAACCCCTACAGGCTTCGCGGCGAAAGTCAAGAGAGAGGTGGTGCTTCCGCGCAATAGAGTGGACAGACCATCGCAAGGGCGGGGACTAACAGCTCGCCGACTGGCGGCACCGCCAAAGCTTGCTCGCCCCTTCGCGGCTTGCGCCGAGAAGGTTGTGCCAATGGCCGCAGCCGGTGCGGACCAGTGCGTTAGAAACTTCTGGCAAGAACCGGCTGCCGTGGTAATATGCACTTATGAGCCGGCCCCAGAAGCTCTTCGAGCACATTCTCCTGCGCCGCTCCGACGCGAATGTTCCTTTCGAGCAGCTTCGAGCCCTTCTCGGGTGTCTCGGTTTTGACGAACGTATCAAAGGCGATCACCATATCTTCACCCGGAGCCGGATGGAGGAGATTCTGAACCTGCAACCCCGAGGCGGGAAGGCCAAGCCTTACCAGGTCAAGCAGGTCAGGGATGTGATAGTCAAGTACAACCTTACATTGGGAGACTAAAGATGGCCAGTAAGTACGAAATCATCATTTTCTGGAGTGGGGAGGACCGCGCTTACCTGGCCGAGGTCCCCGAGCTGCCGGGCTGCATGGCGGACGGCAAGACTTACCAGCAAGCCCTCGCCAACGCCGAGCGGGTCATCGAGGAGTGGATCGAGACGGCCACTGAGTTGGGCAGGCCGATCCCTCAGCCGAAAGGCCGTCTCGTGTACGCATGAGTTGTTCAGCACCAAGCCACTCGTGACAGAGCCGCATTCTCTTGCGGGCGCGCGGTTAACAGGCGGACCCTCAAGCCTGAAGGACAAGCACACTGCATGAGATACATCCTGGCATTTCTTGGAACGCTCCTGGCCGTGTGCTCCATTGCTCACGGGGCCGCGATCACCGTCCACGACGACGGCGTGCACATCGAAGGCGGCAGCCTCGGGAATTTCGTCCTGAGCTACCCCGTGCTCATCAGCGAGAAGCCGAACCAGGAGCTCAAACCCGTCGAGAAGAACGTCGCGGGCGCGCACGCCACGCTGAAGTACGACCGCGGCGCGCAGGTCGAAGTCTCCATCGCCGACAACGGCGAGATCACGCTGGGCTTCAAGGGCCTGCCCGCGAACATCCAGAAGTTCAAGGCGGAGATGCTGCTGCCCTTCGACCTGGCTCAGGGCGGCAAGTGGCGCGTTGACGGCAAGGAGCAGCCCTTTCCGGCGCAGAAGCCGCCCAAGCCGCATCTCTACCAAGGCCAGGGCAAAACCTTTCAAGTCGTGAATCTTGAGAACCGCTGCCTCAGCCTCACCGTGCCGGACTGGTCCTTCCTGGAGGTGCAGGACAACCGGGAATGGAACTGGAAGGTCTTCTTCTTCAGGCTCACCGCTCCTCTGACGGCCGACCGGCAGCCGGCGCGTTTGCGCGTGACGCTCGGCGCCGCCGAAGGCGGCGTGAAGTCCGTCGTGCTGGTTGACGAGTTCGGCCAGGACGCGCAGAGCGACTGGCCCGGCAAGGTCAAGAAGATTGAGGAACTGAAGGCCGACGTGGAGAGCGAGAAAGCCTACTACGCTGGCTTCAAGGCGCCGCAGTTGGACTCTTTCGGCGGCCTGCCCGGCAGTGGCGCGAAGCTGGGCCTGAAGAAGACGGGCTTCTTTCATGTCGAGCGTAGCGCAGCCGTCCCGGCTGCACCGGCAGGCGAGACGCCTGCGGTACGCTGGCACCTCGTGGACCCCGAGGGCAACCTTTTCTTCCATCTCGGCGTCTGCTCGTTCGGCCCATCCGAGGACTACACGTACGTCAAAGGCCGCGAGCGCGTCTATGCCTGGCTGCCGCCGTACGAGGGCGAATTCCACGCCGCCTTTCATCCCCAGCCATTCTGGAGCCGCGACTCGTTCTCGTTCTACCTCGCCAACGTGATCCGCAAATACGGCAGCGCGGACCCCGAGGCGTTTGCCGCGCGCATGATCGAGCGCGTCCGCGCCCTCGGGTTCAACTCCGGCGGCGCGTTCTCTGGGATTCCGCAAGCGCAGCGCGAGCAGGCCCGTTTTCCGTACGTGGGCGGCTTGCCGATCAACCCGTGGAACGAGTTCAAGATCGAGAGCCTGCCCGGCGTGCGCGAAACGTTCGATCCCTTCGATGATAAGAACCGTGAAAACCTGGACAAAGCTTTCGCCAAGAACGTCACGCCCGCGGCCTCCGACCCGCTGCTGATCGGCTATTTCCTCTGCAACGAGCCGGCGCATGAAGACCTGGTGCGCGTGATCCCGACGCTCAAGGGCCACGTCGCCGCCAAGAAGCGCCTGGTCCAGATGCTCCAGGAGAAATACAAGACCATCGAAGCGTTTTGCCAGGCGTGGGGCGTTCAGGCCGCGTCATTCGAGCAGCTCAATGACACAGGCTTGGCGGTGAAGACGCAAGCCGCCGCCGGCGACATGAAAGAGTACGAGGCGCTCTTCTTCGACGCCAGCCACAAGCTCATCCGCGACACGTTCCGCAAGTACGACGCGAACCATATCCTGCTCGGCGACCGCTGGCAGCCGCAGACAGCCAACAACGAACAGCTCTGCCGCATCGTGGGCCAGTATTGCGAGGTCGTCTCGGTCAACTACTACACCTACGGGCTGGACGCCGAGTACCTCAAGCGCATCTATCGCTGGAGCGGCGGCCGGCCGATGTTCCTCAGCGAGTTCCACTGGTGCTGTCCCAAGGAGTCCGGCCTGCCTGGCGGCAAGGAGGTCGCCTCGCAGCAGGAGCGCGGCCTGGCCTACCGCAATTACGTGGAGCAAGCGGCGGCACTGGGCTTCGTCGCGGGCATCGAATGGTTCACGCTGCTGGACCAGGCCCGCACCGGCCGCTTCTTCGAACGCTACAACGGTGAGAACAGCAACTGCGGCCTCTTCAGCGTCAGCGATCGTCCGTGGAAGGCGATGGCCGAAGAGATGGCCAGGACCAACCACGGCATCTACGACGTGCTGCTGGGCGGCAGGCCGCCGTTCAAGTACGACAACCCGCGCTTCCAGGACAGCGGCGGCGCCAGGAAAGTCGTTGCCGCGCCGCGCGCGCCCGGTGCGATCAAGCTCGACTGCACGGCCGCCGGCTGGCCGGGCAATCCGCCCGAGACGATCTCCAGCCAGCGCGTGGTCGAGGGCGCGGCGGCCGAGGGGTTGGAGGCGGCGTTTCGGCTGTGCTGGGACGACGAGAACCTGTACCTGCTGGCGCAGGTGCAAGACCCCACGCCCATGCGCAACGAACACACCGGCGACAGCCTCTGGAGCGCCGACGGATTGGAGCTGTTCATCGGCAGCGAGAAACTGGACCAGCCCGGCGGTCTGCTCTTCAGCGACCGCCAGATTCTGCTCAGCGCCGGCAAGCCCGGCGGGCAATGCCAGTCCTTCGTGGCCCGAGCCGCCGAGCAGCCACGCATCGGCATGGACGTCCAGCCCGGCGTGGACGGCAAGAGTTACACCCTCGAGGCGGCGATTCCTTGGTCAGCGCTGGGCGTCAAGCCTGAAGCCGGCCGCGAGCTGCTCTTCGATCTGGGCGTGGATGACAGTACCGATGGCAAAGCACGCCGCTGCCAGCTCATGTGGAACGGCACGGCCAGAAACTCCGGGGACCGCACCCACTGGGGGCGCCTGCGCCTGAATCAATAGCCTCAGTGCCATTCGATCAGCCCGTTCCGGGAGAGAAACAGGATCTCATCCAGGATGGCCTGCTCCGGCAGCCCGGAATCCAGCGCGCCCAGCCGGAGGACCTCGGCGAGGCTGCGGCGGCCGTCGCTCCACATCAGCGCGCGCATGAGCGGCGCGTTCCACATGGGCGAACTCCGGCCCTCGCGGCGCGCCCTGGGGATCGTGTCGTAGCAGAGCATCCCCCGGAACTTGCGGACCGGGACGGACTGCTCAGGCTGTGCCGCGGGCGTCCCGCCCGCCCCTGGGAGCGCCGGCGTCCCGCCGGCCGGTGCAGGCGAGACGCCTGCGGTACGTACTGCGGGCGCAGCCGGGACGACGCCAGCGCCCGCGGCTTGCCTCAGTCGCCGCTTCTCCAGGTTGACCCGGCGGCGCGCGTGCTGGGCGAGCTGGGCCAGAGCGTGGCGGACTGTTTTCCGCTCAGCACTCGGGGCCAGTCGCAGCGGGGAGAGGGCCGTCTTCCCGCCGACCACACCCAGGAAGTCCAGGCGCGCCAGCGCGTCCCGCAGGACCACCGGGCGCGCCGAAACCTGGGCCGCGGACAGGCGCTCCCACCACCCGGCCGCCTCGCGCGCCAGGCGTTCATCCCAGTCTGCCAGGCTTTCAGCCCCCAGCCACTGCGCCTCGGCGGCGCCGGCGTTGGCGATGAAATAGAGGTAAGCCGCGGCGGCCGCGCCCACGGCCGCCAGCGCGCGCGAATCAAGCTGCGCCATAGTGTCGGCGCCGCAGTGCCACCAGCGGTCCCCGCTGTGGAGGGCCGTCGCGGGGACGCCGGTCAGCGGGTCGTTCATGAAGTTGTCAATCGCACACCAGGGCGTCTTGAGGACAGAGAAGTGGGGTAGCTTTGCGCCCAGGTGCTTGGCGAGCAGGCGGTTCAGCAGGGCGTCGGTGAAGGCCGGGAAGCTGTCGGGGTTCGCCGCGCTGTTCAGGACGACGGGGACTTCCGCTCCCCCAAGGGTAGAGGACAATTGGTGGCGGCCAATGGTGTCGAGATTCAGTGCCGCGACCGTGCGGCGGATGGCCTGTTTCCGCAGCGCAATATAGGCGGCCGTCCCGTAGCACTCGTTGACCGTGAGGCCCCGGATAGAACGCTTGGGCCGCGGCAGCGCGCCCTCGCGCACCAACTGAGCGAGACAACGGATGCATTCGACGATGACGGCGCAGCCGCTGGCGTTGTCGTTGGCGCCCTGTTCCATAGCATGGCCGAGCACCAGGACTTCCGCCTGCGTCTCGCCCTCCAGGAGGCCGGAAGCCATAGCGATCTTGCCGGCGTAGAGGCTGGCGTCCACGCTCATGCGCACGCGCACCGGGCCTTTGTCCAGGAGCGCCTCGATCTCGCGGCCTTGCCGCGGCGTGAGCAGCATCCCTGGGAGCGGGTGGTCGTCTTTGCGGTACGGCCACTCGTCTGGCGGGTCGGACCAGGAGTTGACCCAGAAGCGCGCATCCGGAGCGAAGTCCGCGTTCTTCCCGTAGGAACTCACGATGCCCAGGACGCCTTGGCGGAGCGCCTCGGCCTTCAGTTTGTGGGGATGCTCCCGCGTATAGACGATCCGCCCGCGCGCGCCGGGACCAAGCGCCGCCAGGCCGCTCGCGTCCGTGACGCGCGCCAGCTCCGCCTCGATGCCCTCGGGCGGCGTCGGCCCGCACCACATGACCGTGGCGAGCGGGTCCTGGCTCCTGTCCGCCAGGACGCGCCGCTGCTCCGCCGGCTCGAGCAACTCGAGGACTGCCGCGCGGCAATCCCACGCCAGGGGCATGGTCAGGTCGCCGTAGGAAGTGGCGCCGTCCGCGGGGAACTCGATTACCTCCGCCTTCACGCCAGCCTCCGCATAGAGCGCCGCGATCTGGCGTTGTGTGCGCTCGAAGGCCGGGAAGGTGAACTCATGGTCGGAACGCCAGATGGTTTCGGTAAGCCGCAGCAATTCCTCGCCGCGCATGGCGCCGGCGATGGTCTTCAAGATGTTCTCGAACATGAGCCTCACCTCCCCTTACGGCACCTCGTAAACATGCAGCGCCACCGGCGCGTCGCCGTACCCCACGCCCCAGCCGCCGCCAAAACGCTGGTACAAGTCCTGGCCGCGGAAGTCGTCGCTGAAACACCCGTCGCCGGCGGTGAGCTCCCGGTCTTCGAAGAGCACGCGAATCTTCGCGCCGGCTTTAAGGCCCTCAACATGAATGGCCACTTGCGCAGCCTGCTCCGTTGGCAAGCCGACCGAGTCTCCGCAGACCACCGTCTCGGCGCCGGCCGCGTCGTGGAGCGCCGTGCGCGCCCACCACACGCGCCCGCCTTCGTGCAGGAACCCTACTCCATCGAGCAAGCCGCCGGTCGCAGCGACGGCCTCCAGAGGCACTTCGAGCTTGACCCATTCTCCGGCTTGCGGCAAGGCGCCCAGCTTCACGGCGCGCTCCGGGATGTAAGGCAGCGCCGTCTTGACCAGTTTGTCGTCCCAGCCGAGGAAGCCCGCGTAGTGGCGGTAGAAGCTCTTGAGAAACCAGTACGAACGCGCCCCGCCGTCCCGGTACGCCGAAACGTCGAATTCGCCCCAGCAAGCCGCGTGAATCCAGCGCCCGTCCTTCTTGGCCAGCAAGACCAGGTTGCGCGGGAGGTTTTGCGGATCAATACGCGCCCACTGAACGAGTTTCGAGCCTGGCGGCCAGGCGCGCGCATCGGGCAGGTATTCGAGGCCGTGCATGCACGGGCCCCGCTCCGGCTGCTGTCCGATGGCGTAGCCGTCCACTTCGGTGCGGACTTCGCGCGGCGCATCGGTGACTCGGGCGCGGCCTGCCGGGGAGTCCTTGAGATCCGACCAGAGCCACTGGCCTTGCGTCAAGCCATGCGTCGTGGCCGCGACGATGTAGGTCTTGCCGGCGTGGCGCCGCGACCAGTGCTCAACCCACGGTTCAATCGTCACCTGCGGCCCCGGATCGTTGGAGTAGACGACCGGCTCGATGAACTTCATCTCGCCGTGGAGGCCGCGGAAAAGCGACTGGTCGCAGGGGCCGTGGGCGATCTGCCAGCCCCGGCAGCCGCGCATCAGCTCGACCCACACGTGGAAGCGCCAACGCTCGTAAGGGACATCTTCATACATTTGCGGGCGCAGCCAGATGACCTTGGCCTGGCCCTGGACGAGCGGCCAGAGGTCGGTGTGCAGATTGGCGGGGAAGAAAGGCTCGGTCTCAGGATCGTAGATGTCGAAGAACGGGATCTTCTCGAACTCAAAGCGGTTCCAATAGCCGCCGTGTCCAACCATGACAGGCTTGCCCGCGGCGGCGCGGACGTGCTCAACCGCCTGCGCCATGCCTTTGATTTCCTCCGCGCTCTTGTTCTGGAAAAGCCCGAACGCTTCCTCGATGCCCGCGGCCACGGACACGATCTGGGGAGAGCTTTTGCAGAACGCCAGGTACTCCGCGAGCTTCGCTGCGCCGCCGCCCTTGGTCTCCAGTTCCGCCACCGACCAGACAGGCTCAGGGACCGCAAAGGCGCTCGAACAATACATGTTCTCTTTGTTCCAGTATTGCTCGATGGCGTCCCTCTTGCTGATGCTTGCGGCCACGTAACGGGCGCAGTTGAAGTCATTGCGCGTGCGCGTGTAAGGCGTGGACACGAAACCATCGTACATGCTCCACGGCGCCAGTTTGTGGAGGTCGCGGTACTTGGCGCCGGGACCCGGGTCGCTCGGCCCGTCATAGACGGGCACGAAACCGTAGCACACGCCCCAGGGCATCCAGGGTTTGCCATTGACGTAGAGCAGGTTGTTTTTGTCAATCGTGACGGCCTCAATAGCGGGCTGCGGCGGGTCGTGAGCCAGGCGGCAGAAAGGCTGGGATTCCGCAAGACCAATCACCTTGCCGGTTATACCATTCCTCGCACTGGCGCGGAGAAACCAGTTGCGCTGAGGGTCGTTGAAAGGCTGGAGCGGCAGGAAACTTACGTCCAGGTCCGTGAGCAGCAGGTTGCTGAAGTCGCCGCGCAGCCCCTGTGGGATTCTCTCGCGTTGGGCGGCAATGGCTTCAGGCGTGGCCGGGATGTCCCAGGTCTTCAGGACTTCGCGCGTCCCGCGGCGCAGGACTTCCAGGCGCACGGACGCCATCCTGGACAGGGCTGCGCTGGTGAAACCGAGGTTCATGCGGACGTATTGTTTCTGCTCGGGCAGGAGGTAGAGCGCGCCCAGTTCGAGGTCCAAGGGAGCGCTCCAAGTGGCAAACCAGAAGTCGAGCGACGGGGGGAGGGTGGCAGGCGGGGACGCCTGCCCTACAACGGAAAGTGTGGCGTGGTACTCGGTGTAGGCAGGACACGGCTCGGTCAGCGTGTAGGGGATGCGAAACTGGGCCGGCTTGCCGGCGGAGACTTCCAGTTTCTCGCTGTGGAATTGTGCCTTGGCCCCGGAGGGCGCTGTGAATTCCAATTGCAGTGAGCAGGTTGCCGCAGGGCCGGGATTGACGAGCGTGGCTGACAGCTCGTTCTCTCCCAACATGCGCTCGCCCAAGTCCAGGTTTTCGAGATGCAGGCCCTCCGCGCCGGCGGCTTCGGGCGGCGGCGTGATGCCGCGGGCCGCGAGTTCGGCGGCGGAGCTTTCCGGCTCGTACAGCCGGACATCATCCCACCAGACGGTGCCGCACACGGTGTTCTGCGGCTGCCGGCCGGCGCCGTCCAGAGTGTAGCCGTTGACGCCGCGCGCGCAGAGGAGGAGGCGG
>Ga0187861_10002419_pt1 | contig 17560 bp, 13 predicted proteins | sample June2016WEW_10_1_3_FD_132986 | JGI IMG/M metagenome (GOLD analysis project Ga0187861, IMG submission 132986) | Peatland microbial communities from SPRUCE experiment site at the Marcell Experimental Forest, Minnesota, USA - June2016WEW_10_100 | ecosystem: Environmental > Terrestrial > Soil >...
AACGCGCCGCCGGTGGCGAGTTTCACGGCCAGCGTGACCAATGGAGCCGCGCCGCTGGATGGGACCTTCGCGGACGCGTCAACAGGCACAATTACAAACCACTCGTGGACGTTTGGCGACGGTGGCACGAGCACGTCCAGCAGCCCGAGCCACACCTATACGAACGCGGGATTGTTCTCCGTCGCGCTCACAGTCTCCGGTCCCGGCGGGTCGTCGACAACGAATCGCGTGAACCTGATCACGGTGACGAACGCGCCGCCGGTGGCGAGTTTCACGGCCAGCGTGACCAATGGAGCCGCGCCGCTGAATGTGACCTTCACGGACGCGTCAACAGGCACAATTACAAACCACTCGTGGACGTTTGGCGACGGCGGTGCGAGCACGTTGAGCAGCCCGAGCCATACCTACACGAATGCGGGGACGTTCTCAGTGAGCTTGGCTGTGCTCGGACCGCTGGGGTCGTCCACGACCAACAGGACCAACCTGATTACGGTGACGAACACGAACGTGGTGAACACGCCACCGACAGTGAGCATCGTTCGGCCTGGGAACAACATGTTGTATCCATCGGCGTTCACTAACCAGACGATTACCATTGTCGCCAGTGCCACCGCCAACGACGGCGGCGCCATCAGCAGAATCGAGTTCTTTGTGGACGCGATCAAACTGGGACAGACGAATGCGAATCCGGGAGCAATCTTGTGGAATGGACCCACAGTTGGCACTCATACACTCACGGCGGTTGCGCATGACACTCTGGGTGCATCCAACACATCTGCGACGGTCAGTGTCACGATCGGCGCAAAGAGTTCGCCGCTGGGTGATTGGCAAGTCACGATTGCCGGTGCGGACAAGGGTGTTGAGTTCGTGACGTTCGAGGACGATTTCAGCGCGAGCGGCTACGATATCCGGCTCAAGAAGTTTGGGCTGAATGACGTGTCGGGCACTTGGGGATTTGGCGCGAAAGGCCGGTTGACGGGATCGTTTATCGAACAACTTGGCAGCGCGACAAACTGGACCGGGACGTTGGCGGGCACTGCGAAGAGCCTCAAGAGCCTGAGCGGGACGGTCACGACAACCAGTGTGGGCGTCTTCCGTTGGAAAGGCGTGCCCGCGACGACATTCCCTGACTTGAGCGGGACGTGGACCGGCGCGGTGACGATCGTGAAGGTGCCAACGCTGGTGAGTTATGCGGTCCGCACGAACGCGAATGACTCGGCAGTGTTCGACGTGACGACGTCGATCAATACCAACACGGTGATCGGGCAATTGATCGCGACATCGCGCGACGTGGTGTATGGGTATGTCGCGGTCGGCGGCACGAACATCACGATGTCAGGCAAGTTCAAGGACCGGTCGGCGAAAGCTTTGCCCGATATCATGACGCTCAAGGGCGCAGTTACAAATACGCCGGCCGCGAAGGTTTCGATCCAGCTCTCCAGGTAGGAGAATCGAGGCAACGCGTTTGCGATCGTCGGACGTCGTCTGGCGGCTTGCCCGCTGGGTGGGTTTTCACTACACTCCCCAGTGATGAGGAAAGTCCTGCTTCCGATTACGCTGTTTCTGGCCGCCATTCTGTTGCTGGCAGCGGTGGCCTATTGGTACGAGCAGAAGTATGGTTCCCAAGGTCCGTTCCCGAGCCAACACGGTCATTGAGGCGAGCATGGCGAAGATCAAGAAACTGCTGCACACACGCTATCGCGTGAACGATTTGGAGAAGACAGTCGCGTTTTACCGGGATGTGCTTGGTTTGCAGGAGACGGGCCGGCAGAAGTCGCCACGGGGCTCGGAATTGGTTTTCCTGAAGGCGCCTGAAAGCGAAGAGGAAATTGAGCTTTGTTCCTACCCATCCGCCGGACCCGTACAGGTGCAGCCGGATCTGACGCATCTCGCATTTGAAGTGGACGATCTCGAGGTGTTCGCCAAACAGCTTGCGAAAAAGGGTGTGAAATTGTCCGACGGACCGACAAGAGCGTCCGCGGACATGATGTTTGCCTTCGTGGACGCGCCCGAAGGCTACGAAATCGAACTCATCCAGCGGTTGGGAAAGTGACCGCCAGGCACAAACTCATCATCGCGCCCTCGATTCTCGCAGGGGACTTCGGCAATTTCGCGCGGGACGCGAAGCGGGCGGAAGAGGGTGGGGGAGACTGGCTGCATTGCGACGTGATGGACGGTCATTTCGTGGCGAACATCACGTTCGGACCGGATACGGTGGCGGCGTTCCGCAAGGCGACGAAGCTGCCGCTGGACGTACACTTGATGATCGAGCGGCCCGACGTGTATGCCGAGCGATTCATCGACGCAGGCGCCGATCACCTGATTGTGCATCTCGAAGCGAGGCATGATGTGGTCAGGACACTGGCGTTGATCCGCCGCCGCAAAAAACGCGCGGGCTTGGCGATCAATCCGGACACACCGGCGGAGAAGGCGCTGTCGTTTCTCGGCCAGATCGACGAATTGCTGGTGATGACGGTGCATCCGGGATTCGGCGGGCAGGCGTTCTTGGCGGAAATGCTGCCGAAGATTCGCGCCTTGCGATCAGCAGCGAAGGATTTGCCGATCATCGTCGACGGCGGGATCAACCCGGAAACAGGTCGGCAGTGCGTCGAGGCGGGGGCGAGCGTCCTGGTGGCCGGTAATTCGCTGTTTCGGCACAAAACGTTGGACTTGGGTGACGCCATCACGGAGTTGAGGAAACATGCAACTGACTAAGATCAAATTCGGGACCGACGGCTGGCGCGGCGTGATCGCCGAGGATTTCACGTTTGAAAACGTGCGCCGCGTGGCGCAGGCGACGGCCGATTACTGGAATTCGCTGGTGGGAACCCACAAGGCGGCGATTGTCGGCTACGACAACCGCTTTCTCTCGGAGACGTACGCGAAGATTGTGTGCGAAGTGCTGGCGGCGAACGGAATCCAGGCGTTGTATCCGCCATTGGCGGTGCCGACGCCCGCCGTGTCGTTCGCCGTGCGCGACCGCAAGCTGTGCGGCGCGGTCATGATTACGGCGAGCCACAATCCTCCCCAGTTCAACGGCTACAAGCTGAAGGCGCACTACGCCGGGCCCGCCGACCCCGAGATTTGCGCACAAGTGGAAGCGCGAGTGGATCGGTCGCCCGTCCGCTTCATCGGCTTCGACGACGGTGTGAAAAGCGGCATCATCGAAGTGTACGACCCGCGCGCGGCCCATGTGGCGGCGGTGAAGAAGATTATCGATCTCAAGAAGATACGCGGCACCAAACTGGGGATTGTGGTGGACTCGATGTACGGTTGCGGCGGGAATCTGTTGGAGAGCCTCTTGGAGAAATCGGCGTGCCGGGTGCGGACGATCCGGGCGAACCGCGATCCGCTTTTCGGTGGGATAAACCCCGAGCCGATTGGGAAGAATCTCGGCGCGCTGTGCGATGCGGTGAAGAAAGCGCGAGCCCAGATTGGGCTGGCGACCGACGGCGATGCAGACCGGCTCGGCGTGGTGGACGATAAAGCGCAGTACCTGTCCATCCAACTCGTCTTCGCGATGTTGCTGCTGCATTTGATCCGCAATCGCGGGCAGAAAACCGGTTTGGTTGTGAAATCGGCGAACAGCACCGTGCTGATCGACCGCATCTGTCGGGCGCACGGGTTGAAGTTGGCCGAAGTGCCGGTCGGGTTCAAATACATCTGCGAAAAAATGCGCGAGACGGACGTGTTGATTGGCGGCGAAGAGAGCGGCGGAATCGGGTTCCAGGGGCACATCCCCGAGCGCGACGGCATGCTGGCCAACCTGATGCTACTGGAGATGTTGAGGGTGACGGGAAAGCGTATCAGCGAGATCGCGCGCGACCTCCAGAAGGAATTTGGTACCAGTACTTACGACCGCATCGACATGCGTTTCCCGCTGGAGATGCGCGAGAAGTTCATCGAGACGCTACGGACACAGCCGCCGAAGTTTTTGCTCGGTGTACCGATGGCCCAGATCAAGGATTTCGACGGTGTCAAATACATTGCCGAGGACGACTCGTGGCTGATGTTCCGCACGTCCGGCACCGAGCCGATCATCCGCATCTACAGTGAAGCGTCAACCGCCGCGCGCTTGAAGAGGTTGCTCGACCACGGCAAAGCCTTGGCGCTGAAGATCGGAAAGTCCTAATCTCGGCAAGATGGGTAATCGGGCTTGTTTGACTCGACGGCTTTCCGTACCATTAGCCGCAAACGAAGGGGACGTTCAATCCGATAACTGGCGATCCTTTGTTTGGAACGGCCGCAGAGACACGCAATAAGAACCGTTTCGCACTCGGGGGAGATCCTAGCCCAAGCCGTCATGGCGTCGTTCTGTTCGCGCTGACGGTAGTACCCACCAAGCAGAGCGCATGGTAACCGCCGGCCAAATTCAGGATTTCGCAGCGCCCATAACCTTTGGCGGCCCAGATGCCAGAGCCGCAGGGGCACCCCAAGAATAAGAATTGCCAGCAGGATGGGGGTTTCGTCGAAGTGCCTGCTCTGGTTGCTGATTGGTCATCACCAAGATCGGAGGGATGTCCCTGATAGCGGGGGCGATGTCACGCTCGTTTCGCCGCTGAACGGGCTTGACAGAAAATGGCACCGACGAGCGGTCGCGACTTGCAAAATGGAAGCAAACAGGGCATTCTACAGCGCGGTTTTGGAAATAGGTGACGTCAATGATTGGCTCCGCGACGAGCATCATAGGTAGACTTCAATTTGTTTCGGGCAAAGCGTCGGGTCGTGGGTTTGAGTTGACGCAGGATCGCGTCAATATCGGCCGCGACAACAGCAATGTCATTTGCCTCGACCACAGCACTGTCTCTCTTCACCACGCCATCCTGATTCGCAGCGGCGAGCACTACCGGGTTCGCGACCTCATTTCCACCAACGGGACATACATCAACGGCGAGCGTGCAACGGGCGCGGAATTGCGCAGCGGTGACATCCTGCATTTTGGGGAAGTGGAAATGCGTTACGAAGAGGTGGAACCGCCGGCGGAGGAATCCAGGGAGGCACCGGAGCGAGGCGTGCTGCCGTTGGGACGGCAACGACCGGGCGCGGCGCCGGCCAAAGAGAGGCAGTATAAGATTGTCGGCGCGGATGGTCGCACGTACGGGCCGGCGACCGGCGCGCTGGTGCGGAAATGGATTTCGCAGGGGTTTGCCAACGCCCAGACTTGGGTGCCGGCCGAGTCGCGGGGCAATTGGAAGCAACTGGGCGAGTTTCCCGAATTCGCGGATTTGCTCGATGACAACCTGACTCCGTCGAACCTGCTGGGCACGCCTCCCAAGGATGCGCGTTGGGCGGAACCGATCAAGGTCGCGCCAAGCATGGATCCAGAACTTCTGGCCACGTTTGACGAAGTGCCGATTGCGGTGGCGGACCGCGCGCGGGCCGCGAAGAAGAGGCGAAGGAACTACTCCACGTACGTGGGCGTGCTGTTGTTCATGGTGCTGGCCGCGAGCGGCGCGGCTTGGTGGTTCGACCAGTGGCCCTTCGATTCGCGTGGGCCGCTCCGAAAATATGCGCGGAACACCGAAGGCTATATTTATTCTGATCCTGACTTTACGGCGGCGGCATCGGCTGAGGATGCGAAGGATTACCCGGAGTTGCTTAAGAACGCCAAGTTGCTGGTCGGCAGTTATCCGATGAGCAGCCTGGCGCGTTACATCCTTGGTGTCGCGTATGGGAAACTGGGTTTCTATCCCGATGCGGCGGTGGCGTTCCAACAGGCGATCAAGCTGAAGCCGGACTACATCGATGCGTGGAACAATCTTGGCTGGGCCTACACGCAGGCGGGCAAGTTTGCCGACGCGGTCGGCGTGTTCCAGCAATTGATCAAATTCACGCCGAACGATGCTAAGATCTGGAGCAACCTTGGCGGCGCGCAGGCGGGGCAGGGGCACGAGGCGGACGCGATCGCGGCCTACCAGATGGCCATCCAGTTGAAGCCCGACTATGCGGACGCCCATTTCAATCTCGGCGCGGCCTACGCCAATCAAGGCCAGTTCATGGAAGCGGTGAAGTCATTCCGCCTGGCCTTGAAGTACAAACCAGACTTTGCCGAGGCGTGGTTCAATCTCGGCGTCATCTCGGGACGGCAAGGCGAGGACAACGATGCCATCGTGTTCTTCCAGCGCGCGATCAAAATGAAACCCGGTTACGCCGAGGCCTGGGGCGGCTTGGTCAAAGCCTACCTGAAACTTCGTCAACCGGACAAAGCCGGCGAAGCCGCCCGCGAGATGAAGCGGATCGATCCCGTCAAAGCCGACCAACTCGCCGACGAACTGACCCACGATGCCCCGCAGCCTTTGGCGCTCACCGACTCGACGAAACCCGAGTAGGGGACTACCCAAACTTGGGAAAGGCTGGTAGAGTGTGCGGTTCATGGATTTGGGTCACATACGCAATTTTTGCATCATCGCGCACATCGACCACGGGAAGACGACGTTGTCGGACCGGTTGTTGGAGACGACAGGCGCGTTGGAGAAGCGCGAGATGCGCGAGCAGGTGCTCGACTCGATGGATTTGGAGCGAGAACGCGGGATCACGATCAAGGCGCACCCGGTTTCGATGTCGTACCATGCCGATGATGGCGAAGTGTACGAACTGAACCTGATCGACACGCCGGGGCACGTGGATTTCGCCTATGAAGTCTCGCGCAGCCTGGCGGCGTGCGAAGGCGCGTTGTTGGTGGTGGACGCGGCGCAGGGCGTCGAAGCGCAAACGGTCGCCAACGTGCACATGGCGTCGAAGCAGAACCTGACGATCGTGCCGATCATCAACAAGATTGACCTGCCGAGCGCGAACGTCGAGGAGACGAAGCGGCAACTCGAAGACATCTTGGCGATCCCGGGTGACACGGCAATTCTGGCCAGTGCGAAGACGGGTATCGGCATCCACGAGATTCTGAAGGCGGTGATTGAGCGGTTTCCGCCACCGCCACCGCCGGCGGAAAAATCGCTGCGGGCGCTCGTGTTTGATTCGATGTTCGACACGTATCGCGGTGTGGTGACGCACGTCCGGTTGTTTTCGGGCGAGATCGCGCCGGGAATGATGGTTCAGTTGATGGGTACCGGCGCAAAGTACGAGGTGAAGGACGTCGGGGTGTTCACACCGAAACCCGAGCCGCGCAAGAAGCTGTCAGCCGGCAGCACCGGCTATGTCATCGCCAACATCAAGACGACTTCCGAGGTGAAAATTGGCGACACGATCACGGATGCGAAGCAACCGGCCAGCAAACCTCTGCCCGGGTTCCAGCAAGTGCACCCGATGGTCTTCAGCGGGTTGTACCCCATCGACTCGGCGGACTACGAGCACCTGAAGGCGGCGCTGGGGAAATTGCAATTGAACGATTCGGCGTTCCAATACCAGTCCGAAAGCTCGGCGGCGCTGGGGTTCGGATTTCGCTGCGGATTTCTGGGGCTGTTGCACATGGAGATTGTGCAGGAACGGCTGCGTCGCCAGTGGGACATGGACATCATCGCGACGTATCCGAGCGTAATCTACAAGGTGCTCAAGACGGATGGGGGAGTACTGGAGGTGGACAACCCGGTGTACCTGCCCGATCCGTCGGTAATCGACCACATCGAGGAGCCGTACGTGAAGGCATTCATTATTTGCCCGAACGAAAACATCGGCGACATGATGTCCCTCGTCATGGAAAAGCGCGGCACTGTCGCCAAGACCGATTCCATTGACACGCGGCGCGTGATGTTGACGGCGGGATTGCCGCTCAACGAGATCCTGGTGGATTTTCACGACAAGATCAAGAGTATCACGCGCGGCTACGGTTCGATGGACTACGAGCCCCAATGCTACCGGGAGGGGGACCTCGTGAAGCTGGATATCCTGGTCAACAGCGAGCCGGTGGACGCGTTTTCAAGCATCGTGCATCGCAGCAAGGCGGAGACGCGCGGGCGGGCGTTGGCGCTGAAGCTGCAGGAAGTGATTCCACAGCAGATGTTCCGGGTGGCGATCCAGGCGGCCATCGGCGGGAAGATTATTGCGCGGGAAACCGTCAAGGCGCTGTCGAAAAACGTCACGGCCAAGTGCTATGGCGGTGATATCACGCGCAAGCGCAAGCTGTGGGAGAAGCAGAAGGAAGGCAAGAAACGCATGAAAGCCGTCGGCAAGGTGAACATCCCGCAGGAGGCGTTCATCTCGGTCTTGAAAGCGGGATAGGGGAACAACGGATGATCAATCGGAAAGATCGCAAAGCGTTGAAGTATGCGCGGGAGGTGTTTCAGGGAGCACAGAAATGGTTGCGGATCAACCGGGATCTGCTTTCCTCCGGACAAATGATCGACATTCCGGCGAAACTGCGCGCGTTGGAGCAGGCGCTCCAGGCGGGAAACGCCAAGCAAGCCGCGTCCCAAGCTGACGAGTTGGAGCAGAAGATCCATGGGGCGATGCCGGCCCAAAGGTATCCGGCGGTTCGTGAGAATATCGAGGTGCTTCTGGTGGCCGTCATTGTGGCGATGGCCGTGCGCACGTTTTTCATCCAACCGTTCAAAATCCCCACGGGATCGATGCAGCCTACACTGTACGGCATTTTCCCACCGCCGGAGAACATGCCGCCCCAGGAATATAAGAATCTGGTGCGGCCATCGATTTTCGAACAGATCGTTGGGACCATTTTCCAGGGCAAGATGTACGAGACCTACGGCTATCGCAGCCGTGGCGATCATATCTTCGTCGACAAGTTCAGCTACCATTTCCGCAAGCCTCATCGTGGCGAGGTCGTCGTGTTCGACACGTCCAACATTGCCGAGCTTGGGTCGTCGCGAGGCAAATTCTACATCAAACGGCTCATTGGATTGGAGAACGACGTCATCCAGATCAGGCCCCCATATGTTATGGTCAATGGGCAAGTCTTGGACGGACGGGATGCCTTTAAGCGGATTTACTCGTGCACGAATGACTATAATGGATACGTGATCCCTGTGATTCCGCGCGCGCCGAACTTTCCGACTGCCGACAGCACGTATACAGTGCCTGCCGAACATCTGTTTGTTTTGGGCGACAACAGTCGAAGCAGCCTGGATGGACGATTCTGGGGTTCATTTCCACGGAAGGACCTGATTGGCAAGGCAGTATGGGTTTACTGGCCATTCACGGAGCGATTCGGGCGGATCGACTGATAGGACATATTATTGTCGGCAGAGCATACAGAGGATGGTCGCGATACGAGCAACGTCGCACAATATGGGTTATGTCTAATCTTGGGTCGATGCGTGTGTGGGGCGTTGCCCTGATTGTATCTGGCTCGGAGGTCAGACCCACCAGTTCTCAGCGGCAAACAGTTCGTCGGGGACGGTCAGATTGAGGGTGCCGATGTCGGGATGGCGCTCCAGTTCAACATCTTGCTCGAGCAGTTGAACAAAGAAGGATGCCTGCTCTCGCTTGTTCCAGCCTAGCGCGGTCAAGGGGATGCCGAGTTCGAGGATCCTGTCAAACTTGATGAGTTCCACATCGGTCAGTTTTCGATAGGAAGAAGTCGGCTCTGTATCCCAAAGCGCGGCGGTCTTGAGGGTGGGCGTAAGGCTGGGAACCATGAGGGCGCGGTGGGTGGGATCGACGAAATTGACGCGCAACGCCGCCTGGGATGGCAGTTCAACCCCCTTGCGGAGGTCAACGCGCAGATAGAATGTGGTGAGATCCGACCCGAAGTGGACGGCCTCGATGCAACGCTCACTGCGGTACATGGCACCCAGATTGCGTCCCGCTTCGTAAAGGCCGGCGCCGGCCCATTCATAATAGGAGGTAATGAGGCCATCGATCTGCGGCGTGATGAGGTCAGTCGGCTTGCGCGCCTCGCGCGCCACCTCGGAGCGACAGATGTTGGTCTTCAACACATCGGGGATCGGCACGCCGCAAATACGATAGACGTTCTGCAAGTGGGTGCGAAAGAGTTCGTCGAAGATCAGGTCGTTGTCCGTCACGAAATCGCCGCCATACCACCAGAACCAGTCGCTGCCCTCGGCGGCATAGATTTCCTGCAGGGCCTTTTTTAACTGTTCGGGGGTGATCTCGTGTCGATCGGCCTTCGCCTGGAGAAAGTCGCGGGTGTGACCGAGCAACTCCCAGCCGCGATTTTCCTCGGGCTCGCCAATCCAGATATCGAAGTCGGCATGGATCCACGAGCCGGTGTGGAGCGTGCTGAGGATGGCGCCGGGTGGATGCGACGAAAAGTGGTCGTGGAACGTGGTGGTCGAAATCACGGAGTGCGTGGACAGTCGTTGGTACAACTCACGCAGGAACGCCTGTCCGCCGTCGGGGAAATGTTCCCAGGCATTTTCACCGTCGAGGATGACGGTGCACAACGGATCGGCAATGGGCGCGCCACGGGCAATCTGTTCGAGTTGGCCGACCATGAAATCAACCGCCCGGTGCGGGTCGTTGCGTGAGGCCGTGAAGCCGACGAAATCGCTCAGGGTCCGCTCGCGGAACGCGAGGCACGCGCTGGCATCGCCGTACTGCGCGCGGTAGCCTTGAAATAACATGCCGCGATCCAGAATCTTGCCCGGATGCACGACGGCCAGGCTGCGCCACAGGTTCTCTTCGTCGGTGGCGAACCATTCGTAGCCGAGCTCCTGCAGGATGGGAATCAGCTCCGGACAAACAGAGCCTTCCGACGGCCACGTGCCGTGCGGCGGCGCGCCGAAGATCTGGGTGTGAAGGTCGCGAGCCAGCGCCAGTTGCGCGCGCACGTCCTCGGGATGCGAAAACGGCGGCGGCAGTTCACGGCCCGGCATGCAGCGACGGGCAAACTCGGTGTTGTAAACCAGCGGCATGATCGGATGGAAAAACGGGGTCGTGCTGATTTCGATCTGGCCGCGTTGGGACACCGCCCGATAGAAGCTGAGGATGTTTTTCAGGATGTCCTGCTGTTGGTCGAAGACCGTCTGCTTGTCTCGTTCGGTGAATCCCCCACCCTTCCTTTTCAATTCCGCAATTTCGGGATAGAGCCGCTCGGCCGCGTAGCCAAACCATGTCAGATTGAACCACACCTGCAAATCGCGGAACTCCCGGTCGGCGAAACTGGCGGCGGCCTGTTGGAGATTGACCCTGGCCGCGTTCAGCCCGCGCTTCTGTAGCAGCGCCCAGTATCGCGGGAACGGCTTGACCATGTTGTCCCAATTCGCCTTGAAGAAGTGCTCCAGGATGGCCGCCTTTTGCGCAGGCGTCAGTGTTTCGGGAGACGGCTTGGCCAGGTCCTGCCACAAGTCGCGGACCTCCCCGTTGGCCAACTGCTGGATTTGCGTCACCAGCACGGGCGTCAGGTTGAACGTGCACCGGAAATCGGGAAACTGGTCCGCCAGCCAGATCATGTCGAGGTAGCCCTTGGTCGCGTGCAGGCGCACCCACGGCATCAGCGCCGACCCGCGGATCGGGTCCACGTAATACGGCTGGTGCATGTGCCAGAGAAAGGCGACGTGGAGCGGCATGGGATCGACCCTCTCAGCGTCCTCAGACCGGAATCTCGCGCAGGTATTTGGCTGATTCCTCGGGCGGCGTCGGGTTGATGTAAAAACCGGTGCCGACTTCGAAGCCGGCGATGAGCGTCAGGCGCGGCAGAATCTCGATGTGCCAGCGGAAATCCTGGTCGATGGTCGACCAGTAGCCGTGGTGCGCGTAGCGCGCCGGTCCCGTCATCACGAGGAAATTGTATTGCGGCTCGTTCAGGGCCTTCGACAACTTCATCAGCGTGACCTTCAGGGCATCGGCCAGCAGCAGGATTTCGTCGGGGTGAATCTCGGGGAAATACGCGGATTGCCGCCGCGGCATGATCGTCACTTCAAACGGGAAACGCGCCGCGAACGGGCAAAACGCCACAAAGCCCGCGTTTTCGTAAACCAGCCGCAAGCCTTCCTTGATCTCTTGTTTCAGAATGTCTTCGAAGATGCTGCGGTCTTTGTAGGTGTAGTATTGCATGGCGCCGACCAGCTTTTCCTTGATCCGCTTCGGCGTGACCGGCGTCGCGATCAACTGCGAGTGCGGATGGCCAATCGTCGCGCCGGCCTGCTTGCCAAAATTCTTGAAGACGAGGATGTACCGGAACCGGGGATCGCGCAGCAGATCGGTCATGCGAATCTTGTACGTCTCGATGATGCGGCCGATGCCCTCGACGGACTGCTGTTCGAGCTGCAGGGACGGGTTCGGCGTCTCGATGACGACCTCGTGCGCGCCGATGCCGTTCATCTTGTCGTAGATCCCCTGTCCTTCCTTGTCGAGGTCGCCCTCGATGCGCAGGGCGGGAAACTTGTTCGGCACCACGCGCACTTGCCAGCCGGGCGTGTTCGGTTTGCTCTTGGGGTCGCGGAAGGCGAAAATCTCGGGCGGCGTCATGTGCTCGTTGCCTTCGGCGAATGGGTTTCTGGCGAGGTCGGGCACTTCCACGGGCTGCGGCACGTAATCGCTCGGCCGCTTCCCGCGTTCCGTGGTAATGATGACCCAACGCCCTACGACTGGATCCTTACGCAGTTCTGGCATATTCGGTTGTCCCCACTTTTTCGCCGCGCCTCAGGGCGCCGCGTACAATGTTTCATATTCTTTCGCGCTGGCCTGCCACGAAAAATCGCACGCCATCGCGTGGCGCATCAACTTCTGCCATTTCTTCGGCTGTTTGTGGAGCAAAATCGCCTGGTGCACCGCCGCCACCAGCGCCGCCGACGTATACGAAGCAAATTTGAAACCAGTTCCCGCCCCGGAGCGCGGGTTGTACTGCCTGATCGTATCGTCCAGCCCCCCGGTGGCGTGCACCACCGGTATCGTCCCGTATTTGAGAGCGTACAATTGCGTCAATCCGCACGGCTCAAAGCGCGACGGCATCAACAGCAGGTCCGCCCCGCCCTGAATCTGGTGCGCGAGCGGTTCATCGTGCCCGATCTTCACCACCACCCGGCCCGGGAACCGCGCCGCCACATTCGTCAGTACTTCCTCGTACTTCCTCTCACCTCGTCCCAACACCACCACCCTCACTCCCAACCCCACCAGCCCCTCCATCGCCCCCGCCAGCACCTCCACCCCCTTCTGCTCGGTCAACCGCGACACGAACCCTGCCACTAGCTGCGTTTCACTGATTCTAGCCGAGTCCAGCCGATTCACCAACCCCACCCTCCTCACCAAATCCTCCCGGCACACGCCCTTCCCCGCCAACTCCTCCACCCCATACCTCTGCCGCAGATGCCGGTCCGTCGCGGGATTCCAGCGCCCGTAATCCACCCCGTTCACGATCCCGTGCAAATCCTCCGCCCGCGTCGCCAGCACCGGCTCCAGTCCGCACCCCTCCGCCGCCGTCAGCATTTCCTCCGCGTACCGCCGGCTCACCGTCGTGATCGTATCGGCGAACACGATCCCCCCCTTCAACAAATTCATCCACCCATAAAACTCCAGCGCCGCCGCCGGCGCAAACATCTCCCCGCCCAGGTTCGTCAACGCAAAATCCTCCGCCGGGAAAATCCCCTGATACGCCAGGTTGTGGATCGTCAACACCGTCTTCACGCCGAACCCCGCCCCGCCCCTCGCCGCCCCCTGCCGCATCGCCACCGGCACAAACGCCGTCTGCCAGTCGTGGCAATGCACCACCTCCGCCCCCGCGCCTCCCGCCCCCATCAACTCCACCACCGCCTTCGAGAAAAATAAAAACCGTTCCGCGTTGTCCGCGTAATCCCTCACGCCGTCATAATACAACTCCGCCCGATCGAAAAACTCGTCGCACCGCACGAACCACACCCGCACCCCGTCCCGCTGTTTCAACTCCACCACCTCCCCGCTCACCGTGAAACTCCCCAGCGGGATCCGCAGCCTCACCCCGATCCGCTTCGCCCGGCCCGCGCTCTCCCGGGCGCACCGGTAAAACGGAACACAGCACGTCACCTCGTGGCCCCGCCGGCTCAGTTCCCCCGCCAACGCCCCGACCACGTCGCCCAATCCTCCCGTCTTGGCGTACGGCGTCATCTCACTGGCCGCAAATAAAATCTTCATAACTCCCCGCATTCATACCAGACCCTCGCCTCTCAACTCAACCATTGTGGGGCTGGATGCCTCAAACCGGATTGTAGGGCTGTCTGCTCATGTCCGACTCCTTTTTGTAGGGCTGGATGCCCGAGTCCGACGAGGGTATCCAGCCGTTGCCTTTTCCGTTGTCGTATCCAGCCGTCCGCCCTCGCCTCATAATCCGGCTTGCCCGCCACGCTCCACTTGCTACAGTCGCTCGATGGCCGATCTGCCGAACCGCCGGCGTCTTCGTCGCATTCCGGTCTGGTTGCCGCTAGACTCGCCGGTTGTCTACTTCGTCACCGTCTGCTGCTGTCGTCGCCAACGCATCTTCATCGCCGACGACCCGGTGCGCGTAGCCACCGCATGCCTGCGCCGTTGCCAAGCGCGTCACGGTTGGGAGGTTTCCCAGACGTGTTTCATGCCCGATCACGTGCATTTGTTCGCCGCGCCGTTGCGGGAACGGGAGCAATCCCTCGCGGAGTTCATGCGGGCTTGGAAGAGCGCCGTGACGTTGCGGTTGGGGCGCGAAAGAATCTGGCAGGCCGGTTTTTTCGATCATTTGTTGCGGTCGGACGAGAGCGCAGAGCGGAAGTGGGAATACGTGCGGCAGAATCCGGTGCGAGCGGGGTTGTGTGAACGGCCGGAAGATTACGCGTGGAGCGGCACCCCGGAGGAGATCTTGAGACGGATCGGTACCGTATTGTAGGCCCGTCTGCTCATGTCCAACTCCTTTTTGTAGGGCTGGATGCCCGAGTTGTTGTTTTGTGTTGTAGGGCTGGATGCCTCAAACCGGATTGTAGGGCTGGATGCCCGAGTCCGACGAGGTGTATCCAGCCGCTGCCCTTTCCGTTTGTAGGGCTGTCTGCTCATGTCCGACTCCTTTTTTGTAGGGCTGGATGCCCGAGTCCGACGAGGGTATCCAGCCGCTGCCTCTTCCGTTGTCGTATCCAGCCGCTGCCTTTTCCGTTGTAGTATCCAGCCGAATGTTTGTTTCACATGAGGACCTCCAAATCGCTAAGAATGCCTGAAACTCTACCCCTCCCGCCCCACCCCACCAACTGGTTACCAACGGGCCCCAAAACAAGGGCAACGGGCCTTCCGGGTGCGCAAATTTACGAAAAAACCGTAAAAATGGCCGAAAAATCAACGTTTGCCCCCTCCGACGATCCCCGCTCACAAGCCAATGTCGCCCCCCTGCCCGAACCCTGCGAAAAAAGAAGAAAAAGCTCAATTAGTTATTGACACTCAAGGCCCCACCTGATAATCTCGCCGCAGTAGGACAAATAGATTCACCGAGTCAGCGCGGTATAGGCGAACGTATAGGGAAAAGAACAGTTCACCGAGTCGTGAACAAGGCTTTGGGAAATAGGCGAGGAGAAGACATGCAAAGAGGATATTCAACAAGGGGCATTCGCTTCCTGGCAGTAGCTTTCAGCATCGGATTGATCACCGCGGTCGCCAACTATCAAGTTGCCGCCGCCGACGTGTTCACTGACCCGGTCGGTTTCATCACGCTAACGGCGAACGGAACAACCCTTGGTGGTGTCGGCGCATTGTCGTACTTGGGATTGGGCATGACCCAGATTCCTACCAACCGCGGAGTGATTAGCACGATTTCGGGAACCAAGATCACGACCTCCAGCGTGCTCCCCAACAATGGGTTTGCCAGCGGCGCGAGTGGCCCGCTGTATTTCATTGAGTTCCTCGATGGCGCGCATCCGGGGTTGTTGGACGACATCGTCAGCAACGACACCGCCAGCGTGTTCACCGGCACCAACGATGCCACGGCGGTCAGCGGGGCCACAATGTACAAGATCTACCCGCACTGGACCGTCGCCACTGTATTCGGGCCGAATGACGAGTCCGGCCTCATGGGTGGTGGCGCCATCGGGTCCGCTGACAACATTCTTATTCCCCTTCAGTCGAGCCAGACTTTTGCCAAGTATTACTGGTTCAATGGTAAAGGTACCGTCGGATGGAAGGACGGTTCCGGTAACCTGGTCGGCAATGTCCGGATTTTCCCTGACCAAGGGATTCTCATTTCGAAGGCAACGACCACCAATTTGACCATCAAGTTGATCGGCGCTGTGAAGCTCGGTCCCACGCTGATTCCGGTCGGTGGCACCAATACGTTCCTCGGGAACGTGTATGCAACTTCCGCCATGACGTTGACCAACAGCAAACTCTATACGGGCAACGCTGCTACTGGTTTGACGGGCGGCGGATCAGTCGGCGCAGCGGATAATGTGCTGATTCATCAAGACGGTGGTACCTACGCCAAGTATTATTGGTTCAATGGCAAAGGGACTGTTGGCTGGAAAGACATCTCGGGTAATGATGCGAGTAACGTCGCAATCTCGAACGGGGTGAGTGTCTTGATTTCGTTGCAGACGGGTCACAACGGGTTCAACTGGGCCGCGGCGGCGCTGTATTGAGCCGGGTGGACGAACGAACAAAAACGCTTTAGAGGGTAACAGGAAAAACAAATTCGGTTCTGAAAGACGAACTGAGAGAAACGAAAGGGAGAAGGAAAGTTATGAATAAAGGGATTAAGTATCTGGTAGTGGGAGTGCTCGCGGCTGCAACGGCAATGTCCGTCCGCGCTGCGAATATCGAAATTGACTGGAGTGCGTCCGACTACACCGGCTTCGCATTGCAGAACGGAACGCCTGTTCCGGACAACGCCTATGCGTCGGTCGGCTACTTCAGTACTGCGCCAACGGCTGGCAGCAGCGACTTGAGTGCCTATCACGCGTTTGCCAGCAGCACGGCGGTGTTTAACACGGGCAGCGTGAGCGGGTACCCAGGCTTCATACCCGAAGAGATCTCGTCCTATGACCAGGGCGCCTTCGGTGGTCAGCAGTTGTATTTCGTGATCACCTCCGGCACGCAAGAGGGCATCTACACGTTTTCCCCCACGCAAAACGCTAATTGGAAATTCCCCCATGCGGGTGATATTCCGAACAGTTCCTCTCCCGACATCGAGCAATTGGTCGACCTTCCGGGGACGGCTGGCAATGTGCTGAACGGGAACGCGACGGTTATTTACGGCAGCGGCCCGCAGTACAGCGCCGGAAGTAGCTACATGCTGTTGCAGGACACGGTTGTTCCCGAGCCTTCGACATGGGTACTGGTCGGCACGGGCTTGCTCGGGCTGATTGGCCTCGCTCGTCGTCGCAGCTAAATAAGTAAATAAGGGACCTAACTCCCAATTCGTTTCCGAGAGGCCAGTCTTCGGACTGGCCTCTTGTCTTTTTCCGGGCCGTGCCTTGTTGTGTAGCGTGGGCCCGCTCGCGTGCAGGGTCCGTTTTGTAGGGCGCGCCGTTTCTTTACGCCGGGTGCTGTGCCAGGCCGCGCGCGGCCGCCTTGCCCCGACTCCGAGGTCGGGGGCTGGCCCATGCGTCGCATTTTCTCCATCTTCCGCCGCCGGTATGTTACCCTTCATCGAATGGCAGAACCGACGTCGATCCGCCCCGCTGGGGCTCAAGCGCCTCTGGCAAAGACCCCGGACTTTGGAAACCGGCCCTGGCTTCTGGCCTTGGGTCTCGTCCTCGTCACCTTCCTCGCCTAC
>Ga0187861_10002423_pt1 | contig 17519 bp, 15 predicted proteins | sample June2016WEW_10_1_3_FD_132986 | JGI IMG/M metagenome (GOLD analysis project Ga0187861, IMG submission 132986) | Peatland microbial communities from SPRUCE experiment site at the Marcell Experimental Forest, Minnesota, USA - June2016WEW_10_100 | ecosystem: Environmental > Terrestrial > Soil >...
CGACCTAACGCCACGCGAATTTGCCTTGCTCGAATATCTCATGCGTAATGCGGGACGGTGTGTGACGCGCGCCATGATTATCGAGCATGTCTGGAATTTTTCCTTCGACACCATGACGAATGTTGTGGATGTTTACATCAACTACTTGCGAAAGAAAATCGACCAGGATTTTGAAAGCAAACTCATTCACACGGTTCGGAGCGTTGGCTATGAGTTGGGGGAAAGACTGATAACGGGATGAAAAGCGTCGAACCACCAACGGAACCTCCCGAGGAGGAGATGAGGCCTTCCCAAGTTGTGGATGCATTTCCTGTCTCATCGGCCCGTGGACCGATCCCTCGGCAAAGCGTCGAAAGCGATTCGCTGAGCAACTCGCTACCATACAAAGATCAGAGGCGCGTCTTTCTCCATCAATTAAGCCAGACCTTGACGTCTTTTCGCGGAATCCTTGAATTGGCTCTCCTCGTTGACTCCGAAGCGCAAGAGTACCGGAGGGGCATCCAGCAGTCACTTGCCCAGGCTGAGGGCTTAGTCCGATTGTTTAAGTCGTACCGGGCATTGGCCGAGGGGGGGAGAAGCGACCTTGTGAATGACGAGGTTGGGGTCGGCGAGCTGGTCCGGGTGGCGCTAGAGCAATTGCGTCCACTAGCGGATTCTCGTCGGCTCGCTGTCCATGTCGAGTGCGGGGACATCTGCCTCGTCCAAACCGATCCGGCGCGGTTACTCGTGGCTCTGCGTCGGGGATTGCTGCGCGCTATCCAGCAGAGCCCAACAGGAGGAAAGTTGGAAGTGAGCCTATCAACCAAGGAGGGCAGCGCTTGTCTCACTATCTCGGCGACTGCGCAACGGGCCGAGGTGTATTCACCGCCGGAGTGCGCCGAAATCCCTGAACGTGAATCCCAGAAGGGTATTAGCCCCGGACAGTGTAGAGGGGCATTGGACCCCGGTGCGCAGAGCGGTCGAGGCGCTCGGAGGCAGCGTCCTGATTATATCTGCTGAGAATTCCCCCCTCATCTGCAAGATTTGCCTCCCACTTTCACCGCACGAAGGGTAATGAACTGGCTTCTTAGCAGGCTGTGGCCATTGTGAAGCGTGGCAAGGTGGTTTCTTTTTTCCCGCAGGCCCCCTACCCCACTCGCTTTTTCATCTTAGAAAAGTCTAATACGAGGTTAATGAATCTCTAACGATGCTATCTCTATAATAAGTATCATTGGAGAGTAAGATGAGCCCATCGGATTTCAAGCCGGCGTGCGCGGGTCGCAGCGCCGCTATTGTCGCGAGCGCAAGCAAAGAGTTTCGGGAGCGCATTCTCACACGGTTGGGGGCTCGCAGTTGGACCGTTGAAGAGGCGCGGGGCGGAGCCGAGGCGTTATCCCTGGTAGAGGACGGAGCGTTCAAAGCACTCTTACTTGATCGTTGGTTGCCGGACCTTGACGTGCCGGAGTTGGTTGACATTATCAAGGCCCGCCATCCTCAGGTGCAGGTCCTGGTGGTTAGCTCCGAAGTTGAGGAACGCCACCTGGTTGAGAGGCTTTCCCCACGAAAGGACCTGCCACTGGATTTCCCCCACGCGCAGGACTCGGTGGAGTGCGGAGTGGAAGCTGAGGGGTTGGAGGAGCACCCGACTGGCGCGGCTGGGATAGTGTCGGAGGTGAAAGGGGAAGAGCCATTGCCCGGGATGATGGGATCGAGCGGGGCGATGCAACGGACCTATCATCTGGCGAGATTGGTGATCCCTCGTGATACGACGGTTCTCATCATGGGGGAGACGGGGACGGGAAAAGAACTGATGGCGCGAGCCATCCACAATCTCGGCCCGCGTGCCCGGCAGCCTTTGGTCATTGTCAACTGTGCAGCGATTCCCGAAACTCTCCTGGAGTCTGAATTGTTTGGCTATAGTCGGGGGGCTTTCACGGGAGCCTTCCAGTCACGGTTGGGAAGGATCCATTCTGCGCATGGTGGCACGCTTTTCCTGGACGAAGTGGGAGGACTGCCCCTGGGCATGCAGGGCAAGTTACTGCGCTTCCTGCAAGAGGGGGAAGTCCAGCGGTTGGGGAGCCCGGACGTATTCCGGGTGGATGTGCGGGTGATCGCAGCCACGAACGTCGATCTGGCGCGTACCATGGCCGAAGGGCGGTTCAACGACGCGCTCTACTATCGGCTATGCGTTTTTCCGATCGAACTTGCGCCGCTCCGAGACAGGAGAGAAGACATTCTCCCCTTGGCGGCTCACTTTCTGGACTCATTCTGTCGCGAGGCTGGGGTTCCGTGCAAGTCAATAGCCTTCGAGGTGGCCAGGATTTTGGAGGCCTACTCGTGGCCTGGGAACGTTCGCGAGCTAGAACACGTCATCGAGCGGGCATTCATCTTGTCGGAAAATATGCCAGTACTTCGCTCTGAATACGTGAGCCTCCCAACTTGAAAGACGGCGCGAACCTCCCTGAACTTCACTTGGCAACTCTTCGATCCGACGCCGGGAGCGCCGGACATCCCGCAGATGGCCAGTATAATCGACAACCGGCAATCGGCAATGATAACTTGGTCTTTGGGTTGCAACTAAGGGCCGCGCTGTGAAATAAGACCGGGGGGCCGGTTTTGCAGAGCGTAATTTATTGAATAATTGTCCTCGGCATATGGCCTTCCTCAATTATTTCATACTTTGTTGCCCACTCTTTGCGAATCATCCGCAAAGGGTGGGTCCTGCCTGGGTTCTAAGAATCACTCCATTAGTTTTTCCTAATTGAATCGCGAGGAGGGCACGAGGGCTTGGGCGGAATCCTCCGAGTCCAAACCCAACAATCCCTGAATAGACAATCACTTCCGGCTGCCGCTCGCACGGTGCGCATCTTTATGAGCAGTCCTAACGCGTTTGGCTCTCCACTTGCTTTTTAGCGTATTCGCCCGTGGATAAGGGGCGGCTAATTATGGCAAAGGTGCAAGCAAACGGGCCCGGTAAGAACGATGGAACCCAACCAATCGCAGAACTCGATTGATCGCGGCCCTGGCGAGAAAGCAGCGTGGGAGCATGTTAAGGGGCTGCCGCTCCAGAGAGACCATAGCGGCCAGGCGCTCCGGGACGTGAGACTTGGTTATGCCACCTTTGGCAATCTGAACCAAGCCGAGCGCGATCACCTGTTAGTCGAACAGCTACCACAGGTCAAATACATCGCCAAGCGAATTCATGGTCGGCTTCCAGCGCATGTTCTTCTTGAAGACTTGATCCATACGGGCATTCTTGGGCTGATCGAGGCCATGCAAAGGTTTGACCCCGCGCGCCATGTTGAACTCAAGTCGTATGCCAAATACCGCATACACGGGGCGATGTTGGATAGCTTGCGCGATCTTGACTGGAGTCCTCGCCCCCTGCGCAGGAAGGCCCGCCGAATCGAGGAGGCCCATCAAAAATTAAGAGCCCGCTTGGGATACTCCCCGTCGGAGTCTCAACTGGCTGAAGAACTGGGCATGAGTCTCGATAAATTCCAGCACTTACTGGGAGAACTACGGGGCCTCGACTTGAGAAGCCTGCAGTCGGAAACCCTCGCAGAAGGTTCGGAGCGCGGGGTCAGTAACGTCACCCCATCCAGGGCCGCCGAAGATCCCTTCTCGCTTTGTTTACGCTCCGAAATGACGGGATTGCTGGCACGGGCCACCGGGGAACTCCCTGAGCGGGAGCGTCAACTGCTGACGCTTTACTATGATGTGGAACTCACTATGAAGGAAGTGGGGGCTGTTCTGGGGATTGGAGAGGCCCGTGTCTCACAGTTGCACTCCGCCGCGATTATCCGCCTGCGAGCGCGCATGGCGGAACTGCTGAACGCACAGGGGCCGACGCGTGCGCACACGGAGAAGACGCCTGAGCTTGCGGGCGAGGAATAGTGGAACAGTAGCCAGTAGCCAGTAGGCAGTAAGCAGTAGAGAGTGAGTAATTCAATTCAGAATTCATAATTTAGAATTACCCCCGCCCCCAGTCCCGACTCCCTAGCACCTGTCTCTCTGCCCCCACCTACCATCTACCACCTACGACCTGCCATTGGGTCACCACCTAAAGACCTGCTCTTGCGTGCCGATGGAGTTATCGGAGAGAGACAAGGCATGCTAGCACAACTCAACCGGCCGGGTGGAGTGGGTGGGGATAGCGCAAGTTCGGATGAATCAGAGCGTTTGGAAAAAGAACAGAGCCAAGAAGCCAAGGTCAGGGCTCTCCTCGTGGACGGCATCCCCACACTCCCAGCTTATGTTTTTGAGCTTAGTGCCTTATTAAGCTCCATGCCCGTGGATTTGAGGCGCGTCTGTCGGGTGATTCGAACTGACCCCAGCCTTACCGCGCAGGTCATTCGACTGGGCAACTCGGCTATAGTGGGTTTGCGGGAAAGAGTTTCCGACATCGAACACGCGGTGATCCTCTTGGGGACGGAACGGCTGAGGACATTGGTACTGACCTGTTCGCTAGTGGAGTGCGTCGGGAACTGTTTGTCTCCCAGCGAATTGCACTCCTTCTGGCAGCACAGTCTGTTAACCGCGACCTTGAGTGAGCGCAGCGCCCTTTGTCTCCACTATCCAGAGGCGAAGCAGGCATATTTGGCAGGACTTCTGCACGATGTGGGGGTTCTTCCTCTTCTCATACTTGCCCTGCGGTCAAAGGAACCCAATGTTACGCCCGGCTCCATCCTCTGGGGAGAGTCACTTGAATCGGAGCAGAAACAATTTGGAGTTGACCACTGTTCGGTCGGCAAATGCATTGGCCTCAGTTGGAACTTTTCCGCCGAGCTCATTGACGTCCTGGAACACCACCACCGACCTCAGGAAGCACGCCAAAACGTAGTTTTGGTGGAGATCGTCCGCGCCGCGGATCTTGTTTGCCAGATGCACGGGGTGAGAGTTGGAGGAGAGCCTCCCCGCATCGAGCTTGGTGATCAAAACAAGTACAAGGACCTGCTCGATAGCTGCGCTCCCAGTCTAACCGAAGCCGAGAGAATCAGCTTGGCGAAGACTCTGGAAGTCGAATTCCCCAACATTATCCAGTCACTTGAACTGCGAGTCTCCACCGGACGAGGGGGCGCGGTCCTCCGCTGGGCGGACTTATGGGGGTAAGACAGGTCAACGGAGAGAAGGTTCTGCAGCTTCTTCGTGGTTGGAGGCTTAAGGGTGGCCAGGTAGCCCGTGCGGTCGGACAGCTTCAAGACATCCCAGCTTGCGGGAATTTGACGGGGTCACTGAAGAATGCGAAGTGATCGGGATCAGCTTGGGAGCCCGATACGGCCAAGCAGGTCACGAAAGCGAGCAGAGCGCGAGAGGGGTTCAAACCTCGGATCGCACTTGAGGAAAACCAGAAGCGGGTCGTGCTGCTCGTATGCCTTCTCGAGCCACTCCAAGGTCTCCTTGTCCTTTCTCAGGCTGACTGAGGCCTGTGCCAAGAACATGTACCGCACATATTGTTGTTTTTCCGCAGCGACCATCTCGTCAAGAAGACGTTCTGCCGAATCTCGTTGACCCGCCATCGCATAGACATTACAGAGCACTGCTGCGTGCAACAGGCCCCTGCCGATCTTTCTGGCCTTCTCGCAATGGGTAATGGCGCGCGCGTTATCGCCCTGCCGTGCGTAGCAGAGCCCGAGGAGGAGGTGTGCGAGCGCCGAGGAGGGGTCACTTCGAAGTATCTCCTGGCAACGTTGCGAGGCAATACCGTAGCACCGGGCAACTAGTCCGAAGATTGCGAGCGCCATACCCACCGTTGGAGAGTGCGGATCGAGCCGGTGGCCTTGCTCCAAATCCTCAACTGCCTCATCAAGTCGCCCCATGACCAAATGGCACGCGCACCGGATGACATACCCCCGGCTGTTGCTGGGGTTGAGCTCGATAGTCCGACGGCTGCTGGCCTCGGCTTCGGACCACCTCCAGGCACCGTACAGGTTGTAAACCGCCAGCGCAGCGTGGGTGACGCACAGCCCCGGATTCAAGGTCGAGGCCTTCAAGGCGAGCTCTTTGGTCCTCCTGAACGTCACAACGGGCGGGTAGTCGTACAAGAGGCCGAAGCGAAAATGCGCCAGGGCGAGTTCCGCGTACCCCAGGGCGCAATCTGGGTCTCGCTCGACCGCCAGGGTGAAATGCTCGATACACTTTTTGATTTCCACCTCGGACCACCCCAAATGGAGGGTTCCTGCAAGGTAGGCACCGTGAGCCGAAGTGATGCACCTGGTTTGTCGAGGGGGCCTTTCTGCGGGGATTACCTGGAGCTTAGCGGACAGGGCGCCAACTAGTTGCCGGGCCAGGCCCTGCTGGAGCGAGAAAAACGGGGGTAGCTGGATTTCATAACTTTCCCCCAAAACTCGGGCCTGATCACGGGCCGAAGTGACCCGTGCTGTCACGCGCAAACGCAGCCCGTACCGGCGCACCCCTCCTTCCAGCAAATAATCCGCGCCCAATTCGTGGCCGATTTGCTCGATGTTCTTTGCCGGTTGGTTGTGCTGCGCCACCGAGGCGAAGGGGATCACCTGAAGGCGTCCCGGATTGAATTGGCCGAGCTCCATGATGATCTCATCGGTCAGAGCAGCCGAGAAGCGCTCCTGAGCAGGATCGCTACTGAGATTCCTGAGCGGGAGGACGGCGATCATGATCGGTCGCCCTGGCGGAGCCTTTTGGCCTGAGTCTCTGGCAGGCCCTGGCGAATCGCCTGAGGCGGAAGACCCCGGCCCAAGCGCCGCGCTCACCGCCATCCCGCGGCCCTCGAGCCAAGCATCAACCTCGACCGAGAAGGCATAAACAGTTCCTCCCTTGCGATGCAGGTGACGGTGGACGGGCAACCCCTCCTCCCGCTCCCAGCGGCGGACCGTCCGCGAGCTGTGGTTCAGATGGGTCGCGATTTCCTTCCAGGAATCCAGTCGGAGGCCGGGGGCTGGAGTGACGGTGCTTTGCGTCGGGAGCGTTCCCGCACTTGACATTTAGACACTCCAAGCTCTGGATGTATTGAAACTCTATTACATTCGAGAGTAACAGTCAAGGCAAATATATCAAGCGGGCCGTGGCAGGAGTTATTGCCAAATTCGGCCAAAGGCAGCCAAGAATACCACGGGGCACTTTGTCCATTGCGGCCCCATGCGTTTATCTGGGAGATTAGGGCAAGGGCTTATGTATTAACGTTGTAGTTAGGATGAGGACGAGATGAATCTATGCCGGAGGCTATAGCGTTGTTTTTGCTTCTGGCCGGAACGTTGAGCGCCCGCACGATCGAAGATGCGATGAAGACTGAAACGCGGGAAAGCCTGGCGCTTACCCCCCCGCCCCAAAGGTCGAAATGGCTCATCCGCGCTTGGCGAGCAAGCGTCCGGTATTACTTCTCGATTTCGCCCAGGCGGGTACAGCGGCTTGGGACGTTGAGATGACCCAGCACAGATGCTAGGCGGGCCTGGCGCGTGTGGTGGATTCCGCAGGTCGATGTCGTGATCCTCGACACGAGCATGCCCGAGCTGAACGACCTCGCCCAGGATCACCCTGATGAGAAAGAATGATTGCAAGCAAGTTAGAGTCATCCTTCGTTGAACGAGAGAGGGTTCATATCACGGGACCAGTTGACTTCACTGCGCGAGGAGTGACTGCCCATGCGGATATTCGGCCGAATTGACCCCCTAAATCTCAACCGACGTCGGTGGGAGCTGGCGCTGTTGGCTCTCACCGTCATTCTCATTTTGGTCGCGGGGATGGCCTTGCTGATGTTACTCACGGTTCTCTCCAACGACCTCATCGTGAGCGGCACGACAAAACGCATGATCTTCTTCGGCTTCTGCGCGCTCTCGGTCCTGCTGGTGGGCTACCTCCTGGAGAGGCGGGTCGCGACCAGTCAGCTTAGGAAGCGGCTTGCGGAGGAGCACCAGCGGGGGGAAGAAGCGTTAAGGGAAAGCGAGGCGGGTTTCCGGGCGATCTTCGAGAATGCCGCCATCGGTATCGCTCTGCTAGACCTGCACGGCCATCCCGTGGAGAGTAACCCGGCGCTCCAGAAGATGCTGGGCTACGCCAAACTTGAACTGGCGGACATGGCCTTCACCGAGTACACGCATCCCGATGATGTACGGGCGGATTGGGACCTGTTCACTGAGTTGGCAGAAGGAAAACGCGACCAATACCAGATCGAAAAGCGCCTCTTCCGGAAGGATGGGCAAGTGGTATGGGGGCGGTTGCACGTTTCTCTGGTCCGGAACCAAAAGGGCGGATTCAAATACTGCATCGGTATGGTGGAGGACATATCCGAGCGCAAGCGGACGGGGGAAGCCCTGCGGCAGTTGTCCGGCCGCCTCCTTCGCATGCAGGACCAGGAAAGGCGGCGCATCGCTCGCGAACTACACGACTCCACCGCGCAAAGCCTGGCGGCCTTGGCGATGAACCTGAACGTGGTGAAAGACTCGGCCCCGGACCTGAGCCCCAAAGCACGCACCTGCCTTTCCGAAAGCCTCGGATTGGCCGAGCAGTGCTCGCGTGAAATCCGTACCCTTTCCTACCTCATGCACCCGCCTCTGCTTGATGAGGCTGGACTGGGCTCAGCCTTGCGGGGGTTCGTAGGCGCGTATGCCCAAAGAACCGGAATACATGTCGATCTGGAAATGTCGCCCACGCCCACCCGATTGCCCGCCCATGTCGAGCTGGCACTGTACCGAGTCGTTCAGGAAGGGTTGACCAACATACACCGCCACGCGGGAAGCAAGAGGGCTCGTATTTGCCTGAGATTCCGCCCGGATCAGGCTGTGCTCACTGTTGCGGATGAAGGGCACGGGATCCCTCCGGCTGTCCTGGAAAGAGGGCGGCGACACGACGCGAAGCTTGGGGTAGGTATCTCAGGAATGCGGGAACGGATCAGGCAACTGGGAGGGCAGTTCGAGATCCTTACCAGCAGCAACGGGACGACGTTGACGGCGATCGTGAGGGTTAAAGAGGGTCAAGCGTGACCACGCTTCACGTCCTCATCGTCGATGATCACGAAGTGGTCCGCCGGGGTTTGCGTGTCTTGATTGAATCCCACCCTGGCTGGGAGGTCTGCGGGGAGGCAACGACCGGTCGCGAGGCCGTCGAGAAAGCCAGTAAATTGAAGCCGGATATGGTCGTCATGGACATCGCCATGCCGGAGTTGAATGGCTTAGAAGCAACCCGCCAAATCCTGAAAGCCCTTCCGCGAACCCCAGTGCTGATTCTCACCGTGCACGAGTCAGATCAGGTAGTCCACGAAGTCCTTGAGGCCGGCGCACAAGGCTATGTATTGAAATCCGACGCGGGTCGCGATTTGGTGGTCGCGATTGAAGCATTGGGCCAGCACAAGGTGTTTTTCAGCTCCAGCGTGGCGAAAATAATGCTCGAGGGTTATCGCAAAAAGGGTTCCCATGATGAGGCCTCAGGGAATCCGCCTTCGCTGCTCTCTCCGCGGGAACGGGAAATCATTCAACTGCTGGCGGAGGGCAAAAGCAACAACGAGGTTGCGGACATGCTCTATATCAGCGCCAAAACCGTGGAAACCCACCGGGCGCACATCATGGAAAAGCTCAACCTTCATTCCATCACCGAGTTGGTGCACTACGCGATCCGGAACAGGATTGTTGAGCCCTAGCAAGGGCCCTGAGACACCGTTTGAGAGTGGAAGGATACGGCCTAAGCCCCGCCGACCAAGCGCACGGAGAATATTTCTTTTGTGGTGACTGACCTGCCCTTGTGGGGGATTACAACCTTCCGCCATGGCGCAGAAAGATCTCATAAGCTCCTAGCTATTACCGGCCCGCCACTGACGACATCTCTACCGTGAAATCCTATTCACAAATACAGTATCTACCTGATTGTTAATATGGCCTCATCCAATTAGGCTTCGATTCTTATTGCTGAGCGGGGAGAGCGACGCCCTAAAGGCAAAACAGCAGAGAGAATTCTGATCCGCACAACTTGTGAGCGAAAGAATGGCGAGCGAGACAAGGAGCACAGCGTCGGAGACTCGCTATGGAGATGACTCTCAGGGTTTAGAACTCCCAGCGGCAGGAGGCGCTCTCCGGTGACTCCACAGTCGGAAGATGGTCAGCACGTGGACAAGCGCATATACGAGAGCATCCTCACATCACGGGCCGGCCTGTCTTTGCCCAGAACTCCACGGGCGCGTTCGGACGAACTGAGGCCTGCTGGGTGTTGCGGCCTTGCCGGTAATTCAGTTGAAATGCAGCGGGTTTACGACCTGGTCGAGAAAGTCGCGCCAAAACGTCACCCAGTACTGATTTATGGTGAGAGTGGTACGGGCAAAGGATTGGTGGCGCGCGCCATTCACAACCTTGCCCAGTAGTCTCAAGGTCCCTTCATCACCGTTGACTGTGGCGCGCTGACACCCACACTGATCGAAAGCGAACTGTTCGGCCAGATAAGGGGCGCATTCACGGGCGCCAGCGCAACCCGACAGGGACTGCTGGCGGCGGCGCGGGGTGGAACCGTCTTTATCGACGAGATCTCGGAACTGCCCGTGGAGCTTCAGTCCAAACTGCTGCACGTACTCCAAGAGCACGAATTTCGTGTCCTCGGGAGCAACGAATACACGCGCCTGAATGCCCGTGTCATTGCCGCGACGAATCAGGACCTTATGGTTGCCGTCAAGCGCGGCGCCTTCCGGCAGGACCTGTACTTCCGATTAAACGTGCTCTGCATCAACCTTCCCCCGCTTCGTGAGCGCAGAAGTGATATCCCCGCGCTGGTTCGTTACTTTATCGAACGCCAAGGCGGTGCGGAAGACGGTTTCCAGGGGGTGTCAGAGGGCACCATGTTCCAATTGCTCCAATACGACTGGCCCGGAAACGTCCGGGAGTTGGAGAATTGCATCACGAGAGCCTTGACCCTGGGTACCCCACCCCTGATTCAGAAGAAGGACCTGCCGCCGAGCCTTCTCAACGCTCCGGAGCCGACCACTGAGGTCGGACCACTTGCTACGTTGCGGGAGCTCGAGCGAAAGGCAATCGTCGACGCTGTTCAAGTCACCGGCGGGGACTGCCTCCGGGCCGCCAAATTGCTGGGAGTCGGAAAGACCACGATTTATCGAAAGCTCAAGCAGTATCGGCTCGCAGGTCACGGCCTCGAAGGAGAACCAGCCTCGGGAAGTGGACGGATCCACTGACAGCCTCCCTCGCATGCTCCCTTCTCACCTCCGCGTTCTGACCGCCGCCTTCTGCCTACTGCCCACTTCAAGACAGGGCGCGTCAGGTCGAGGGTGAGTTCAGAGGACGCATCGGAAGCGGACTTCATGTCTCTTGACATGCAGCACCAGATAGGCTAGGGTAGTATGTGGGGTTGTGCAAGAGACAGGATTCCGGATCCAGATGTCAGGTGACAGGGGCTGGAGCAATGCTGAATGCTGAATTCTGAATTGTGAATTATGGGTTGTGAGTTGCCTTCTTACTTCTGGCCACCGCCGATTGCCTTCTGCTTACTGCATTCGAGGAGGTGGCGAGACGCTTCGCCCGTTCCGCACCCAAGGACAACATGTCACCCCATGCATGGAGAAGAAATCGTAGTAAATTCAAAAAATGAACGAATGAGGCGGGAATGTTATTGAAAACAAAGGACCGGTGTGGAAAACCTGGGGGAGAATCGGGAATGTCTCTGAAAACAAGCTACTTATCCCCATAAAGCGGGAATGTCGTTGAAAGGAAAGGAGCTAGGTGGTAGTCGGTAGGTGGTATATCGTAGGTGGTAGGTGGGGAAAAGCCTCCCCCCCCCCCACATACCACCTACCACATACCACATACGGGCAGGCGGTAGGTGGGCAGTAAGTCATGAAAGCCTTAAGGTTCTGGCCATGGGGCCGATAGAGTAAAGATAGAGGGGAGAAGGGATAAAGATTGATGCTTCCTTAACGAGCAAGAGCATCACGTTGACATTTCGGTCTGAGCCATGAAGAGGTCACAAACTCGGCAGTACATTCAGCTTCTTAAGAGGCGAGTCGCAAGCTTGCGACTGATGGCCAAGGAACTTCGCGAATGCCGAGAGTCCTTCACGAGCATGGACTTGGGAGCGATTCGTGAGCATGTCTTGTTTCAGAAAAGCCTTTGTTCCGAAATCCGCGCCCTGGACGACGAGTTGAGGGTTCTGCGGCGGCAAATGGCTGTGGCATCCGGCCTGCAACCTGAGGGGATGAGCGTGGCAGCGTTCGACGGGCTGGTTGATGCTGACTCCTCATTGCAGTTGCGACAAGTCAGGGACGATCTCGCAGTGGTGCAGAAGAGTGTGCGGCGGCTGAGCCGAGTCTACGCCGGGCTGCTGAGGCGCTCGCGCCGCTCGATCAATGTTCTGATCAACGTGATGGCCAACTACATCGGAACTTACAGTCCATCGCCGGGCCGGAGTGCGTGGTCATTTCCATGGCAGGTAGGGATGTGAGCTGTGTCGAGTCTGTTCGGAAGCCTTTCGATTGCGGTGCGGTCTCTTCTTGCTCAGCAAGGCGCGCTTAACACGAATAACCTCTCCAACGTCAACGCGCTTGGTTACTCCCGGCAGCTCGCAATTCTGACAGAGTCATCCCCACGGCTTACAGGGCAGATTTCGATTGGCAATGGGGTAGATTTCGAGGGAGTCCAAAGCGTCCGCGATAAGATACTGGAACTTCGGATCGACGAAGAAACCCAGCAGCAGAACCGTCTCAAATCTTATGTGACCTGCATGAATCAGGTGCAGTCGCTTTTCAATGAAACGGAGGGCGCCGGGCTCAGCGACGCCATCAACCGGTTGTTCAACAGCTTCCAGGAGCTTTCTGCAAATCCCACCCATGTCCCTGCGCGTCAAGTCGTAATCTGCGCAGCACAAAACTTGGCTTCGGCGTTCCGCGAGACCGGGCAGCAACTGCGTACCATTCAGGAAAGGCTTGACCAAGAGGTGAGGCAGACGGTCGAAGAGATCAACTCGGACACGGCACAGTTGGCCAGCCTGAATCAGCCAGTCGCAGGTCTACAGGGCCACAGCGAGCAGGCCGGGAGGCTCGAGCATCAGCGGCACCCGGTGCTTAATCGTCTTTCGAAACTTGTGGACGTGGTGGTGACGCACTCGGGCGACGGAAGCCTTACAGTTACGACGAGCAACGGAGTGCCGCTGGTCGCCGCCGCCCAAAGTTTTGCCCTAAGCACGGCGGCGGACGCGGACACTGGATTCCTGCACATCTTCTCTCCAGGCACCGATGTGACTTCGAAGTTTACGGGTGGCCAACTGGCAGGACTGCTGGAAGCGCGGGACCAGGCGATGCCTTCCGCTATTTCTGATTCCGATAACCTTGCATATGGTATCATCCATTATGTCAATATGCAGAACCGGAAAGGCCGCGATTTGCAGGGCGACCAGGGGAGCAACTTCTTCCAACCGGTTGTGCAGCCTTCGCCGGGAGCGAAGGCCGGCGCGGCCGAGGGCTTTGCCATGGCCATCACCGACCCCTCCAGGATCGCCGCCAGCGCCGACGGCACACCAGGGGACAACGCTAATGCTCTGGCCATAGCGAACATTCGGAAGCAGGCGGTTGTAAATGGTGAGACAGCGACGCACTTTTACTCGAACCTTGTGTGGACGGTCGGCAATAAGGTAGCAAGCGCCACGGACGAGCAGGAAGCCGTGGGCCTGGTCCTCACGCAACTGCAAAACCAACGCGCGGATATCGCGGGTGTGTCTTTGGATGAAGAGGCTGCGAACCTGATCCGCTATCAGCGCGCTTACGAAGCCGCAGCGGAAGTTGTGGCCGCTATAAATGAAATGACAAACGAGGTAATCCCGACCTTGTAGAGGAATAGTGTCATCGCCTTTGGGCGCAAGATCGCGGACACGTTCGCACGTTCCCACCTATTTAAGATTGTGTTCCTTTCTGCCGAAAGACAGGTTGAGGTCCCGAATGTCGGAGCAAACTGCCAGAGCGTTGCTTGAGGAGTCTTGTGTTGAGACTTCCTCTTCCACGGTTCCAACTGGCGCTGAGGTTTGCCAGGTCAACGAATCAGTTGAGGCTTTGAAAGGGCCACAGCAGGCGTCTCCTCAGTCCGCAATCGACCTCAGTTTATTGAAGGGAGGGCTATTACAAAAAGGTGATGTTCTTCGCTCCCTTTTTGCCTGTGGAACCATCGGCGCCGCGCTGTGTACTGGAGAAGGGAAACTTGTCGCCATAAGTCCCGCCTTCGCACGCATGCTGGATTACCAGGCTGGGGAGCTTCTGGGCACTGGGTACGCGAACTTGACCCACCCCCAAAATCGTGCCGACATTGGTCAGGTGGTTGGAGAAATTCAGAGCGGGGAGTTGCTGGTTCACAGCACAGAAAGGCTCTATGTGCAAAAGTCCGGTGCGCCGAAATGGTGCTTGGAGAATTTCTCTCTTATCCAAGACACTCCGGGCCTACCCGTCCAGGTGTTAGCCCTCATTCAGGACATTCAGCAGCGCAAGGACGCGGAGGAAGAGCGTGGCAGACTACAAGAAAGACTCTTCCAGGCACAGAAGATGGAAGCTCTTGGGACCTTGGCGGGGGGCATTGCGCATGACTTCAATAACCTGCTGGGTGTCATCCTGGGGTTTGCCTCCATCGTGCGGCTGCGCTTAGCCCCTTCCGACCCACTTCTTGAGTTTGTGAAGATGATTGAACAGTCTGCCGAGCGTGGCGCTGACCTCGCCCGGCAATTACTTGGCCTTGGCCGGCAAGGAAAGTGTGATTCAGTACGCATTCGAGTGGGCGATGTCATCGGTCGCGTGGTAAAGATCATCACCGGCACATTCGACCGGCGCATTCAGGTACAAACTCGCACCGAGTCCGGACCGTTATGGGTGGATGCGAACCCGGGCCAGCTTGAGCAGGCAATTCTAAACCTGTGCATTAACGCGCGAGATGCCATGCCCGAGGGGGGAGTTCTTGCGCTTGAAAGTTCACGGGTCACACTCGGTGAAGGCGATTCGTCTCGGCCCAGCCCTTGTCTCCCCGGTAATTATGCGCGCCTGACAGTTCGGGATACGGGCGTGGGTATTGCCCCGCAAGTGTTGGGCAGGATCTTCGATCCATTCTTCACCACCAAGGAACCAGGTGGAGGCTCAGGGCTTGGGCTCTCCATGGTTTATGGAATGGCGAGCGGTGCCGGCGGGTTTGTGCAGGTGGAAAGTGAAGTCGGGCTTGGGTCTGCCTTTTCAATCCATTTGCCGCTGAAGGGCCCAGCCATGGAGCGGAGGGTTGCAGCTAGAAGCTCTGTGCTCGAAGCGGGGACCGGGACAGTTCTTGTGGTGGACGACGAGCCCATGGTTCTGGCCTTTGTTGAGGAGGCGTTGAAGAAGCTCGGCTATCAGGTGCTCACGGCCGTGGATGGCCAGCAGGCCTGCGAGGTTTATTCCTCCCACCCCAACCAGATCGATAGGGTGTTGCTCGATATGGTGATGCCGGGCACTACAGGTCTGGAGGTTTGCCGCCGGCTGCGGGGTATCAATCCCAAGGTGAAGGTGATTCTTTCCTCAGGCTACAACTCAGGTGAGGTTGCACGTGAAGCGCGGTTGGCAGGCGCCATGGGCTTCATCGGCAAGCCGTACTCGCTCGAGGAACTCTCCCGTGCGTTGCATCGGCCTGAATCGTTGAGCGCCAGGTCAAGCACTGAAGATCCAGATCCTGGACTGTCCAGAGCCAAAGCCTGGGGTTAGTAGGCTGGTATGGAAGGAGCGACATGCGAATTCTGATTGCCGATGATGAGGCTACGTCGCGACACCTGATCCAGGCGACCCTGGGGGGTTGGGGATTTGAGGTTCAGGCCGCTGTGGATGGGTGCGAGGCCTTGCGTGTCTTGCAAGGGTCGAGGGGACCCGAGATCGCCATGCTGGATTGGATGATGCCGGGGATCGACGGCTTGGAGGTCTGCCGTCGGATGCGCGCCACGATGCCGAATGCGGCGACCTATATCATCCTTGTTACGGTTCGCGGGGGACTTGAAAACGTTGTCCGGGGGCTCGAGGCCGGGGCTGACGACTACATTACCAAACCGTTTGATCCCCGTGAGCTGCGCGCGCGTTTGCACGTGGGCGTGCGCATCGTCCAGCTACAGAGGGCCCTTATGGAACGCTTTCAAGAGCTTGAAGACGCTTTGAAGCGGGTGAAGCAACTTCAAGGACTCCTTCCCATCTGCTCCTACTGCAAGAAGATTCGTAACGACCGGAACTACTGGGAACAGGTTGACGCCTACATTACGAGCCACTCGGAAGCCCAATTCAGCCACGGAGTTTGTCCTGACTGCTACGAGATACATCTAAAGCCGCAGTTGGCGTGGCTGCCTAATCGCGTGGAAGAGGAACGATGAAGCCCACGGGGTCACTCATGGTGCTGGCAAGGGCGCTCCAGGTCAGCCGGGCCTTCCGGGCACAGGCCCTGTCGTTGGCTCCCATCAGCGGTTTGTGGGCGCTTTGCACACACGGGGGTCTGCGGCATAAAAGCGCGTTGGCCTTATTGTCCCCGAACCAAGATCTCTGGGTGATGGTCGTCATGGCTGCCATTCTGCTGGGGGGAATCGTATGGGTGGCGATTCTCAGGAACCGGCTGCGACAGCATACTGGAACCATGCGCGAATTCCTGCGGCGTGAAGCCGCGCTGAGGAAACAGTTTTTCGATCTCTTCGAGAATTCCACAGACGCGATTTATACGCAGGACCTGGACACTAGATTTACCTCGTGCAACCAGGCCGCCGAACTCCTCACCGGATACACACGCGGCGAAATGTTGACGAAAAACGTCTCGGACCTGCTTACTCCTGGGTCAGTTGAGCGGGCGACTGAGATGATGAGCCGGAAACTTCAGGGCCATGCGAGTACCCAGTATGAAATAGAACTGGTCGCCAAGGATGGTCGCCGGATTCCTATCGAAGTCAGCACGCGCTTGATCGAGAAGGAAGGCAAGGTCGTGGGAATACAAGGGGCGATCCGCGATATAAGTGAGAGGAAGAGAGCTCAAGAGGCGCTCCGTCGGCGTGACGCCATTCTGGAGGCGGTTAGTTTCGCCGCCCAGCGGCTGTTGCTGGCGGCGGACTGGAAGGAGGCCATCGAAAGCGTGCTAGCCAGGTTGGGGCAGGCAACGGGGGTTAGCCGAGTGCACATCTTCGAGAATCATCGCCGCAACGGCGAGTTGTTGACAAGCCAACGATTTGAATGGGTGGCGCCGGGAATCGCCTCGGATATCAACAACCCAAAACTCCAAGGATTTCACTGGGAAGCCGGAGGCTTAGGGAGCTGGGCGACGACTTTTCGCCAGGGGGAGGTGATTCAGCTCCGCGTTTCGGATCTGCCTCCACAACAACGTGCGCTGCTCCCGCAGGGCATACGTTCTTTAATCGAGGTCCCTCTCTTTGCAGGAAGCGAGTGGTGGGGAAGCATCGGATTCCACGATTGTATAGACGAACGCCAATGGTCTTCTCCCGAGATGGAAGCGCTGCGCGCGGCGGGGGGAACTCTAGGCGCCGCCATCCACCGGCAACTTTCACAGGAAGCTCTGCGACTTGATGAGGCACGTCTCGAGGCTCTCCTGAAGCTCAGCCAC
>Ga0187861_10002431_pt1 | contig 17491 bp, 12 predicted proteins | sample June2016WEW_10_1_3_FD_132986 | JGI IMG/M metagenome (GOLD analysis project Ga0187861, IMG submission 132986) | Peatland microbial communities from SPRUCE experiment site at the Marcell Experimental Forest, Minnesota, USA - June2016WEW_10_100 | ecosystem: Environmental > Terrestrial > Soil >...
CCTTGCAAAAAAAGGCCTTGGGGTGGATATTAAAAATGGATTTCTTCCGCAATATATTATCTCACCGGAAAAGAAAAAAATTGTCGCCGAACTGAAAAAGAAAGCAATCGATTCGGAAATGATCTGGCTGGCATCCGATGAGGATCGTGAAGGGGAAGCCATAGCCTGGCACCTGGTATCGGCATTAGACCTGGATGAATCGAAAACGAAGAGGATTGTTTTTCATGAAATTACGAAACCAGCCATAACAGAGGCGATCGAAAACCCGAGGAACATCGATAAAAACCTCGTTGATGCGCAGCAGGCCCGCAGGGTGCTTGACCGGCTGGTAGGATTTGAACTTTCCCCCCTGCTCTGGAAAAAAATTAAACCTTCTCTTTCCGCAGGAAGGGTGCAGTCTGTTGCAGTTCGTTTAATTGCCGAAAGGGAAGAAGAAATCCGCAATTTTGTTGCTGTTTCTTCCTATCGCGTCCAGGCAGAGTTTCTGTTGGATGATGAAAAGAACAAATCAAAGATAACGGCCGAACTGAATAAACGGTTCAGCGAGAAAAAAGAGGCTATTGCATTTCTTGAAAAATGTAAAATGGCTTTGTTTGCAGTCGATGATATCGACACAAAACCGGCAAAGAAATCACCTGCCCCGCCGTTTACTACCTCGACATTGCAACAGGAAGCCAGCCGGAAACTGGGTTTTTCGGTCGCGAACACGATGCGCGTTGCACAGCAGCTTTATGAATCGGGGAAGATCACCTATATGCGTACCGACTCGGTTAACCTCTCTAAAATGGCGCTGGGCATGGCAAAAGAAGAGATCAACCGGTCATTCGGACCAGAATATATAAAGACACGTCAGTATACTACCCGGACCAAAGGCGCACAGGAAGCGCATGAGGCCATCCGTCCAACCTACCTGAATCACCGGAATATCGAGGGCGACAATTCGCAGAAACGGCTCTATGACCTTATCTGGAAAAGAACCGTTGCTTCCCAGATGAGTGACGCTATTCTTGAGAAAACCATTGTCACTATCGGTATTTCAAATGCAACGGAGAAGTTTATTGCCAAAGGAGAAGTCATTAAATTTGACGGATTCCTGAAAGTGTACATGGAATCAAAAGATGATGACGAAGATGAAAACCAGGAAGGAATGTTGCCCTTTATGGCTACCGGTAATAAGCTGATCGCTCAGGAGATCGAGGCACAGCAGAAATTCACGCAACACCTGCCACGTTACACAGAAGCAAGTCTTGTCAAAAAGCTGGAGGAACTGGGCATCGGTCGTCCATCCACCTATGCACCTATCATTTCCACCATCCAGAAACGGGAATATGTGATCAAGGAAGATCGCGAAGGCCTTGTACGCCAATATTCATTGATCAAACTGAAAGGCCAGTCGATTACCGAAGAAATAAAAACGGAAAACACAGGCTTCGAAAAAGCCAAGCTTTACCCGACGGATATCGGCAACCTGGTCAACAACTTTCTGATGCAGTATTTTGTTAATATCCTGGATTATAATTTCACTGCCGATGTGGAGTTGGAGTTTGATGAAATCGCCAATGGGAAATTGGTATGGAATAAAATGATTCATAATTTTTATTATCCTTTTCATGCCCAGATTGAAGAAACACTTGAAACTTCAAAAAAAGTAAACGGGGAAAAATTCCTGGGTAAGGATCCCCTGAGCGGGGAGAACCTTTCTGTCAGGATCGGCAGGTACGGCCCGATGGTACAACTTGGCGACAGCGATTCGGAAAATAAACCCCGGTTTGCATCCCTGAAAAAAGGACAAAGTATTGATACAATTACCCTTGACGACGCGCTGGAACTTTTTAAATTACCAAGATCACTTGGCGATTATGAGGATTCCGAAGTGATCGTGTCGACCGGACGTTTTGGTCCGTATGTCCGCCATAAATCGGTATTCTATTCTCTTGCGAAAACGGATGACCCCATGACAATAGTACTGGAAAGAGCGGTCGAACTCATCACGGAAAAACGCAGGAAGCAAATGGAAAAAACTATTCGGGATTTTTCCGGAAACACTGATATGAAGATCCTGAAAGGCCGCTATGGTGCTTATATTTCATACAAGAGACAGAATTATAAAATTCCGAAAAGCAAGGATCCTGAAGAACTGACATTGGAAGATTGTCTTCATATTGTAAAAGAAACAGAACCTTCCAAACCGGGCAGGATGTCAAGAAAAAAGAAGTAAATTTGATCCGGCCATTTAATCAGATGTATGGATATTTCTGAATTTTTTGAACCTACTGATGTCAGCTATACTCCTGAGTCTTCCGGGCTGCTCCGGATGGGAGATAAGATAACCGCTTTTACCAATCCCGGAAATTTTCCCGATTACAATGATGCCGACATTGTGCTAATCGGGGTGAAGGAAGACCGGAATGCATTTAACAACGAAGGCTGTGCATTTGCACCCGACTACGTGCGCAAGCACTTGTATAATCTGTTTCCGGGATCTTTCGAGCCGAAGATCGTTGACCTGGGTAATATCAAAGCGGGATTCCAGGTATCAGATACCTATTTTGGTCTTTCTTCCGTCATTGCGGAAATGCTGGAAAACAACATCTTTCCCGTCATCATCGGCGGCAGCCAGGATCTGACTTATGCCAACTACCAGGCTTACCAGAGCCTCGGGCAGATCATCAATATCGTTTCTATTGATTCTATGTTCGACCTTGGCAGTTCAGAAAATGAAGTTACTTCCCGGTCGTTCCTGAGCAACATCATCCTGCATCAGCCTAATTACCTCTTCAACTATGCCAACCTGGGTTACCAGACCTACTTTGTCGACCAGGACGCGCTGAAATTGATGAAAAATCTGATGTTCGATACTTACCGGCTTGGATTGTTGCGGGAGAACCTTGAAGAAGCAGAGCCCGTCGTAAGAAATGCTGACCTGATCACCGTGGATATATCGTCCATAAGGTTTTCAGATGCGCCCGGCAACGTGAATGCCTCGCCAAATGGTTTTTATGGCGAAGAGATCTGCCAGATCATCCGATATGCAGGATTGAGCGATAAGCTTACTTCCATCGGCTTTTATGAAACCAATCCCCAGTACGACCGTAATGGTCAGACGGCCCACCTGGTGGCACAAATGATTTGGTATTTCGTCGAAGGGTTCTATAACCGTCCTCACGATTTTCCTTTCAAAAATGATGAAGATTATATCCGGTACCGCGTTACGATCACCGATCACAAAGAAGAGCTGACATTTTATAAAAGCAAAAAGACAGATCGCTGGTGGATGGAGATCCCGTTACAATCTGAACAACGCATCAAGTATCAGCGTCATTATCTTGTTCCCTGTTCCTACCAGGATTACCAGACCGCTTGCACTAACGATATTCCCGACCGCTGGTGGATGGTTTATCAAAAACTAATGTAGAGCTTTTACTATACTGAGGTCGGAGGTCGGAGATCCGATTTCTGACCTCAGACCTCCGACTTCTGACTTCAGATTCCTCTCTCCGGATTCTCTGCCAGGAACGCTTTCCATCCAGAATAACTTCTCTTCTCCTGACTTGCATTACGTTGAAAATAATGGCACATCGCAACGGCAAGTCCGTCAGTTGCATCTAAGTGTTTCGGCATTTCTTTAAAACTCAACAGCGTTTGAAGCATGGCTGCAACCTGTTCCTTTGATGCGCTTCCTTTTCCGGTGATGGATTGCTTGACTTTCTTCGGCGAATATTCGAAAACCGGCACTGATCGCGATAAAGCAGCAGCGATCGCCACCCCTTGCGCCCGGCCCAGTTTCAACATCGACTGTACATTTTTTCCATAAAACGGGGCTTCAATGGCTAATTCATCCGGGTGATATTGTTCTATCAGTAAACAAGTTTGTTCAAAAATATTTTTCAGCTTCAGGGCATAACCCTCAACTTTGTTTAATTTTAACACACCAAGCGATAAAAGACTTAACTTTTTTCCCGTGATTCCAATGATACCGTAACCCATGATATTCGTTCCGGGATCGATGCCCAAAATGATGCGGTTATCTGTCAATTTTTTATAGATAGGATGAAGACAAAATTAAAGAAAACCTACAACATATTACTCAGGATTCTCATCTTCGCAGCTACTTATGGATTTCTGTATAAAAAGATCTTTCATGGCAAAGATTGGCAGCAGCAATATAACTTGTTTACCGGCCTCCTGGAGAAACCCGGTATAAAAAACATGCTGTTCATTATAGTTTTACTGATGCTTATAAATTGGGGATTGGAATCACAAAAGTGGCGTTTTATGATTGGGAAGATCGAACGTGTCTCATTTTTCCGGGCATTTCAGGCCGTTTTTACAGGGGCATCTATCAGCTTTTTTACACCGAACCGTACCGGTGAATATTTTGGCAGGGCATTTATTCTCGATAAAGCCAGTCATGTGGACGGGATTCTCATTACCATCCTCGGAAGTATGAGCCAGTTGCTCATCACTATCCTCACAGGAACCTTGTCGTTGCTGGTGTTTATACCGGGATTTTTGAGTAGCAATGCGTTTTTTTCCGGTTATATATATTACGGGTTTGTGGTGCTGATTATCTTTCTCGATCTGTTGTTGCTGTTCCTCGTAGTGAATGTTCGGTTCCTGGCTATTCTGCGAGATAAGCTGCTCCGGTCGAAACTGAAAAAATTCCGGAAACACTTAGCGGTTTTTTCCGATTTCCGGCCACGTAACATGGCTTATGTGATCGGGATGAGTTTTCTGCGCTATATAGTTTTTACCATCCAGTTCCTTGTTTTGTTGAAATTTTTTTCCGTGCCGGTCCCCCTCTTTGACGGTGTCATCATTATCTCCCTGATTTTTTTCGTTTTATCAATTGTGCCTACGATCACACTCACCGAACTTGGTATCCGGGATTCCGCAGCCGTATATTTCTTTGGGATTTATTTCAGCCATTCAGGGGGCATGTCGGATTCCATCCTGATCGGGATCCTTTCAGCTGCCACGCTGCTTTGGATCATTAACCTCGCGATTCCTGCCGTGATAGGGACGTTTTTCGTTTTCAGGCTGAAATTCTTCCGTAAAAATTCACGGGTTTCTTAACCAAGAATCATGACAGCGCTGACTATTTTTTGTACCGGTTTCATGGCGATTTCCGCCTTTTACTTTTTTATTATCATCCTGATCAATGTCGGAATATTCAGGTTAAAGAGATTTGTAAGGTCTGCAGTTCAACCTGTGACAAAGGTCAGCATTATCATCCCGGCAAGAAATGAAGAAGAAAATATCGGGAACTGCCTCAGGGATTTGGAAAGCCAGGATTATCCCATGGACCTTGTGGAGGTCGTGGTGGTAAATGATCATTCCACCGACATGACGGAAGAGAAGGTTTCAGGGTTTGCGCAGGTGCATTCTTTTATGAACCTTAGCCTGATCCTGACCGCCGCGACCGGGGATGATATGGCATATAAAAAACATTCTATCCGGGCGGGAGTCGATTCCTCTTCCGGAGAACTTGTCATCACGACCGATGCCGATACCCGGTTAAATCCAGGTTGGATCTCTTCCATCGTGAATTTTTATGAATGGCAGCATCCGGAAATGATCATCGGGCCGGTCGTTTTTTATGAAGAAAATTCTTTTTTTGAACGGTTGCAGAGTATGGAATTTTTTGGACTGATGGCTGCAACCGCCGGCTCATGCAATATGGGGTTTCCTCTCATGTGCAATGGAGCCAACCTGGCTTTTAAACGAAAGGCATACCTTGAAACCAGGGATTCAGAAGATGACTTGCGGTATCCTTCCGGCGATGATTTTTTCCTGATGATGAAGATTCGAAAAAAATACGGAGCACAAATGGTGAAATATCTTTTTGCAAAAGAAGCTATTGTTTCTACGAAAGCAAAAAAAGTACCGCGTGAATTTTTCTCCCAGCGCCTGCGATGGGTTTCAAAAAGTCGGGGATATACCGATCGCATTGTGATGACTGTGGCTATTGTAACCTATCTGTTCAATTTTCTGTTGCTTGCGACTTTGGTCGCAGGGATCTTTAACCTGCGTTTTTTCTTTTTTTCATTATTTCTTTTGGGAATAAAGATGATCCTGGAACTGCCTGCTGTATGGAAAATCATGACCCTATACGGGAAAAAGAAACTGTGGTACCTTTATCCGGTTACTCAGGTTCTGAACCTGATCTACGTTTCAACGATAGGGATTCTTGGAAATGTGTTATCTTATGAATGGAAGGGCAGAAAGATCAGCCCTGTAAATCCGAAAACCCGAGAATAGCTTCTGCACAGCGGAGGTCGGAAGGGCAGGTTATCTTAATGTTTTCAGGATTTCCTTCCACAAGGTGAATAGTTTCGCCAAGTGTTTCCAGCACTGTTGCATCGTCGGAGTAATTTTGATGTGGCGCTGAATTATAAGCTTTTTTGATCAGTTCTTTCCGGAATACTTGTGGGGTCTGGACGATTCTCAGGTTTTCACGTGCTATTTCCTTGTTCCCGTAAGGCCCGGTTTCCCGGATCGATTCCTGTATCCTGATCACAGGGATGGAATTCCCGTTTTTTCCGGCTTCTTCAAAGGTGCGTTTCAGTGTTTCGATCGAAACCAACGGCCTGACGCCATCATGGATCGCTACCAGTCCTTCACCGTTGATTTGTTCTAATGCATTCTTCACCGAATCAAAACGGGTTATACCTCCTTTAACAATGTGATGTAGGATGGTGAAAGAATGTTTCCGGCAAAGCTGTTCCCAGTATGGGATATGGGATTCAGGAAGGGTAACAAACAAAGGCATCTCCGGATCAAACAAGTGAAAAATCCGGATGGTATGCATCAGAACAGGCTGTCCGGCCAGCAACAGAAATTGCTTCGGAATTTCTGTATTCATGCGGATTCCGGTTCCACCGGCAACTATTATGGCAGAATTTTCTGACAAGAATTCAGGGATGAAGGATTAAATGATCAGCATGGGATTGCCATAGGTAAAGAATTTGTATTTCTTCTCAACGCCGATACGGTATGCTTCCATCAGGAAATCATATCCTGCAAAAGCGGCCACCATCATCATCATGGGAGATTGTGGCAGCTGGAAATTGGTAATCATGGCATTGGCGATGCTAAATTCATAGGGTGGGAAAATAAAACGGTTACTCCAACCCCTGAAAGGTTTCAGTGTGCCGGCAATGGTAACCGATGATTCGATGGCTTTCATCGAGGTGGTTCCTACGGCTACGATCTTTTTTTTCCCGAGTTTCGCGCAATTAACCATATCTGCAGTTTCCTGTTCGATGATTACCTCTTCCGAATCCATTTTGTGCTTGGTGAGGTCTTCGACATCGATGGTGCGGAAATTTCCGAGTCCTGCATGCAAGGTGATCTCGGCAAAAGAAACGCCCTGGAGTTCTAACCGTTTTATCACTTCGCGGCTGAAATGCATCCCGGCTGTCGGGGCTGCAACGGCGCCTTCATGCTTGGCAAAGATTGTCTGGTAGCGTTCTTCATCTTCCAATGTTGCCGGGCGGTTGTGTATCTTGGGAAGCGGAGTTTCACCGAGACTCTGGATGGTTTTCTTGAACTCTTCATAAGGCCCGTCAAACAGGAACCGGATGGTTCGTCCGCGAGAAGTCGTGTTATCGATAACCTCTGCTACAAGGGAATCGTCTTCCCCGAAATATAATTTATTTCCGATCCGGATTTTCCGGGCAGGATCAACGAGAACGTCCCATAACCGTGATTCCTTGTTGAGTTCCCGGAGGAGGAAAACTTCGATTTTTGCACCGGTTTTTTCTTTTTCACCATACAAACGGGCGGGAAAAACTTTGGTATTGTTTATGATAAACACATCCCCTTCACTGAAGTAATCAAGCACATCTTTAAAATGTCTGTGTTCAATCTTTTGAGTCTTGCGGTCGAGTACCATCATATTGACTTCATCCCGTGTTTTGGAAGGATTCCCGGCTATTAATTCAGGAGGCAGGTGAAAACGGAACTGAGATAATTTCATTTTATATATTTGGTTAAAAAGGAATACGAAATTACTACAAATTAAGGCAAAAGTCAAGTGACTTTCATGGGATTATACTCATATGTGATAGAAAAGTTACGGCTTTCCGAATAGCTGGACGAGTTCTTCTCCATCCCGGAGGTGGTACCCGGTAATGCCAAGTTCATGGGCTGCCTCAATATGCATAAGGGTGTCGTCAATAAACAGTGTTTCGGCAGGATCCAGTTTGTTCTCATTCAAAACCAATTGAAAAATCGCCAGGTCTGGTTTTTTCAGATGAAGTCGGTAGGAAAAATAAACCTTTTCAAACAATGCATCAAAATCCCGGTAACCATAGTGTTGCCGGAGATCTTCCCGGTATTTCAGGAAATGGATCTCATTTGAATTGCTGAGCAGGAAAATCCGGTAACTATCCCGTATATTTTCCAGCAGCCGGATCCGGGGTTCAGGGATCTTCATCATCAGTGCGTTCCAGGCATCGTCGATGGCTGCATCGGAGGGAGGAACCTGGTAATGGTTCCGGATCGCATCCCTGAATTGTCGGGAGGTAATGAGGCCCGTTTCATAATTTGAAACAAGCTTTTCAAACAGCTGGTCTTGTTCTTCCGGAGCCGTGGAAAATTCCATTTTTGGCAGACCGAATTCTTTGAATTTATCAATAGTGCGTTGGATATCAAGGTCGCAGATCACACCGCCAAAGTCGAAAATGATATTTTTTATTGATGAGTGATGAGGGATATGGGATGAGAGATGAAGCATGATTTGGGATGTGTGATTTGGGATTTGGGATGTGTGATAAACCATAGGCAGCAGTGAACAGGGAAAATCGTTTTGCAAAAATGCGATTTTTTTTCTACTTTTGCCATCCCGACAATCAGAGATCAGAGATCTGAAATCGTAAATCGTAAATCGTAAATTAAATTAGGGGGCCTATAGCTCAGTTGGTTAGAGCACCTGACTCATAATCAGGTGGTCCCTGGTTCAAGTCCAGGTGGGCCCACAAGTTCAAGTGTAAAGTGTAAAGTGCAAGGTGTAATTATAATTTACACTTCGCACTTTGCTTTTCAGACTTTACCATTTTAATTGATCTAAGATCATTATCCACAAACCTTCATTTATTACCCGATTTTTTTAAGTTTCGGTTTTTGCACGATCTATTTCTAAGCCAGTTCGGATAGTTGTCCTTTTATTCTTATATTCGCTTCTTTAAAACCGGGTCATCGTCTGTCCTTCACGATTGATAAGTCAATTTGTTTTAAAATTTCTTTCGATTTTCAATGCATCAATTCCAGGAGGACCTCAGAGATAACATTTGTTTACCCATTATTTATGTGTAGGCTAAACTCGAATATAAGCATAAACAAATCAATTAACATTGACAATTGAGTATACACAGTCTTTTGGCGGTTAGTCATATAAAAACATCCAAACAACCATAATTACTATGGGGTGAAATTTTTAGAATAAGTAAACACTACAAACAAAATCAAATAATCAATAAACAATGACAAAAGAACAAGAACGGGAAGAATTACACCGCACAATTTGGCAAATTGCCAATAACTTACGCGGTAGCGTGGATGGTTGGGATTTTAAATCGTATGTTTTAGGAATATTGTTTTACCGGTTTATATCCGAAAATCTAACAGTTTATATTAACAAGGAAGAACAAAGAACCGGAAACACTAATTTCGATTACGCTAACCTTTCCGACAAAGATGCCGAATTTGGTAGGGCCGACACGGTGAAAGAAAAAGGCTTTTATATTTTGCCCTCTGAGTTATTTGAAAATGTGAAGCGAAACGCTAAAAACGATGCGAATCTCAATGAAACATTGAGCAAGGTTTTTAAGAATATAGAAAATTCTGCCAAAGGCACGGATAGCGAAGACGATCTCAAAGGCTTGTTCGATGACATTGATGTAAACAGCAACAAACTCGGCGCTACTGTACAAAAACGAAACGAACTGTTAGTCAAAATAATTACATCAATCGGAGGCTTAGAACTGGGAGATTACCAGGACAATACAAATGACACTTTTGGTGATGCTTATGAGTTTCTGATGACCATGTACGCCAGTAATGCTGGAAAATCGGGAGGCGAATTTTTCACCCCGCAGGAAGTTTCAGAGCTGCTTGCCAAAATTACAGTAGTAGGTAAAAAACAAGTAAATAAAGTTTATGACCCCGCTTGTGGCTCAGGTTCGCTTTTGCTGAAATTTGCTAAAGTGCTTGGGAAAGAAAATGTGCGACAAGGTTTTTACGGTCAGGAGACCAGTCTTACTATTTACAATCTTTGCCGTATCAACATGTTTCTGCACGACATTAATTACGAGAAATTCGATATTGCCCACGGTGATACCCTGCTTGAGCCCAAACATTGGGACGATGAGCCATTTGATGCGATTGTTTCTAATCCGCCTTATTCCATAAAGTGGGACGGCGACAGCAATTCCTTACTCATCAATGACCCCCGTTTTTCGCCTGCCGGGGTGTTGGCTCCAAAATCTAAAGCCGATCTCGCCTTCACCATGCACATGCTAAGCTGGCTTTCTACTTCTGGTACGGCTGCCATAGTTGAATTCCCTGGCGTGCTTTACCGTAGTGGTGCCGAACAAAAAATACGCAAATACCTTATCGACAACAATTATGTGGATACGGTAATTCAGTTACCGCCCGATTTATTCTTTGGTACCGGCATTGCCACCTGCATTATCGTCCTCAAAAAGAGCAAAAAAGACAATGCAACGCTTTTCATTGATGCGTCTGCTGAGTTTGTGCGCAATGGTAACAAAAATAAGCTGACAGAGACAAACAGAGAAAAGATTCTGAATGCCTTTATTGAGCGAAAAGACGATGCTCACTTTGCAAAGTTTGTACTCAATAGCGATATTGCCGATAACGAATACAATATCGCCGTTAGTAGTTATGTAGAACAAGAAAATACTACAGAAGTAGTGGATATTCTAAAGCTCAATGCCCACATTTCAGAAATTGTAATTAAGCAAAACAAACTGCGTAACGCAATTGACGAAATTGTAGCCGATATGGAAGGAGGCGACCAATGAGCAAGTTTGATACACTAATTACCCAACTCTGCCCAGATGGCGTGGATTTTCTGGAATTGGAGGAAATTGGTGACTTTTATGGTGGGCTTACAGGAAAAAGCAAAAAAGACTTTCAAGATGGCAATGCAAAATTTGTAACCTATATGAATGTCTATTCTAATATTACTATAAAAACGGATATTAACATTTTTGTTAGAATTGGCAAAAACGAACATCAAAATAGGGTTGAATATGGGGATGTAATATTTACTGGTTCGTCTGAAACACCTGATGAATGCGGCATGTCTTCAGTTCTGACAGAAAAGATTCCCGAACCGCTTTATTTAAACAGTTTTTGCTTTGGTTTTCGGTTGCGAGATAAAGATTTATTATTGCCAGATTTTCTGAAATATCTTTTTAGAGACGACATTATTAGGAAGCAAATTGGTCAAACTGCAAGCGGTGTAACAAGGTTCAATGTTTCAAAAAAACGATTTGCAAAAGTCAAAATTCCAATTCCACCCGTTCCTATTCAAAAAGAGATAGCAAATATCCTTGATAAGTTTACCCGGCTGGAGGCGGAGCTGGAGTCAGAGCTGGAGGCGCGTAAAAAGCAATATGAATACTATCGGAATGCATTGTTGAATTTTGATGATCAGGAAATAGATTGGAAAACATTGGGAGAAGTATGTCAAAAAATTGATAAAATAAAATGGAAAGATAATCAAAATACAGATTTTCAATATATTGATTTATCTTCTGTAAGTAGATCAAATAATAAAATAATAGAATCACAAACTGTTAATTCAACTAACGCACCAAGTCGAGCACAGCAAATTGTAAATAATGATGATGTGATTTTGGGGACTACAAGACCAACATTAAAACGATATTCTTTAGTAACCTCCAAGTATCACAATCAAATTTGCAGTACAGGTTTTTGTGTGCTTAGAGCAAATCAGAAAGTGGTACTACCAAAATATTTATTCTTTATTTTAACAACAGCGAGTTTTAATTGTTATGTGGAAAATAACCAAGAAGGAGCAGGATATCCTTCTATATCGAACAATGTGGTAAAGAAATTTAAAATTCCCATTCCACCCCTTTCCGAACAGGAGCGCATTGTATCCATACTTGATAAATTCGATGCGTTGGTAAACGGAGGGGATTCCGTCTCAGAGGCCGGAATGACAGGTAGTCTACCAGCAGAAATCGAAGCACGTCGCAAGCAATACGAATATTATAGAGGAAAATTGTTGGATTTCAAAAACAAAAGCAATGGATAAATACACCCTTGTGGCCGAAAACCCCGAAAGTACAGTAGTAGCCGAATATCAACCATACTCTCGTCGTGAAACAAATTACCAGTCTGAAGCAGACCTGGAAAAGGCATTTATCGAACAACAACAAACCCAGGCATACGAATATTTGCCCATTACAACCGAACAGGAATTAATTGCCAATCTACGTAGGCAATTGGAAATTCTGAACGATTACCAATTTTCCAATAATGAATGGGACGAATTTTTCAAAAGCAAAATAGCCAATCAAAACAACGGTATTGAGGAAAAAACAACTATAATACAGGAAGACCATATTCAACTTTTGGACCGCGACAATGGCACGGTAAAAAATATCTACCTCCTCGACAAGGCTAATATTCATAACAATCGCTTGCAGTTAATTAATCAATATATAGTCGATAACGGACAACGCGCGAACCGTTATGATGTTACTATGCTGGTTAACGGTTTACCGCTCGTGCATGTCGAGATCAAAAAACGCGGCGTTGATATTAAGGAAGCATTTAATCAAATCAACCGCTACAACCGCGAATCATTTTGGGCAGGTTGCGGCCTGTTTGAATATGTGCAACTTTTTGTGATTTCAAACGGCACATACACAAAATACTATAGTAATACCACACGGTTTACGCATATCAAAGAAATGGGCAACAGCGTTGTTCGTAAAGGCAAGCGCACAAGCAACAGTTATGAATTTACTTCATGGTGGGCAGATGGCAACAACCGCCCGATTATCGATTTGATGGATTTTGGCCGTACATTTTTCGCCAAACATACCCTGCTCAACTTACTTACAAAGTATTGTGTTTTCACTTCCGACAAACTGTTGCTGGCCATGCGTCCATACCAAATTGTGGCTACTGAGCGTATTTTGAACCGGATAAATGTCTCAAACAATTACAAAACTTTTGGAACAATAGAAGCCGGGGGATATATCTGGCATACCACCGGCAGTGGTAAAACGCTCACTTCATTTAAAGCAGCCCAATTAGCATGCAAATTATCATTTATTGATAAAGTACTGTTTGTGGTGGATAGAAAAGATCTCGACTATCAAACCATGAAAGAGTACGACAAGTTCGAGAAAGGAGCGGCAAACAGCAATACTAATACCGCCATTCTTAAGAAACAACTCGAAGACCCTAATTCACGCATTATCATAACTACCATTCAGAAACTAACGGTTTTGATTAAGAAACAAAAAAGTCATCCGGCTTTCAATAAACATATCGTCATCATTTTCGACGAGTGTCATCGCTCACAGTTTGGCGATATGCACACAGCAATCACAAAAACTTTCAAAAAGTATCACATCTTTGGCTTTACCGGTACACCTATTTTCGCCGTCAATTCAAACAGTAGTAGCCGTTCCGATTTGAGAACTACTGAACAGGCTTTTGGCAATAAGTTGCACACTTATACCATTGTAGATGCTATTACCGATAAAAATGTGCTGCCTTTCCGTGTTGATTATATCAGTACAATGCGTGAGGAAGAAAATATCCAGGATGCCAAAGTGTGGAACATTGACAGGGAAAAAGCATTGGCAGCACCAAAGCGAATCAGTAATATCGTAAATTATATCCGTCAACATTTTGACCAAAAAACCAAACGCAACAGTTTTTATCAGTTGAAAGACCGTCGATTGGCTGGGTTTAATTCCATTTTTGCGGTTTCATCTATTGATGTGGCAAAAAAATATTACGCTGAATTTCAGAACCAAATGGCTGGTTTGCCAAGCGATAACCTACTGAAGATAGCTACTATTTATAGTTTTAGCGTTAATGAAGACGACCCGGAGATAGATGGAATTATCGAAGATGAAAACCTCGAAGATACCAGTAAATTAGACCAAAGTTCGCGCGATTTTCTGGATGCAGCCATTAAAGATTACAACAAGATATTCAAGACCAATTTTGATACTTCGAGCGATAAGTTTCAAAACTATTATAAAGATGTATCGCAAAGGGTAAAAGATCGCGAAATAGACTTGCTTATTGTGGTCAATATGTTTTTAACGGGCTTTGATGCAACAACTTTGAACACCCTTTGGGTGGATAAGAACTTGAGGTTGCATGGACTTTTGCAAGCCTATTCACGCACCAACCGTATTCTCAATTCAGTTAAAACATTTGGTAATATCGTTTGCTTTCGCAATTTGGAAAAAGCAACCAATGAGAGTATTGCACTCTTTGGCGACAAGGAAGCCGGAGGCATTGTGTTACTGAAAACCTACGATGAATATTACAACGGCTATAAAAATGGTGACAAAGATGTTCGCGGTTATGCCGATTTGGTAAGTGAATTACAGGATAAATTTCCGGTAGGAGCACAGATTATTGGAGAACAGAACCAGAAAGACTTTATCAAGTTATACGGTACCATCTTGAAAGTAAAAAACATTCTTTCGACCTTCGATGAGTTTGCAGGTAATGAGATGTTGACCGAACGGGATGTGCAGGATTACCACAGCATGTATATCAACCTTTACCATGATTTCCGAGGCAAGAACAAAGGCGATAACGAAAATGTGAACGATGACATCGTCTTTGAAATGGAGCTGATCAAGCAAGTGGAAATCAATATTGACTATATTTTGGCGTTAATCCGGAAATATCACTCAGGTCATTTGCAAGACAAGGAAATAGTAATAAGTATCCACAAGGCCATTGATTCCAGTATGGAACTGCGTAACAAAAAAGACCTTATCGAACAATTTATTGAATCTTTAACACCAACAACCAACGTTGATGATGATTGGCACTCTTTTGTTGATGCAAAAAAGATGGAAGAATTAGAAAGCATTATAACAGAAGAAAATTTGGACAAAGACGAAACCTACAAATTCATTAGCAATGCTTTTCGCGATGGTTTTGTGCAAACTACTGGTACAGCAATCACGAAAGTATTGCCGCCTGTATCACGATTTACACCCACCGGCGACCGAACAAAGAAACGAGATACTGCACTTGAAAAACTCATTGCATTTTTCAATAAGTTCTGGGATATATCGAGAGGTAGAATGGGATTCTAGAACTTTATTTATATTTTTTCGGGAAATATTACAATCATACATTAAAAGAATATAAATAAATTGAGATCGGATTCCTTCTAATTAATCTCGTCGAAATTCTAAGTTATAGCAAATCAATTCAAGGAATCATTCATATGTCAACTTTATAGTTGATTACTTGGTCATTTTTTATATTTTATTCAACTTTTTAGTTGCATTTGAATAAATTAAATATTACCTTTGCAAAACTAAGCTGACCAATGAGTTCTGAACCGGAAGTAAAAGCATTCCTAAAAGACTTCAAAGAGAAAATGAAATTTTGGGATATAATCTTCCGAGACGATAGAGGCAAAAATGCCCAAGCATTGGTAGATTTGGAAATTCGCCCAATAGAACGCAAATCTATCATAGAATTAATTGAGTTTAAAGATTACAGCGAGGGTCCTTTCAAGGAAAAGCTTTATGGGGGTGCTGATATGTGGATATTTGGCAAAATCATCAAAAAAAAGGAAGTGTTCATTAAAATTACAATGGGAGCAATGAACAGTAGTGTTATATGTATTTCCTTTCACTTAGCTCAACACAGAATGCATTATCCTTTTAAATAAGACACAATGAAAAGTCCAATCACAGGGAAAAAAATGACATTGGCCAAAGAAAAAAGGTCACTGGAATTAAGAAAAGATGCATTTGATGTTATTTTTCATTATTACAAATGCGAGGATAGTGGTGAAAACTTTACCACAACCGAATTGGATGAATTAAATATTGACCAAGTTTATAACCAATATCGGGCTAAGTACAATATTCCTTTCCCGGATGAAATTACCAGAATTCGAGAAAAATATGGATTGTCAGCATCCAAAATGTCTGTTATTTTGGGGTTTGGGGCAAATAGTTATCGGCAATATGAATCTGGTGAAATGCCAAGTATATCAAATGCACGATTGATCCAAATGGTAGATGACCCCAAAAAGTTTATTGATATGGTTGAATTGTGTGACTTATTGGATACTAGTTCAAAAACAAAGTATATTCAAAAAGCTCAATTATTAATAGAGGAAAGGAAGCGAAATATTTTCAATTTCAATTTGAAAAATTACCTACTTGGTGATCATTTAGCTGATATTTATTCAGGATATAGAAATCCTAGTTTTGAAAAGTTAACGGAAATGATAGTGTATTTCTCAGAACAGTTACAGCCATTCAAAACAAAGATGAATAAGCTGTTATTCTTTGCTGATTTTTTAATGTTCAAACAGAGTTGTTTTTCCATTAGCGGTGTTAGATATCAAGCCATTGATATGGGGCCTGTTCCCGTTAATTTTCAAAGCATATTTGAGTACCTAGCTAATAAAGACGAAATTGATATTTATAACATCCAATTTCCTCAAAATTATACGGGTGAACAATTTAAAGCTAGAAAGGATAGATCTTTCAATCCCAAATTATTCACAGAGTCAGAATTGAAAGTTTTAAATACCATTTCTACCAAATTTAAAACAACAAGCACTAATGACATTATTAAGTTAAGTCATTTGGAAGAAGCCTGGAAGAAAAATGAAAAAAATAAAAGTTTAATCAGTTACGAATACGCATTTGATTTAACTCAAATTTAGACTATTTCCCAGTTGGCGCGCGTCCGCCGTAAGCGGATTAAAAAAATAGTCTTGAAAAAATTTGCAAAATGCTTTATCATAAAGCTGCCGGATTCACCGTGTTTTCTCAATTTGTTTAGTTTTGTATTTCGTTTTTGACTCCCATCATTAACAACTTATCAATTATGAAACCATCGTTACTCTGTCTGCTGGTCTTTTCGTTTTTCCTGTTGGCGCTCATTTCCTGTGACAAACATAAGGAAGCGACTGTCGCTGTTGATCCTTGTGAAGGCTATACATGCCTATCCGGAGGTAAACAATGGGATTCGGTCTATAAAGTTCCGTTTGATATCATTGATTCCGTGTTGAATGGGTATCATTTATACAGCGTAAGCATTCCATTTCCAGGCTTTACCTGCACTGAAGACACCCTGAAAGTATCCATCATCGCGGAAATGGAAGCCAACCAACCTAGGCCGATCGATATAAGGGCATATATCGATGTTGATTATTATTATACGCTGAATGACTATTTTGAACCCATTCCCC
>Ga0187861_10002434_pt1 | contig 17463 bp, 14 predicted proteins | sample June2016WEW_10_1_3_FD_132986 | JGI IMG/M metagenome (GOLD analysis project Ga0187861, IMG submission 132986) | Peatland microbial communities from SPRUCE experiment site at the Marcell Experimental Forest, Minnesota, USA - June2016WEW_10_100 | ecosystem: Environmental > Terrestrial > Soil >...
GCTGGGCAGAGCGTACTGGCACACGGGAGATGAAGCCTTTGCCAAGGAATGGACGCTCCAGTTCCTCGACTGGAAGAAGAAATGCCCGCCGGAATTCAACCCTGCCTGGCGCGCCTTGGAGATCGGGATTCGCGGACACAGCCTCTGTTACTGGTATCACTACTTCCGCGACAGCGAGTCCTTCACGCCGGAGTTCCTCAGCGAGTACCTGGCCACGGCCTACGACCACGCCATGCGCCTGGCGCCGTCGTATTCAGCCGGCTCAAACTGGGGCCTGATGGAGTCGGAGGGCTTGGCCTTTATCGCCATGACGTTCCCCGAATTCAAGGAGGCGGCAGCGTGGCGGGAGACGGCCCTGAAACGGCTGACAACCGAGCTTGATAATCAAGTGCTGGCAGACGGCATGCAGAAGGAACTGTCCTTCAGCTATCACGAGGGCTGCATTGACTGGTTCAGCCGCACCGCCGCACTGGCCGAGCTGAACAACGTTCCCGTGCCCAAGGACTATCGCGAGAAGATCGAGAAGATGTACCACATCCTGGCTTACGCGCTGAAGCCGGACGGGACGATCCCCATGTTCGGAGACTGCTGGAATTCCTCGGGACTCTCAACGGTCCGTGCAGGCGCCGCCTTGTACAAGCGGCCGGACCTGGAGTACGTCGCTTCCCTCGCGGAAAAGGAACGCCGCGGCGCGGTTGGGAGCGCGGGCGTCCCGCCCGCCCGTGCCGGCGTCCCGCCCGCCCGTGCCGGCGAGACGCCGGCGGTCCCAGCCGAGACCAGCGTGGCCTTCCCTCATTCCGGCTATTACATTTTCCGCTCCGCCTGGACGCCAGACGCCGTCTGGCTGGCGCTCAAGTGCGGGCCGAATGGCGGCTGGCACTGCCAGCCGGACAACTGCTCCTTTGAGCTCTACGCCCACGGCGCGTATCTCATGCCGGACTCAGGCTGCTTCATCTACAGCGGCGACCCGCCGAACCGAGAGTGGTTCCAGGCCACCGCGCACCATCAATGCCTGACTCTGGACGGCAAGAACAGCAAGTACGCTCCCAAGCTGCTGCTCTGGCAGACCACGCCGGAACTGACCGCCCTGACCGTGGAGAACCAGTCCTACGCGGGGCTGGCGCACCGGCGCAACGTGTTCTTCATCCAGAAGAAGCTCTTCCTGCTGGTGGACGAGGCCCTCGGCGACGCCAAGGGCGCACGGCGGTTGCATTTCCAGTTCGGCCCGCCGGAGGCTGAGCTGGCCGCGGACGGCTCGATAGCGCTCAAAGGGCGCGGCCAGGCCCGCCTGTTCTTCAAGCCCATCCTTGAGGGCTTCAACGCTGAGAAAGAAACCGGGCAAGTGGCTTTTCAATACCGCCAGAAGGAACCGCGGTCGGCCTTTGCCTACAACCTGGACGACAAGCCCGTCTTCGCGGCTTTGCTGATCCCCTACGCCGGCGACGCGCCGCCCTCATGTGTGGCGAAACCTCCAACCAACGGCGCCGGGCAGGCCTACAAACCTGGCGACGAGAAGCTGGTCTGCCAGATAACGGTGGGTGAGATACGCTACCTCCTGCGCAGGGACCTGAAAGACAAAACGGCAGTCTTGGATTTTTCGATTTTAGATATTGAACGTTAGATTGGGGGGCTGTTCAATCCGCAATCCGCAATCCAAAATCCGCAATCAGAGGACGTGCCACATAGCTATTGGCGGACAGTGGGCCACGCTGATCGTGGCGCTCTGGCCCAGGCGGCTGCGGGCCATTTCAAGGGCCGCCTCAACCGTGGGCGCGGTCTGCCAGCCCAGGCGCGCGGCGGCTTCCGGGCTGGTGGGATTCACAGTGATGACCTGGCCGCAGTGCTGCGTCCCGTGCGCGCCCCAGTTCCACATGGAGATCGGATGAAAGCCGTGGTACGCGTTGCGGAAGCGGTAAGCCTGGATGTACTCCTCCTTGTGGGCCAGGTAATCCGCCCAGCGTTTGTCCACCTCGAACGGGTCGCGCGTTTCGCGCAGCTTCTCGAAAAGCTCGCTGTAGCTGGGGTGGTGTACCGGATCGAACTTGTTCTCCAGAGGATGAGTGAAGACCACCGTCCCGCCCGGTTTGACGAGGGGCTTGTTCCTGTAGAAGTTGAACATGTAGCCCAGTCCCATCGAGTAGACCAGGATGGGGTTCATCACCGAGTGTACGCTGTAGGGCATGATGTACGGGATCGGCAGCACCGCGATGTCGGACTGGCCCGTCAGCTCGACGAGCTGCTGCTGGTAGAGGTTCTTGAGCGTCAGTTCGTGCACCGGCTCCGCCGCTCCCGCCTGGATGCTCGTCACCAGGTATGGAGAGCGCGTGGCAAAGAAGATTTGGCGGTTCAAGGCCAGCGGCGAGCAGTCCAGGAAGTGTTTGTTGATGCGGGCGCTGAGCTTGTCCAGGAGGGACCAGTTTCTCTCCGGCTTCTGCATGTAGCCCAGGATATGCGGGAAAGTGTCCGTGTTGACCGTGGTCTCGATGTGGAAGATCTTCACGTGCTGCTCGACGTAACGGCCGATGCGGTCCATGGTCTGGTGCAGCTTGCTGTGCGGCGGGTCGTTGAAGCTGCGCGAGGCGATGTTGTGCTCGATGTTGTGGTGCGCGCGCACGCAGCGGTACGTGCCCAGGCCGACGCCCACGGACTTGTGCCCGCCGTTGAGCGCCACCAGGTTCAGGTTGACGTAAATGAGCAGGTCCGACGTCGCCGAACGCTTGTGGATTTCGACGATCTCATTCTGCTCGGTGTGGCCGAGCACCAGGTTATCATCCTTGTCTTCGGCGTCGTAGTTGTAGAGCGTGCGCTTGTGCCAGTGCGCGTTGTAAATCCTGCGCCCGACGAGGTCGCGCACTTCCCAGTCGTGCATGTGCCGGTGCAGGCAGACCGCGACGACCAGATGGATGTCCTCCACGCCCGCGGCGGCAAGCCGGTCGAGCAGCACTTCCAGGATGGTCTGCCGGCAGTCCGGGGCCTGCTGCTGGGGCAGCGAGAGGGAGATGTCGTCGAAGGCGATGGTTACTTTCATCCCGGGCTTCAGATAAGCGCGCAACGGGTCCATGCCGACAGGGTTGTCAATGGCGCGCTCGACTTCCGCGGCCAGTTGCGTCTTGGCGAAACCCGGCAGCGGCAGGCGCGGATAGAGCATGCGCGTCCCCACGGGCAGCCGCGCGAAGATGAAGCGCTCGCCATTCGCCAGGAAGAACGGGCCGTCGCCGGGTTCGACGATTTGGACGAGACCTTCGGGATCAATGGCGTGCATTCACTCCACCTCAAACACCGTCTTGAACCCACCGTTCCGCCCCGCCTGCCACGCCCCTGCCAGCGCCGCGCGGTATTCTTCGAGCGGGTACTTACGGTTCACGAGCGGCTTCAGCGCGCCGCCGCTGGCCTGGAGCAACTCCAGCGCCAGCGCCAGCGTCTTCACTTTCCGCCCGCCGCTGAGCGTTTCCCAGCCGTAGGCATAGGAGCCTTGCACGCGCAGCGCCTTGTACCAGACGCTCGTCCAATCCACGCCTTTGGGAATTCCCGGCATGCCGGCCAGGACCAGCGTGCCGCGCGGGCGCGTCAGGCGCATGGCGTCGTCAATCGTCCTGCTCGAACCTACGCAGTCCACGACGCAGTCGGCGCCGCCCAGCAGCACCGGCTTGCCCAGCTCCGGCTGGTGCGCGCTGCCGCCGGTGCGCTCCAGGACCCACTTGTAGAGCCGCTCCATGCCCAAGCCCACGAGCACCTCCGTTGTGGCGCAATCCTCCGGATTGCGCGCGGTAGCACGGGCGTCCCCGCCCGTGCCTCCGAACTTCCGCGCCATCTCCGCCTGGGCCTCGAAGCGTGCCGAGGCCAGCACGTGTCCCTGCCCGCCCGCCGCACGGTAGGCATACTGGGCCAGCAGCCCGATGGTGCCGCAGCCCAGGAACAGGACGTGCGCCTCCCGCTCGCGCGGCGCCATCAACGCCGCATGGACCGCGCACGCGAACGGCTCGGCCAGCACCGCTTCCTCAGCGCTCAAGCTTTCCGGCACGGCGTGCAGTTGCGTGTGCTGAACCACCAGCGTCGCCGCGCTCCATCCTCCGCCCGTGCTTTCACAGTACCCTGTCTGGATGCCGCCCTTGATGCAGCCTTTGAGAATGTTCTCGCAGTGCGCATACTCACCCGCGGCGCAGGGCCGGCACGGCGGCGTGACCCCGCGGACCGCGCAGCACAGCGCCGGCTCGATGACCACGCGCATACCCGTCTTCCACTGCGGCGGGACCGCCGCGCCGGTCTCCACAATGTCGCCGACAAGCTCATGGCCCAGCACAAACGGCGTGGAAACGAACGGCGAGAAATACGGGCTGCCCTGGCAGGCTATGGCCGACAGGTCCGAGCCGCACACGCCGCTCAAGCGCGTCCTGATCCGCACCCACTCGGCGTTCGGCAGGGCCGGTGGTGCCGCCTCGGCCAGCTCAATGCACGACAGCGCGCCCGTGGCTATGGCTGGATAGCGCGGGAACAAGCCGCGCACCAGCAACCAGCGCGGCACGGAGCGAAAGAAGCGAATTGCCTTCGGCATGGCACCCAGCTTAACACTGCGACGGCTGTTTGCCACAGAGGACACAGAAGACACAGAGAAAGGACGGGCGGATGGACAGGTACCAATGCCAAGTGTGCGCGCACATCTACGAACCGGCAACCGGCGACCCGGACCACGGGATACCGCCCCGGACAAAGTTCGAGGACCTCCCTGACGACTGGACCTGTCCGGTGTGCGGCTCACCAAAAGCCATGTACGAGCGGCTCGCGCCTCAGGCCCGGGCCTGAGCGCTTCGCCCCATGCGGCGCAGCCAGCGGTAGTGTGCGGCAACCCCGGCTAGAAAAGACCCGTACGCGTGGTACGGCACGCCGAACTCCCGGCACGTTTCTTCCACCGCCCCGGACATGCGGGGGTAATTGACATGGCAGATCAGCGGGAAGAGGTGATGTTCCTTGTGGTAGTTCAGCCCCCCGAGCAGCCAGGTAAGGATGGGGTTCCGCATGGCGAAGTTCACCGTCACCAGGGCCTGATGGACGTCCCAGGGGCGTTCCAGGCGTCCTGTGTCCTCCCGCGGCATGGGAAAATCGGCTTTCTCCACGAGGTGCGGGATGGTGAACACCAGGGTCAGGACCACACTCAGCACCAGCGTGGCCACGGCATAGTAGAACAACACCGTCCACGCCGGATGCAACAGCATGGGCACAGCGAACGCCCAGGCGAGGAAAAGCAGCTTGCCCGCCACAAAGACCACTACCCCCCAGCCCCGGGGCCGAGGCACGCGGTTCCGGCCGAGCTTGCCTGTGATGACGTACCGGAAGTCCTCAACGAACTGCCATTTGACCGCCAGCATCCCGTAGAACAGCCAGATGTAAAGATGCTGCCAGCGGTGCCACCAACGCCACTCCTGGTGCGGCGACATCCGGGCCAGCAGGCCCAGGTCAATGTCGTCGTCGTAGCCGGTGATGTTGACGTACATGTGGTGGATGACGCTGTGCATCCAGCGCCAGCGTCCCGAACTGCTGCCCATCAGGTCGAGGGTCCAGGCCATCAGGCGGTTGACCCAGACGCGCTCCGAGTAGGCTTGGTGCCCGCCGTCGTGCTGGATGTTGAACCCGACGGCGGCCATGCACAGGGCCAGCAGAACAGTGAGCGCCAGGCCCTGCCAGAGCGCGGTGGCCACAAAGACAAGCAGAGTGTACGCAGTCCCAAAAACCGCGAGGATGATGGCGGTTTTCAGGTACATCTGCCAGCAGTCGCGCTTGCGGCGGCCCGTGCTGCGGAAATGTTCGTCCACGCGCCTGTGCAGCGCCTGGTGAAAGCTCATGTCCGGGTTGAATTCAACTCTGCGGAGGCCGGACTCGACGGCCTGCGGACGTGCCTCCCCGACGCTTTCCCGATCCTCAGCCATAGCCTCTTACCCGTGTGCCCCCTCGCTGTCGTCTTATCCGAACGGAGAACCGCGCCCCTGACCCGCGATTCAAAACGGCAGGAGCCAAATTATCGCGGCATCCGCCCTGAGGCAAGTGCCACAGGTCAACAGAACAACAGGCCTGTTGACTTACTGAAAACGGCTGCATGGGCGTTTTCGGCGCCGCATGGTATACTGCCACGCACTGAGGATTGAGGATTCGAGGAGCAAGGCCATGAAAAAATACCGTGTCGAGCAGGCGGGGATCGGCAACCGGGGGAAGATCCACGCCAATGCCTTCCTGGAATTGCCGGACCGCTTTGAGCTCGTGGGGCTTTGCGATCTGGACCGCAAGAAGCTCGCCGCCTACGCCGAGGCCAGGCAGCTTCGCCCGGACATCCTGCATGATGACGCCGCGGCCATGCTGAAGGCGGTGAAGCCGGACGTCTTCTGCTTCGTCACGCCCCCGCGCTTGCGGCTGCCGATGGTCGAGTTGGCTGCAGAATCCGGCGTGGCCGGCCTGGCCTTCGAGAAACCGATGGCTACTTCGCTGGCGGAAGCGTGGCAGATTGTCCAGCTTTGCCGCTCACGCCGCATCAAGACCATCGTTTCCCACCAGCAGAAGTACCTCACTTCGTTCCAGAAGCTGAAGGAACTGATTGGCCGCGGCGACTTGGGCAAGATCACGCGGCTTGACGCCACCTGCCAGGCCTGGCTGGCGCAACTCGGCACCCATTACGTGGATTACATACTGTGGGCCAACGGCGGGGCGAAAGCCAAATGGGTCGTGGGCCACGTGCATGGCAAGGAGTTGCTCGAGGACAGCCATCCTTCGCCCAACTACACGATGGGCATCCTGGGATTCGAGAACGGAGTGCGGGCGGTGGTGGAGTTCGGCAAGCTGGCCCCCTCATACATGCCCAAGGAGAAGTTCTGGCTGGACAACCGCCTGACTGTCTATGGCACCCAGGGCTACGCCTGGTGCGACACCGACGCCCGCTGGGGCGCGTGCACCAAGGCCTCCGGCGGCGAGGTCGTGGGCGGCGTGGGGGACGGGTGGGTCGTCCAGGAGAAGACGCGTTTGCAGCCGCTGTACCTGAAGGACTTCGGCGCGTGGCTGGATGACGACAAGCAAGTGCATCCCTGCAACCTGGACATCAGCTATCACGGCTACGAGATCATGGAAGCGCTGTGCCTCAGCGCCCTGAACCACGTCCGCGTGGATTTGCCGCTCGATCCGGCGCAGTGCGGCGACATGAGCGGACGCATGAGGAAGGAGTTGCCCGCATGCCCGGAACGGGCGAAGTGAAGGGAGAGAGATGAACGCATCCATGTCCCTGCCGCAAGTCCACGTCGTCTGCCCTGGCGGGTACTTGCAGTGCGTGACGTATCTCATTGACGGCCCTGAGGGCGCGGTGCTGGTTGACCCCGGTTCGAGCACCTGCGAGGCGGAGATTCTCCAGAACATCGCAGGGTTGGGACGGAACATCGAGGAGGTCCGTTTTGCGCTGCTCACGCACTGCCACGTGGACCACGCGCTGGGAGCGTATCGGTTCCGCGAGTTGGGCTTGAAGCTGGTCAGCGCGCCGTATACGGCACAGGTCCTGCGCGCCGGCAACCGCGAAGTCTGGTACGAGTACCCCGGCTGGGTCGTCCCGACGGAGGTGGACGTGGAAGCCGGCGACGGCGCAACCCTGCGCCTGTGCGGGCTGGACATCCGGGCGCTCCACACCCCGGGCCACACGCCGGGCTGCGCGAGCTACCTCGTGCACACGCAGCGCGGGCTGGCGGCCTTCACCGGCGACCTGTACGGCGCCGCGGGGCGGCTCACTTGGGCGGGCAGCACGGGTTTCTCGACTGCGGAAACGCTCAAGAGCCTGGAGCGGCTCCTGGCGGCCGCACCGGATTGTGTCTTTACCGGACATGGCGCCGTCCAGGGTCCGGCGTTGGAATGGCTGCGCGAAGGCATCCGGATGGGGCGGGCCGGCGAGTGGCTCGTGGACGGCAAGTTCCATCCTGACGCCGTGCCGAATGAGAAGCTGCGCACCCGGAGACCGGGCAAGAACCACTAGAGGCCAGTCCATGAATCGTCAGGTGTTGCCATGTCTGATGGCCGGAATGCTGAGCGCGACGGCGCTTGTCAGTGCGGGGCAGCCCGCGGCGCAGGTCCCCATCAAGGGTGACATGCTGGATGGCTCGCGACTGGTGCTGCGGAGCGCCGGGGTATCTGTGGACTTGCCCGGCGCGGGATGGAAATGGATGACATACGAGGGCGACGCAGGCAAGACGTGCCTCTGCGTCAACGCAAGCAGCGGCGTGACGTACCTGGTCGCCGTGGGGCAACTGCACGGTGAGTTCACGGATCATCAGCCACAGTCGCTGATTGACAACGCACGCAAGCGGATGGTTGCGAACGGCGGCAAACTGGAGAACGATAAGTTTGAATGGGTGGAGTTGCCTGGCACGAGGAAGTGTGCGCGCGTGGCATTCACTGAGGTTGACAAGGCAGGCAAGAAGACGCTGGCCGTCTTTTACATCGCGCAAACGATCGGCTCGACGTCGTTGAAATTGCAGTTCACGGGCGCCATGAACGCAGAGCCGGATGCGTTCAGCAAGATGGCGCGTTCGCTCAAAGCACTGCCCTAAGCAGAGGTCCGTGGGGCGCGAAGCGTGCCAGGGATGGGGCGCCACGAACCCCGAACCCCGCGCCCCGGCGTCCTCATCTAACCCCGCACCTTCTCCAACTCCTCAATTGCCCGATCCAACGCCACCCTGACTCGCTCCTTGGCCAGGCGTTCAATAATCTCCTGGATTGGCTCAAGGCCGCTGGCCCTTTGCCGCGCCGGCCTGCCCGGCTTCCGGGCCGTCTTTTCTGCATAGCGGATGAGCCCAATCAGCGATGTGAGTCTGCCGCGATAGCCTGCGGCCTGGGCCGCCTCAAGGGCTTGCCGCCACTTCTTCCCCGCCTTCCGCGCCTCAAGGGCAGCGTTTACTATCGCGACCCTAGTGGCCTCGCTGTAGAGGCGGTTGGGTTTCCTGGCCACTGCCAGGCCCTCTTTCCTTGGCCTGCCGGGCTTGCGCACAGCCTTTTTGCCTTTCGTTACGTGGAACATCTTCTCTATGCCCCCAAGGGTCCCGGTGTATCCGGCCTCTTTCGCGGCTTTGAACGTCTCCACCCAGGGCTGGCCCGCAGCACGGGCAGCGGTGACTGCTTCCAGAAAAGCTGACTTGATGGCTTCGTCGTAACCTTTTCGCGGCACTGGTTCACCTCTCCATTATGTGGTTACTATGACTTTAACAGAAAGCTGTCCCGGGCGCAAGCCGCAGTATCGAGAGAATCAGGGGGCTATACTGCGCGCGGCCAGGCTCAGCACGGATAAGCCCTCGCGGTGCGATGGGCTTCCCGTGGCACAAGTACTAGCGGCGCACGGCCCCGTCCGGTATAAGAGGCGCTCTGGCCTCAGTCAGGAGTGTGGCTTGCAATGGCAGACGACAAGAAGGGTCCCGGTTTCGGTTCAGCTTTCACACCACACATGCTGGTGCAACACTACAAGGACGGTGTATGGGCCAAGGCGGAGATTCAGCCTTTCGGTCCCTTTACCCTGTCGCCCGCAACTGTGGTTTTCCACTATGGGCAGGAGATCTTCGAAGGCTTCAAGGCTTATCGCCAGCCGGATGGCTCGATCTCCTTGTTCCGCCCGGACCGCAACCTGGCGCGGCTGAACGCCTCGGCCGCGCGGTTGTGCATGCCGCAGGTGGACACCGCGGCGGTTCTCTCAGACATCTGCCGTCTGATCAAGACCGAGCGGGAGTGTGTGCCGCCGCGCCCGTACACGTTGTACATCCGGCCTTGCATGATTGGCACGGATACGGTGATCAAAGTCCACCCTTCGCCCACGTGCATTTTCTTCGTCATCACCTGCGTGGTGGGCGACTATTTCGCCGGGCAGGATCCGCGCGGCGTGCGCTTGCGCACGGAGACCGAGTATGTCCGCGCGGCGCCTGGGGGCACCGGTGCGGCCAAGTGCGGCGGCAACTACGCAGCCTCACTGGCCGCGCAGGGCCAGGCGACTGTGGAAGGCTTCGATCAAGTCGTCTTCCTCGATGCGCGCGAACGGAAGTACATCGAGGAACTTGGCGGCATGAACATCATGTTCCTCATTGACGACATCCTGCTCACACCCGCCCTCACCGGCGGCTCCATCCTGCCCGGCGTTACCCGCGAGTCGCTGCTCCAGCTCGTCCGGCGCCAGGGCCGCAAGGTGGAAGAGCGCGATATTGCTGTGGATGAGTTGCTCGCAGCCAACAAGGCCGGGAGGCTGAAGGAAGTCTTCGCCTGCGGCACGGCCGCGGTAGTGACGCCCATTCGCGAGATCGTGCACGGCAACGCGATGCTCTACCGCAACACGAGCGACAGGCCCGGAGAACTGACTGTGCAGTTGCGGCAGCAGTTGATGGACATCCAGTTTGGCACGGCGCCGGATCCCTTCGGCTGGCGCTATCCGGTGCCCCTCTAACGAGGGACGAGGGACGGGCCACGAGTGGTATGTATCACATCAGCAGGACAGAGATCCTTCTCTTCATCGGGGGCGTGGTGGGCGTCTACGTTATCAGCAGCGCAGCCAACTCCGCGGTGGAACGCGCCGCCGCCGGGGTGGAGCGCGCCACGCGCGAGCGCATTTGGCGGCGGGAGCTGCGCCTGCTCTGGTACTGGCGCGGGCCGGACCTGCTGGGCATCGTGCTTATGTGCCTGGGTGTTCTGCAAAACCTTGGCCTCCTGCGGCTGTTGCCCCACGGCTGGGGCGTGCCGGTCCTGGCGGCCGGACTGACGGTCCTGTCCCTGTCCAGTTCCTTGCGGACATGGCTCTCCAGCCGCGCCTACAGTGCGGAAGCGCACGGCAGCGCCGCGGCGCGGAGCGCGTTTCGCGCGGCGCTCATCGTGACGGCCGCCGAACTGCTCCTGGCTGGGGCCGTCTGCTGGTACGTGCTGTCACGCAGCCCGGCTGCGGCAGCGCCGGCCGGCACTTCCACGCAGGGACCAACAGTCACAGTGCCTGGGAAAACCCATGAGGAAGGGAACCCGTTCTGGGTGGACGAAGCCGAAGCCCTGCGCATGCTGCAGGGCAAGGATGCGGCGTACCTGGACGCTCTGGTGCGGCGCCAGGACGTCCGCGCCAAGGTGGAAGACGGCCGCAAGCTCTACCGGCGCGACGACATCAGTTCCTCGAAAACCGCAGGGCTGCCCACCATGGAAGAACTGCAGGAAGACCTGAAGGCCAAGGACAAATGACAACTGCCGCTTACTTGTCCTTGCGCAACGGTTTGCGCGTCTCAATGAAGTTCAGCAGAGGGCGCAAGTACTCGACCGCCTTCGCGCGCACAACGGGATTAACGATGCTCTCGGCGTCTTTCCGCAACAACTCCTCCAACTTCTGCCCTGTGTATCCCTGCTGTTGGTAACCGAAGAAGAGGAGAAACAGGGTCTCCTCCGCGTCTTCTCCCTGCGTCGCATCCCGGAGGTGGCGTTGCGCCTCGGCAACATCCACTTTGCCTCCGCCGGCGTGAACTTTCCGTCTGGTCTTCTCCATCCTGAGCAAAATCTGCGGGGCGCGCTCCCTTAGGTTCCGCAACTCCTCCTTTTCGGCGGGGTGAAGAGCGCCTTGCATCTCGAGTTTTTCCAGTTCCCGCAGCCGGCGTCCGTCCTCCGGGTTCCAGCCCGCCCATTTGCCGGCGGCCTCAGCATGCTTGCCGCCGGGATTCGGCGGCGCCGCGGGCGTTGGGGTTGCCGCGGCAGACGCTGGAGTTGCCGCGGGCGCCGGAGCTTCCGGCGGCGGCAGGAAATGGACGCTCTCCATGCCGCTCGCCTTCTCGTGCCGCACCTCGCCGTCGTCCCTTTGAAGGTCCAGCACCCCGTCCTTGAAACCTAGCAGAACACAGGTGTAGGCCTGGCCGCCGTCGCCCGGTTTGACCTCAACTCGCGGTCCCTTGGGCGCTTCCTCGCCCGCAAGACAGAATTGAGTGGCGAGCAACAGTACGGCAATCACCGCAGAGAGGTAGGACAGCCTTTCCAGGCTGTCGGGACAGGCTGGAAAGCCTGTCCTACCGATCTTCTTATCTGTGTTCATCTGTGTTTATCTGCGGTTCCAGACCAGGCTATGGCCTCAACCACACCACATCGCCTTCCAGGACCATCCTCAACCCGACTTCCCGCGCCAGCCGCTCGACCACCTTCTCGACGGAGAATCCCGAAACATCGAGCTGGTGGATTTCAACTCCGGCCTTCTCGCGCATCGCCACGGGGTCTACCAGGATCGTGCAGCGCAGTTGGTGATTGAGTTCCCCTTGCTGCCGCAACAGCCCGGCGAAGCTGCCGCTCAGAATCGGCTCCGCACACCTGAATGGTTCAGCCAGGCTGGTTTCCATCGTCTCGCGCCAGTGCGGTTTCCACTTGTGGATTTCCTTCAGGTTCGCCGGGTTGCACGCCTCCAGGGCCGTGTACAGGCGTTGAGCCAACTGAAGCTGGCGCCGGTCGCCCCTGAAGACCAGCCGGTTGCCAATGCAGCGGCATTCCGTCCTGGCGAAGAAATCCGGGTACAGTTCCGGCAGCAGCCTGGCGAACAGACCGGGGAGTGCCGGCGCCACAGCCGGATGGCGCGCCGCCAACTGTGCCAGCGAAAGGACCTGCCAGGCCGGCGGGCCATAGCAGGCGGCGGCCTCATCCACCACCCACACATCGTTGTTGTCCTGGCGCAGGCCGCAGCCGCTGAGCCACGCGGCCCACTCCAGGGCTTCGCCCAGGGGCAGGTTCTTGTTGACGAAGGCCTGCTTGTCGAACGGCAACGGCTTGAGGCCGGGAGCCAGCGCCACCCGCAGCGGCGGCCGCACCTGTTCGGCCAGGCTCTTCAGATCCGGCACAACTCCGGGCGTTATCTGCGAGATCATCCCGCTGGTGCCTGGCACGACCGCACTGCCGGTCTGGATCAGACCCAGCAGCGCAGACAGCTCCGCAGCGCCGAGCGACCCGGTGCGGTAACAGAGCGCCGGAGCGTCAGCTTGCTTGAGGTCCAGGGCCGCTGCGCCGAAGAGAGGATGTCCTGACAGCTTCGTGTCGCTGCGCAGTTGCAGGCCGGGCTGGCCGGGCGCTGCAAGCGCCGAGGCATATTCGTCGGACGGATACGTTTGCGCGGCGAGCAACTCTTGCAGGGCTGTGGCCCAGGCCGCATTGGGCGGCGAGCCCAGCAGTTCGGGGTTAAGCGCGGCAGTGCGCTCGATGTAGGTAAGCGCCTCGATGCGCGCCGGGGCCGCGACGTACAGGGCGTGGTCGTACCAGGCCGCGTTGGCGTGCAGGCTGCTCAGCAGCGCCTCGAGTTTCTGCGCCACGGTCTGGCCGGGCAAATCGCCGTTCGTGCTGTGGGTGGCGGCCTGCTTCTCCAGCAAGGCCCGGTCCAGGATTATGCTGACGCCGCAACGCGTGCCCAGGATCTCAGCCGCGGCGCGCAGTGAAACGCTGCTCTTCAGGCTTTGCGGGCAGGGCGCTTCCAAGGCCTTGCGCACGTCCTCAGGAGGGGTTCCGCAAGCCGCGGGGCCGAGCGGCTCGTCGGCCGCGGCGGTGCTGAAACGAGGCTTGCCTTCGGCCCCAAGGACGAAGCGCATCGAGACGTCCCGCGCCATCCAGCGCAGGACCGCCTGGAGCGGCATTTCACCGTGCACGGAGAAGTTCAGCGTGGCATTGTTGGCGATGAAGGGCCCTTGAAGCTGGGAGCCGAGTTGCAGCAACTGCGGCGGCCTGCCCAGTCCCGCCGCCAAAAGGTCAATGCCCTCAGCCAGGTTCCTGTCCAGCAGCGGCACATCCCTCACGGGCAGGTCCCAGTTCAGGCTCTTCTCCGGTGCCACGGCAACAGCGCCAGGCGCGCGGGCGTTCTCGACTACTGTGGAGTCATAGGTTAGCGGCTGGCCTTTTGCCGGAGGGTTCAGTTCCGCGAGCCACGCCGTCCGCCGCGCAGACTTGTTGAGGGCTTGGGGAAGGGAGGGGAGGCCGCCTGGTGCCACGGCCAGTTCCTGGCCGGCCGCCACGAGCACGGGGGCTTGCCCGTGCGGCTCGACCTGAACCGTACCCTCTTCCACAAAAACAACCACCCCGCCTTGCGCCGCGGATGCCAGGTCCACGCCGAACGTGGTGCCTGTCACTTTCACCGTGGCAATCCCGGCCGCGTCCACTTCGAGGACTTCATTCGGCGCAGCCTTCGGCGGCTCGTTGCGCACTTGGAAGTAAGCCGCGCCTTCGGTCAGCTTGTAACTGTTCCTGTTGAGCGCCTCCAGCCTGGAGCGCGCGGCCAGCGCTACCGTGGTGGTGCGGCGCGGCCCGCAGTTCAGAGTCAGAGATACAGGCTGGGCCGTGGCGCGAATGCTGTCCTGCGGCCGCAGCTTCTCGCCCGCCGCCAGCAGCGCGGTGCCGCTCCCCTCGCGCACGAGTTCTGCCTGCCCCTGCACGGCGGTGACCTGCGCCTGGCTTCCCAAATACCCTGGAAGCTCCGCGTACGTCTGGCCGCTGTGCCGCCACCAGTAACAAAAATACGCCAGTCCGGCCACGCAGAGCGTCAACAGCGCGGCCAGCCCGGCGGCATACACAAAGCGGAACACACTGAACTCGCCGGGCCGGCGGCCATTGGCTCCATAAGGCGAGAGAGCTTTCCCGGAGATCAACAGGTGGCGGGTAGTGCGGGTCTTCTCCCATTTGGGCGCCTCGGCGGTTCCGGCCTCGGGGAGGACTGCCAGCACGCGGGCGCTGAAGTGCGGCGCGGTATCCAGCGGGGCGAACGCAGCTTTCAGGCGCGCCTCAAGACGGCGATACCTGTCCAGCTCGGCCTTGCACGGCCGGCAGTTGCGCACATGCGCCTGCAGCAGGGACCGTTCAATGTCCCTGAGGTCGCAGTCGGCGATGAGGCGCTCGATCTGCCGGCGCGCCTGATCGCAGGACATGCCGTTCTCATCGGCATCGGCTGGTTCGGGGCGCTGGCCCTTGTCGTCGCTTGTGCTCACTTGGCATTCACCCTTGAACCGAAGCGTAGCACGGGCGTCTCGCCCGTGCCGTTGTCGCATGTGCTCACTTGGCATCCACCCTCGAACCGAACGCTACGTGCAGGTAGGAGAGAGCGTGGTGCAGGCGGCTGCGAATCGTGCCCCGCGGCTCGCCCAGCCGCTCCGCAATCTCCTTGGGACTGAGGTCTTCGAGGTAACGCAGAGTCAGCACCAGGCGCTGCTCCTCCGGCAGTTCGCCCAGCGCACGCAGCACTGCCGCGTCTTCGCGCCCCACGTCCAAGTCCAGGGCCGCGAACTCCACCGCGTCCGCCTCCATTTCCGGCGCGCTGTCCAGACTGGCCTCGCCACGATGCCTCCGGCGGGCACGCGCTGCATCCGCGCACACGTGGCTGGCAATGCCGTACAGCCAGGCCGTGAACCGCTCCGGCTCCTGGAGCGCCCCCAAGCCCTTGTACGCCTTGACGAAGACCTCCTGAGCCAGGTCGTCCGCTTCGGCCTGCTGGAAGCCCCGCTGCACCGCCAGCGCGAAGACGGTGCGCCGGTGGCGGTCCACGAGCTTGCCGAAGGCCTCGCGGTCACCGCCCACGGTCTTCTGAACCAGTTCCGCGTCAGACCAGGCCACGACCGCCTCCGTCACTAAACACGTCGTTGCGCATGGCTCCCCTGTTGCCCCGAATCTCCGCCACTGCACCATGTATTAGACGCACGAGAGGGTCTCCTGGTTTGCCTAAACCCTGAGAAACCAACAGGACAACAAGCCAACAGGCCAACCAGCCAGCAAAGCAGCAAACCAAGGGAGCGGACCCAGCACTCCCATTCTCCCTATGCCTCCCATAGCGCTCCCCATGACCGCTTGCTTACGCGCGCGGCTCGGAAGGGCCAGGGGCTTCCGCGGGGCTGTACTTAGCACCTCGTATTCCTGCAAGTGATTTATGGCTGAGATTTTATGTGATGCGTGCCAGTGCCGTAGGCAGTCAACTTCTGCAACGTTTTGTCGCATGATTGCACACTTTCTGCACAGAGTTTGGAGGCCCTTTGCATAAAGACTGAAGAGCTTTACCAAGGAAGTGGCCTCGACTGGCGCAGCATTGGAACGCCCGGCTGCCAGCCCAAAGCCCGTCAAGACCCAGTCATTTGCCCGTGATTTGCCCGCTATTTGTCCTTTAGTATCCCGTAGTAGGCCAGCGAGTTCTTGGAGTTTACATATCACGAACATATCACTACGGAGACGCAGAGAGAGGATCCGTAGCTTGGGATTCTTAAAAAGCATAATTCACTTCCTTCCCTCTGCCTCTGCATTACTAACTACAGTGCCGTCCAAATGTCCGACCCGCTAACCCCCGGCTTCAGCCGGGGGTGGCAGGCCGGGGTGACCACTTTAGCCCCGTTCACGGGGCTTATCCAAGGCGCACAGGCTTAAGCCCTTGGGCACTCCTCGTAACCGTCGTGAACGACGGTATTGGCTTGTGTTTCGGACTTTCCCCCCCCGGCTGAAGCCGGGGGTTAGCGGGTCGCCCCTTCACCCCCTAACCTTCAGCTTTGGTTGCGGCTCAGCCGTCCTGTGCCTCTGTGGTTCCCCCTCAATCCAAAGTCCAAAATCCAAAATCGGGCAGACCATCCCTTCTCAAAACAACACATCCCCTATAATATAATACGGCTGGGAACCATCATTATCAAGTGCAGATTCCAATAAATCTGGACGTATATCGTGTAACAACCGTCTGCACAAGGACTTGCACTTTCAAGAAATCAGAATCGCTTTCTTAAAGCCGGGAATCCGCCTCAAGGTCTCCTGGGGCGCCTCACAGCCAACTGCATTCCGTAGTCCGTCACCGTTATTACCGTTATTTCAGCTTGTCCGGGCAAGCTGGAAAGCTTGCCCTACGGCTTAAAGATTCAGGACCAGCCGCAGGCCCTCGTCCACTTGGCGCATGCTCTGCGCGTCGAGCACTTTCACCAAATCCGTCAGGCGTGTTCTGTCAACACTGAGGAGTTGTGACACGTTGACCACCGAGGGTTTCTGCAGGCCTGAGGCGCGCGTTGACAGTTGTACATTTCCCGGTGCGGCCGCGAGGTTGAGATTGGACGTGATGGCGGCGCAGATGGCCGTCCGGATATTGCTGCGGTTGAACTCATCGGCCTGCACAACGAGCACTGGCCTGCGGTATCCTGGCTCTGAGCCGAACGGCTCAGGCAACTCAGCCCACCAGATTTCGCCGCGCCTCACTACCACTCCTCCTTGGGGAGGGCAAGTGCCTGAAGCCGCTCCAGAACGGGGTCCAGGGCGGAGTCTTCCTTGGCGTAGACCTCGTTCAGTTTGCGCGTGACATCCTCTGCGCAATGTTGTTGCACGTACTCGGCAACTGCCGCCGTGAAAAGTGCGCTGCGGGTCATCTTGCGCCGGCGGGCGAAGGCCTCCGCGCGGGAGAACACTTCGTCGGGTATGGATACAGCCGTCTTCATACGGGGAAAGTATAACTTAGGTGATACTCGCGTCAAGTCC